>Ga0070669_100001001_pt1 | contig 20581 bp, 21 predicted proteins | sample KBSS53metaG_FD_64680 | JGI IMG/M metagenome (GOLD analysis project Ga0070669, IMG submission 64680) | Switchgrass rhizosphere microbial communities from Kellogg Biological Station, Michigan, USA - KBS S5-3 metaG | ecosystem: Host-associated > Plants > Roots > Rhizosphere > Soil ...
GCTTCGCTCGTAACCAGGGTCGAGATTGGCGTCGTTTCCCGTTCTTCGCCAGCCCGGTCGCAAGATCGAACGTGGATGCCAACCCTGTCGTGCCAGGGGCCACCGGCCGCCAACGCCGTGCGCTTTTTTCCCCTTGAGGCGTAATCCCGCACTCGCCCGCGGGCGACAAGGCGTGTGCGTCTGACACGCCCCTCTCCATTCCACCTCGTCACCTTCAGGGTCCATCGCGCCGCAAGCCCCGCCGCACGATCGGCAAACCGCCCGCGCGGCCGGCGTCTCAACCCTCCGGTCGAGGACGAGGAATGGACGCTGAAACAAGTCCAAGGCGACGAGGGCCCTGGCCGAGAGGTCGGCAAGGACAGCCTTGCGCCATCACCCCGTGACCGCGAGCCTGGGTGCCGTCTTGTCGTCGCGAGCGGCGCGGGGTTCGGCCAGGGCCACGCGGTTCTTGCCCTGCTTCTTGGCGGCGTAGAGCGCACTGTCGGCCATCGGGATCACATCGACCGCGTTGGTCGAGGTTTCCGGCACGGTCGCGACGCCGAACGACGCGCTGATCGGCACGCCATGCGCGTCCGACAGGCCTTCGACCCGCAGGCGCAGCATCTCGGCCTTGAGCGCGGCATCATCCAGCCCGCAGTTGGGCAGGATCACCATCAGTTCCTCGCCGCCATAGCGCGCGACGACATCCGAGGGCCGCAGCGCCGAGACGAGCTGCCCCGCGACATCGCGCAGCACCGCGTCGCCCTTGGCGTGGCCGTGTTCGTCGTTCAGCCGCTTGAAGTTGTCGAGGTCGATCATCACCACCGACGTGGCCGTGCCGGTGCGCTCGGCCAGGCTGATGTAGCGATCGAGCGCGTCCTCCATGTAGCGGCGGTTGTAGAGCCCGGTCAGCGGATCGCGCAGCGACTGGGTCCGCAGCTTCTCGCGCAGGGCGATGTTGGACAGCGCCAGTGACATGGAATCGGCAAGTGCCCGCGCCACCCGTTCGACGCGGGTCAGTTCGTCGAGGGCATCGTCCCCCTCCCTGGCGAGGGCCAGCAGCCCGAACACCTGGCCGCGCGCCATCATCGGCACTTCGACGGTGGAGGCGGTGCCCAGCTGATGCATGCAGCACAGGGTCTGGCTCGCGGGGGCGTTGAGATGGGGTTTGCCGCGCTTCAACGCCCAGCAGTTGTTGGGCAGCAGCGTCTGGCCTGGCTGGAAGCCCGGTGGCTCGTTCCAGGATGTGGCGAGGTCCAGTCGGTCGCGAGAATTGTTGAACACATACAGCGCCCCGCCGAAATCGGGCAGCAGCCGGCGCGCCGTCGCCATCAGCACGGCGCCGGCATCATCGTGATCTTCGGCCGCCTGCAGCATATCGGTCATGGCGAAGAGCTCCTGGACTTGCTCCTTGCTCTCGTCGGCCTGCCGATACACCGTTTGTTGCAGCAACGTCTGTTCGATCGTGCGGTAGCTCAGATAAAGCCCGGTGGCGAACGTGCCGATGCTGATGATGAAGGCTGCAAGCGCAGCGGGCCATCGGTATTCAGCAGGCCCGAATACAGCGAGGGTAATGGCCGCGAGCGCGATGAATTGGGCGCTCAGGCTGACAGCTGCCTGCTTGGACAGGGCGCGGTAGCCCGCTGGAAGTTCGTCGTTCACCTTTGCGGCATCCACTCATGTATTCGATGACAGGCTAGGTTAGCCTGAAATAGCTAAGAGATCGTGTGCGGCCCGATGCGATTTCGCCGTCGGTCAGTCCGGAGAGGGCGAGGCCTTCGGGTCTGCCGGCTCGTGCCGGCCCCGGCGCTTGCCCGGGGGCCAGTTCGGGTCGGCCCTGACCACCAGGTTGCGGCCGTGGCGCTTGGCTTCGTAGAGTGCGGTGTCCGCCGCGCGCAGGGCTGCGCGCGGTTGCGGGTAGGCGTGAACGTCGGCGACTCCGGCGGAGAAGGTGATCTGGCCGAACGGCTGGTCGCTCGTCCGATTGACCAGCCGGCGCTGTGCCAGCGCCTCGCGCGCGGCGTCGAGCGTCGCATGCGCCTGGTCCAGCGTGCGGCCGCGCAGCACCGCGACGAATTCCTCGCCCCCATGGCGGGCGACGTGGCACGTGTCGTCCGAGATCGCCGCCAGGCTGCGCGCCACGCTGCGCAGCACCCGGTCGCCTGCCTCGTGTCCGTGTACGTCGTTGATCCGCTTGAAGTTGTCGATGTCGCAGAACGCGACGCACAACGGCTCATTGTGGCTGGACGCGAACGCGGCCTCGCGCGCGAACACCGCTTCGAAGGCCCGGCGGTTGGGCAGGCCGGTCAGATGATCGCGCTCGGCCTCGCGCCGCGCGGCCTGGAGGCGCTTTTGCAGCTTGCGCGTCGCCCGCTCCGAACGGTCGAGCTGGCTCTCGAGCTTGCGGGTGCGCGCCAGCATGTCGTGCAGGATCTGGTGGAGTTGGCCGGCCGCGGGCGGCTGGCCCTGGCGCAGCCCGTCGGCATGGAGTTCGAGGGCGCAGTTGTACTCTGTGGTGGCGTCGCGCGCGCTGCCGGCGGTCTGCGCGAACTCGTGGATCGTGGTCTCCACTTGCTCGATGAGATGATGCTGCGCCTGGCTGGCATCGGCGGGCTGCGAGCGGGGCGCGACGTGTTCGAGCCATTCGTGCGTGACGGGCTGGCGAGCCTCGATCCGCTCGCTGACTTTGTCGGCTAAGGCCGGATCGTTCCCGCTGATGAGGTCGTAGGCGAAGGCCAGGGTCGCCGGGCTGATGTCGAGCCGGTGCGCCATCAGGAAGCTGGTGATGTCCGCCATCAGCTGGCGCCGGCGGCGGATGCGCGGATCCTCGCCGCAGTCGGCATGCGGCTGGGGGCAGGCATCGCACCCGCTCGCGGCCTCTTCGCTTTCGTCCCGCCCCAGCCACCGCAGGAAGCCTTTGCGGGGCAGCGGTTGTGCATCGATCTTCATCATGCGGTGAACGGCATGCGCGGCGCGGATTTAAGCCCCGGTCTTCCGGGTCGGCGCAGCCAATCGCCGGCACGGGCGTTGTCAGACGATCAACATGGGCCCGCGCCGATCCGGTCCGCAGTGAGGATGCCTTTGTTAATGCGTGCAATTTCCCTTGCCCTTCCGCTCACGCTGGCCTTGCTGGCCACCGCTTGCAACGTCGATCCCGCCGGCAAGAAAAACGAAGCCCCCGCCTCCGGCAACCCGGCGCAGCAGGGTTCGGGGACCCAGGCGATCGCCAGCGCCGATGCGATGGCCTCGCACGATCCGCAGCCCGGTCAGCCGGCGCCTGCCGATCCGGCCCCCAATCCGATGATGCAGCTGCAAGTCGTGCTCGAGCGGCTCGGCTTCGCGCCCGGCGTGATCGACGGCAAGGACGGCCTGTCCACCCGCAACGCGCTGTCCGGCTTCCAGCAGGCGCACGACTTGCCGCAGACCGGCAAGTTCGACGATGCCACCAGGAAGGCGCTGGCGCAGTGGGCCAACATCCCCGCGACCCGCACGGTCACGGTGCCGGATGATTTCGCCGCAGGTCCCTTCGCCCCCGTGCCGCACGATCCGGCCGAACAGGCGAAGCTGCCCACGCTGGGCTACGCCAGCCTCGACGAGAAGCTCGCCGAGCGGTTCCACACTACGCCCGACGTGCTGCACCAGCTGAACGGACAGCCGACCCCGGCGCCGGGGGCCGGTCCAAGCCCCTCCCCCTCGCCCGGCACGCCGCAACTGGCGGTGTTCCGCGCCGGCCAGCAGATCCGCGTGCCCAACGTGGGTGCCGATGCGATCAGTGGCGGCGTGGTCGACGATCAGGCGTGGCTGGCGACGATGCGCGATCTGGGCGTCGGCACCAGCCAGCCCAAGGTCGACAAGGTCGTCGTCAGCAAGTCCAAGGGCACGCTCCTGGCCTATGACGAAAACGGCAAGCTGGTGGCGGCCTTCACCGCGACGATGGGCTCCAGCCACGATCCGCTGCCGATCGGCACCTGGAAGATCCAGGGCGTGTCGCGCAATCCGCAGTTCCACTACAATCCGGACTTGTTCTGGGACGCGAAGGCGACCGACAAGAAGCAGACCCTGCCGCCGGGACCGAACGGACCAGTCGGTGTAGTGTGGATCGACCTCTCCAAGCCGCACTACGGCATCCACGGCACGCCCGAGCCGCAGACCATCGGCCGTACGGAAAGCCACGGCTGCGTGCGCCTGACCAACTGGGACGCGGCGCGCCTCGCCCAGATGGTGCACGCCGGCACGGTCGCCTTGTTCGTGGCCTGACATGCAAGTCGGCTGGCCCGGATTGAGCCGAGCGATCACGGTGACGATCGTGCTGACCTCGGCATTCTGGATCGCGCTGGGCTTCTGGCTGCGCGGCCATATCGGCGGGCCCGAGCGGCCTAAGCCGGCGGTGGTCGCGACCGCCGAGCACGCTGGCGGCCAAGCGGCCGGCGGCATGGCCTCGGGCCTGCTCGGCGGCGGGGGCAGCGATGTCGGCGCTGGCAGCGGCGGCGGGAGCACTTCGCGCACCGTTGCGAAGGCGCCGAACGTCCAGGTGCAGGGCGCGCCCTTGCTCATTCCGGTCGCCGGGGTCACGCCCGCCAAGCTGACCGACACCTTCACCCAGAGCCGGGCCGAAGGCGAGCGACACCACGATGCGATCGACATCCTGGCGTCCGAGGGCACGCCGGTGCGCGCCGCGTTCTCGGGCACGGTCGAGAAGCTGTTCTTCTCGGGCGAAGGCGGCAACACCGTCTACGTGCGCTCGCCCGACCGCAAGTGGATCTTCTACTACGCCCACCTCGCCGCCTACGCGCCCGGGCTGCGCGAAGGCGAGGTGGTGCGGCGCGGGGCACCGATCGGCAACGTCGGCCACACCGGCAATGCCAATCCCGAAGCGCCGCACTTGCACTTCGCGGTCTGGCGCGCCGATCCGAGCCGGGGATGGTACCAGGATGCGGCGGCGGTCAATCCGTTCCCGCTGCTGCGCGGGCCGGTCCGGAGCGCGCAGGTCGCTCAGTCGAACACGTCGGACTGAACCCGGTCGCGCGCTTCCTCGTCGGCTTTGCGGATCTGCCGTCGGCCGAGGAACACCATGCCGATGCCCAGCACGCACGGCACACCGCCGATCAGCAGGCCCACGCCGATCAACGAGCTGTCCGAACTGCTGAGGCTCCCGCCGATCAGCACCAGCGTGCACAGCCCGCTCAATCCCGCGATCAGCACGCCGCAGCCGAGCAGCGCCGCTCCGAAGAAGCTGCGCATCAGCGCACTCCCGCCGAAGCGAGCGCGCGATGGCGGCGCACCACCTCGGCCCCTTCGGCCCCTTCGCGGTAGAAGGTGTTGTAGGTGTCGAACGGATAGATTCGCCCCTCCGGAGTGACGAAGTGGACGCAACTGCGCTTCACCGTCGCGAGGTCGAAGTTGTAGCGGTCGAGGAACTGGAGGATCACGACCCGGAACGAGTGGGCGTAGCTCAGCTCGGCCGGCACGATCGCCTGCGGCAGGCAGCACAGCAGGCCCGCGAGCTTCTCTTCGGTGTTGCACTGCGCGGTGGCGAGGCTGAAGAGCCCGTTCACCGCCTCGCGCAGCGCCGGGTGCGCCTCGTAGCTGATCGTGTTCGGGCCCTGCAGGATCAGTTCGCGCGGCAGCAGCGAGGTGACCGGAGTGACGCTCGCGCCGTCGCGCAGGCCATAGCCGATGCAGATCTGGTCGGGATTGCAGGGCAGCGGGATCATGTCCTCCAGCCCGAACATGCCTGCCTCGGCCACCTTGCGGCGCAGTTCGGTCAGGACAATGCGGTCCTCGGCCACGAAGCCTTCGTTGCGGCCCGCGTCCTGTACCGGCTGGAAGGTGACGCCGCGCACGCAGGCCCATTCCAGCGCATGCCGGATGATCGCCGGCACCTCGTGATCGTTCACCCCGCGCTTCACCACCGCCACCAGCGTCGTCGAGAGCCCCACCCGCTCCAGCTGCTCCAGCGCCTGTCGCCGGATTCGTGAGAGCCGCGCACCGCGCAAGTGCAGCAGCGCCTCGTCGTTCAGCGAATCGAACTGCAGGTAGACCTCGAGCCGGGGCGCGTAGCTGGCGAGCCGGTCGACGAAGGCCGGGTCCTGCGCGATCCGGATGCCGTTGGTGTTGATCATGACATGCCGGATCGGCCGCGCCTTGCACATGTCGAGGATGGCGAAGAAGTCGGGATGGATCGTCGGCTCCCCGCCCGAGAGCTGGACGAGATCGGGCTCGCCCTCGCTGGCGACCAGCAGGTCGAGCATCGCCTCGATCTCGGCCAGCGGACGGTGGCTGCCGGCGTGGTCGGTTGCGTCGGCAAAGCACACCGGGCAGGCGAGGTTGCAGGCCTGGTTGACCTCGACGATCGCGAGGCAGGAATGCTGCTCGTGATCGGGGCACAAGCCGCAGTCGAACGGGCATCCCGCCTCGGTCCGCGACTGGGTGACGAGCGGGCGGTCGCCGGGCTTGAGCCAGTCCTTCTGCCGGCGCCAATAGTCGGCATCGTCGGCGATCAGCACCTTTTCCGGCCCATGCTGGCGGCAGCGCTTGAGGTAGTAGACGCGTTCGCCCTCGATGATCACCTTGGCCGGCACCGGCTCCAGGCACGTGGCGCACAGCGAGGTGGTCTGGCCGTGGAAGATGTAGGGCGCGACTTGCCGCTCAGGCGCGCTGCCGGATCGGGCCAGCAGGCTCGTCGTGTCGCCACCAGATGATCGCATAAGCAGCCAGTCCCAACATGATGAAGTGGAAGAGGTTCAGCGGGCCCACGAGGGGCGGATAGGGCTTGAGGAACTCCCACGCGAACCGCTGGACAGCATAGACGAGCACGAGCGCGTGGAAAGCATGATCGCGCGCCCAGGGGTGCCCGGCGATGCGCGCCCGGGCCAGAGCGAGGGCGAACAGGGCCATCGCCAGGGCCTCGTAAAGCTGCACCGGGTGGCGGCCGGCTCCGTCGCCAAGGTCCACCGCCCAGGGCAGCGCGGTCCGCGTGCCGTAGGTAAAGTCGGCGAGGCCGGCGAAGAAGCAGCCGAGCCGGCCGGCGGCGATGCCGGTCGCGAGCGGCAGGGCGAAGCTGCCGCCGGTCGAGCCTTTCACGCCGTGCAGCGCCTTCCACGCCTCGACCGCGACGATGGCGCCGGCGAGCGCTCCGGCGACGCTGTGCGAGGGCGCGGCGACGATCGAGCGCAGCGAATTGCCCGATCCGGCAAGCCATCCTCCTGCGACCGCGCCGATCGCCAGCGTCACGAAGTACGAGGGGCCCGCCACCCGCGCCAGCGCCTGTGCCTCGGCGGGCCAGCGCCGATATTGCCAGCGGCCCACCAGGAAGGCCGCGGCCCAGGCGACGAGATCGAACACATAGTGCGCCCACCAGGCGGTCGGCGGGTGGATCATGCTACGGCGTGGGTGTGGGCGCGCTGCTCGCAGGTACGGGCGCCGGGGGCGATGGCGGCGCCGGCACGCGCCGAACGCTCACGATCTTCACCGGCGGCTCCAGCATCTGGCCCTTCATCACGCCGACGCCCTTGGTGGCCGAGCGTGGCATGTCGAAGATCTTGTCGACCACATCCATGCCCGAGACGACATGCCCGAAGGCGGCAAAGCCTGCCTTGCCGTCCGGATCGCTCGCCTGCGGATTGGCGTCGAGTCCCGGCTGGTCGGACACCATGATCGAGAAGTCGCCCGTGGCCGTACCCGGCGCGAAGCGGGCCATCGAGATCGTGCCGCGCTTGTGCAGGATGCCGGTCCGGTCGGTCGGCTCGTGCGGCACGGGCTTGAGGATGCGTTTGGGATCGTTCTGCGTCCCGCCCTGGATCAAGCCGTTGGGCGGCGTGCCCCATTCGAGGTGCATGGCCCGGTAGAACGCCGTCCCGTCGAACCGCTTGCCGTCCACGTACTTGAGGAAGTTCGCCGTCGTCAGCGGCGCATGCGCGGCATCGAGGTCGAGCGTGATCGTGCCCGCGCTCGTGTTGATGGCGACATAGACATCGCTGGCGGCGCCTGGGCCGGCCGGGGGCGCCGCGCCGGTCAAGGCGAAAAGAGCGGGGGCAAGGAGCGCAGGGGCGAGCAGGGGAGCGAATCGCTTGAACATGCTCGCGATCTTGCCCCCTGCGCGCGATCCTGGAAACGGGCTAGCGACCGATACTGGTCCCAGGCTCGAACCCGGGACCACAAGCTTCAGCGAACGCGCGGCCCGCCGAACGGCAGCGGCGGGGGAGGACGGCGCGCACCGCGCGGCAGCTGCGCCTGGTACGCCCGGCCGCAGTGCTCGACGCAGTACGGGAACCCGGGGTTCACCTTCTCGCCGCAGAAGTGGAAATCCGGCTCGCCCGGGTGCCCCATCGGCCAGCGGCAGATGCGATCGGACAAGTCGAGCAGGCTGGTCTTGTCGGCGATCTCGGGGCTCGGCTTGGCCGGCACCAGTCGGCGCGGCGGCGCCGGCGGAATCGGCTGCTGCTGGTCGCCCGGACCCTGGCGCAGGAAGCCGCCGGGGCCGACCGAGACGATGCGCGGCTGCTCGGACTGCGGCCGCTCGGCCTGAACCTCGGGCGTTGTCGGCGGCGTCGGCGCGCGGGGCGCGGCAGCGGCGGGCGCGCCAACGCTGCCCGCTGCCGGGCGCTCGACGACCGGGGGTGCGGCCTCGGGCCTCGTGGCCTTCTCGACCACGGCGTCGTCGTCCAGTTCGTCGGCCTCGGGCTTGCGCACCGGGGCGGCGGCAAGCGGGCGCGCGGGTTTCTCGTTCGGCTTCACCGGGGACGGGCGCGCCTTCAATCCCAGGCGATGGGCCTTGCCGATCACCGCATTGCGGCTGACGCCGCCAAGTTCATCGGCGATCTGGCTGGCGGTCGCGCCGCCCTCCCACATCTTCGTCAGCTTCTCGATCCGCTCGTCCGTCCAGCTCATCAGCATTCCAATTTCTAGAGGCCTTCCGCTATCGAAGGCCTTCTCATCACCATCGCAGACTCTACCGGCCCTTGCTTAGCGAGCGAGCAGCCGATAGGCGCGGCACCATGGCCGATCAACCCACTTCGGCGGAAGTCATCACGCCCGCCGGTATCCCGCAGCCCCGCAGCTTTCCGGCTAAGGGAGAGCCTGTGATCCACCAGGTCAACTGGGTGGGTCTCAGAACGCTCTATATGAAAGAGGTCCGCCGTTTCTTCAAGGTGCAGACCCAGACGATCTGGGCGCCGGCGATCACCACGCTGCTGTTCCTGGTGATCTTCACCGTCGCCATGGGGCGCGGCGGCAGGATCGTGCTCGGCGTCAACTTCGCGACGTTCGTGGCGCCGGGCCTGATCGTCATGGGGATGATGCAGAACGCCTTCGCCAATGCCAGCTTCTCGTTCCTGGCGGGCAAGATCCAGGGCACCATCATCGACTTCCTGATGCCGCCGCTGACCGAGGGCGAGCTCATGCTGGCGATGACCGGCGCATCGGTCACGCGCGCCATCCTGGTGGGCCTGGCGCTGTCGGGTGCGATGCTGCTGTGGCCGGGCGTCAGCCTCTCGGTCGCGCATCCCTGGGCCGTGATCTGGTTCGGCCTGATGGGATCGTTCTTCCTTGCGCTGCTGGGCTTCCTGTCGTCGATCTGGGCGGACAAGTTCGATCACAATGCCGCCGTCACCAACTTCGTGATCGCGCCGCTCTCGCTGCTTTCGGGCACGTTCTACGTGATCGACAACCTGGCGCCCGCGTTCCAGACGATCAGCCGCCTGAACCCGTTCTTCTACGTGATCTCGGGTTTCCGTTTCGGCTTCCTGGGCCGGAGCGACATCGGCGACACCAACTTGGCCGTGCTGCACTCGGCGATTGGGCTGGGCATCTTGAATGCGGTGCTCGCGCTCGTCACGTATGCGGTGCTACGCTCCGGCTGGAAGCTGAAGGGTTGACGCTGGCCGCCGCAAGGCCGAAGCGGCGGCTTAGAGTCTTTCCTGTTGAGCGGCACCGGCCCGCGCCCCCACCCGACCTCCCAACGATAGTACCCTGTGGGAGGTCGGGTGGGGGCGCGAGCCGGTGCCGCTTCAAGCAGACAGACTCAGTGCGCCATGCCCCGGCGCATGCGGTAGTGCCCTTCGGCGAAGTCTTCGAACAGCTGCGGGATCGAGGGATGGTCGACCGGGCCGCCCTCGCCGTCCTCCAGCAGGTTCTGCTGGCTGACATAGGCGACGTAGCTGGAATCCTCGCTCTCGGCGAGCAGGTGGTAGTAGGGCTGCTCGCGCCGCGGACGCACTTCGGCGGGGATCGATTCGTACCACTCCTCGCTGTTGGCGAAGACCGGATCGATGTCGAACACCACGCCGCGGAAATGGTGGAGCCGGTGGCGCACCACGTCGCCGATCGCGAACCGCGTCCGCGCGGTACGCGGCGCATCGATCATCCGGCCGGCTTGTGCAGAGAAGTAGGAAGCACGGTTCATATTGTCGATATAGGTTTGTCGCAGCAGCGAAACAACCGATCCGGGTTGTCAATCCCCGCTTTTCGCCCGGACCGCCCAGACAAGGGCTTGGCAAGCCTGCCGCTCTGGGCTAACCGCGCGCTTCGCTTCGACCGGCGGGCCTCCCCGCATCGGCAGCACGCTCCCGCGGAGAGGTGGCAGAGTGGTCGAATGCGCCGCACTCGAAATGCGGTTTACGGGCAACCGTAACGTGGGTTCGAATCCCACCCTCTCCGCCAGAAGCCCGTTCCCAGGGGTTCCCAGCAGTGCACTGGGATTGACAAAATTGGCAGAAATGCGAGGGTTTGCGGGTCAGGCTGGTTCCTTCCCGTTCATGCCCATCCACGCGCGATAGGGTATCAAAATAGGGTATCGAACCTTGAAAATAGGGTATCGATCTCATGCTCAGCGATGCGCAGATACGAGCCGCCAAACCGAAGGATCGAAGCTACAAGCTTTTCGATGCTCACCAACTGTTCCTGCTGGTGACAACGGGTGGTTCGAAGCTTTGGCGCCTCAACTACAAATATGACGGTAAGCAGAAGAGCCTTGCGCTTGGCCGCTACCCCTCACTGGGCTTGGCTGAAGCGCGCAGGCTGAGAGACGAAGCTTTGGCAAAGCTGCGAGAGGGCCACGATCCCGGCGTTGCGAAGAAGCTGAAGCTCAAGGCCGTTATCGAAGCTTCTCGCAACACCTTCGAGAAGGTCGCGCGTGAGTGGCACGATGTCAACGCTCCGCAATGGGCCAAGGTCCATGCGGCCGACGTTCTGCGCTCGTTCGAACGCGATGTCTTCCCTGCCATCGGCAGCTTGCCGATTATTGCGCTCACGCCGCCCAAGTTGCTGGAGGTTCTCCGTGCGGTCGAAGCGCGTTCAGCCATCGAGACGGCGAAGCGCCTGCGCCAGCGCATCTCAGGTGTCTACGCTTACGCAATCGCATCGGGGATCGCCGAAAGTGATCCTGCAGAGAAGGTTGGTGCGGCGCTAAAGCCAATGCCGAAGAAAGGCCGCCAGCCGGCCATCACCGACATCGTGGAACTGCGCCGCATGCTCGCGACAGTGGATGCTGACGTTGCGCGTCCGGTCACGCGCCTCGCTCTGCGGCTGATCGCGCTCACCGCTGTGCGGCCCGGTGAGTTGCGCGGAGCGGAGTGGGCCGAGTTCGAGAATCTTGACGGGGATGCACCGCTTTGGCGCATCCCGGCCGTACGCATGAAGGGTGATCTCAAACGAAAGGATGACGTTGGCGGCGATCACCTCGTTCCTCTCGCTCCAGCAAGCGTAGAAGTCCTACAGGCGATCGCTTCGCTGACCGGTGCCAGCAAGCTGGTCTTCCCCAGCACGCGTCACATGCACCGCCCGATGAGCGAAAATGCGCTCGGCTATCTGCTCAATCGCGCCGGGTATCACGGCAGGCATGTGCCCCATGGCTTTCGCGCTGCCTTTTCGACGATCATGAACGAGTGGGTTAATACGCACGGCAGGGAAGATGATCGGGCAGTGATCGACCTGATGCTCGCGCATGTTCCGCAGAACAAGATCGAGGGTGCGTACAACCGTGCAGCGTACATGGAGCGACGCCGAGAGTTGGCGCTAATCTGGGCGAACATGCTGACGCCGGGCCTGGCATCGCCAACGGCGCTGCTGCCGTTGCAGCGGAAGCGCGCTAACGGGGCCAAGGGGATTGTCTCGCAGCCGGTCGGTCGCCCGCAGTTGCGCCTCGTGAAGGGGTGATGACCCGACTCCGCCTGCAAGCAAGGCGTCAGCAAGGATCAGACGCAGGTGCAAAAAGCGGATCGGCTACGACCGCGAGATGCATGGTTCTGCCGGCGCGAAGCTTCGGAAGTCTCGGGAACGTTGCTGTAGAGGGTGGGTCTCTTTCAGCCATCAGGACGTCTACCGGCCGTCCGGACATCGCTGTTGAAGGTGCCGGGTTCGGGCCGCATCGCCGCATCGGGCGCGATGGCTGCTGCGGACACAAAACTTCCGCGCTCTGTCCGAGCCGAACTCGGTGTCCGGTCCGGCGCGGATAGCAAGCAGGTCACGGGCGACTTACCGGCTGGTTAGAACCTGCGGCGTTTGCCTTCAAACCCATCCTTAACATCGTCGATCCAGCGAGCGATCTCCTGATCACTCCATCGTGATGCCCATGGCGAGATCCGATAGGGGGCAGGGAATTTGCCCTTCTGGACAAGCCGGTAGATCATGGTCTTGCCGAGACCTACGCGACGCTTCACTTCCTCGATCCGGATGAAGCGGTCGGCAGCGTGGTGGCTGTCGTTCATTTCCGGCCCGAGCGGTTGCGGATGAAGCTTCGGTCGCTCTCGAGGAAGGACGATAGGATCGCAGGTATCAGCTCGGTTACAGGCTCCTCATTGCTGTAAGCCTCTGCGTAGCACTGTGCGTAGTCCCGCAGAGCATCGTTCAGCTCGGGAAGTATGGTGATCGTCAGCTTTACCGGGGTTCGGTCCGGCAGCTTGGCGAGCTTCAGGTTGGCCATTGTGTTCTCACTCCTGTCTAGCGTCGATGATAAGATCACGGGTCACCAGCACCCGGACGGGAGCACCCGGCCGGATCGTGATCGTGGGTTGAACATCGAGATTGCGCTGGGTGATCTGGTCGCCCGCCCGCGAGACGTTGGTCTGCGCGGACTCGCGGATCGCCTCCACAAGATTGCCGTCGCCGCCGATCGAGAGCTCGGAGCCGACACCCAGCATGGTGGCGAGACCCACACCTTTGAGCAGCGACCAGGTGTGAAAGTCGACCTTGTCCGCGAGGCCGCCATAGCCTGCCGCATCGGTCGCGGGCATGTTGTCGAGCCGCACGGATGTACCATCGGGCAGGATGAGCCGTTACCAGATCACCAGTGCACGCTTCTGACCGAATGCCACCACGCTGTCGTACTTGCCGATGAGCCGCGAGCCTTGCGGCACGAGCAAGTGTTACCCCGTCACGCTGTCGTAGACGGCCTGTGTGACCTGCGCCGTCACCATGCCAGGCAGGTCCGAGTTCAGGCCGGTGATGAGGCTGGCAGCGATGACGCTGCCGGCAAGCAGCGTGTTGGGCGAAACCGGTGAGACGAGGCCGTGCGTGTTGAGGTCAGAAGCGGTGTTCTGAGCACTCGCGAACTGCTCTTTGCGTGTCGCCGCGGCCGGCATCGTGGTGCCCGGATCAGGCGCGCCGAGCGGCATGGCAGGTGACGACGCAGGCGCGGCCCTCTCGCGCGCCGATGCAACCTGTACAAGCAAGCCCGACTCGCGAGCGGCCTTGAGCTCGGCAAGCTCGCGCTGGCGCCTTGCCTCGGCATCATCGACGTGCGCGGGTGGCGGTTCAGCAACTTGCGTCGCTTGTCGCTCCTGGGCGCGCAAGATCGGTCGGCCAAGGTCGCCCGGCAGCGGTGGGCCGAGCTTGGGGGCATCGCCATAGCTCGACGGCAACCCCGCAACCACCTCGGCCGCCGGCTTGACCGTCGGCTGCGACAGCTCGGCTTCTTGCGCAGCCCGCTGGAAGAGACGGGGCTTCAGCGCCATCCAGCCCACCGCAACGAGGCCGAGACTTGCCACGGCGGCCACGCCGATGATGACGTCACGGCGGAAGCGGATCGCACGCGCGGGGCGTGAGCGGAGCGCGAAGGACTCAGGATCGAGCTTCGCTGGCATCGGTTCGCCGACGGGCTCCGCCCCGCTCTCCTCAGCATCGACCGCCGGTTTTACCTTCTCGGCAGGTTCGGTTTGCGGGGTCGTCGCCGGGCTCTTTTCAGGATCGGTCACTTGCGCCTCCCTTTGCCAGGGCGCGCGCTCCTGCTGATCCGGACCACCTGCTGCTTCTTGAGCCCAAGCCGCAGTTCGGCGGCGTCGAACAGGATATTCTGCGCATAGTTGCGCGGATCGAAGACCGCCATTTGCGCTTGAGCGGGCGTGCCGGGCAACATGGTGCCCAGGACGAGCGACCCGCCGGTTGCCAGAGCGAGGGCGAGGACAAGCAGGGGCTTGCGGGCAGGAACACGCATCAATCGTCTCCTTGTTGTGAGATGGGAGAGGCAGAAAAGTCAGCGGCGAGCTCGGCGGCCCAGTCGAGGCCACAGTCGCGCAGGAAGGCCGGTGCAAAGTGCTCGGGGCCGTGTGTGGCGAGCACAGCATCGATCCGGGCTTGCGCCGCCGGATCGGACGAGCCGCACAGCGCCAGGGCTACGGGGCCGAGCCCAAGCTCGAACAGGCGGTTCCCGCGTGCCGACTGCAGGTAGTAGTGGCGCTTGGGAGTGGCCCGGCTGATCAGCTCGATCTGGCGATCGTTCAGCCCGAAGCGCGTGTAGATCTCACGGCTCTGCGGCTCGATCGCGCGGTCGTTGGGTAAGAGGATGGCTGTGGGCAGCTCTCTATGATGGCAGGTGCGATGGCCGAGCCGGCGATGTCAGCCAGGCTCTGCGTCGCGAAGATCACTGCGACGTTCTTCTTGCGCAGGGCCGGCAGCGTGATCGCCGCCTTGGGAATGCCATCGCCCGCAATCCGCCGCGCGAGGCCAGCGCGGGCCGCCACTGCGCGGGACAGTGCGAGAAGGGCATCGACTGCGCCGATCGGCGCGGAATCTTCGATACTGGCAACGCGGACAAAGGCCTCGACCAGGCAATCGGCATAGAACGCCGGGTGCGACCAAACGCCGTTGAGGATGGGGATTTCACCGTGGCGTGTCGCGATCGGCGAAAGAAAGAAGTCCTCGATCGGATCTTCCATATCGAGCAGGTCGGCCTTGCCGAGATCGGCGTTCACCAGCCGCATGAGGTCGGAACGCCCGATGCGCTTTTCTCCTTGCGCAAGTCCGAGGACCAACCGGGTCGCCCAAGTCAGTCGCAGGTGGGTCGCATGATATCTCGGTTCAAGCTGCAGGCCCGCGAGCAGCGACAACGCTCGCGCACGATCCCAGCGCGCGAGGCGGCGCGCGAGCTGCGGCACACGCTGAACGACATCGGTGGGAACGCTCAGCAGCTCGCGTTGCCGGAAAAACGGATGATTGATGTCGGCCGGGGCGAACGGAATCCCGCCACCGAGCGAAGGCAGACTGGCGGACGGGCTGAGCGAAGCGCCGGTCCGAAAGATCGCGCTTCCCGGGGGTTTACGGGCCATATTTTGCCGTCTTACTCTTTCGTGGATAAGCGGTTGCGAGGATCGAATCCGGCATCGTGACCCAGCGCGCCTACCGCCGCAAGGATGACGCATCGGCTATCGCGCAACTAAGATCGCGCGAAAATGCATTTGATTGCGCGATTCTCTGAATGGTTGCGCATTCACTCGTTTAGTTGCGCAAAGGGATGCGGCGATGACGCTCTACGTGACCAAAACCTGGGGATTCAGCTCTCCATCTGGGCCGCTGCAATTCAGCACCAATGGCTGGCGAACCAACGCGCGGAATGCGCTGAAATCCGGCGATATGGTGTTGATCGTCGGGACGAAGGGTTCCGAGACCGACGAAGACGAGCAGGGCCGCATTCTCGGTCTGATGGAGCCAACCAAACACGTCGTCAGCTCGCTGGACTATGATCTGATCCGCGGGCCGCAAGACCTCGATGCGGCGGGCAATTATAAGTGGCCCTTTGGCCTTGAGTTGGTCCGCGCATGGCGTTTCGACGATCCTCGGCCACTCCTGACAGACCTGACATCGCGGCGGTTCAACATGGACTCGGCACAAGGGATCGTGCCGCTCGAGCCCAGTGAGGAAGCATCGATCCTCGCGCTGCCAAGGACCGAAATCGGTCTGCTCAGCGCGATCGCAGCCCGCGCTCGAGTCGAGGGTGCCGACGCCGCGCGGCGCAAGGCCGCGCCCCCGCCGACCACCGAGCGGATCGGCATCATGCACATGCGCCGCGCGCCCGCATTCACCTATGCCATGGAAACACAGGGCGCAAAGCAACCGGCGATCAAGATTGGCTGGGCGTTCGACTGGTCGCAGCGCGAGCGCGCTTTCAATCATGCTGCCATGCCTGCGATCGGCGGGCTTCGCTACAAGACCCGACTTCACCAGCTGTTTCCTACCGCGAGGGATGCCTTTCGGATGGAGCAGTGGATTCTCGGGCGTTTCGGCCTCCGGCGCCACGCCAACAATATCGAGATCGTCACTCCTCTAACTTTGCCGGAATTGCAGAGCGCCTGGACCGACTATCTCGTGATGGTTCGACGGCAGGGGGCAACCATATGACAAATCCTCGGACGAAATGCGCTTCTGTCAGAGGTTTTGTCACAATTGAAATCGCTACCCTCAAGCTGCCCATGCGATAATACGGACGCGTCGAAAGGGGGCAGCACAATGGTGCCAGCGGGCTGGGCGAACGGCAAGGATCTCGCTAGGCCCAGCTGCGGTGTCGCGCGGTTCTGTCCGAAACTTGTTGTATTTTTCGGACAAACCGACAAAGGCGATGACCGAAATATGTAGGTAAATTTCGGACATGGATTCGGACCTGAAAACACAGATCCTAAGGCGCATCGCGCAAGCGAAGCCGCGCGCCGTATGGACGCCAGTCGACTTTCTTGATCTCGGTACCCGGGATGCGGTCGACAAGGTGCTGCAGCGCCTGGTCAAGACCGGCGATCTGCGGCGCATCGATCGCGGCTTATATGACAAGCCCGGCACGAACAGCCTGACCCGCCAGCCAACCGCGCCAGACCCGCGCTACGTGATCGACGCGATCGCACGCCGCGATCAAATCCGGGTGCTGATCGACGGGATGACCGCCGCGAACGATTTGGGCCTCACCAATGCGGTCCCGTCGAAAATCGTGGTGCATACCGACGCCCGGCTGCGTTCGATCCATCTTGGCAACATGGTCATCGCGTTCAAGCCGACCGCGGCGAGCAAACTCTACTGGGCCGGCCGGCCCGCAATGCGGATCGTACAGGCGCTGCATTGGCTACGCGATACGCTGACAGACCCCGATGGTCTCGATGATCTCAAGCAACGCCTCGACGACCTCCTGCACACCGGCCCGAACGCGACCAAGATCCGAAACGACCTGCGAGACGGGCTATCAACCCTACCGACCTGGATGCACGACTTTCTCAAGCCTCTCCTGACCGCAAGGCGCACCGCATGAATCTGGCCTATGACACGATCCTATCAGCCGATGACGAAGCTCGCAGCGGCCTCTTTACGGCGACCGCGCAGCGGATTGGCACCACGCCGCAGAATGTCGAGAAGGACTTTTGGGTGTGCTGGACGCTCGACGCGCTGTTCAACGGCATTCCCGAGGGTCCGCGCCTGCTGTTCAAAGGCGGAACCTCGCTGTCGAAGGGCTTCGGTCTCATTCGCCGCTTCTCGGAAGATATCGATGTCACCGTGTTCCGGGACGATCTCGGGGAAGCGCACTCGGTCGAGGATCTGCAGAAGCTTAGCGGCAAGAAGCGGGAAGCGGCTCTCGATGCCATTCGCGAGGCGTGCGAGGCCTTCATCAACGGGCCCATGCTTACCAATCTCACAAAAATCGCGGCCGAAGCCTCGGAGCGCAACGGCATTCCCGCAGGCCAGCTCAAGATCGTTCAGGACGATAAGGACAAGCAGACCCTGCTGGTTCGATATCCTACCGCGACTGAAGCCGACGCCTATATCCCCAAGGTCGTGAAGATCGAATCCGGTGCCAAGTCAGCGCTCGACCCCAACTCGCTCCGCTCAATCCGCCCCTATCTGGAACAGGATGCGCCGGGCCTCGACTTGGAAGTCGAGCACGTCACGATCGTAGATGCCGAACGGACGTTCTGGGACAAGGTCGTCATCCTGCACGGACTGCGGCGCTGGTATGACCTGAAAGGGGTGCTGAAGGGCGGCGGCAACCGTATCTCGCGCCACTATTACGATCTCCACGAGTTGATGCAGGCGCCGGTCGGACAAGCTGCTATCGCCGACCCCGCGCTGGGCGCTGACTGCGTCGCGCATGCGCGCATGTTCTTCAACCGGCCAGCATTCGACCTGGCGAGCGCGGCACCGACAACTTTTGCACTCATGCCCGAAGGCGACATGTATGACGCCCTGAAGCAGGACTATACGGCGATGTCAGGCATGATCTTCGGACAAGCGCCCAGCTTTGAAGCCGTGACGGAAAGCATCGCGGATCTCGAGCGACGCGTGAACGCCATCAAGCCGGGCTGAGGATCGGTGCAATGCACTGGCTCTGTTTGCACACCGAAGGACCAGTCGGCAGGCCTGATCCCGCATTCCTGTGGCTGCCGCAGGAACAATCGGGACTCGAACCATCGCGTCCAATAACGTCCAGCCTTTTCCATGAATTCAGATCGTGCTAATGGTGTCTTTGGCGACTTCTTAAGTCTATGATTTGACTGAGAAATCAATCGCTTAGGTGTCCAGGCAGAAAGCTCTTCTGGTACCCACGCCTTTGCGCATGCGGCGCTCAAGCCAAGCTAAAGCGCTTTTGCCTCGGCATCAACTTTCGCTTTGGCTACTTCTAGCGCGCATTCATCGGTGTGTTGCGCGAAGCTGAATGCGGCAGCCGCCAACGACCCTTTGCATCGGGGTAATCGCTTCTTGTTAGATACCGCCTTGCCACGGTCTTGCTTGCTCGACAGGGTAGTGCGGTAATGCGTTCCGATCTTGATCACCTTCCGCCTGCCAAACAGCGCGAGCTGGATCGCGTAGTGCAGATCATCTTCGAGGAGTTCGGAGCCGCGCACGAGAATGCTACCTCAAGGCGTAAGCGAGGGCGCATCCTCAAGGTGATCCTCTACGGGAGCCACGCCCGCGGCGGCTGGGTCGACGAGCCGCACACGGCCAAGGGCTATGTCTCTGATTTCGATTTGCTTATAATCGTCAATCAGGAGGAGCTGACTGACAAGGCGGCTTACTGGACTGCAGCCGAGCAGCGCCTCATTGAGGAGAAGATTGCCGGCCGTCTGCGCACTCCGGTAAACTTCGTGGTGCATTCCTGGCAGGAGGTGGGTGACGGGCTCGCGCACGGGCGCTTCTTCTTTCTCGACATCGCACGTGATGGTGTCGTGCTGCAGGAGGTCGATGAGAGGCCGCTCCCCGAACCGAAGCCTAAGACTCCGCAGCAGGCGCTCGCGATGGCGCAGGAGTACTTCGAAGAATGGTTTCCGAGTGCGGCAGAATTCCTCGATAATTATCTTTTTAACCTTTCAAAAGGTCGGCATAATAATGCTGCCTTCCAACTTCATCAGGCAGCCGAGCGCCTGTACCACTGTGTGCTGCTGGTCAGCACATTCTACACGCCACACAACCACAATCTGGCGTTTCTACGCACGCAGGCCGAGCGGTTGGACATGCGGATGGTGTACGCATGGCCTCGTGAGACCCGACGCGAGCGCGCAATGTTTGAAAAGCTCAAAGATGCCTACGTTAAGGCGCGCTATTCCAAGCACTATCGGATCGGCGCGGAAGAACTCACTTGGCTTGGTGAGCACGTTGAGGAACTCGGCCGTGTCGTCCATACCATCTGCTCCGAGCGGATTGCCCAACTCGAAGCTACCGCGCGCCGGGCCGGGTAGCTGTCCGACGGTGCAGCCAAGGAAAGAAGTAGCGCTGCTGGACGTACGTGGTCGCCGGAACGGAGAGCAGGGCACCTCGTACGCCCACGGATCCTGGCGGTTGCTCAAGGCAGACAGCATCCACTCTGCTCCTCCGCTCCCTCACAATTGTTGCTAGGAGGCCGCTTGCCGGACCCAGCATGTTCGCGCCTGACTTATCTCCGCTCTGCGCATGGGGTATGGTGGCACGTTACCGCTTTCAAACAGATGGAAGGGCAGGGTTTGTACCGTACGCTGGGTATCAGGCGTTTCGCGAGGTACAGGGCAGGGTACCCGTGGACGGTAACGGCCCGGTGCCTTTGTCAGATCAACCGCTTACGCTGGCAAGTCGACGGAGGCCGCAGACCAGACGAAGTTGCACAGTACCAGCCAACTGGGATGGCTGAACAAGGAGGTGAAGCGCCGCACCGGCGCGTTGGGGATCTTCTCCAACGTACGTATACATCAATTCTTCCATGATAGAATTCTTGACCGAGGTGTTCGAGAGTCTGGAATACGCTTGCTCAAGACGGGCTAGAAGGCATGGCGGAGCATGTGTCCAGCTGGTGCGGTTGCGGCCTCTGGGGTGTAGTGGGTGTGGTTGTGGAGAAAGGGCTAAACTGTTTTGGCGATCGTCCGATTAGCTGATTGGGTGCTGCGTTCTG
>Ga0070669_100001005_pt1 | contig 20541 bp, 16 predicted proteins | sample KBSS53metaG_FD_64680 | JGI IMG/M metagenome (GOLD analysis project Ga0070669, IMG submission 64680) | Switchgrass rhizosphere microbial communities from Kellogg Biological Station, Michigan, USA - KBS S5-3 metaG | ecosystem: Host-associated > Plants > Roots > Rhizosphere > Soil ...
CTGATCCGCGGCGGCACGCAGGCGGGTCGACGCCACTGGCTCGGCGCGGCCGTGCTCGCCAGCGCGGTCGGCCCGGCGCTGGGCGGCGCGCTCACGCAGGCGTTCGACTGGCGCGCGATCTTCGTCGCCCAGATCCCGCTTGCCGCGGCCGGCGCGCTCGCGGCGATGCGCGATGTGCCCGAACCGGCGACGACACCGCCGATGCAGGAAGCGCCCGAGCCGCGGTTCGCCCGTCGCGCGGACGCCGTTGCGCTGGCGCTCGTGTCCGCCGCGCTCACGGCCGTGCTGTTCGGCCTCGTGTTGTTGCTGATCGCCGGCTGGGCGGTGGAGCCGCTCGCCGCCGCGGCGACCGTGACTGTGCTGCCGCTGGCGGCGATCGCGGGTGCGCGGATCGATGCGCCGCCGCACGTCCGCGCGCTCGCCGGCTGCCTGCTCGTGGGCGGCGGCGTGCTCGCGCTCGCATGGCTGCCGAGCGCCTCCGTCGCGTGGACGTTCGCGCCGCAGGCGCTTGCCGGCGTCGGCATGGGGATGGCGCTGCCGGCGTTTGTGGGCGAGCTGCTGCCGGAGCGCAACGCCCGTGAGGCAGCGCGGCTGCTGACGATCCGCCACGCCGGGATCGCGCTCGTGCTGATCGCGCTCGCGCCGCTGATCGCGCACCGCCTCGATGTCGTGACCGAGCACGCGCAAGAGCAGGGCGTCGCGCTCGTGCTCGACGCGAGGCTGCCGCCGCAGGACAAGCTCACGCTCGCCCCCGCGCTGCTCGGGGGCGTCGAGGCCGAGCGTCCGCGTGCCGGTCTCGAGCACGCGCTGGCCGCGAACGGCAGGCGCTACGAAGGAGAGGACGGCATCGCGTACGACCAGCTCGCCCAGCGCGCGGACGACGTGGTCGTCAGCGCCGTCGGCGACGCCTTCCGCATCGCGTTCGTGATCGCCGGCGGTCTGGCGCTGCTGGCTGCGGCCGCGCTCGCGATCGGTCTGTCGCCCCCACGGCGCGCGGGTGCGCTGGTGGCGGCCTCGCTCGCGCTCGCCGTCGGCTCGCCGGCGGCGTATGCGGCGATCCATGCGGCGACAGAGCCGCAGGCGGTTGCGATCCAGGATCCCTGCAAGGACCGCGAGCTGCCCGGCACGGGTGGCGTAACCGGCTTCCTCCAGGACCGCGCACTGGAAGCGCTCGACGCGGCGGCGTGCCGCTTCGGCAGCAGTCGCGAGGAGCTCGTGCTGGCGCTCGCCGACGAGCCCGCCGCCAAGCGCTTCGAGCAAAAGCACGGCGTCAATCCGCGTTCGCTGCGCAGCGTCCTCGGGACCCTGATCGGCCCGTAAGTAAACACCGGAAGTTAGGATGTTGGGGTGGGGACGGGGGAACGCACGCGGGTCGCGGCGGTCGGCGCATCGCCGGGCGCGAACCGGCGCAGCCGCCGGGCATCCGGGTCCGAGCTCGCATGGCTGCTCGTGGTGCCGTGCGCCGTCGTGGCGGTCCTCGCGATCGTGCTGCTGGGGCCCCCGCTGGGAGGGCTCCTGCCGGGCGGCAGCGTCACGCCCTGGCCGAGCACCGCGCGCGAATTCCGGCCCGAGCCGACCGAGCACGCACGCTATGCGATCGCCCTGGGTGCGCCGCTGCTGCTGGTCGCGGCGCTCGTCGGGCTCGCGCGGATGCGGCCGCGGATCCCGCGACCGCTCGCGTGGCTCGTTCCGGCGTTGCAGCTCGCCTCAGGAGGCTTCGTCGTCTTCTGCATCGCGCAGCAGTACCGCGCACGGGTCGAAGGCCCCTATATCGAGATATGGGGCACCTCGCCCCGGACCGTGTACTTCACCGTCAGGACGCTGGCGGTTGCGTGCGCGGTGGGGCTGACCGTTGCGGCCGTGGCAAGCAGCCGGGGCGCCTCGCGGCGCGTCGCGAGGCTGCTGCGGGACACGCCCGCGCGCAGCGCCGCCGCCTGGACGCTCGCGGTGCTCGCGATCGTTGGTTCGCTGCTGCCCGCGATCCAGCTCGAAAGCACGCTGCTGCACGCAAACGTGAACACCTGGTACCACGTGGCGTTCACGTACGACGAAGCGTCCGCGGTGCTCGACGGCCGCTCGCCGCTCGTTGACTTCGCCGCGCAGTACGGATCGCTGTGGCCCTACGCGCTAGCGCTGGGGATGGCGCTCTTCGGCAGCTCCGTGGCGGTCTTCTGCGCGCTCGCGGCGGCGCTGACCGGAGCGTCCCTGCTCGCCGTCTACGACGTCCTGCGCCGTCTGGTGGCGAGCGGGATGGCGGCGCTGCTGCTGTTCCTGCCGTTGCTCGCGACGGCGCTCTACAAGATGAACGGCTCGCTCTCGAACCGCTTCTCGCTGGCGACGCTCACGGGGATGTTCCCGCTGCGGCTTGCGGGGCCGTTCCTGCTCATGTGGCTGCTCGCGCGCCATCTCCACGGCGCGGCGCCGCGCACCCGCTGGCCGCTGTTCCTCGCGGCCGGCCTGGTCGTACTGAACAACGTCGAGTTCGGGCTGCCGGCGGCCGCCGCGACGTTCGCCGCGCTGCTGTGGACGACGCGTCCGTTGCGCCCGGCGCTGCGCCGGATCGCGCGCGAAGCCGGCGTGGGGCTGGCGGCGGCGTTCGCGCTCGTGAGCGTGCTGACGCTCCTGCGTGCCGGCTCGCTTCCAGATCTCGGCCTGCTCGTCCGCTACGCGGACCTGTTCGCTGGATCGGGTTTCGGCATGTTCCCGATTGTCCCGACGCTCGGGGTCAGCACGATCATCTTCCTCACGTACGTGGCCGCGATCGGGACGGCGACGGTGCGCACGCTGGAAAGAGCAGTCGACCGGCTGCTCACCGGGCTGCTCGTCTGGAGCGGCGTCTTCGGCCTGGGCATCGGCGCCTACTACGTGGGGCGCTCGCACCCCGAGGTGCTCACGAACATGTTTCCCGCGTGGGCGCTGTCGATCGTTTTGCTGACGGTCGCCATGTTGCGCGACATCGCCGCGACACGACGGCCGCCGGCGCCGGGCGCGCTCCTGTGCCTGATCGGCTTCGGTGTGCTCGTCTGCTCGCTCGCGCAGACGCCCGATCCGGTCGCGCAGGTGCGCCGCCTGGAAGCCACGACGAGCGCTCGCCTGACGACCCCGCAGGCGGTCGCGTTCATCAGAGGTGCGACGCGGCCCGGGGAGCCGGTGGCGATCCTGACGACGGTCGGACACCGGCTCGCGGTGCAGGCGGGCGTGACCGACGTGACGCCGTACACGGGCATGGAATCGATGCCCACCAGGGAGCAGCTGGTGCAGACGCTGCGGCTGCTGCGCCAGGCGGGCGGGCGCAAGGTGATCGCAGCCGGGGAAGAAGCCGTCCCCGAGGCCGTGCACGCCGTCGAGCAGGCCGGCTTCAGACTGTCCGCGGTCGAATCCGCGGGGCAGCTCGTGGTGCTCACCAAGCGCTAGCGGCGCCGGCCGGACGCAGCGCGCAGCGGCCCGGCCGCGCCGCCATCTAGCATCCGGTCTCGAACGCCACGATGGCTCAACGACGTCTCCACGGCCTCGAGCGGGTGCTCGGGGTCAACGCTCTCTTCTCGACCGCCTACGGCAACGTCGGCAGCTCGATCTATTACGCGCTCGGGCTGGTCGCGAGCTTCGCGCTCGGGCTGACCCCGGTCGTGTTCGTGATCGCGGGGATCATCTTCTACCTCACCGCCGCCACCTACTCCGAGGCGACCGCGATGTTCCCCGAGGCGGGCGGCTCCTCGAGTTTCGCGCGCCACGCGTTCAACGAGTTCTGGTCCTTCTTCGCCGCCTGGGGCCAGATGCTCAACTACGTCATCACGATCTCGATCTCGGCCTTCTTCGTGCCGCACTACATCGGCTCGCTGTTCTGGGAGCCGCTGCGGCACGGGCCGGGCGACGTGATCGGCGGGATCGTGGTCGTCGCGCTGCTGGCGGTGATCAACGTGTTCGGCGTCAAGGAGGCGGCGCGGCTCAACATCCTGCTCGCCGTCACTGACTTCGCGACGCAGCTGCTGCTGGTGGTCCTCGGCCTCGTGCTCGTGTTCTCGCCCGAGACGCTGATCGACAACGTCCATCTCGGCCTCGCGCCGACGTGGAAGGACTTCGCGATCGCGATCCCCGTCGCGATGATCGCCTACACCGGCATCGAGACGATCTCGAACATGGCCGAGGAGGCCAGAGACGAGGCGACCACGATCCCACGCGCGATCAACCGCGTGGTCGTCGCCGTGTTTGCGATCTACGCGCTGCTGCCGGCCGTGGCGCTCAGCGCGCTGCCGGTCACGCAGAACGCCGACGGGGGCTACCAGACGCTGCTCGGCCTGCCGGAGGACAAGGGCGGCTTCTCCGGTGACCCGGTGCTGGGGATCGTCAAGAGCTTCGACCTCGGGCCCTTCCAGGGCATCGGCGAGCTGTACGTCGGCCTGCTCGCCGCGACGATCCTCCTCATCGCCACGAACGCCGGCATCATCGGCGTCTCGCGGCTCGTCTACTCGATGGGGATCCATCGACAGGTGCCCGACCGGCTGCGTCAGCTGCACCCGCGCTTCCGCACGCCGTGGCTGGGGATCCTCATCTTCTCGTGCGTCGCGTGCGTCGCGATGATCCCCGGCCAGGCCGACTTCCTCGGCAACATGTACGCGTTCGGCGCGATGCTGTCATTCACGATTGCGCATGCCGCCGTCGTGCGGCTGCGGATCAAGCTGCCGCAGCAGGAGCGCCCGTACAGCGGGCCCGGCACACTGCGCTGGCGGGGCCACGAGCTGCCGCTGTTCGCGCTCGTCGGTGGCCTCGGCACAGCGCTTGCATGGGTGACGGTGACCGCGCTGCACGTCGACGTGGCGCTCGCCGGAATGGGGTGGCTCGCGTTCGGGATCGTGGTCTACACCATCTACCGCCGCCGCCACGGGCTCGACCTGGCCAGCACGACGCGCGTCGCGGTCCCCAAGCCGGTCGTCGACCACGAGGCCGAGTACGAGTCGGTGCTCGTCGCGTTCGAGGAGCACGAGTTCGAGCCGGACGTGCTCGCCACCGCGACCCGCATGGCGGCGCGCCGCAGTCGTGGGATCCACGTGCTGGTGACGATCACGGTGCCCGCGACCAGCCCGATCAACGCCGCGCTGCCGGAGCAGGAGCTGGCCGCGCAGGAAGTGATCGAGCAGGCGAAGGTCCAGTGCGGCCGGCGCGTGACGGGGCACTGGCAGAAGGTGCGCGCTGGGCAGGCCGGCCGTGCGATCGTCGACGAGGCGCGCGAGATCGGCGCGCGCGCGATCGTGATGCCGCTGCCGGAGCGCACGGGCGGCGGCTCGATCTTCGGCCGCACGCTCGAGACGGTGCTCGCCGAGCGCCCCTGTCGCGTGATCATCGAGTCGGCGCGCGGCAGGCGCGCGGCGCCCGTCGAGCCGGCGGCGGTCGTATGACGATGCCCGACCCAGGCCAGTTGCACCGCGCCACGACCCGCGTGCTGTCGCTCGCGATGATCGCGATCGGGGTCGCGCTCGTCGTGCGCACGCTCGCGGCGGGCGGCGGTGGGCTCGCGCTCGGAATCGTGCTCGGCGTGCTGTTCGTGGCGGCCGGTGGCGCGCGCTTGTACTTGCAGGTGCGCCAGGGACGCGGCTCGTGAACCCGCGCACGCTCAGCGCCCGCGCACTGTTCGGGCTCGTCTACACGATGTCCATCAGCTCGGTCTACTTCGCGCTCGGTGTCGTCGCGCAGCGGGCGCTCGGGTTGACGCCAATCGTGTTCCTGGTCGCGGGGGTGTTCTTCGCGCTCGCCTCGATGACGTACGTCGAGGGGGCGGCGCTGCACCGCGAGCGCGGGGGATCGAGCGTCTTCGCCCGCTACGCCTTCAACGAGCTCGTCAGCTTCGTCGCCGGCTGGGCGATCCTGCTCGACTACTGCATCCTGCTCGCCGTCACCGCCTTCACGGCGACGAACTACCTGGCCGAGTTCTCCGACCCGCTCGGACACGGGGCACTGGAGCTGCTCGTCGCGATCGCCGTGATCGCCGCCGTCGCGCTGATGAACGTGCGCGGCGTGAGCGTGCGCCAGCTGCGCCGCGGGCTGATCGTCGCGCTCGCCGACATCGCCGTGCAGCTGCTCGTGATCGTGCTCGGCCTCGCGCTGTTGCTGCATCCCGGCGCGATCGTCGACTCGATCCAGCTCGGCAGCTCGCCCGCGTGGGACGACACGATCTACGCGCTGACGATTGCGACGATCGCCTTCACCGGCCTGGAGGCGGCGGCGAGCCTTGCTGGCGAGACCGAGACGACGCGCACCGGCTTGCACCGTCTCGTGGGACCGGGTGTGGGCACGATCCTGCTCGTCTACGTCGGGATCGCGGTTGTCGGCGTCAGCGCGCTGCCGATCGACGGCGGGCCGGATGCGTTCACGACGCGCGACGTCGAGGCGCCGCTGCTGTCGGTCGTCGACGCGTTCTCGCAGCGTTGGCTCGCCGATTCACTGCGCGTCGCGGTCGCCGTCACGGCCGTGATCGGGCTGCTGGCGGCCGCGAATTCCGCAATGCTCGGCATCTCACGGCTCGCGTATGGGCTCGCAACGAACCGCCAGATCCCGAGCGCGCTGGGGCGGCTGCACCCGACGCGTGGAACGCCATACGTCCTGATCGGACTTGCCGCGGTCGTAGCCGCGGCGCTGACGATTCCGGCGGACATCGACTTCCTCGTCGGCATTTACGCATTTGGGGCGATGCTCGCGTTCACGATCGCGCATCTCTCGGTCGTGCGGCTGCGCTACCGCGAGCCCGAGCGGGAGCGGCCGTATGCGGTGCCGCTGTCGATCCGCATCCGCGGAGGTTCGCTGCCACTCCCTGCGGTGCTTGGCGCGCTGCTGTCGGGCGCCGGCTGGATCACGGTCGTCGTGCTGCACGACGGCGCGCGCTACGTCGGCCTCGCGTGGCTGCTCGGCGGGCTAGCGCTCTACGTCGCCTACCGCCGGATCGACGGCAACTCGCTGCTCAAGCGGGTCACCGTGCCGGAGAGCGCGCTGCGCGGCGGAGAGCCGCCGCGCGCCGAGTTCGGCTCGCTGCTCGTGCCGATCTTCGGCAAGCCGCTCGACGACGACATCGTGCAGACCGCCGGCCGCCTCGCAGGCGAGGTGCGCGATGAGCTCGATGAGGAGGGCGCGACGATCGAGGCGATCTGGGTCTTCGAGGTGCCGATGTCGCTGCCGATCGACGCGCGCCTGCCCGAGCCACAGCTCAGACGCGCGCAGGACGCGCTGCGGCGCGCCAAGGCGGTGGGCGAGGAGTACGAGGGCGTGCACGTGCAGACGGCGATGGTGCGCGCGCGTCGCGCGGGCGAGGCGATTGTGCGCGAGGCGAGACGGCGCGGGGTGGAGGCGATCGTGCTGGCCGCCGAGGAGCCCTCGCGCGTGCGCAGCGGCGCGCTGTTCGGCGGCTCCGGTGGTCCGCTCGACAACTACGTCGGCGAGGTCACGAAGTACGTGCTGCGCAAAGCCAGCTGTCGCGTGATCCTCACCGCGCCGGCCGCCGAGTCGCGGCAGCAGGCGCCGCGATAACCTCCCGGCCATGTTCATCCTCGTCGTCGGGGCCGGCCGTGTCGGCTCCGCTGTCGCCAAGCGCGCGCTCGAAGCAGGCCACGAGGTCTCCGTCCTCGACGAGGACCCGCTCTCGCACGAGCAGCTCGACAAGGACCTCGCCGAGAGCTGGGAGGACGCGGGCGGCCGCTTCACCGTCGGCACCGCGCTCGAGGTCGACGCGCTGCTGGAGGCGGGGATTGAGCAGGCCGACGTCTTCATCGCCTCCACCAACGGCGACAACACGAACCTCGTGATCGCCCAGATCGCGCAGCGGCGCTTCAACGTCCCGCGCGTCGTCGTGCGCGTGCTCGACCCGGCGCGCGCTGCCTGGTACGCCGAGCAAGGGCTGCACACGATCTGCCCGACCCAGCACGCGATCGAGATGGTCGAGCGGGCGGCGCTCGGTGACGCCGAGGCCGCCGCATGAGGGAGCGCAACGCGTGTACGTGATCGTCGTCGGCGCCGGCAAGGTCGGCTGGAATCTCGCGCGCGAGCTGCTCGGCAAGGACCACGAGGTGACGCTGATCGAGTCGGAGCGCCGCCGCTACCTGATCGTCGAGCAGGAGCTCGAGCACGCCGTCCAGTACGGCGACGCGACCGAGCTGTGGGTGCTGGAGCGCGCGGGCATCCAGCGCGCCGACCTCGTGATCGCCGTCACCGGCGACGACGAGGACAACATGCTGATCTGCCAGGTGGCGAAGGAGAAGTACCTCTGCCAGCGGATCGTGGCGCGCGTCAACAACCCGCGCAACTTGCAGCACTTCAAGCTGCTGGGGATCCGCCCGGCGGTCTCCGCGACCGACCTGATCCTGCGCCTGATCGAGCACGAGGTGCCGCAGTACGGGCTCGTGCAGCTGCTCGCGTTGGAGGGCGAGCGGCTGGAGATCATCGAGCTGGAGGTGGCCGATGGCGCCCCGGCGGCCGGCAAGCGCGTCGACGACGTCGAGCTGCCGGAGGGCAGCCTGATCATCTCGGTGCTGCGCGGCGGGGCCGGGTTCGTGCCGAAATCGGACACCGTCATCCAGGCTGGCGACGAGGTGCTGCTGATCCTCGATCCGGGCCTCGAGTCGTCGATCACGCCGCAGTTCACGCGTAACGGCGCGAGCGCCGGGTAGACCGCCCTCATGGCCGACCGTCACGTCGCCCACCTGCTGATCGGCGGCGGTCTCGCGAGCGCGAACTGCGCGCGCTGGCTGCGCGAGTCCGGCGGCGAGGGGGAAATCCTGCTCGTCGGCCGCGAGCCCGAGCCGCCCTACAACCGCCCGCCATGCTCGAAGGGGTATCTGCAGGGCCACGAGTCGCGCGACGACACCTACTTCCGCCCGAACGAGTGGTGGGAGCAGCAGCGGATCGACCTGCGCACGCGCACGAGCGTGATGAAGCTCGACACGGCCGCGAGAGTGGCGACGCTGTCGAGCAAGGAGGTCGTCTCCTACGAGACGGCGCTGCTCGCGACCGGCGCGAACGTGCGGCGGCTGAACGTCGAGGGCGCCGAGCTGGAGGGGATCCACTACCTGCGCGCGCTCGGCAATGCCGACACGATCCGCGCCGACGCGGACGGCAAGAAGGTCGTGCTGATCGGCGGCTCCTACATCGGCTGCGAGGTCGCGGCCTCGTTGACCGCCGCGGACCACGCGACGTGCGAGATCGTGATGCAGGAGGCGGTCACGCTGGAGCGCGGCTTCGGCGCGACGGCCGGGCGCTGGCTGCAGGATCGCCTGGAGGAGCACGGGATCGTCGTGCACGGCCAGGACGCGCTGGAGCGCTTTGAGGGCGCCGACGGGCGTGTGACGCACGTCGTGACGGCGAATGGGAAGCGCTTGGAGGCCGACTGCGTCGTGATTGGTGCGGGCGTGATGCCGGACACGATGCTGGCGAGAGCCGCCGGGCTCGTCCTGGATGAGGAGCGCGGCGGGGTCCTGTGCGACGCGCAGCTGCGCACGAGCGCACCGGGCGTGTGGGCGGCCGGCGACATCGCCTCCTACGACTCGCGGCCGAACGGCCGCCGCATCCGCATCGAGCACTGGGACGTGGCCTTCAACCACGGCAAGACCGCGGCGTTGAACATGCTCGGCCAGGAGGTCGAGCACGACGTCGTGCCGTACTTCTTCTCCGACCTCTCCGACTGGGCCTCACTGGAGTACGTCGGACCGGCGCAGTCATGGGATCGCGAGATCGTGCGCGGGTCGCTGGAGGGGGGCGCGTTCAGCGTCTGGTACCTCGCCCACGGGCGGCTCGAGGGCGCGCTGTCGGTCGGTCGCTCCGAGGATTTGGAGCATGCGCGCCGGCTGATCGCCACGCGCGAGCCGCTGCGCGCGTCCGACGCGCTCGGCTCGCTCGACGCCGACCTTGCCGCGCTCTGATCGCGTGACGGTCGAGGAGGCGCGCGAGCGGATCGCGCAGATCGCCGTCACGCTGCGTGGCTTCGTCCGTGCGGCCGGAGCGCTCGAGGCGACGCTGCTGCTCGACCAGGGCGCCGAGCTACCGGTGCTCGTGGTCGAATGCCCGGCGGTCGGGCCGGTGCTGCTTGTCGAGGGGGAGGACGTCGTGCAGCTCGACGCCGACCGGCTCGTCGCGACGCCGCTCCCGCTGCCCGAGGTGAAGGCCCTGCCGCCGTTCGAGGTCGATGCCGTGCGCGCGGAGATCACGTCGCCGCTGGGCGGGGTGGAGCACCATGCCCGCGCGGTGCGCGCGGTGGCGGAGCTGTTTCCCGGCCACAGCGTGCTGAGCGTCGCGTTCGCGACGACCGACGTCGAGAGGCCACTGACGATCGCCGCGCGCACGGGGGACCCGCTCGTGCTGTCGCTCGGCGAGGACGAGCAGTTTGAGATGCCGGCCGGGTGGCCCGCAGCTTGATGCGTGACGGATTGACCCCCTCAGAGGGGGTCAACTCGGCGAGCATCCCTCAGAAGGTGACCGACCCGTCCGCGTGGATCGTCCAGTGGGGATTGTGGGCGACCTCCCACGGATGGCCGTCGGGGTCGATGAAGACGCCCGAGTAGCCGCCCCAGACGGTCTCCGCGCCGTGGCGCGGGATCTGCGCGCCGGCCGCCTCTGCCTGCGCGATGACGGCGTCGACCTCCTGCGGCGAGCCGACGTTGTGGGCGAGCGTGATCCCACCCCAGCCGCCGGGGTCGTGCTCGATCCCGCTGTCGGCCGCGAGCTTCGCGCGTGACCACAGCGCGACGATCATCCCCGCGGCCTGGAAGAACATGACGTCGTCGTCAGGCGAGGTGCCGCTCCAGCCGAGCGCCTCGTAGAAGGCGCGAGCGCGGGGGAGGTCGGCGACGCCGAGCGTCACGAGCGAGAGACGCTGCTCCATTGCAAGCATCCTCCCACGACTCGCGGCGGGGATGCGCATTTCGCGTGCCGGTCACCGCAAGCGGGCGACCTCACGCGACGTCACAACCGAGCTAGCCTCTATCCTGATCGGCCGATCTGTTGCGGGATCGTCTAACGGCAAGACGCTCGGCTCTGGACCGAGAAATTGGGGTTCGAATCCCTGTCCCGCAGTCGCACTGCCCGCCGCTATCCGACGTCGTCGGGCAGCGGCTCGTCGTCCAGCAGACGCTTGAGCTCGCGCCAGCCGACGAAGCGCTTCGAGTCTGCCTTGCCGTATGCGTCCAGCTGGACCTTCTCCTCCGCGAGCAGCTCGGCGCAGCGATTCGGGCCGCGGCCTTCGTCGTCGCGCCAGCCCGGCGGGATCCGCCCTCTGGCGTTCAGCACGCGATGCGGCTTGGCGAATGCCGGGTTACGGGCGGCCGCCTGCCCGATCGCGCGTGCCATCTGGGGACTTCCGTACACGGCGATCGCGAAGTCTCCGTACGTGGTCCAGCGACCCTCGGGCACGAGTCGACTCAAGCGCAGCACGCGATCGGTGCGGTGCCGCGGGGCGAAGCGCCAGCGGCGCGGGTTGGCGCCCGGAACCTGCTCGAGCGCGCCGCCGCGCTCCAGGCTCGACAGGACGGCGTACACGTTGGCCTCGTCGTAGTCGATCGACCGTGCGACCTCGCCGGCCGTCATGCCGCCATCGGTGAACAGCTCGGGAAGGCGGACGATGCGCCGCTGGATCGGCCCCCGGACGCTGACCGCGTCCGGCTCCTCGTCCGGGACCGTCGTCCGGAGCTCGGCGGCGTAGCGCGACGCGGCGTCGGCGAGCCGCTCGAACAACGCGATCTGGGCTTTGAGGACCTGCTCCTGGACTGGCGTGCTCATCGGTTTTCCTGTGCCTCCTCTTGATACCTTCCACAAAAGCCTACAGGAGAGCTACGACTACATCGAACATCAACGCTGTAGGAGACACTGGTGCCCGACGTGCAGGAAGATTTGATCGACGTCCGGCGGGCGGCACTGCTCGTCGGCCGCCACCCCGAGACGGTTCGGCGGTGGGTTTGGTCCGGCCGTCTGGCGGCACGGCGTCAGGGCAACCGCCTGCTGGTCGCGCGCGGCGACGTCGAGGCGCTCGCTGGCGCCGGTCGAGCGGCGTCGAGCCTCGCAGAGTGGGCCGCGCGGGCGCAGGCGGGACGGCCCGGCCGCGCCGAGCGCCGGGCCCGCAGCGCAGCGGGACTCGTGCTCGAGGATCGGCGACAGCGCTCGGGCACGCGTGCCGGTCGTTGACGCGAGCGTCGTCGTCGACTGGGTGGCGCCGGACGCCGACGCGTCCCTGCCGTCCGTCGCCGCCCTTGCGCGGCTTGCCGAGTCGGAGGCCGAGCTGGTGGCGCCACGTCTCCTGCTGGAAGAGGTCTCCAACGCTCTCCTGACCGGGGTTCGGCGCAAGCGCTGGAGCGGCGCGGCGGCGGACCGGGCGCAGCTGCTGCTGCGCGACCTGCCGGTGCAGCTGGTTGACGGGCCGCGCGATCTGCAGCGTGCTTGGGACCTTGCCCGCCGCTACGACGACCACCCGATCTACGACATGCTCTACGTCGCTGTGGCCGAGCGGCGTGGCATCGAGCTCGTGACGGCGGACCGGGCGCTGCGCGAGCGGCTTGTCGGGCTCGACTGGCTGGTCGCTCCCGAGCAGCTCATCGGCTGACCTCATCCCGCCGGACGCCGAGGGCTGTGTCACGCATTTGACACTTCGCACGTCGCCGCCTGAGCAGACGCCGGCCTTGCGCTGATCGAAGCTGAACGCATCGAACAGGCGAGCACCGGGCTCGCCTCCAAGGACCGGAGGGTTCTCATGCGTTCCATCATCAGCATCCGTCGTCCGTCGGCTTCCATGATCGTCGCGCTCGTCGCCTTGTTCGCGGCGCTCGGTGGGACCGGCTATGCAGCCGCCACACTCAGCGGCAGATCGATCCAGAAGCGCAGCATCCCCGCCAACCGCGTCGTCAACAACGCGCTCGGCGGCGGCCAGATCGACGAGTCGAAGCTCGGTCCGGTGCCCGTGGCCCAGCAGGCGCTGACCGCGCAGACGGCCGCGAGTGCGACCCATGCGGCGCAGGCCGACAGCGCTGACACCGCCACGACCGCGCAGGACTCCCAGAAGCTGCAGGGCCGCGACGCGACCGCGTTCCTGGCCAACAGAACGCGCGTCGTCGTCGCCCAGGCCACCGTCCCCACGGGCGGCAGCAACACCGTGACCGCGTCGTGCGCCGTGAACGAGAAGGGCATCGGCGGCGGCGGCGCGTGGATGATCGCCGGCACGGAGTCGCCCACGGAGCTCGACGCGCAGCTGAACTCGTCCTTCCCGCTGCCCTCGACGGGCGGCACGGCGGACATCACCGGCTGGCGCGTGGCCGGGCGCAACAACGCGGGCGCCAACCGCGACCTGCGCGCCTACGCGATCTGCGTTCCGAAGACGGCGTAGCCGGGCCCTAGCGCTCAGTCGGCGACCCACACGGTCACCGGCTTGCTGCGCCCCTTCAACCCGACGGCTCCATGGCGCCGCAGCCCCTCGGCTGCGGCGCCGAGTCGTTCGTAGGTCGTGCCGGAGACGAACAAGCGGGCGGGCCCTGGGATCTCCCTGCCGAGCGCCTGCAGGCGCGCTGCCACGTTTGTCGCATCGCCGACGGCGGCGTACTCGACGCGGCGCTCGGAGCCGACGAGCCCGGACATCACGTGGCCGCTGTTGAGTCCGATCCCTGCCTCGAGTGGCGCATCGGCGAGCCGCTCCTCCAGCAGCCACGCGTTGAAGCGGGGGAGCGCGCCGTCGAGGATCTCGCGGGCGGCGTGGAGCGCGCGCAGCGCGTGGTCCTGCTGTGGGAGCGGCGCACCGAAGACAGCCATCACGCCGTCGCCCTGGTAGGAGACGACCGTGCCGCCGTGCGCGAAGACCGCGGCCGAGACGGCGTCGAGGTAGCGGTTCAGGACGGCGATCACCTGCTCCGCTTGCAGCTGCTCGGCGAGTGTCGTGAAGCCGCGCAGGTCGCAGAACAGGACGGTCGCCTCCAGACGCCTGCTCTCCAGCCGCGCCGGTTCGTCACCCTCCGGCAGCAGCTCGGCGGCGACGTCCGGTGAGACGAAGCGCTCGAACGTCGTGCGCAGCTGCCGGCGGGCGCGCACCTCGAACAGGTACGTGAGACCGACGGCGCCGAGCGTGCCGAGCGCGAGCGCGAGCAGCGGCGCCGCGACCGGCACGATCGTGCCGGCGTCGAACGCGAGCTGCGCGCCGCCGAGCAGCGCGAGCGTGCCGAGCAGACCGGCCGCGAGCGCCTGCGCCAGCGCGCGCGTGGGGGAGCCGGCGAGCGTCGCGAGCGGCGCGGACAGACCGGCGACCAGCACGAGCAGGATCGCGATCGCCGCGGGCGCGTCGCGCAGCGGATAGGCGTTCAGGATCGTCTGGATGGCGTTGGCGTGGATCTCGGCGCCGGGCATCAGCTCGCCCCCGAACGGGACCGGGTGCACGTCGTGGAGCGACGTGGCCGACGCGCCGACCACGACGACAAGCCCGCGGACGCGCCGCGCGTCGAAGCGCCCGGACGCGACGCGCCAGAACGGGATCGTCCGGACCGTCCGCGCCGGGCCGGCGAAGTCGATCGGGTGCGCGCCGGCGTCCGCGTCGCCGCCGGCGGCCAGCACGGTCGCATGCGGCACACCGTGCACGCGCGCCTCCATGCGACGCATCGTCCCGTCGCCGTCGATCGGGAACTCGGCCCACCCGATCCGTCCGCCGTGCGCCGCGAGCGATCGCGCGCCGCCGATCACCGCCGGCTGACCGTCCTCGCCGATCCCGGTCGTGACGAGCACGACCCGCGGGTCGGATGCAGCGCGCAGCAGGTCCCGGTCATCGCGGCGGTTCGAGTGCTCGGCGAACTCGATGTCGTACTCGACCATGCGGGCGCCGGCGTGCAGCAGCTCGTGGATCGCCCGGGCGTGCACCCAGCGTGGATACGGCCAGCGCATGTCGAGGCGCGCGAGCGTGTCCTCGTCGATGTCGACGACGACCACGTCCGGCAGCGCATGCTCGCCGCGCACCGCGAAGCGCGCGTCGACGAGCGATTGCTCGATCCGCTCCTCCGGGCCGCCGTCGATCAGCGCCAGCCCGCCCGCGATGCCCGCCGCGAGCAGCCCCACGACGAGCGCGCGCAGGAGGCGGGCTGGGGGGCGCCGCGGCATGCGCGGGAGTGTCGCGCATTCGACACGTTCTCGGTCGACTCTGCGACAGTGCGCGGGCGCCGGTCGCGCAAGACTGCCTCGCGATGCCCCGATCTCACCGCAGCCTCGTCCTTCGTCTGCTCGCGACGTGCGCGTTGCTCGCGCTGCTTGCCCTGGGTGCGACCGGGGTGGTACGCGGCGCAGCCGGCGAGCGGATCCAGACGGTGGCGGGCAGCGGCAGCGGCGGCTTCGGCGGCGACGCCGGCCCCGCCGTGAGCGCGCTGCTCACGGCGCCCTCCGACGTCGCGTCGCTCGACGCGCTGCACGGTGGTGCCGGCTATCTGATCGCGGACACGTCGAACCACCGCATTCGCCGTGTCGACGCGAACGGCACGATCACGACCGTCGCGGGTGCCGGGCCGACGGCTCCGGCGGCGGGCGCGTTTGCCGGCGACGGACTGTCGCCGACCAACCCCACCGTCCGCCTCAACCAGCCACGCGGCGTATCGCCGCTCGACGTAAGCGGATCGAGCTTCCTGATCGCCGACACGGGCAATAACCGCGTCCGCGAGGTGATCAACGGCACGCTTGTCACGGTCGCCGGCAGCGGCACGCCCGCCTTCGGCGGCGACGGCGACGGCGCGCAGATCGCGCAGCTCAACCAGCCGGCCGGCGTCGCCGCGCTGTCAGACGGCGGCTACTTGATCGCGGACACCGGCAACAACCGCATTCGCCGCGTCTCGCAGAGCGGCATCATCACGACCGTCGCGGGCACCGGCCCGGCCGCCTTCACCGGCGACGGCGGCCCCGCGACCCAAGCCGCGCTGAACGCGCCGAGCGACGTCGCGCCGCTCGCTGGCGGCGGCTTCCTGATCGCCGACACGGGCAACAACCGCATCCGCCGAGTGGCAGCGGACGGCACGATCACGACGGTCGCTGGCGCCGGGCCGGCCGGCTTCCGTGGCGACGGCGGCCCGGCCGGCAAGGCGCTGCTGAACGCTCCCGAGGGCGTCGCCGCGCTCGCCGACGGCTCGATCGCGATCGCCGACTCCGGCGGCGAGCGCGTGCGGCTGATCGGCGTCGACGGCACGATCCGTACGCTCGTCGGCACCGGCGTCGCTGGCTTCTCCGGCGACGGTGGCGACCCGGAACTCGCGCAGCTCTCGCACCCGCGCGCGGTCGCGCAGGACGGCGCGCGGCTGCTGATCGCGGACGCGTTCAACCACCGCATCCGCGCGGTCGCGCAGGGCGTCCCCCCGGTCGACAACTCGCTGAACCCGACGCCGCCGCTGGGCATCTCGCCGCCGCTGCTGGGCAAGAGCGTCGTCGCGCGGCCGCGGCTGGGGAAGGTGCTCGTGCGACTGCCCGGCAGCGACCGCTTCGTCGCGCTCGAGGCGATCGCGAACCTGCCGATGGGCTCAGAGCTCGACGTTTCCGATGGCAGCGTGGTCGTGTTCTTCGCGACGAGCCTGTCAGGCAAGCGCGCGAAAGGGATCGCGACGGGCGGGCGCTTCATTGTCGATCAGCCAGCGAGATATGACCTCGGCCAGCGGCCGGGGGAGATGACGCTGTCCGGCCCACTGCTCGGCTGCGGCGCCTCGCAGCGCGACCAGGTGCGCGGGCAGACCTCGGCCATGCAGGGCCCGCTGGCGGCCGCTGCCGCCAAGGCCCGGCACGGTCGCAGACTCAAGGTGCGCGCCCGCGGACGGATCCGCACGAGAGGCCGCTACGGCGCGGCGACCGTCCGCGGCACGCGCTGGACGACGGTCGACCGCTGCGACACCCACCCGCGCCCAGGCACGCTCGTGGTCGTCTCGAAGGGGCTCGTCGCGGTGCGCTCGTTCGTGCTGCGCAGAACGCTGCTCGTGCCGGCGGGCGCGCGCTTCCTGGCGCCGGCGCCCAGACGGCCGTAGGGGCGGAGCACTGCACCTTTGCGACCGCTATGCGGTGGAAAACATGCAGTGCTTGGGCAGCCCGGGCGGTGCGCGCTTAGCCGAACGCCCCGCGCGCTCGTCTCGCGAGCGCATCGGGGTCGAGCAGTGTCGTGCGCCCACGCGAGAGCTCGAGCGTTCCCCGCTCCTGCTCCTCGCGCAGCACTCTGTTGACGGTTGCGCGGGAGGTCCCTGCGAGCGACGCGAGCTCCTCCTGCGTGAGCGGCACGACGGCGCCGGCTTGTGCCTCGCCGTACGCGCCGACGACGTCGAGCAGACGCCGCCGCACGCGCATGTCGGCCGGGATGTGCAGCGCCTCGACCAGTTGCTCCGACAGCTCACGCACGCGCCGCGTGAGGAGCTCGACGAGCAGCGCGTCGGTCTGGGGACGACGGTTGCGGAGGCGGTCGAAGTCGAGCTGGTGGATCGACAGCGTCTCGGCATCCTCCAAGGCCGCCACGGTCGCCGACCGCGGCGCCTGCGGCGTCAGCAGCGCCAGCTCCCCGAACGCCCCGCCCGGCCCGACGACGTTCAGCGTCGCCGTCGCGCCGAACTCGGTCGTGATCCGCACGGCGAAGCGCCCCGAACGCACGAGGTGCAGCGTGTCCGCGGGATCGCCGGCGTGGAACACGACCTCGCCCGCCGCAAAGCGCCGCCGCCGCGCCCGCTCGGTCAGCTCGGCCACGTCGCGCTCCTCGAGGCCGGCCAGTAGTGCGAACTCCTCGCGCATCGCGGGCCAATCTACTGCGCCGCGCGGCCGTGGCGGGGCTCGCAGCGATTCCGTCCGACCGATCCTTCAAAATTTCTCTCCCTCAAATTCGAATGTGAAAGGAGTTAGGCGGACGGACGATGATCGACGGCGATGCGGCGGAGATGAGCAGAGCTGCACCACGCAGCCGCGAGCACAGCTCGCCGCGTGGACCGGCACGCCACCGAGATTTCTTCTGCGCTCTCCGCACGCCCGCACCGCGGGCCTGCCGTCGCGGCGATCCGGCAAACGCGCCATTGCCAAGACAGGCCACCCTTTGACACAACCGCCAGGAGGGCAGGTGAGTCACCTTCCAGCCATCATGGCTGCCGTGTTCTCGGGCGTCGCCATCTCTCAGATGTTGCCGAGAGAGTTCAAGTGCGACCTCAGAGCCCGGTCTTTCTCCCTGTCGGTCCGCTTGAGAATCGTGCGCAACGGCAGACGCCGAAACCACGCTTAGGCTGACGACGCGGCGGCGGGCCTCTCCGGAGGCTCGCCGTGCTGCGCCGCCTCGAACTACGCCACCGCCTGCTCCGCCCAGTCCTGGTGCAGCCGCGCGTAGGCGCCGCCAGCGGCGAGCAGCTGCTCGTGCGTGCCCCGCTCGGCGATACGGCCGTGCTCGAGCACGACGATCAGGTCGGCGTGGCGGATGGTGGAGAGGCGGTGCGCGATCACGATCGCGGTGCGGCCGGCGAGCAAGGTCCGCAGGCCCTCCTCGATGCGCGACTCGGTCTGGATGTCGACGTTGGAGGTCGCCTCGTCGAGCACGAGGACGCGCGGATCGGCGATCAGCGCGCGCGCGAACGCGACGAGTTGGCGCTGCCCTGCCGACAGCTGCACGCCGCGCTCTCCCACGTCTGTGTCGTAGCCGAGCGGGAGCTCGTCCACGAACGTGTCGGCGCCGACGGCCTCCGCGGCGGCGGCGATCTCCGCACGCGTCGCGTCCGGACGTCCAAACGCGATGTTCTCGGCGATCGTTCCGCTGAACAGGAAGCCCTCCTGCGGCACGATCCCCATGCGTGCGCGCAACGACGCGGACGACACGTCGCGCAGGTCGTGTCCGTCGACCCGCACGACGCCGCGTGTCGGGTCGTAGAAGCGGGCGACGAGCTTCGCGAACGTCGACTTGCCTGCCCCCGTCTCGCCGACGAGCGCGACCGTCTGGCCGGGCGCGACGTGCAAGCGCACATCTCTCAAGGCCCAAGGCCCGGAGTCGTCCTCGCCGTACCGGAACGACACCTGCTCGAACGACAGCTCCCCGCGCAGCTCGTCCAACGCCACGGCATCCGCGCGATCCACCAGCTCCGGCTCCTCGTCGAGCAGCTCGAAGATCTTGTCGAGCGCTGCCATGCCGGACTGGTACGTCGTGTAGAGCTGCGAGAGCGACTGGATCGGGTCGAAGAACTGGTTCAGCGCGGCGATGAAGCCGAACACGACGCCCGTCTGTGCGTTGCCGTTCAGCACCTCGAAGCCGCCGATCAGCAGGATCCCCACCGTCACCAGCGACGACAGCAGCTCGATGCCCGGGAAGTAGGCGGCGTTCAAGTAGACCGTCGTCATGTTCGCGTCGCGGTTGGCCTGGTTGAGGTCGGCGAAGCGGCCGACGTGCCGGCGCTCCTGCCCGAACGACCGCACGACGCGGATTCCCGAGAGCGTCTCCTGCAGGTAGCCGGTGATGGCGCCGATCCGCTCGCGCGTTCGGCGGAACGCGTCCGCGGAGGCGATGCGGAAGACGAAGGCCGAGGCCGCGATCAAGGGGATCGCGATGAACGTGTAGAGCGCCAGCTCGGCGTCCAGCGCGAGCAGGATCACGACGACGCCGACGAGCGTCAGCGTCGACTGGAACAGCGTCACGATCCCGTCCGAGACGAGCGAGTCGAGCGCCTCGACGTCGTTCGTCAAGCGGCTGATCAGGACGCCGGAGCGCACGCGCGAATAGAAGCCGAGCGACAGCGACTGGAGGTGGCGGAACAGCTGCACGCGCAGGTCCTGCAGCGCGCGCTGGCCGACCCAGCCGGTCAAGTACGTTTGCGCGGCCGACGCGCCCCACGTCAGCAGCGTCGAGGCGAGGAACACGAGCACGATCCCCGTCAGCACGCCGGCGTCGCCCTGCTGGATGCCGTCATCAATCGCCTTGGTGGCGAGCGGGATCGGCGCGAGCGCGGCGCCGGTCGCCAGGACCAACGTGAGGAACATCAGCGCGACACGGCCGCGGTACGGACGCAGCAGCTCGATCAGGCCACGCAGCTTGCGCCCGCGCCCGCCCGTCTGGCGCAGCCGGCGGCGCAGCTCGGCGAGGCGGTCCTGCTCGCGGCCGGCGGTCGTGAGCGAACCGAGCGCGCCGGAGCCGAGCGCGGAGACGCCCTCGTCGCGGCGGGCGGGGCTCACCGCGCGGGCCGGAGCGCCCCCGCCGGCGGCGGCGAGCGCCGGCCGACGGCGCGGGAGCGCGATTGCGCCGTCCTCGACTGGCTTGCGCGTGAGGAAGACCTGGTCGGGCAGCCCCTTCTCGACGATCTCGCGGTAGAGGCCCTCCTGCGCGAGCAGCTCGTCGTGCGTGCCCTGCGCGACGATCCGGCCGCGCTCGAGCACGACGATCTCGTCGGCGAGCGCAATGGTCGACAGCCGATGCGCGATCACGAACGTCGTGCGCCCCTCCATCACCTCCGCCAGCGCTTGCTTGATCTCCTGCTCGGTCGAGGCGTCGACCGACGATGTCGCATCGTCGAGCACGAGGATCCGCGGGTTCGCGAGCAGCGCGCGCGCGATCGCGATCCGCTGGCGCTGGCCGCCCGA
>Ga0070669_100001008_pt1 | contig 20525 bp, 17 predicted proteins | sample KBSS53metaG_FD_64680 | JGI IMG/M metagenome (GOLD analysis project Ga0070669, IMG submission 64680) | Switchgrass rhizosphere microbial communities from Kellogg Biological Station, Michigan, USA - KBS S5-3 metaG | ecosystem: Host-associated > Plants > Roots > Rhizosphere > Soil ...
CATAGAGCTCGGGGCGCGGAGCATCGATGACTTTGTAGCGTCCCGAGCGGAGTGCGTGAAGATCGCTCCAGCCGTAGTGATGCAGCGGATACATCGCTTCCGAATAAGCGTCGAGCGCGAGCTCGGTTTTTGTTCCGGTAAGCAGCGGCACGAGGCTGACACCCGAGATCCCCGATGCCGCAGGTGCTCCCAGCAGATCGAGCACGGTCGGCATGATGTCGACTGATCGCACGGGATCCGCAACGCGCCGATGTCCTGTGCTGCTGAAGGGTGCGCGAATCACGAGCGGCACATGTGTGACGCTGTTGTAGACGAAAAACCCGTGTGCGCTCTCGCCGTGATCCCCCAGGCTCTCGCCATGGTCGCCGATCACGACAATCACCGTCCGGTCGTACAGTCCGTGTGATTGCAGCGTGGCGACCAAACGCGCGAGTTGACTGTCGGCGAACGCAATCTCGCCGTTGTAGGGATGGCCCTTGTATTTTGTGGCAAAGGGTTCGGGTGGACGATAAGGAGCGTGCGGGTCGTACAGATGGATCCACGCAAAGAAAGGGGCGCCGTTGGCTTGTTCGATCCACGGAAGCGCCTTGTCGAGAACTTCATTGGCCGGCCGCTGAATCGCCGAGAGGGAAACCGCGCGCATGTCGCTCAGATCGAAGTCGTCAAAGTAGGTGTCGAACCCTTGATTGATGCCCCACTTGCCCGCGAGTACGTAAGCGGCAACGAATCCGCCCGTCCGATAACCGCGGCTCTTGAGAATCTCGGCCAGAGTGAGCTGATCGGGACCGAGAAAGAATCCACCGTTGTCGCGCACCCCATGCTCAGGTGGGAATCGTCCCGTAAAGATGCTCGAATGTGCCGGCAATGTCAGCGGTGCGACCGACACCGCCTGCTCGAACAACGCGCCTTCAGCTGCAAGACGATCGAACGTCGGCGTCTCGACATCGCGTGATCCGTAGGCGCCAATCCGATCGGCCCGCGTCGTGTCGAGCGTCACGATGACGAGGTTGAGGCGCTCGCGGGCAACGCCGCGCGCCAGTTGACCCAGATCCACACCCGCGCTCGTCTTGATCGGACGAGTGCGCACAACCCAGAAGCCCACGGCCACGAGAATGGCGAGCACGACAAAGAGCGCAACCCAGCGCTTCATTGAGGGAATCGTAACGTCGAGTGCGGACGAGTGTCGAGCGACGGCTCTCGAAGTTTCCAGTCTCCAGTTCCCGGTTGCCAGTACTGGATACGGTTCTGGCGGCAACTGGAAACTGGCAACAGCCAACCTGATTCAGTTGATCACATCCAGCAAGTGATGTGATGATCTTGAGGCGCATGCCTGAGAACAAGAAGCGTCCTGCAGGCAGGACTTCTTCCCGACCCGAGTCGGTCCCTCGCTCCACAAAGAAGTCTCCATCGGCAGCTGACAAGTCGGCACCTCGGGCGGCCGCGAAGCCTTCGCGGAGGCAACCGTCGAGCACGCCAACGACAAGCGAAACGGCGCAACAGCCGAAGCCGCCGGCACCCAAACGCGCGCCCAAGCCGACGAGCCCACCACTGTCGATTCTGATGGTCGCATCGGAAGCTCACCCGTACGCAAAGACAGGCGGGCTTGCCGAAGTGGCGGCGGCGTTGCCGGACGCGCTTGGTCGGCTCGGCCATCGAGTCACACTGGTGCTTCCGCGGTATCGGGGAATCGATCTGTCCGGGGCGCGTTCGCAGGCGATCAGCATGTCGATTGGTGCCCGCACGCAACTCGTGTCGTTTCACTCGCGCGAGGAGCGTCCAGGCGTCACGGTCGTGTTTGTGGACGTGCCGGAACTCTTCGATCGACCAGGCGGCCTCTACAACGTCGACGGTGTCGACTACGCCGACAATGGCTGGCGGTTCGCTGTGTTCAGCCGAGCCGCGCTCGAGTACGCGCGCCTGCTCGGGCAGCGACCATCGATCATTCACGCGCACGACTGGCAAACCGGCCTCGTGCCGGTCTACCAGAAGATGCATTTCTCGCCCGACCCGATCGTCGGTGGCGTGCCTGTGGTTTTTACGATTCACAACCTCGCGTTCCAGGGCACGTTCCCGGCGGCGGCGTTGCCGTCACTCGGATTCGGCCGTGAGTTGATGGACATCCAGGCGCTCGAATACTGGGGACAGATCAGTTACCTGAAGGGGGGCGTCAACTTCAGCGAACAGCTGACGACCGTTAGTCCGACCTATGCGCGCGAGATTCTTACTCCTGAATTCGGGTTTGGCTTCGAAGGAGTGCTGACGCGCCGCTCGGATGCGCTGACCGGCATTCTCAACGGCATCGATGTCGAGCGTTGGAACCCCGACCTTGACGGGTTCATCGGCGCGTCGTACTCGCGCACCGATCTGTCGGGTAAGAAGGTCGCCAAACGGCGCTTGCTCGAAACAGCGGGCCTGCCTGTCGACCGCGCCGACGATCGTCCACTGATCGGTCTGATATCCCGGTTGACCTTTCAGAAGGGGTTCGACCTTATCAGCGCCGTCGCCGGCGAGCTGATGTCTCTGGACGCGTCGTGGGTGATGCTGGGCAGCGGCGATCGTGAGTACGAAGATGTCTGGAGGAGCCTTGCCGCTCGATTTCCCGATCGTGTCTCAACCACCATCGGGTTCGACGAGCGGCTCGCGCATCAGATCGAGGCAGGCGCCGACCTGTTTCTCATGCCGTCGCGGTATGAGCCGTGCGGACTCAATCAGATGTACAGCCTTCGATACGGAACCCTTCCGATCGTCAGGAGCACCGGCGGGTTGGAGGATACCGTCAGGGACGTGACCGAACCTGGTGGAAATGGCTTCAAATTCAGGGGATACTCCCCGGCGGACCTGGTGGCGGCCGTTCGGCGGGCGCTGGATCTCTTCGGCAAGCCCAAGGAATGGCGGAAGATACAGCAAAACGGCATGAAACTTGACTTCTCCTGGGACGCTTCTGCCCGCGAGTATGTCAAAGTGTATGAAGGGGCCGTCGCGGCGGCCCAGACGAGACCCTAACTGGGTATTCACCGAGGCACTGATACATGGCATCTGAGAAGATCACGACGCTGACCGACACGAATTTTGAGCAGTCCGTCATCAAGGCACCCCAGCCGGTGTTGGTGGATTTCTGGGCTGAATGGTGCGGCCCCTGCAAACGGCTCGGACCGACCATTGATGAACTCGCCTCCGACTACGATGGGCGCGTGACTGTCGCCAAGCTCAACGTCGACGACAATCCGGGTATCGCCGGCCGATTCAGTATTCGCGGCATCCCAACGCTTCTCTTGTTCAAAGGCGGTCAGATCGTCGAGCAGGTTGTTGGTCTGGCCGATAAGGACTCGCTCAAAAAAATCATCGATAAGCACGTGTGAGCGAGCGACTCGGGATGGCTGCCCTGCGAAACGTCATCATTATCGGTTCTGGTCCTGCCGGACTCACCGCGGCTCTCTATTCCGCGCGCGCCAATCTGAAGCCGCTGATCATTGAAGGTCTCGAAGCGGGCGGCCAGTTGATGTTGACCACGCTGGTCGAGAACTGGCCCGGATTTCGGGACGGGATCATGGGGCCCGAACTGATGGAAGAGATGCGGGTCCAGGCCGAGCGATTCGGCGCCGAAACGATTCGCGGTCAGGTGACCAGTGTCAACCTGCGATCGCATCCGTTCTCTGTCAGGACGTCAGACGCCGAATACACCTCGCGCGCGATCATCATTGCCACCGGTGCCTCGGCGCGCCTCCTGGGCTTGCCCTCCGAGCGCGGGCTGCTCGGGCACGGTGTCTCGACTTGCGCGACCTGTGACGGGTATTTCTTCCGCGGCAAACCCATCGCCGTCGTCGGCGGCGGCGACTCGGCGATGGAAGAGGCGATCTTCCTCACGCGCTTTGCCTCGCAGGTGACCGTCGTCCATCGGCGCGACACACTGCGTGCGTCCAAGATCATGCAGGACAAAGCTTTCGCCAATCCGAAGATCTCGTTTGAATGGAACTCGGACGTTGAAGCGATCACCGATGTGAGTAAGGGCGAAGTCACCGGGATCGTGTTGCGGAACAACAAGACCGGCGAACGGAAGGAAGTTCCGGTCGAAGGGGTCTTCGTGGCGATCGGCCACACGCCGAATACGTCACTCTTCAAGGATCAAATCGAACTGGATCCCAACGGCTATATCGTCACGCACATGGGATCGCGAACGAACGTTCGCGGCGTGTTCGCGTGCGGCGACGTGCAGGACCACGTCTATCGTCAGGCCATCACCGCGGCGGGGACGGGGTGTATGGCGGCCATCGATGCTGAGCATTTCCTCGACGCGTTGCCTCAGCACCTGGGCGAACCGCAAGTACAAGCCGCTGATCTCTAAACCTTAAACAAGAGAAACGGGAGAAACGGGAGCTAAACAATTCTTTCTCTCGTTTCTCCAGTTTCTCCTGTTCAAGATCTCAATCAATCCAGCCACCACCGACGACCACCTGGCCGTCATACATGACGACTGCCTGCCCAGGGGCGACGGCGTACTGCGGCTCGTCGAACGTGACGCGTACGCGATCGTCCGGCAGGGGAGTGAGCGTCGCCGCGGCTTCCTGGTGACGATGACGAATGCGCGCCGTGACGCGCGTACCTGAGGTCGGTGCAGTTCCCGCGATCCAGTTCACCCGCGACGCTGTGAGTTCGCTGCGCTCCAGCGACTCCTTCGGGCCGACGGTGACGGTCTGATTGGCGGCGTCGAGTGCGACGACGTAGAGCGGAATGGGGGAGGAAAGCCCCAGTCCCTTTCGCTGGCCAACCGTGAACCGATGGATTCCGCCGTGCGTGCCGACGGTCTTCCCCGTGACATCACGAATGGCGCCGCCGCGCGCTGATGTCCCTCGCTCCTCGAGAAATGACGTGTGCTCCCCGGAAGCGACAAAGCAGATCTCGTGGCTGTCGGGTTTCTCCGCGACGAGAAGACCCAGTTCGCGCGCGCGATCGCGGACGACGGCCTTGTCGAGCGCGCCAACCGGAAACATGGCGTGCGAGAGCTGCTCCTGCGTCAGCGTGAAGAGAAAGTAGGACTGGTCCTTTGCCGGGTCGGTTCCGCGCTTGAGCAGGTAGCGTCCGGACGCCGGATCCAAATCGACCTGCGCGTAGTGGCCGGTCGCGACGAAATCGGCACCGAGTCCTTCAGCGCGGCTGACGAGAGTCGCGAACTTGAGATCACCGTTGCAATGGACGCACGGAATCGGCGTCCGTCCAGACGCGTATTCGTCCACGAAATTCGAGATCACCGTGTCGGCAAACTCCCGCTCGAAGTTGACGATGTAGTGCGGGATGCCGAGTGTTGCAGCCACGCGCCGCGCGTCGTGGAGATCGTCAATCGTGCAGCACGTGCCGAAGGCGCGCGACGACGGCCCGGCATCGGACGTCTGCGAGCCTGCCTGGTCGTACAACTGCATCGACATGCCGATGACATCGTGTCCGGCGCGAACCAGCAAGCCGGCGGCCACAGACGAGTCGACGCCGCCGGACATCGCAACTACAACACGCATGGCGTCAGGCGCGCACCTTCGCGCGCGTGAGACTTCTCAACTTGTCAACGATCGCAGGAAGTTTCGCCACGACGAAGTCGACGTCCGCGTCGGTGTTACCGGCTCCGAGACTCAGGCGGATGGAATTCTGTGTCCGCGGCGAGGGCAGACCCATCGCCCGAAGTACGTGCGATGGTTCGAGCGTGCCCGACGAGCAGGCCGACCCCGTAGAAACGGCGACCCCTTCGAGATCGAGCGCAATCAGCAGGCTCTCGGCCTCAACCGCCTCAAAGCTGATGTTCGTCGTGTTCGGGACGCGCGGCTCACGAGAGCCATTGATCGCGGTCCCTGGCACCCTGGCGAGAATCGCTTCTTCGAGTCGATTGCGCAACGCACCAAGCCGGGTCGCTTCGCCGGTGAGCTTCTTCTGTGCCAGCTGCGCCGCGACACCGAGGCCAGCGATGCCGGGCACGTTCTCGGTGCCCGCACGCCGGTTACGCTCGTGCTTTCCACCCGTCAGGATGGACGTGACCCGGGCGCCTCGCTTGATCCAGAGCGCACCGGTTCCCTTCGGTCCATTGAATTTGTGTGCAGAAAGCGACAGCAGATCGACGCCGAGCGCGCGAACATCGACCGGAATCTTTCCGACAGACTGCACCGCGTCGGTGTGAAAGAGCGCACCTCGATCGTGCGCAATGCTGGCGAGGGTCTCGACCGGCTGAATGGTTCCGATCTCGTTATTGGCGTGCATCACCGACACGACGGCGGTGTCATCAGTGATCGCCGCGGTCAAGGACGCGGGGTCGACGATTCCCGAATGATCGACGGGCAATAGCGTCGTTTTCCAACCCCGGCGCGCGAGCGCGCGCAGCGTCACCAGGACCGCCTCGTGCTCGATCCCGCTGGCGATAAGGTGGCGTTTGCCGGTCGGCTCGAGCGCCTCAGCCACACCGCGAAGGGCAAAATTGTCGGACTCGGTTCCGCCGCTCGTAAAAACAATCTCGGATGGCTCTGCGGCAATCAGTGCGGCGACCGCGGACCGTGCCTCGTCGAGAATCGCTTTCGCGCGCTGACCAAAATGGTGCACGCTCGACGCATTTCCGAACTCGCCGGTCATGACGCGAGCGATCGTTTCGGCAACGGCTGCATCGACAGGCGTCGTCGCGTTGTGGTCGAAGTAGATCCGCATGATCGATCTTTCAATGTTAGCATTCGCCTCTAACTCGCAGCAATAAAAGGACTAGACACCGGGTAAATCGCGTGCGTATACTGACCGGACCCTGCAGCCAGAGCCGCGGAACTTCGATAACTAAAGGTGGAGATTGCCAATGTGGAAACGGGATGATGCGGCAAAGCCAAGTGCACCGGCCGGCCAGGGGCCTGCCCCGGCGCAGCACAGCCCTGCGCCGCTAACCGCGGAGCCAACGTCGCGTCCGGCGCCAGCCAGCGACCCTCAGCGTGGACAGGAGAGAACTGTTGTGAACATAGGCAAATCGGTCGTCATCAAAGGCGAGCTCAACGGCAGCGAAGATCTCACGATTGAAGGCCAGGTTGAAGGCAAGATCGAGCTGCGTCAGAACGTGCTCACGATCGGTGCGAACGCGCGCATCAAGGCCCAGGTGTTTGCCAAGGCCGTGATCATCCTCGGAGAGGTGACTGGCAACGTCAGCGCCTCCGAAAAGGTCGACATCCGCGACAACGGGTCGGTGGATGGCGACATTGCCGCCCCCCGGGTGGCGATTGCCGAAGGTGCCCACTTCCGCGGCAGCATCGACATGCAGAAGGGCGGCGCGTCGCCGAAGGCCGAGACCAAGGCGCCCGCTGCGACTGCCTCCGCGCAGTCGTCCGGACAGCAGACGCCGGCTGCCGCAGGGGCCAACCGCTAGCCGTCGCATCGGTCGCCGGGCGGTCATGTGTCTGTCCACGAATTGTGGCGCGGCACGGTCGTCCGGCAACCCGATTGTCGTCACATGCTGTCAGATATTCTCCGCTGGGGCGGCAAACGCCCTGGCCAGGCCGATCCTGCAGAGAGCGCGCCGGCGGCGCGCGGCGACACACTTGTCCCGTCGAAGGCGCTGCCGAAGTTCCTGGCGGCCATAGCCCACCAGTCCGAAGCGCCGGTGCTCATCGACCTTGGCCCGGTGATCGGCGCCAACGTGTCGTTTTTTGGCGAGCAGCTCGGGTGCAAACTCTTCATCGAAGATTTGTTTGCCGACTACGATCGGCATTCGCGGGCAGGGACGCTCGACGAACTCGCGGCGGCGATGGAGAAGCGGTTCCGTCACACCGACGGAAGCGTTGACGGCATTCTGTGCTGGGACGTGTTCGACTACCTGCCGAAGGCAACCGCGCAAGCGCTCGCGAAACAGATCGTTCGCATGCTGCGGCCGGGTGGATCGGTCATGGGCTTTTTCTGCAGCACCGCGGCACCGGTCAAGGCGCCTTTCACCAAGTACGAAATCGCCGACGAAAAATCTCTTCGGCATCGTCCACACGCCGGCGCTGGCGGCGCGAAGCACGTGCTGCTGAACCGCGACATCATCAAGATGTTCGAGGGCCTCGTCGTGTCGGATTCGTTCCTGCTGAAAAGTAATACCCGGGAGATCCTGCTGAAGCGCAGGAGTTAGCCTCCCATGCGTCCGGTCATCGCTCTGTTGAGCGACTTCGGCACGCGCGATCACTACGCCGGAACGATGAAAGGGGTGATGACTGGGATCTGTCCCGACGTCACCCTGGTCGACATCACACACGAAATTACCCCGCATGACGTCATGGAAGGCGCGTTGCAGTTGGCCGCCTCCTGCCGTTACTTTCCCGCCGGAACTATCTTTCTCGCCGTCGTCGATCCTGGAGTCGGCTCGTCGCGCCGCGGGATTGCGGCCGAAGCGGGGGACTATCGTTTCGTCGCCCCCGACAATGGTGTGCTCACCGCCGTGCTCCGCGACATGCCAGCCAAGCGCATTGTCGAATTGACCGAGCGCAGATACGCGCGTCCAACCGTCAGCCGAACGTTCGAAGGACGGGATCGCTTCGCGCCGGCCGCGGCGTGGCTTGCCAAGGGCATTCAACTATCAGCCCTCGGCCGGACCGTGTCCACCTACCACCAGCTCGAAATTCCCCAGCCGGAAGTCGGAGAACAGCTCGCTGGCATGGTGCTGCTCGTCGATCACTTCGGGAACCTGGTCACCAACATCGATCGGAAAACGTTCGAAACGTTCACGCGGGGTCAAGCGGTCGCGCTCAAGGTCGGCGGTCACGCGGTCGCGGGAGTCGTCGCCACTTACGCGGACATTCACGCGGGAGAGGTGTGCGGGCTCTTTGGCAGCAGCGATCACCTCGAATTTGCGGTGAATGGCGGGAGTGCCGCTGACGCGCTCCATGTGTCACGCGGCGCGCGGGTGGAGATTTCCAGAGTCTAGTCTGGGTGCCAGGGGTGCCCAGAGTGCCAGGGGTGCCTGGGGTGCCAAGGGTGCCCAGAGTGCCAGGCGTGCCCAGAGTGCCAGGGGTGCCTAGGGTGCCAAGGGTGCCTACTGTGCCACGAGTGCCCGATGTGCGCGCGCAGCGCACTCTTAGCACTCGAGGCACCCTCGGCACTCATCGCACCCGTGGCACCCCAGGCACTCTTGGCACTCTCGGCACTCATCGCACCCGTGGCACCCCAGGCACCCTTGGCACCCCAGGCACCCGTTCACCCGTACACTACAATTCCCAGTCATGCTGAATTTCGACCTCACTGACGAACAACGCCTGCTGGAGCAGTCCGTGCGTGAATGGGGCGCACGTGAAATTGCGCCGCGAATCCGCGACCTCGATCGCGAACATCGATTCGATAAAAACATCCTGCCGCAGATGGCCGAACTCGGTCTGCTGGGTTGCTCAGTTCCGGCCGAATACGGCGGGGCGGGCATGGACTACGTCAGCCTCGGACTCATTTCCGAAGAACTCGAATACGTCGATACATCGCTTCGCGTGATCATGTCGGTACACGCGGGCCTCAACTGTCTGACGCTCCTCACCTGGGGAACCGAAGATCAGAAAAAACGCTACCTGGTGCCGCAAGCCAAAGGGCAGAAGATCGCGACCTATGGACTGACCGAGCCAGCGGCGGGGAGTGACGTTCGCGGTATCCAGACCGTCGCGGTCAAAAAGGGCGATCGATACTACCTGACGGGCGAAAAGATGTGGATTTCGCTGGCCGACGTCGCCGACAACTTCCTGGTCTTCGCCTGGTCGGATCTCGAGAAAAAGAAACAGCGCGACCCATCAGGCATAACCGCATTCATCATCGAGCGATCGTTCAAGGGGTTTTCCAGCGGAACTCTGAAGGAAAAGTGGGGAATCCTCGCGGGCAACACCGGCTTCTTCAAGATGGACGAGGTCGAGGTTCCGGAAGCCAACATGGTCGGACAACCCGGGGAAGGATTCAAGATCGCGATGTTCGCGCTCGACCAGGGACGCTACACGGTCGCGGCCGGCGCCACCGGATTGATTCGCGCCTGTCGTGATGCGAGTGCGAAATACGCGAAAGAACGCAAGACATTCGGAACGGCGATTGCCGACCATCAACTGGTGAAGGAGATGATCGCGCAAATGGAGTCCGACTATCAGGCGGCGCGGCTGCTCTGGATGCGCGCGGGCTCGCTGAAAAATCAAGGCCGCCGCAACACCCGCGAAACGGGTCTGGCGAAGTGGTTCGCGACCGTCGCATCCGAGCGCGCGGCGGGGGACGCGGTTCAGGTTCACGGCGCCAACGGCTACTCGGATGAATATCCGGTCGGCCGCTTCTATCGCAACTGCAAGGGGGCAGTGATCTACGAGGGCACGCGCGAGATCCACAAGATCATGCAGGCCGATTACGTGCTCGGTATGCGCCAGGATCGCCCGACACGATGTGAGTTGCCGAAGTATGGACTCTGACCTCTCCCTCGAATTCCTCGGCGTCGTCGAACAGGCCGCAATCGCGTGCGCGCACACCATGGGCCTTGGCGACTGGCGCAAAAGCGATCAGGCCGCGGTCGAGACGATGCGGAAGTGCATGGACGACGTGCCGATCAACGGCACGATCGTCATCGGCGAAGGGGAGCGTGACGAAGCGCCGATGCTCTACATCGGCGAGAAGGTTGGCCTCGGCGCGGTGAGCGACGCGGTCGCGGCGCGGCTGCCGGCGATCGATATCGCCGTCGACCCGCTCGAGGGCACGAACCTCTGCGCCACCGGCGCGGCCAACGCCATTGTCGTATTGGCGGCCTCGAACCGTGGTGGATTGCTCCATGCTCCGGATCTCTACATGCAGAAACTGGTGGTGGGGCCGGGAGCGAAGGATTCGGTTCACCTCGACGCGCCCGTTCGCGACAACCTGCGGGGAATTGCGAAGTCGCTCGACCGCGATGTTGAGGATCTGGTCGTCATGGTGCTCGATCGACCGCGTCACACGCAGCTGATTGAGGAGATTCGCGAAACCGGTGCGCGGATCCGATTGATTAGCGACGGCGACTTGTCGGCAGGCATTGCCGCCGCGGTTGTCGGCAGCGGCGTCCACGCCGTCATGGGGATCGGCGGAGCCCCGGAAGGCGTCCTGACGGCGGCGGCCATGCGTTGCTTGAACGGCGAAATCTTTGGCCGTTTGATGGTGGGCAAGCCCGAGCACGAAGCGCGCTGCAGGGCGATGGGCATCTCCGACTTCACCAAGGTCTACACGTCGAAGGATCTTGCCTGCGGCGACAACATCATCTTCGCGGCCACAGGTGTAACTGACGGAACCCTGATGAAGGGTGTCCGCTTCTTCGGCGACGGCGTCCGCACCAGTTCGTTGATCATGCAGAGTCAGCCGTCACGCATCCGTTTCATCGATACGATTCACGTCGAGCAGACAAAGACCGTGAAGGTGAGGTTCTAAGCCACGGAAAAACAGGCCACGGAAAAACACAGAAAAACACGGACCGAAGACGATCTCCTGCCGCACTGGCGAAGAAACCTGTTCGCTGTCACTGCCGCCAGCTTTATCGGGTTCACCGGCTTCACGCTGGTGATGCCGTTCCTGCCGCTCTATTTCAAGCTGCTTGGCGTCGACGATGTCGGCGAGATCGCGATGTGGTCGGGGTTGAGCCTCGGCGTCACCCCCGGTCTGACCGCGATGCTGGCGCCGTTCTGGGGACGCCTGGCCGACCGGTACGGCCGCAAGATCATGGTCGAGCGATCGCTCGTGAGTTTTGTGATCGTCATGGGTGCGATGTCCTACGTGCAGCGTCCCTGGCATGTGTTTGCGCTCCGCGCGCTGCAGGGATTCTTCGCCGGATACGGCTCGTTGACGTTGACGATGGCGGCAGACTCGGCGCCGCGCGACCGGATGGCGTATGCAATTGGTTTCGTGCAGACAGCGCAACGACTGGGACCGGCGATCGGTCCGATAGTCGGAGGAAGCGTCGCCCAGATCGCGGGGTTGAGGAACGCATTTCTGGTGACCGCATGCTTCTATCTGGTTGCGGTTCTCCTCGTCGTTTTCATGTACGACGAACATCGCGCCCCGCATAGCCGCGCACCAGGCAAGGACGAGCGGGTAACGTTCCGGAGCATGCTGGCATTCGAGAACTTCATTCTGCTGATGGCGGTCGTGTTTGGATTGCAATTCGTCGATCGCAGCTTCGGTCCGGTGCTGCCGCTCTTCGTGGCGCAAGTCGGTACGCCGCTCGGCCGCGTGCCGATCGTCGCGGGGGTGTTGTTCTCGATTGCCGCCGCCACAGGCGCCATCGGTCACCATATCTGCGGCCGGCTGCTCCGGCGGGCGACGGCAAGACGCGTCATCGCGGTGAGCGCGGCGATCGGCTCGGCGGGTGCGTTCATCTATGTATTGGCCACCGGACCCTGGCTCCTGGTCCTCGGGACACCGATCTTCGGCATTGCCATCGGCATTGCGACGACGGCCGCCTACACGGCCGCGTCGAGTGTCATGCCGGCGAGCGGCCGCGGCACCGGATTCGGGTTATTGACGACGGCCTCGCTCGCCGGCCTCGCGTTGAGTCCAATCGTCAATGGCATTCTCGGGGCAACGAGCATCCGCGCTGTGTTCGTCCTCGACGCGGTCGGCCTTGCGATGCTGGCCGTAATGGTGTCGCGGTTGATGATCGTCGCGCCGATGGTGAGTGCGACGGCGCCCGCGACGGAAGAGATGTGAGTTGGTTCGAATCATCGTCGACGCCAATCGTCCGCTAACCACCGCCGTCGCGGCGGCGGTCGAGGCACTGCGGGCCGGAGGTGTAGTTGCGTTTCCGACAGACACGTTGTACGGGCTCGCGGTCGATCCACGCCGGCAGGATGCCGTAGAGCGGCTGTTTGCGTTGAAAGGGCGTGATGCGCGGAGCCCCGTTCCGCTTGTGGCGGCCACCCTGGAACAGGCAATGCTCGTCGCCAGCTTCACCGACCGTGAGCGCCGCGCGGCGGCGGCATTCTGGCCGGGACCGCTGACTATCGTGGCGCGAGCGAACGCCGCCGTTACACCTGAGGCACTGGGCGGGCAGCAGACCGTCGCCATCCGGGTTCCAGCCCACGAAATCGCGAGGGAACTGGCGCGCGCGTTTCAGTTTCCGATTACGGCGACGAGCGCTAACCGCTCGGGTGACCCACCGGCAGATTCCGCCGACGCTGTTGCCGCCGGGCTCCCTGATGTCGATGTACTCGTTGACGGCGGGCGCGCTCCGGGTGGCGCGCCATCCACGATCATTTCATTCGACCACACGCGACCAATACTGCTGCGCGAGGGCGCGGTGCCATGGGAGCGCGTGATAAAATCGCTGCGGTGACACGTCATTCGGCTTCGCGATCGACCACGCCCGATCGACAGGAGCGTGCGGCGCTTGTCGGGCTGTTCAGCGGTAATTCCCGCCATTTCGATCCCGAGCATTCGCTCGACGAACTCGCCGGCCTCGCCTCTGCCGCCGGAGCATCGGTTGTGCTGCGTGTGCTTCAGGAGCGGCCGAAGCCGGATCCGGCGACTTTTCTCGGCAGCGGAAAGATCGCCACGCTGGCGACATCGTGCGATGAACTCGACGTCGATGTCGTCATCTTCGATAACGAATTGTCGCCGGCACAGCTGCGAAATCTCGAAGAGCGTCTCGATCGGAAGGTTGTCGATCGTACGCAACTCATCCTCGACATCTTTGCGCGTCGCGCGCGCACCCGAGAAGGCAAGCTCCAGGTCGAACTGGCGCAGTTGAAATACCTCATGCCGAGGCTGGTGGGTTCGGCAGCCGCGCTTTCGCGTCTCGGCGGCGGCATCGGAACACGAGGCCCCGGCGAAACAAAACTGGAAACCGACCGCCGCCGGATTCGCCATCGCATCAGCGTCATCTCGAAGGATATCGATGTCGTCCGGCAGCGACGCTCTCAGCTCCGCGAGCGTCGTCACAAGGCGGCGGTTCCGACCGTCGCGCTGGTTGGGTATACAAACGCCGGCAAGACCACCCTGTTCAATAACCTCACTGGCGGGGAGGCGGTCGCGTCGGATGCGCTGTTTGTGACGCTCGATCCGCTCGTCCGCAGGGTGCGGCTGCCGGATCGCCGGGAACTGCTCGTGTCGGATACCGTCGGGTTCATCGAGCGATTACCGCACTCACTGGTCGCGGCTTTTCGAGCGACGCTCGAAGAAGTCGCATCGGCGGACCTGCTGCTTCATGTCATCGACGCGTCCAATCCGGAGCGAGATCGCCACATCGCCGCCGTGCACACCGTGCTTGCCGAAGTGGGGGCCGATCGCGTCCCCTCAGTCGATGTCTTCAACAAGTGCGACGCCATTTCCGAAGCCGAGCGATCGCGTATCCGGGCGCTCTATCCCGGAGCGTTGTGCGTGTCGGCGATCACGGGTGAAGGGCGCGACGACCTTATCGCGGCAATGGAGGGACGGCTGGCCCTCGACACCGCGCATGTCACGATGGAGTTCGATGCCGGTGACGCCGATCGCGCTCGGATCGCGCACCTGTATCGAATCGGCCGGATCCTGCGTCACGTGGCGACCGACGGGCGTGTGTCGATCGAAGCGGAAGTGCCGCGACGCGTGCTCGAGCAATTTCCTTCAGCAGTACTGCAATGACGCGCCGGGTGCCGTTTGTCGGGATCGTTTTTTCCCTCGTCGTGCTGACGGGATGCGCCGCCAAGCGCGCCCCGGCAATTCCTCCACCGACGAGTCCGCATTTTCCCGACTTCGTTTTTCCCTCTATCCCGGGTCAGATGGGGGGATCGGGGATTGGCACGCTCCACGAGCTGGGCTGGCAATGGCTGCAGGCCGGCGACGCGAAGACCGCGGAGCGCACCTTCACCGCGGCTCTGAAGCAGTCGCCCGGTTTCTATCCGTCCGAAGCAGGTCTCGGATATACGGCGCTCGCGCGCAAGGACGGTAAGGAAGCGGCATCGCACTTCGATCGCGCCCTGGCCGCCAATCCGGTGTATGCGCCGGCGCTTGCCGGCAAAGGTGAAGCATTGCTGGCGCTCGGCCAGCGTGACCAGGCGCTCGCCAGTTTCGAAGCCGCCGTTTCCGCCGATCCGCAGCTGTCGACCATCCGCAGCCGCATCGAGGTTCTTCGTTTCCGCGGGCTGCAGGATGATGTCGATGCGGCACGAAAGGCGGCGGAGGCGGGTCGTCTGCCAGAAGCGCGCGGGCTGTACGAACGCACGATTACCGCTTCTCCCGATAGTCCCTTCCTCTATCGTGAGCTCGCGATCGTGGAAAAACGCGAAGGAAACCTCGCGAGCGCGCTCGAGCACGCGCAGAAGGCTGCCACCCTTAATCCGACCGAGTCGAGAAATTTCACCACCATCGGCGAAATCTACGAGGCACAGTCCGAGTACGCCAGGGCGGTCGAGGCCTATTCCACCGCCTTAGCCCTCGAACCCAACGACGCGCTCGAATCGAAGCTGGATGAACTCCGTGCGCGCGCCGCATTTGCCGCGATGCCGCAGGAGTACCGGTCGATTGAGACCTCGCCGACGGTCAACCGGGCGCAGCTGGCGGCGCTGTTCGGCGTTCGACTCGAGGAGCTGCTCAAACGCGCCCCGCGCTCGAACTCAATTGTCATTACCGACACGCGCGGGAGTTGGGCCTCGCCGTGGATTCTTTCGACCGCCAGGGCTGGCATCATGGAGGTGTTTCCAAACCACACGTTCCAGCCTGGCATCGGCGTGAGACGCGGCGATCTCGCACAGGCCGCATCGAACGTGTTGACGCTGATTGGACCGACAAACCCCCGTGTGGCGGCCTCGTTGAAGAGCGCGCGGGGACGATTTCCTGATGTCTCGCCAAGTCATCTGAGCTACCACGCGGCATCGGTGGTGGTCGACACCGGCGTCATGGCGACGACCAACGACGGCTCGTTTCAGCTCGCGCGCCCGGTATCGGGGGAGGAAGCCGTAGCCGCGGTGAACAAGCTCGTCGAGCTGTCCAGCCGTCCATCCCGATGAATCAGCTGACAGCGGCGAATCTGTTGACGCTGCTGCGGATGATTCTGATTCCGCCGTTTGCCATCCTGTTGTTGTACGGCTACCGCGGCTGGGCGCTGCTCGTCTTTTTCACGGCCGGCGTCACGGATCTCTTCGACGGTCTTATCGCGCGTCGGACCGGCCAGAAAACCACGCTCGGCGCCTGGCTCGATCCGATGGCAGACAAGCTGCTGCTCGTGACCATGTTCGTGATGCTCACGCTGCCGGGGATTGGGACCGCGAACCGCCTGCCATTGTGGTTCACGATTCTCGTGCTCAGCCGGGATATCGCAATTGTGCTGACCGTGGCGGTCGTCAACCTCGCCATCGGTCCGCGGACGTTCCGACCTTCGGTTTTTGGCAAGATCGCGACAGCCACCTACATCGTCACCGGCGTCATAACGCTGTATTTCAACTACCTGAATGTTGAATCAATCGTGATTAGTGTCTTCGTTTATGGCTCGCTGGTCATCACGCTGATTTCCGCGTTCGACTACCTGATCAAGGTCGTCCACCTGGGGCATTGAAGGGAGAATCCTGTCAATGTCCAATGTCCAATGGTCAATCAATGCACATTCGACATTGAACATTGAACATTCGGACGCTACAGTCCTCCGTCCCAACGTCCGATATCCCCAGAGCACCCCATTTGTTCTTCCCTGGTCGTGTTTCGTCGCCGCCGGGACACGCCTCAACGGACGCGTCTGCGAGGAAATCCATGCTCGAAGCATTCAAGAAATCGGGAAAAAATGGGCGAAATCAGGCCGAGGAGCTCGAGGCGCTGATTGCGACGTGCCGCGAGGAGCGAGCCGCCCTGAGCACGATGTTGACGCAGATGCAGTTGCAGTCGACCAAGCTGGCAACAGCGGGAAAGTCCTTGCAGGAGGTCGATGAAAAGGCGGGGCAGGCGCACACGCTACTCGACGAGGTGATGCAACGTCTGGGAAAGGCGGATACCCGGGCGAAGGAACTCGAGACGATTGATGCGCGCATCGGCTCGCTGGTTGACTCGGTGCGTGAAGCCCAGGAAGAGACGACGCGGTTGACCGCGCCGGGCGGGGAGCTGCATCAGCACAAACAGGCAATCGAGGCGCTGTCATCGCAGGCGCAAGCTGCCCTCGACACCATCGAGACACTCAAGAGCGACCAGGCGGCTCTCGATGCACTTCGGAATCAGGTTCGTCAGTCGCAGTCGGAAGTGCGCGAGTCGAAGGACGAGTGCAGCCAGATCAGGAGCCAGTTGGATGCGCTCCGCGGTCGCGCCGCCGAACTCTCGCAGGAGATGGCGCGGACGTCTGATCTCTCGCGCACCGCACGCGATGACGCGCACGCGGCGGCACAAATCGTGGAGAGCGTGGAAAACAGGCTGGGCCCGCTCCAGGAGCTGCGCGACATCGCGCAAACCACCGAAGAGCGCATGGCCACCCTGAACGCGCTCGCGGAGCATGTGAACCAGAAGATTAAGGCGCTCGAAAACCAGAAACATACCGTCGAACGCGCGGTCGTGGAGTCCAATCGCCTGAACGAAATGATCTGGGCGATGGATGTGCAAATCAACAAGCTGAACGAAGGGGGGCTCCAGGCGTCACGCACGGAGGAACTGATCGAGCGGGTCGAAGCGGTGGCGCGAGAAGTCTCCGAGCAGATCGAGGCTGGGACGGCGGCACGCGACGGGTTCGCGCGCGATCTGATGAAGCTGGAGAAAGATCGTTCGGCGCTTGCGGGATTTGCGCACGCGTTTACCGAACGCATGACGATCGAGCGTACTGCCCTCGACGGCTTCGATCAGCGAGTCAGAGACCTGCAGGCCTCGGTCGCGGATGCTGAAAAGAAGCTGGACGAGCACGCCGCGCAGGAGCGGCGCCGCGAGGCAGCCGACGCGCGCGTGGTGCAACTGACCAGGCAGCTCGAGAAACTGAACGGCGAAGCGGCCGAGTTACAGCGGAAGCAGGCCAGCCTGGAATCGCTGCAGTCGTCGCTCTCCGAAGTGGACGACCTCGCCAAACGGACTGCCTCGCAATACGAGAGCCTCGAACAGGGGCGGCAGCAACTCGACGCGGCGCGTCAGGAGATGCGCGACATATTCAAGTCGCATGCGGAGGCCGCCGAGTTGCGCGATCGTCTGATATCCGATCGAACATCTGTCGAAGCGTTTCTTGCGCGCGTGGAATCGTTCAGCACTGGAATCCCTTCCCTGGAGGCGCGCCTCGACGGCATCACCGCAAAGCTGGCCACTGTCGACGAGGGAACGGAAAAAGCCGGAATACTGTCGGCGCTGGCGACCGATCTCGATCGCCGGATGGGGAGACTGGCCTCGCAGGAAGAATTCGTCGAGCGTGTTGCGGGCCGGCTCGACGCCCTGACCGCGACCACGGTGGAAGTCGATCAGAAACTCGAGCAGCAGATCATGCGGCGCGCCGAGTTGGATGCGCTGCGCAGTCAGGCAGACGGCGTGGCTATTCAGGTGGCCGATGCCAGGCAGAAACTCGAAGCGGTCAGCGCGATTCAGCAACAGCTCCTGCCGTTGACAACGCAGCTATCTGGACTGACCGAACAGATCGAGACCGCCCATGCCCGCTTCCTCGCGGCGCAGAAGGACGAAGCATTGCTCGGCGAGCAGGAACGGCGACTCTCGATCCTCGATGAACAGGCCCGGCTGACGTCGAGCGAGGTTGCCGCTCGTCTGTCAGAAGTACAGGCGCTTTCAAACGAACTGCAGCGCTCGGTATCGGTGAAGAACGAGCTGGTCGAAGAGCTGGCCGGCGTCCAGTCGCGTCAGAATGACGTCGCCATGCACCTGGATGCCGCCGATGGGCAGCTGAAACGACTGGAGACCGCGGCGAAAGATCTCGACAAACGCGGTTCGCAGCTCGCCGTCGCGGAAAAGCGGATTGGCGCGTTCGAAACGCGTCTCGGCGATTTGTGCCAGATGGCCGACGACATCGAGGCCACGCTCAAGCGCGTCGCCGGGCGCGAAACGCTTGTGCAGGCCGTTCGACGGGAAGTCGAGGGCATTCACGAAATCAGCGCGCGCAGCAAGGCGGATCTCGAGCACGTGGCCGCGCATCGAGCAGAGATGGTGACCTTGCGCGACAAGCTGGACGGGCTGCTGGCCACTATCGCGGAGACGGAAACGCGGATCGCGGCGATCGACGGCCGGCGAAAGGTCGTTGACGAAGTGCAGGTCAAGACCAACGTGATCGTGAACATGCTCGAAGACGTGCGCCTCAACATGGACACGCTGGGCGAGCACAAGACGATCATGGAACAGGCGATGGCCGACTTCACGCGCCTGACAGAGCTGGTGCAGGAATCTCAGACGACCTTACGGGCGCTCAAGGCCGAACGCGAACTCGCCGGCAAGATCGAGCGCGGCACGAAGCGGCTGCGCGCGAAGACCGATCGGGCTCAGGCGGGGGTCAAACCGGGGTCAAACCAGACGTCCGACCCCGGTGTGGCATCCGCTTGAGGCGCGGCATCGACTAGACCTTCGTTTTGAAATAGTCGAGGGTGCGAGTCAGGCCTTCGTCGAGGGCTACCTTGGGTTCCCACCCGAGAAGAGTACGAGCCCGGGTGATATCCGGCTGACGGACCTTGGGATCGTCTTCAGGCAGAGGACGATACACAAGCTTGCTCTTGGAACCGGTCAGCTTGATGATCGCCCGGGCGATCTCTTCGATGGTCATCTCGTGCGGGTTGCCAATGTTCACGGGGTCGTTGACATTGGACTGCATCAGGCGAATGATCCCGTCGACCAAATCGCTCACATAGCAGAAGCTGCGCGTCTGTCGGCCGCTCCCGAAGATCGTCACATCCTCGCCGGTCAGCGCCTGACTCATGAACGCGGGCACGGCGCGGCCGTCGCGCAGCCGCATGCGCGGACCGTAGGTGTTGAAGATCCGGACAATCTTTGCGTCGACGCCGTGGAATCGGTGATACGCGGTCGTCATCGCTTCGGCAAATCGCTTGGCTTCGTCGTACACCCCGCGCGGACCGATCGGATTGACGTTCCCCCAATAGGTCTCCTTCTGCGGATGCTCCAGGGGGTCGCCGTAGACCTCTGAGGTCGACGCCAGCACGAAGCGGGCATTCTTGGCTTTGGCAAGTCCAAGCGCTTTGTGCGTCCCGAGCGCGCCAACCTTCAGCGTCGGGATCGGCAGTTCGAGGTAATCGATCGGACTGGCCGGGCTCGCCCAATGCAGTACCGCGTCGACCGGTCCTTCAATGTGGATGTAGTTGGTGACGTCGTGCTTGACGAACACGAAGTCGCGTCCGAACAGGTGGGCGATGTTCGCCGTATCGCCGGTGAGAAGGTTGTCGATCCCGATGACGGAATGACCGCGGTCGAGAAGGGTTTCTGAAAGGTGAGAGCCGATGAAGCCGGCGGCACCGGTAATGACAATTCGCATATGACTGTGATTGGTTCGTGGTGTCGGGCGTGGTCTTCAGACCGCGCCGTGATCAATACGCGTGCTTCTGCAGCCCGCGCAACACGGTCAGGCACATAATCTTGATGTCGAGCGCCACCGACCAGTTCTCGATGTAATACAGGTCGTACTCGATGCGCTTTTCGAG
>Ga0070669_100001011_pt1 | contig 20483 bp, 15 predicted proteins | sample KBSS53metaG_FD_64680 | JGI IMG/M metagenome (GOLD analysis project Ga0070669, IMG submission 64680) | Switchgrass rhizosphere microbial communities from Kellogg Biological Station, Michigan, USA - KBS S5-3 metaG | ecosystem: Host-associated > Plants > Roots > Rhizosphere > Soil ...
TAACCTCACGCCTGCTACGCGAGCCTGCGGCGGAGCTTCGCAGTCAACTCGGCACGGCACTTACCCATCTGGCGTTAGCAGGGTTGAAGTTGTCGGAAGTGAGGGTATTGATCGAGACGGAGCTAGCCCGTCTCTTCAAAGAAAACGACCAGTAAAATCTAGTGACTGATTACTGTGGCGGCCTGGGGCCCGATGAATCTCCGCCTGAAGGCAATTCCGGACTACGCGCACTCCTCATGGGAGACCCAGCATCGCGAGAAGGTGAAGGCGGATTAAAGGTCGGACCGCCTCCTCCGACCGGGGCGGAGCCGGAGCCCGAGCCTGTAGTCGAGTTTCCGCCTACTGCGTTGCGGCCGAAGGGAACGCCGTAGTTGCCGCCAAATCCCAGGTAATAGCCGCCACTGCCGCCAAAGAATGACCGCGAATAGAGACCGCCATAGGGCGAGTACCAGCCGAAACCGAACGGCAATAATGTGTAGCAACCAACGTCCGCATTGAACAACCAAAAGGCTGAGCGGCGTCCCAGCCCACTGAAGTACCAGTCGTTGCTAAGGCTGGAGGCAAATGCTGACATCATGCGTCCGGAGATTTTGCTGTTGGCTTTGGCGAGTGTTTGCGCGCGCTCCTTGCTCCAGTTTTCTAAGGTGTCTCGGTCTTTGTCAGCGCTCTGAAGCTTGGCCACTGAAAACGTGCCGGAAGTGAATACCACTTTGTTCCCACCTTTGACCTTCGTGTGCGAACCCTCGAGCATCACGCGTCCCTTGCGCACAATCAGCTCGGTCGTATCACCTGACAAGACATTCACGCGATAAAGACCGCGACGAACGATCGACATTTTTGTATGAGGAGTGGTGATTCCAATGAACAACTCCTCATCATCGGCGCCGGTCACTTCGACGATAGCCGTGCCGCGAATGAGTCGCACTTCCAAATTTTCCAGTGAATTGTCTGACAGTTCCAGCTCAGAGTTTTCGCCCATCCGCAGATAAGAGCCGGGATTCAGGAGCATCTCGACGCGCCCGTCGAGGCCGGTCTTAACTACGTCTCCTGCCTCCAGGTCTTCCTTGATCGTGAGCTGCTGCCACTCGGTGTTTCCGTGGCGCATTGAAGCTCGACCCGTGACGGCGTTAACCCCTCCAGCCCGCGCGGAAATAACAAACTTCTCGCGGTTTTGCGCGCTGCTATTTAGCGGAATCGCCAAAAACATGGCCGCAACAAGAAGCGCAAACGACGGAGTGAGTAGTGCTTTTCTCATGGATTTTTCCTTTGGTGTCGAACGGGTCAAGCTCACCGTCTATGGGGAGGGCCCAATTATAGTCCGATTGGAGACTAATACAAGCGTTTCGCCGCTCCTCTGTGCCACCTTTGTGTTCTCTGTGTCTCTGTGGTGAACCTTACTTGGCAAACTCTCACCACAAAGACACATAGAACACAAGGACGCACAGAGGTTAATTCGGCAATGTTCGGGCGAAGTAGCCCTGTTTTGTGCGAACCGCGACGTCCTGCCGATCGTGAACCTGAACTGTCACCGATCGCCATTTGCCGTCCCGCTGCTCATTGGAAGGACGGTAACCGATGCTGTAAATCTTTCCCAGGTCATTGATGACTTGCTGGTAAACGTCATCCAGGTCTTTCAACTCCTGCGCGCGAAACAGACGCGTCCCGGAAGCAACTGCCAGTTGGCCCAGTTGTTCCCGAGCGAGGGCAAACGCGCTACGCGGTGTTCGATGCCGCTTGTACTCTTCATCTTCGGTATCGAGATAGATGGGAAACACGATGGCATCCGACTCACGCACGATCTGCAACAGCGTGTCAAAACTGGTGGTCGATCCCTCTCCGAAGACGTCGGGCAACGCATTGTCAACCCCGTCGGTCATGACCACTACCGCGCTGCGGCGCGTTGTATTCACGTTGGCGTTAAGAACAGCGAGAACGTAACGCAGCGAGTCCCAAAAGCGCGTGCCGCCCTGTGGTTCCTGAATGTTATCGATTGATTTTTTCAGCAGCCGGCGATCCTGCGTAAGCGGACAGATCAACTGGGCTTCGTTGGCGAAAGCAACTATCGAAACGCGGTCAGTTGGCCGGGTCGCTTCGACAAAGCGGTTCGCCGATTTACGTATGAGCTTGAGTTTGTTGTTGCTTGACTGCGAAAGATCGATCAACAGCACAAGATCGAAAGGCGTTTCCGCAGCGGCGAAGAAGGCGATATCCTGAGGCTGTCCGTCTTCGAGGACCATGAAATCCTTCTGCTGTAACTCCGTGGTCGGATTGCGCGGATTCAAACTCACGACGCTGACTTTCAAGTCAACGAGATTGGATTCGATTCGCAGCGTGTCGACCGGTTCAGTCGATTGACCCAGGCATGCCGCGGCAACTAACAACATCAACATCGCCGCATGAATTGGCTGTTTCGCTGCGCGCATATCACCGAAGAGTTTTAGTTGGCGTAGTAGCCTCGTTTACCACGGGGCACTGCGGAAGGCCGAGAAACAACTTTCACTTGAATCGCGCGCCACTTGCCGTCGCGAGTTTTATCTGAGGGACGATACGCGAGGCTGTAGACGGTTCCCAGATCGGCGACGACGCGTTCGTAGGCGCCCGCCAGGTCTTCGAGTCTTTCGACTTCGTAAAACACGCCCCCGCCCGTGTCGGCCATCTCTTTCATGCGGTCGTAGCCGGCATCAAAGGCCTCGGGCTGCGTATCCAGCGGGCTCAGCGCTTCGTATTCAGTGTTGAGCCAGAGCGTGTAAACCACGCCGTCAAACTCGGCAAGCCGGTTAAGTAAATCCTTGTAAGAAAGTTTCGAACCGTCGCCCAGGACGCCGGGAATATTTCCGTCTAAACCGTCGCTCATCAGGATTATTGCCGTTCGGCGACGGTTCTTCGGCTCCTGCTCCGACTGATTCACTGCAAAATCCATTGCATCGTAAAGCTTGGTGTCGCCCGCCACGGTGTCCATTTCGCTGATGCGTTCGCGCAGCAGACGGCGATCGAGCGTGAGCGGAGAGACGACAGTTGACTGGCGCGCGAAGGTGATTACGCCGATCCGATCAGAAGGCCGCGCGGCGCCGACGAAGCGCAACGCGGCGGCGCGAATCAGTTGCAAAACTTCACGCGTGGAACCGGAGAGGTCGATAACCAGCAACAGGTCGAAAGGCGCTGATGAAGAATCAAACTGCAGGATTTGCTGTTCGTTGCCATTTTCAAAAAGCTTGAAGTCACTCTGCGTCAGGCCGACGACGCCGCGACTGGTTTGCCGGTCAATCACGCTCATGTTCAGCGTCACCAGTTGAGAATCGACACGAATCACGTCGCCTTCACTGATTTCCTGAACGTCTGCCGCGGGCGCAGGCGTGCCGGCGGCTTTCGTGGGTGTTTCCTGTGGCAATGGGTCCAGGAATTCTTTCTTTGGTTTTCCCACGCCTGCTGAGGTACCACTGCGATCTAAAAGCGTGATGTTTCCCGATTCGGAGTTGACTCGGAGCGTTTGCGCGCCCGCGCCAAGCCGCGCCTGCAACACATGACCATTCTCACTGAGCAGCTGCGGCAATTCCGACTTGACCAAACCTTTGAGCGAGCGCGCCGCGATGTCAGCGTTGGCCGTCTCCAGAAGCTCGATCGTCGCGTCGCCGCTAACCGATCGGACAACTGCAGACGCCGGCAGCCCACGCAAATTAATCCCGCCGGCGCCGGTTACAATTTCCACCCGCGCTGTTTCCGGAAACTTGATCGTGAGGTCGATCTTGATCATGGGAGTGCCCGGACGGCGCACCACGCGAACAATTGAAATTCCATTGCGGTTTTCAATTACTACCGACCGTGCTCCTAAAGGTTTTGCGTCTTCAGTCGAGGTGATGTCGACGAATTTACCCGGCCAGCTTTCCGCCGACACGCTGCCAAACTGGTTCTCGATGCGCAGACGACCGCCCGCCGCAACCTCAATTTGCACTCCCGGCCTGGCCGTTTGCCCCAGGGCTGAGACGGTGAAAAGCGCGAGCAGAAACACGCAGCCAATAACGCGATTTAGCGAAAGCAGCATCATGATGAATTTTGGGAGTAGCCTGAAGCTCTGGGGAGAGTGGATAATCTTAACTGGAAACGCGCCGGGATTGTAGTTTGAACTGGCTTGCTCGGTTTTCCTTTGTGCCACCTTTGTGTTCTCTGTGTCTCTGTGTTGGATGTTTGAAGTCGAATTCACCACAGAGACACAGAGAACACAAAGGGAGCACAGAGATTCTTGAAAGAATCCGATCGTCTATCTTTCGATCATATCCAGCATCGAGCCTTCGTTTGATTCAGCCGGTGCCGCGGAGACCTTCTCACCGCCCAGGTCACCGAGCCGCAACAGCAAATTGCCGGCGTTGGTCGCGTAGGGCATTGCCGTTTCCTGCGTCAACACGCCAGTTCGAACCAACTTCTCGATGACGCCGTCGAAAGTTTGCATGCCGTCCTGATCGCCTTGTTCCATCGCATCGATCAACGACTTGCCCTCCGATTCGCCCTTCTCAATGTATTCCCGAGTGCGCATCGTCGACTTCAATATTTCGATAGCCGCAACGCGCCCCTTGCCGTCCGGCCGCGGAATGAGCCGCTGCGAAACGATGTAGCGAAAACTCTGAGCGATGCGCGTGCGAATCGCGCGCTCTTCGTTTTTGGGAAACACGCCGATGATGCGATCGACAGTCTTCGAGGCATCGATGGTGTGCAGGGTCGAAAGCACCAGGTGCCCGGTTTCAGCAGCTTCGAGTGCCACTTCGATCGTTTCCCGATCTCGCATCTCGCCCACCAGAATCACCTTCGGCGCCTGTCGCAAAGCGGCGCGCAGGGCAACTGCAAAACTCGGCGTATCAGAGTGGAGCTCGCGCTGATGAATGGTCGAATTTTTGTGTCCGTGCAGAAACTCGATCGGATCTTCAATGGTTACGATGTGGTAGTACTGCGTCTCGTTGATTAGATCGATGATGGCCGCAAGCGTAGAACTCTTGCCGCTGCCCGTCGGTCCGGTCACCAGCACGATGCCGTTTTTGATGTCGACGATCTCTTTTAGTTGGGCCGGCAGATCGAAGTCACTGAAGTTCGGCGGGTTCGTGGGGATAACGCGCATGACAATGGCATAGGTGCCGCGCTGCTTGAATATGTTGACGCGAAAACGAGCTTCGCCAGGCGCACTGAACGACACGTCCGCCGAGCCACTTTTTTCCAGGCTTTCAGCGGCGCTGGCATGATTTCCGATTATGATCTTGGCCATGCCGGCCGTATGTGCCGGGGTCAGTTTTTCGAGGCCGGGATACTTCACTGGTTGAAGTTTGCCCGCGAGCTCGATCTGCGGCGGACGGCCAGGAGAAAAAATTAAGTCGCTGACTTTATTGGAAGTTTTCAGCATCTGCCGCAACACGGCGATAAAGTTAAGCGGTGGAGCGGTGGAGCTGGCAGCGTCTGGAGTGGTGGGGTTACTCATCTTGTGTTTGGAACTTTTTCCTGGTTCGATACGTCAAAGAGTGCGCTTCCGATTTTTAATTCGAGTTCACGGACAAACGCAAGGCGAGGCGTGACATCAAAGCACGGCAGCAGTTGAATCGGCAACGCGCGTGACAACGTATCAAGGAGGGTGTTGAAAATCATGGCCACTTACCGGGATCCGATTAGCTGTTTTGCTCCCCTTGAAGTACTCGAGCGTCTGCTGGAAATTCGCGCTGAGGCAGGCTTCGCGCCCGCTGTTTATCTGCTCTCGCCGGATTCGCTCGCAGATTATCTTGACGCCTACGGCTTCGATGTCTACGCCTTTACGGAGACGGAAAAGGATTTTCACTTCGGCGACTATCGCGCCCCACTTGCTCCCGGCGGAGACCACGCGCATTGTTCGCTAACCGCGCATTAAGTGCGCGAGTGTTACAGCGCCTTAATTACAAAGAAGGTGACATCGTCGGTGGCGCCGCGACCGCCGGTCCAATCCACTACTTCTGTGTGCAACGCGGTAATCAGGTCGCGTGCGCCAAGTTCATGGTTGCTGCGTACCGCCTGAGCTAGCCGATCGCGTCCGTATTCCTCTTCCTTCTCGTTCTGCGCTTCAGTCACACCGTCGGTATACAACAGCAGCAAGTCGCCGGGCTCAGTCGTCAAATAGTAATCGTGGTAGCGCGTGTCTCGGAACATGCCGAGCGGCACGCTGCCGCGATTCATGAAGCTGACATCGCCGTTTTGTTTTAAGAGGATCGGCGGATTGTGTCCGGCGTTAGTGTAGGTCAGCGTCTTGTTGGTGACGTCCAGGATTCCATAGAACGCGGTCACGAACTGATTGCGCTCAATCGATTCCCAGAGCAAGTAATTCACCTTGGCCATCGAGATGTGCGGCGAATAACCAATGTGAGTAGCGGCGCGCAAGCTGGCGCGCAGAAATGCCATCAGCAACGCCGCCGGCACGCCCTTGCCCGAAACGTCGGCGATGACCAGGCCAATTTGGTCGTCGTAGATTCTGACCCAGTCGTAATAGTCGCCTGAAACTTCTTCGGTGGGGAAGTTGTAGGCGCTAATGTCGTAGCCTTCGAGTTGCGGATCTTTTGCCGGCAGCAGTTCTAGCTGGACCTGTCGCGCCACTTCCAGCTGTCCTTCCAGCCGCTTCTTTTCAATCAAGTGCTCGTGCAGCATCACCTTTTCGATGATGATTGCGACCTGCGAAGCGAGCAGCATCAGAACCTGAAGATCGTCGTCGGAGTAAGCATTGAACTCGTCGCTCTCGAGATCGAACACGCCGATCACTTCCGTGTTGGAGATGATTGGGGCCACCATTTCCGAACGCGTCTGGCCGCGAGCGTTAATGTAGTTGGGATTTTTGCGGACGTCGGAGGAGATGATCGGTTCGCTGGTCAACGCCACCTGCCCGATGAGACCTTCGCCCAGTTTGAGATGAAGGTTGGTTAACTCTTCGATGTCGTAACCGCGGACCGCTTCCGCTTCGAACACGCAGGGGTCTTCGGTAGTGCCGGCTATAGTATCGTCAACGCACTTAACCACGAAGATGCCGGCAGCGTCGTAAGGAATCAGAGAATCCAGCGTGTCCATCACCAGGTTGAGGACTTCCTGAAGGTCAAGTGAACGGCTGATCTTCTTGGTGATGTCGAGCAGCATGCGCAGCTTGTCTGTAGTAGTCAGGCCGGGCATGGGCAGCTCTTTGATTTGTTCAGTCATTAAGATTTACCGGGCGTTGTTGCAAATGGCCCAGAAGAAAAGGAATTATAAGCTTTTAATGCCGAAAGCATGAAGCTCGTATTTTGGAGTGCGGTGAAGCTGGCACCGCTTTCTTTGTGCCACCTTTGTGATCTCGGTGTCTTCGTGGTGAATCCCAAAAGCATTACCACTGAGCACACAGAGAATCACAGAGGTCACGGAGTTTTTCAATTCGCCGGCTGAGCGGCGCGATACGTTTGCCACAACCGCGTCACTTTCAACCGGTATTCAACCAGCTCACGGCTGACGCGAAAGTGTTTGGCAATCTGCGTCGAAGTCTGCCCTTCCAGCACAAATCGCCGGAGCGCGGAGTAGGGCACCAGGGCCGCGGCGCCGGTGGCGTAGGCCGCTTCTTCATCTGTCTTGCGGTATTCGCGCGAGACCTTCTGCCCGCTCTCAGTCTCGGCAACCACCTTCAGACGACTGGGCCGGTGGCCCAGAAAAACATGCGACACCTCTTCCATCAACGTCGCGTTTGTTCTCATCCGGCCGTGATTAGGATTTAGTATGACGATCTTGCGGCCATCGGGCAGCGGCATGGAACAGGCGCCGCCCGACCATTTTTCCGAAGCAGCGCCCAGCAAATGATCGCGCGCCTCCTCGGTGAGTCCCTTGATTTCGTCGAAATTGACTACCAGCAGATTGGCGAAGCGCGCCAGGCGAAAAGGATCGAGCGGCACGTCTGGTCTCACACCAGCGAAATCGCGAAAGCCCAGGGCGTAGAGTTCAAACTGTCGCCATTTCTCTCCCGGCGGCAACTGCAGGCTGGTCATGTCTGGATTATAAGGGCGGGATGGGCCAGAGCCTCAACGGCGTTTCCGCGTTGGGCTCGGTTCATTTTTACTGAACTGGGAATAGGCCACGCGGAACAACTGCGAAAGCGCATCAGCGGTTTCCGGAGACAGGTTGCGATCGGCACGCAGATGGGCCTCCACAATCTCCGGTGTCGATTCATGAGGATAATAAACTACGGCCTTCGCATCGGTCGTCTCATCGCGTCCGTGATGCATGATTCGCTCGATCGGCATGTCGAGCCATTTTGTTAGCCGGGCGATGTTATCAGCGTCAGGCTTGCCCGTTCCGTTTTCAATGCGCGACAAGGTCGAGGCGGAAACGCTGGTTTGGTCGGCAACGTCGCGCAAACTGAGAGCCAGCTCTTCACGACGGCGACGAATCGCCCGGCCCAACTCTTCAGTATTGATTAGTGACTTTGCAGCTCGCGGCATTTGGCTAACTCCTTTGAAAACGCACGCGAAACAATATCACAGTCGGGTTTTAGACGCAAGATTCTGTTTTACGGACGAAACGTCGCTTGGTGACAGACTCGTGTTTAGAAAGCGCACTTGTGCGCCGACGCGCGCGGGGCACAAGTGCCCTTTCTAAACGTGCAATTCAGGCTACGGTTGTGTCTGGTGTTTGGTAGACATCGCCAGATCGCGCGCGCGTGGCAAAACGTCGACAGCTTTCGCAACCTGCTGGTCGTCAGTAGTGATCAGAACGCGGTCGGCGGTCACGCGCCCGTAAGCCGCGGTAACGACGTTGTAACGCAATTGGATTTCCACGAAAGCGCGATTGTGATCAACTAATGGCACGAGCGACTTGAAAACCGGATCACCGGCCACGAAATCCCTGAACGCCTTCAACGCGGCTTCAGAAATCGGAAAATCGTTCGGCTCCAATTCATGATCGAAAGCAATGCCTCCGCGCACCGAGTAAGCGTTGAGACCGGGAATGCGATCGTTCACCAGTTCGCGCGTGAAGGCGAAAAGCGGACTCAACAAACGGCGCTGAGCGGAAGTGATCGTTCGGGCCTTTACGCTTTCATCGGGAGCGATACCGCCGCCGCCATAAACGCTCCTGCCGAGATCAGTTTTCTTTTCCTGTCCCAACGGCTTTGTTTCTCCCGGCTTTTCGTCGAATCGCCTGGAGCCGCCGTGTGTGTAGTAGTCGTAAAGGCTGCCGTCGGAATAGTCGCGCTGAATCAGTCGCCCTGAAGGCGTGTAGTACTTGGCGGAAGTCAACGTCAGCCCGCCGCCGCCGTCGAGCGGAATGATGCTCTGCACCAGTCCCTTTCCGAAACTCGTTTGGCCGACGATTAAGGCGCGGTCGTGGTCCTGCATGGCGCCGGCCACGATTTCCGAGGCGGAGGCTGTGTTTTCGTTAACCAGGATTACGAGCGGAATTGGATCAGCCGCGCGGTTGCGCGACTCGAAGGTATTGTCTTTGAGTCCGTTCCGACCCTTTTGCGTAAGGATTAAAGCTTTGTATGGCAGAAAAACTTCCGCTACCTGGATGGCCTGATCGAGAAACCCGCCGGGATTGTTGCGCAAGTCCAGCACGAGAGACGTGGCGCCCTTGCTGCGAAGCAGTTGCAGCGCATCGAGCAGTTCTTCCGTCGTCGAGTAATTGAAACCTCGCGTCATGTCGACGTAACCGACGCCTGGCTTGAGCATGTAGGCATCCGGCACCGAAGGCTGCGGCACCACGTCGCGAACCAGAGAAACGATCTGTACGCGCTTGTCAGCCGCGCGTTCGATAGTGAGCTTCACTGCCGAACCGCGTGGTCCACGAATCTTGTCGCGCACCTCCAGCGACGTCTTGCCGGCAGTTTTCATCGCATCGACAGCCAGTATCCTATCTCCAAAGCGAAGACCGGCGCGGGCCGCGGGTGAATTGGGAAAGGTAGCAGTAACAAAAGTGTCGGCCTGCTCGCCGAGGATGTAATTCTGAATCGAGGCCCCGATGCCGAAGTATTCGGAACGCTGATCGGTCTTCAGTTCTTCATACTCTGCGCGATCGTAATAGTTTGAATGCGGGTCGAGCGAGCGCAGCATTCCGATGATTGACGACTTAAAAACTGCGCTGTAGTCGATCTTGTCGCCCTCCACGTAGTTTTCCTGAATGGTGCGCAAAGCTTCATCGAAGTCTTTCTCGATTAGCGGAATCGCACCGGAAAGGTTACGGACAGGGCGACGGCCGGCGACACCTGAACCGCTGGCAGGTCGACCGGTGGCCGAGCTGCTCGTCGCCGGCGACGTCTTTTGCTGAGCGGAGATGAAAGGCAAACCAAGCGTGAGTGAGAACAGCGCCACCAGCGCCGTGGAGAAAATCTTTTTCACTGCAAACCTCGAAGAGCGCAAATAAATGGTTAACTGGTTCGATAGCGATCAGTTTCGGGCAAGCGGAATCGCCGGTAAATACTAGCTAATGCTAAACAGCGCGGCAAGGTTTGGCGTCATTCGGCACCGATCCGGTTCGAGGCTAGCAGTTCAGAGTTCAGCCTTTAGGCTGCAGGTTTTCGCTGTTCACCGAAAACGCAAGCTAAAGCTTGAACTCTAAACTGGACGAAGTAACTCGAACCAAATCACCACCTGTTACTTCGTTGACGACTTCGACATTGAAAATGCACAACCCGCGAATTAACCTCGCTTGACGCCCCTTCAACCCCATCCGTAGAATGAACTTCAACGCAATCAAAAGCGTATTTGCCATTGAGTAAATAGCCTGCTGGTCAAGGAGTTTTTCGCAATGAGCAGTTCATACCAGAATAGCGGATTTCAAAAGGAAGCATCGTCACCGGAAACTGTTGACGACCTAATGTTGCGCGACGGTGAATCGGAAGGTGACGCCGAGGATCGAACTCGCGCCGCGTCGTCGGTCAGAGACATCGCTTCGCGCATTCCGGAATCGTTGAGCGCGATCGGACGCGACATCAGCCGCACCATCGAACGCGCAATTTCGGCCAAGGACGATTACGTGGTAGCGGTGAAGGTTTCGCCGGCGGCCCAGGAAAAGGTCGATCAACTGGTGGCGGCGGGAATTTTTCGCAATCGTGCGGAAGCCGCCGGTTTCCTGGTAGACGAAGGAATTAAAACGCAATCAGCGCTTTTCGATCGCGTGCAGCAGAAGCTGGCGGAGATTGAGCGGCTGCGCGCTGAGTTGCGAGGCATGGTCAACGAACGGCCGGCCTGATCAGTTCCCGGTTCGACCATCTGAAGTTATCACTCCCACTGCGGGCGACGCGCGCGCTCAAGATAAGTTCTACGAATCGAGAACAAAGTGGCCGAAAGAGTAAAGCTTTCACCGACCCCCATCCAACAATTCAGTCTTGATAATGGCCTGCGCGTGATTTTGTGCGAGGACCACGCCGTGCCCGTGGTGTCGGTAGCGCTTTACTACGACGTGGGCTCGCGCAACGAGAAGTTTGGGCGCACCGGCTTCGCGCATCTCTTCGAGCACATGATGTTTCAGGGCTCGGAAAACGTGCCCAAGGCCGCGCATTTCCAGTACATCTTCAACGCCGGCGGCACGATGAACGGCACCACCTCGACCGAGCGGACCAACTACTACGAAACCTTACCGGCTAGTCACCTGCCGCTCGCGCTTTGGCTCGAGAGCGACCGCATGCGTTCGCTGAAAGTGACGCAGGAAAATCTCGACAACCAGCGCAATGCCGTGCAGGAAGAAAAACGCCTGCGCTACGACAATCAACCCTACGTTAATGCGTTCCTGCGAATTAACGAGCTGATTTTCAAGAATGCCGCCAACGCGCATTCCACGATTGGCTCGATGGAAGATCTCGACGCGGCGACCATCGATGACGTGCAGGAGTTTTTCAGAATTTACTACGCGCCGAATAATGCGGTGCTCTCGATTGTCGGTGACTTTGAAAGCGGTGAAGCCAACGAACTCGTCAGAAAATATTTTGACAGTATTCCGAGTCAACCCGCGCCGCCGCTGGTTGACGTAAGCGAGCCCGAAGACGTCGCGCAAAGTCAGGAAATTTTTGAAGACAAACTGGCGCCGGCGCCGGCGTTTGTGCTTGGTTGGAAGATTCCGCCGCGGCGCACCCCGGACTTCTATGCGCTTTCACTCGCAGCCGATCTTATTTTCGAAGGCGACAGTTCTCGTCTCTATCAAAAACTGGTGAAGGGCGATGAGTCGGTAGTTTCTATTCAGGGCGGCATCGACGAAAGACGCGGCCCTTCGGCGTTGTATATATTTGCCTTGCCAAAGCCCGGCGAAGAAGTCGCTGACATTCGCAACCAAATTTTTGATGAGATTCGTTCGCTCAGAACTTCCGGGCCGTCAGCCGCGGAGATGGAGAAACTTCAGAATTCGCTTTGCAACGACGTGGTGCGCGGCCGGCAATCGACCATGTATCGCGCGCAGCGCTTGGCCGAGTATGCGTTGTTTGACGGCGACCCAACCCTTTTCGATTCCGAACTGGATCAGTATCTGGCAGTAACGCCGGAACAGATCCGCAGCGCCGTCGAACGTTATCTCGATGTGGAAAATCGCGTCGTGCTGGACATCGTTCCGGCCACAGCGGCCGCCGAGGTAGCCGCGGCGCAGACCGCAGAGCCCGCTGCTTCGCCGCAGCCTCCCGGTGAACCCGCGCAACCAGCCGCACCGCCCCCGCAAGTTCCAGCCACGCCCGAGGCGGAAGCGCCCGCCGATGTTGTCATCGCGGGCACCTCAGGCAGCGGACGATTGGAAAATCGCAGCAGTCAGATCCATCCGGACAAGCCGAACGCGCCTACGGATCTTTGATACCTAATCGATGAACCCACAAACAGATCTCTTAAAACAGCCACCACCGCCACTTCCGGTTCGTGCAATCAAATTACCGACAGCAGCGGAAACTATTCTACCGAACGGGCTGACGGTCGTAGTTGTAGAAGACACCAGACTGCCGCTGGTCAGTTATCGTCTGGCTCTGCGCACCGGCGACGCTCATGACCCCGCCGATCTGCCTGGTCTGATGGACATGCTGACTGGACTGCTGACCGAAGGCACCGAGTCGCGGACCAGCCGCGAAATAGCCGATGAAGTTGCGCGTCTCGGCGCGACGCTGCAAGCCGGAGCGAACTCTGATTACGCCACTGTCGCCGCGTCGTCACTCGCAGTCTTCTGCGATGAAATACTGGAGCTGCTCGCCGACGTCGCACTGCGGCCCATATTCCCACCAAACGAAGTCGAACTGGCTAAACAAAACACCAAGGAGAGTCTCAAGCAGCAACGGGCGCAGCCGTCATTTCTGGCGAGCGAGATGGTCGCGCGCGTGATGTTTGGCGCGCATCCTTATCACGTGACCGCTCCGACGCCGGAGTCAATCGACGCAACCACGCGCGAGCGCCTGGTGGATTTTCATCGAGCGACGTTCATTCCCAACAACGCAGTTCTATTTGTTGCCGGTGACGTGCAGCAGGACACCGTGTTACGGCAAGTTGAGAATTTATTTGGTAGCTGGCAGCCCGGAACGGTTATCGCCGACGATTTTCCTCCCGCACCCGAGCGGTCTGCGCGCGTGGCGTACATCGTTGACAGGCCAGGTTCGGCGCAGGCGAACATTGTGATTTCAAACTCCGGCATCACCCGCACCAGTCCCGATTATTTTCCCATGCTGCTGATGCACACCGTGCTCGGCGCAAACGCTTCTTCGCGGCTGTTCATGAATTTGCGTGAGGACAAAGGTTATACCTACGGCGCTTACTCGAGTTTAGACGCGCGGCGTACGGCCGGCACCTTTCGCGCGACGGCGGAAGTCAGAACACCCGTCACCGGCGCCTCGCTGAAAGAATTCTTCTATGAATTGAACCGCATTCGCAATGAGCCTGTTTCCGAAAAAGAGATGGACGACGCCAAGTCGTATCTGACCGGCGTGTTTCCCATTCGGCTGGAAACGCAGGAAGGCCTTGTCGATCAGCTGGTGCAGATCAAGATGTTCGGCTTGCCGGAAGACTACCTGGAAATCTATCGCAGTGAAATTCAGGCAGTGACTATTTCCCAGGTGCAGGAAGTGGCGCAGAAGTATGTTCGTCCGGACGAAGCGGCAGTAGTAATTGTTGGAGACGGCGCCGAGTTGGCGGAACAGATCGAACCTTACGCGAGCGAGATGGAGTTCTATAACACTGCCGGCAAGAAAAAAGCCCGGCCGAGCGTCGCCGCGGTTTCGCCGGAAGCGACCGCCGCCTTGAGCGGCAATTGGTCGTTGCTCATCCAGTCACCGCTGGGCCAAAGCATTCCCGCGAACCTCATACTCGCAAACCTCGGCAAAGGTTTTTCGGGGAAAGTGACCTCAGAGATGGGAAACGGAGAAGTGTTGTCGGTAACGTTTGACGGCGAATCTTTTGCTGGAACAATTTCGTTCGACGTGGCGGGACAAACAATGCAGGCGCAAATCGAGGGAGACGTTGCCAACCAACAGATGGAAGGCAGCATCAGTTTGGAGAACGCGCCGGCGTTGCCGTTCACCGGCAGCAAGAACGACACCGTCAGTTAGACGTTTTGGAGTGCGCTGACCTGTCAGCGCTTTAATCGGTCGCGACCAGTCGCGACCACCTTACCGTAGAGTCTCCTCTCAGAATTAGGCGACAGGTCGCCTGGACGAACAAAAAATTACTGCTGGCAAAAAAAGAGCCCGGCACTTCGTATGCCGGGCGAATCACAGGAGGAACAAAGTTATGGTGGCGTTATAACCTACAACCATCCATTAACCTCGTCGTTAAGATGTCAGCTACAAACACTTCCGTTGCTTGCAACGCAAATGTCTACAATTCACTGCGCAAACTCCATTGTTCACAGCTCGTACCGCAGCAACATGCCGCCGCCACCCACGACCCAACCGCTCTTCTTCACCAGATACAAGCCGTAAAGATTCTGCTTCGTTCCTGACTCCTGTTCGATCCAGGTTAGCCCGCCGTCGTCTGTGCGCAGGATTGTGCCGCCCCGGCCGACTGCCCAGCAGTTATCGTCGCTGACGAACTGAACATTCAATAGCGTCGATCGCGTTCTCACTCCTACCGGCGTCCAGTTAAGTCCGCCGTCCAAAGTCCGCAAGACGGTGCCGCGCTCGCCTACCGCCAGGCCCTTTTTCTCACCGCGAAAATCGATGTGAAAAATTGTCGACTTAGTGCCCGACTGTTGGCGCGTCCACGTCGCTCCGCCATCGACGGTCGCGAGAATTGTGCCGTCAGCTCCGCTAATCCAACCGCGCTTATCGTTGGCGAAATCAATATGGATCAACTCGAGGCGGCTTGGCGCGCGCTGGCGTTGCCACGTTTCTCCGGCGTCGTCAGTGAAAATTAGAATACTGTCGATTACATTGTCGCGTTTGCTGACCGAGCCGACTACCCAACCTTTCTTCTTGCTCGAGAAACGGATGCTGTAGAGCTCGACGTCGGCGCCGTCAAATTCAGCGGGCAGGAAACGCCGCGCCTCGTTCCAGCGCACACCGTTGTCACGCGTCGTAAAGATCGTGTTTCCGGCAATCAGGAAGCCGGCGTCCTTATCGCGAAAATAGATGTCATTGATCGCGGCGGTGGTCTGGACGACTTGCTTTACCCAGCTCTGCCCGCCGTCTTCGGTCCGGCTCAGGTAGCCATTATCGCCGCCAATCCAGCCGCGCTTGTTGTCAAGAAAGTAAACTGTGTTGAGGTCCTGACTTGGAGGCGCGACTTGCGTCGCCACCCAACCACGCTGACTGCGGACTGGAGCTGCAAATGAGAATAAAAAAATAGCCGCCAGAGCCAGCGGCAGTTTATTAGTCCGTGATCTCATAACGGCTAAACGCTCCTAACCCAAGCCCGACTGTGCTGGTACAAACCCAACAGTCCCGCTTTGGACGACTACCTCAAATTAGATCAAGTGCTGAATTTGTACCCTAAGAGCGTATCGCAAGACAAGACGCGGAACAATTTTGAAAGCGCTACCTTTTTGGAGTGCGCTGACCTGTCAGCGCTTTAGTCGGTTGCGACCTGTCGCAACTTCTTTCGGCTGATGCTAGTAAAACGAGGGCGTCAAGCCGCCCAAGACCAAAGCGCTGACAGGTCAGCGCACTCCAAAGGGGCACGGCATGCCGTGCCCCTACGATTCGAACTAATTCCCTCTCCCCCTGGGAGAGGGGTTGGGGGAGAGGGATTAGGCGCCCCTAGACCCCACCCCACCCCTTCCCCAGCGGGGAGGGAGCATGCACTCCCCAAGCGTCTTATTTTGCGGCGTTGACGCGATACACACGCCCTTCCATGATCACGATTACTTTTTCTCCGAGCGCGAAGTAAGTTCCCAGTTCAGGCTTTTGCTTCAGCAACGCGAAGTACTCGTCGCTGCCAAACTTCACGACCGTCTCCGGCAGTTTCGCATCGAGTTTGAATTCGGAGTCAGTCCACACACCTTCGCGCAGGTAAAAAGTTTTCCCGCCCGCGGTTTTGATGGCAGACGATGCCTGGTCCTTATCAATGCGCACCATCTCCTGCTGTTCGCGTGCTCGTTTGCTTTGTAGCACCGCGCCCTCTCCAGTCGACGCCCGAACATCCGCAGCCTTCGGCGCCGGCGGGGGCGCATTCATCGCTCGTCCTACACCGAAATCTCTTCCGCTAAACGGCAGGTTGGTCCCATTACGTGTGGCCGCTTCCGGTTCGAGCGCAAGATATGAAGTGTAGGGCGTCACGATTCCATATCGCGTTCCCAGATCGACAATCTCCTCGCGCAGCTCAGCCTGTTCGCCGTTCGTGCGCACCTGTTCCATTAGCCAACCGACGCGGCGCGTGGCCCACAGCCGCGGCAGAAAATCGTTGCCATCTTCGCGCAATGGGAAGCGAAGGTTGTTGTAGAAAAACTGCCGGGCGGCGCCGTTTCCGTTGCCGCTTAACTGCAGCCTGACAAAATCCATGTCGATTGGATTTCGGTAGCGGCCGATCAGAATCACTTGCGAGCCGCGGAACAAATCAGGCATGGCCCGCGGGTAAACAAGATCTGTTTGCACGCCTGCCATGTCCAGTTTCAGATCGGTAAGCACGGGATAATTTACTTTGGAAAAGAAGTTCGAAACTTTAACTTCCAGATCCTCTTTCGGTTCGACGTAGTCCGCCACACCGCCATTCTCGGCGGCGAGCTTGTCCAACAAGGTAGTGTTGACGTCGTAGCCCACGCCGAAGGTGAACAGTCGCATACCCGGTGTGCGTGCAGCGCGAGCGTTCGCGACGATCTGCTCGGCGTTGGTAACACCAATAGTCGGCAGTCCGTCCGTCATGAAAATCAAAATCTTGGGGCGGTTGCTATTTTCAAATTGCTGCATCGCCGCCAGCAGCGCCTCGTTGATATTCGTGCCGCCCACTGGCTTTAACGATTCCGCAAACTCTTCACCGCGCTTGCGTCCCTTGTCATCGGCGTTAATCATCCGCAGCTCCATCAGCCGTTCTTCACCGGCAAAGGAGACGACATTGAAACGATCCTGCGGCCGCAGTATTCGAATTCCGTAAATCAACGCCGCGCGCGCCTTCTCCATCTTGCCGGCTGCCGCCATCGACCCCGAGGTGTCGAGCACAAACACGATGTCTTTCGCGGTGTACTCCTGCTCCGACCAATCGTCTTTCGGTGAAATCATCAGCAGGTAGTAACCGTCTTTGCCCGGCTCGCGATGAGTCAGGAGAGTGACGCCGAAATCTTCGCGCGACAAGGCATAGAACAATTGGAAGTCCTGCGGCTCCCCGGTGCTTTCGAAACTAACAACGGAACGACGATCGCCATTTCTTTTCACTTCGATCGCATGTGTGGGCGAATAGATATTGCGCAACGGTTCTTTGCCGTCCAACTCAACTCGTCCGGCCACACTGCCGATCTGCGTGAACTGATGACCCGTGCCTAACGGATATTTGTAAGCTACGGTGCCTGACTCCGCTTGCAACACCTGCGAGTAAGTTATTTCAAGTTTCTTGTCGGAGTGCCCCGGGATGGGAAAAATGCTGGCCTGGAAAAGATTCTTGCCGGCGTATTCGAGCAGGCCGGGATCGCGCTGTCGCCGGACAATTTCGTCGTAGATGCGGCGCGCCTCTTCGCGCGATCGCACCTCGCCTACGAGGCGACGGTCGCCGTCCCAAATTGCAAACTCGGTGATCGACGCCTGTTCCGGAATGGGGAACAAATAAGTGCCTTCCAAAACCGCGTCAGTGTCGTTGCGGAAGATTTGTTCGACGTGCGTGGTGGCGACCTGCGATGAGATTTTTGTGTCGATCTTGATCGATTTAATCGGCAGGCTGCGCGGCAGCGTGATCGGACGCGGCGGCCGCGGACAGCGCTCGCACGGGCCGGGAACGATTACGCCCTGGGCAGCGGCCGTGGCCGCAAACGAAATCAGCAGCGAAATAGACAAAAGCAGTATTCGAAGTTTTGCGGTTCTCATGATCTCCTCGTTTGACGCAACACAAGAGTTTACCCGGCTTGCTCGCTGTATGGAACGACCTTAATGGCTGATTCTTGCAGATTGGCGAGTGAATCAGAGAGTTAAATGTTACTGAGACGGCGGATCGAAACTACTGGGACCGCGGGCGGTCGCCCGCTCCGTCGTGGATGCCACTCTATTCTTTAAAGTTGAGTGAACCCGCTGCTTGAGGCGGACGGGACGCCCGCGGTCCCAGTATTAACTTAACCTTCTACCGCAGCTCGCGCAGCCGATCGTTCCTGAGGGTCACGATCGTTACGTAGATAATGATGCCGACACCTCCCGCCGCCAGCGCGAATGGCGCTCCGTAGCTATGCGAGACGGCGCCCGCCAGCAGGTTGCCGATCGGCATGGCGCCGATGAAAGACAGTATGAACATGCTCATTACCCGTCCGCGCATTTCGTCAGTCACTAGCTGTTGCAGCAGGGTGTTGGTTACTGCAACCGACGTGACTACCGTAAAGCCCACGCCGAAAAGAAACGCGAGCGATAACCACAAATGCGTCGTTTGCGCGAAGGCGATAAGAAAAACACCGAACCCAAAAGCACCGCCAATTACCGACCAGCCTTTTCTTTTGAAGTCGCCGAGATACGCAAGAAACAACGCGCCGCAAAATGCTCCCGCGCCGGCCACACCCATCATCCACGCCAGTCCGGTGGCGCCAAGATGAAAAATGTCGCGGGCGAAGACCGGGATCAAAGTGATGTAGGGCGCGCCGAAGAAACTTGTAATCGCGGACATTGCCAGCAACGAAGAGACGCGTGGGCGATTTCTGACGTAGCGCAGTCCGTCAACCAGATCGCGCCACAACGCGCGGCGATCTTTTACCGAGTGTACATACTTCGTTGCTTCTTCGAAGTGAACCATGCGCAGCGCGACGACTACCGCGACAAACGAAAGTCCATTTAGATAGAAGCAGCCAATCAAGCCGAAGAACTTGAAACCAAGTCCGGCGAACACCGGGCCAACAACTCGCGAGAGTTGGAACTGGGAAGAGTTCAGCGCTATCGCATTTGCCAGGTCCTCGCGCCCGACGAGATCAAAAGTCATCGCCTGATACGACGGGCCGGCAATGGCCATGCAGCAGCCGGTAACAAAGGAAAACCCGAGGATCATCCACTTGTTTACGGCGTTGGTCCAAACCAGTGTTGCCAAAGCTACCGCTGCCAGGCCCGCAACGACCTGGGTGTAAAGCAGCAAACGGCGGCGATCAACCAGGTCGGCAAAGACGCCGCCCGCCAGCGTCAGGAAGAAACCGGGCGAGGTGGCCATGAAGGCGTCGATGCCGAGCCACAAAGCGGAGTTGGTGAGTTGGAGCATCAGCCAGCCCTGCGCGACTGCTTGCATCCAGGTGCCGACGTTGGACAGAAACGCGCCAATCCAAAAGACGCGAAAGTTGCGATGAGAGAGCGCGCGAAACATTGCGGTGCCGCCGCGCGACACCGCCCTGGGAGGTGTTACTTTTTCCAGATCTATTTCCACGGTAGATTGTTCTTAACATTCGCCGCCGCAAACACCAAGTGAGATATACCGCAAAGCGGTTACGTAACTTAGCCCAGGATTGCTGCGCTGCGTAGTTACCCTGGGGAAAAGAGTTGAGAAATAATGAACCTCAGCGGGCTTGTGTCGTTTTCAAACCCCGTTGGGGTTGGAACGTTAATATGGCTTTTTTTGTCCCAGGGTAGCCGCGTAAAGCGGCAACCCTGGGCTAAGTTACAGTACCGCTTCGCGGTACGACGTGTTTTAATCGACACCTAACCTATATCGATTCGAGGAGTTCCAATGAAATTCAGCACAGCGATGATTATGGTCGTGCTTACTTTTCTGATTTTGCTTGGTACTGCCAACACCACTGCGGCGCAAGAGAAACCAGTACCAAGCCCGACCCCAACTCCAAAACCAATGACAGTTGAAACACCAACAACGCCGGCAGCGAATCCCGCGGACGTCGCTACGATGGACTCCATTATCGCTGCGGTTTACGACGTGATATCCGGACCTGCCGGTAAGAAACGCGACTGGGACCGGATGCGCTCG
>Ga0070669_100001012_pt1 | contig 20465 bp, 17 predicted proteins | sample KBSS53metaG_FD_64680 | JGI IMG/M metagenome (GOLD analysis project Ga0070669, IMG submission 64680) | Switchgrass rhizosphere microbial communities from Kellogg Biological Station, Michigan, USA - KBS S5-3 metaG | ecosystem: Host-associated > Plants > Roots > Rhizosphere > Soil ...
CAATCCTGCCACGAAGCTGCCGGCGATCAACATGAGCGGCGAATTGCTCCGATGTTCGGGCAACGAAGGCCGCTGAATGACCCGCACGTTGGTACTGCCTGTGGACGCCTCGAGTTCCCGGGCGCGCGCCTCTTCCAGTTGGGTCGTGAGACTCCGAAACCGTTCCTGGGCTGCGTCCCTCTCGGCTTGAAGTTTGAAGACGGTGCCCGCGATCGTGTTGAGATCGCGCAGATGCAGCTGCGAATCGGAGAGTTCGTGGCCGAGCCGGCCGATCTTGGCCGCCTGCCCCACTGCCGCCGCCTCGCTCTGCATGGCCCGGTCCTTGGCCTCATCGTAGTAGCTGTTGCGTCCGATGCGGCGCGCTTCGCGCAGCTGGCCACCCTGCTTGCCGATCGCGGTGCGAAGCCCCGCTATCTGCTTGTCGACCTGCTCGATCAGCGGCGAGCCCTGCATGTAACGCCCCTGAAGGTCCGCGCGCTTCGCTTCCAGGGACAGGATTTGGCCCTGCATCTCCGCGATGGCCCTGGTGGCTTCGGTATCGTCGCGAAACAATTCGACGTTGCGAGGCACGGCGGCACTGGAACTGCGCAGCTGGCTCGCGTTCGAGCGCGTCTGAGACAAGTCCGCCCGGGTCGCCGCCAAATCCTGGCGAAGCGCTGAATCCAGCGCCACGGCACCATTCACTTGCGCTTGGATATCGACGATGCCGTTGCGTTCCTGGAAGCTGCGCAGCGCCGCGTCGGCACTGTCCAGCTGCCTGCGCGCCGCCTCGCGCTCCTGGGCGATCAACTGCGAGCGCCCGGATGTCAGCACCCGCGCCCGGGTCTTGAAGTAGATGTCGAGCAGCTCCTGGAGCCGCGCCATGGCCTCCTGCGGCCGCCCGGCGGTGTAACCGAGCTCGATCACATTGGCGCCGTCGACACGCGCGATCGAAAGGTTTTTCGCCATGGCCTCGCGAGCCCGCTCAAGCGCAACGGGGTCATTCGCCGGAGCGCCGGAGCGGATGAGCACGTCGCGCTGCAGGTCCTGACTGGACAGCAACTGCATCTCGACATTGGCAAGTTCTTCAGGCTTGAAGGCCTCGGCAGCCCCGCTGTCGGCCTTGTCGCGGCCGCGCACCGCATAATAATCGGCTGGCAAAGTCAGCAGCCGCGCTTCGCTGCGGTACTTTGCGGGCATGACCAGAGCCAGGACCACGCCCAGCAGTACCGTCGCCAGAAAGACCAGCAACGCCTTCGGACCATGGCGGATGGCACCACGCGAGACCCTGGCCCAGCTCTGACGCGACACCATCGGCGCGGCTCTAAGCCGAAGACTGGTCGCGTGTTCATCCATATGTCTGAGCAAAGATGTCCCGAAACAGACCGCGCAGGTCTGGAAGCTGTTGTTCGTGCGCCGCTGGGGTATATCTGCTGCGCTGCAGTAGGAGAAGCACAGGTGAGCGCCCAAACCCGCCTGACTCACGACGGTCTCGCAACGGGACACCGGAGTTGGGCAATGATTAACGCGTGGATCGTGGCCCTGCTGCTGGCGCTTGCCGCAAACGGCGCCGCAGCACAGGATTTGTCGCCGGCAGCTCCCGAGTACCGGCTGCTGGCGGGTGACGAGATCGCCGTGAAGATGCCTCTGAACCCCGAGCTCGATACCAACGGCCCGATCGGTCCTGACGGCCGGTTTTCCATACCGCTTGCCGGACGCGTCGCGATCGGCGGCATGACGCTCGGGCAAGCGGAGGCAGCCATTGCCCAGGCTCTGCAGGCGGCGAACGTCGTCGCCAACGCCCGGCCCGGGATCGTGGTCTCGAAATACGCCGGCCTCGTCTATGTTGGCGGTGAGGTGCGCACGCCTGGGCCCGTGCCGCTGAATCGCGCGCTCGACCCCTTGCAGGCGATCGTCAACGCCGGCGGCCTCCTCGACACCGCGAGGAGCAAGAGGGTCGCGATCATTCGCCAGGCCGGGATCGGTCCACGGCGCGTGGAGATCGTGAACGTCCGCGAGATCGTAAAGACCGGCGGGCAGACCGTTCCGGTCATGCTGGCTCCGGGCGATGTCGTCTTCGTGCCCAAATCCACGATCGCAGAGGTCGACTTGTTCATCGATCAGTACATCAACAAGATCGTCCCCAACGCCCTGCACTTCAATGTCAACATGGGGAACAACAACGGCACGCCCACGACGGCTATCTCTCCATGAGATCACGCGCTGGCGGCTTTGCCTTTGCCCCTAGTCCCGCGGCAGATCGGGCCGGCGAAGGTGAAGCCGCCTGGAACTGGCGGATCGTGCTGCTGATCGCGGTCCTGCCGCTGTTCGGGCAGACCTTTCATTACATGAAAGATTTGAAGCCGTTGTGGGCCTTGTCGAAGGCCTTTCCGTTGCTTTCACTCCCGCTGATCCTGCCCGTGCTCACCCGGCAGCATGTGCCCCTGGTGGGTGGATGGCTGATCGCGTTCCTATGGCTGGTGCTCGTATCCAGCTTTGCCGCGATGTTCAGCTTCGACCAGAATTACGTCCTGGGCCTGACCGCCCAGGTCAAGCTGCTTCCGATGTTGTACGCGCTTTCGTTCCTGGGTCTGCTGCTGCTGGTGCGCCCAACGTCGAAGGAGCTTCTGCTCGCGTTCGGCCTGTGCGGGGTGCTGACGTTCGCCACTCTCTTCCTGCTTTGGGCCCTGGCGCCGCAATCCTGGTATGTCACCAGCATCGAATATGGCGATGCGCCGCTGCTGAGCGCCGACGACCGCGGCAACCGGATTCGCATGCCGATGTTCTTTGCCATGTTCGTGCTGTTCGCATTGTACCGGCGGTTGCTCGCCCAACCCGAATGGCGCACCGGGGCGCTGGTCGGCGTGGCGCTCGCCATCGTCATCGGGATCGTGCGGACGCGGGCCGTGGTGCTGGCGAGCATGGCCACCCTTGCCCTCGTGACCTTGATGGCGGCGCCGCCTCGCTGGCGGGTTGGAGCCATTGCGGCCAGTCTCGTGGGAGCCCTGCTGCTGCTGCAGGTGCCTTACGTTCAGAGCGCTTTCGATACCAGTTCGGCCTCGGGCTTCAATGTGCGCGAAGTCACCGCCGCAAAGGCGATCGCCTTTCTCGGTCAAGACCCGCTGCGCTGGCTGTTCGGGGTAGGCACGATCACATCGCTGAGCACCGGGGGGCTCGCGACCTTCTTCAACCACTACTTCTTCCTGGCAGATATCAGCTGGCTCGGCATCGTCTTCGAGTTTGGCCTGGTCGGTGCCGCGATCATGGTCTTCCTGCTCGTTCGCACGTGGTTGTTCGCTCGTAGCGTGCGCCGCACGATCGACAGTCCAGCCGTGGCGGGAATGCAGGACTATGTCCTTTTCACGCTCATCCAGTCGCCGCTGTACTCGACGATGACCCTGCAACCCGGCGAGATCGCGATCATCGCCGCCACCTTCGTCTATCAGTCCATCATCGTGCGCGATCAGGGCATGGGAACTGCGCGAAAAGCATGAGGCGATCGCCTGGCCTTCTTGCCTGTCTGCTGGTGCTTTCGTGTGGGAAAGCGGACGGCGGCACGCCCGCCGGAAGGCCCGTGGAGATCGTGGTGGATACGCGATCCGTGCTCCATCGCATCAATCCGGAAATCTACGGCGTAAGCTTTGCGACCGCACAAGTGTTGCGAGACCTCAACCGTCCTCTCGATCGCTCGGGCGGCAACAGCGCCACTCTTTACGACTGGCGCAGCGATGCCCGCAGCACAGGGGCGGACTTCTACTTCGAGAGCCTTCCGGCCAGTCCGGACATCTTCGACCAATTCAACCATGGCTTCGTCGCACAGGCGCGAGCCGGAGGGGCCCGCGCAATCCTTGCCATCCCGGCCATCGGGTGGACTGCGAAGCTCGGCCCGAACAGGACCAAACTCGCCGCCTTTTCGATCGCCAAATACGGATCCCAGCAGGCGGCCGACACCCAGTGGATGCCCGATGCCGGCAACGGCAAGCATCCGGATGGCACACCGATCACCGTCAACGATCCCCGGGACGCAGCGCGAGCCGTCGATATCGGCGCGGAAGCCAAGGCCCGCGTGTCCGATCTGGTCGCCAAGTGGGGCCAGGCGCGCGCCGGCGGCGTGGCCTACTACGCCATCGATAACGAACCCGGGCTCTGGCACGAAACGCACCGCCAAGTGCGCAAGGAAGGGGTGCATGCCGCCGAACTCGCCGAGCGCACGATCACCGTGGCCAAGGCGATCAAGGCGGCCGACCCGACCGCTCGGGTCCTGGCGCCGGAAGCGTGGGGGTGGTCCGAGTACTTCGATAGCGGCTTCGATGTTCAGGGCCGCGCCAAGGGTCGGCCCGCGGCCGAAAGCGACCGGGTACGCCAGACAGCAGGGATGGATCACTTGCCCTGGCTGCTCAAGCGCTGGCGAGAGGCCGGGCATCCGATCGACGTCGTCAGCGTCCACTTCTACCCGCAAGGTGGGGAGTACGACGGCGCATCGGCGGGCAGCCGCGACATCCAGCTGCTCCGCAATCGTTCCACGCGCGCTCTCTGGGATGAAAACTATCGCGACGAGAGCTGGATCGCCAGGCCCGTGGCCCTCATCCCGCGCTTGCGGCGCTGGGTCGACACCAATTATTCCCGCGACACGCCCATCGCCATCACCGAATACAACTGGGGCGGCGAGAACAGCATGAGCGGTGCCACCGCGCAGGCGGATATCTGGGGCATCTTCGGCCGCGAGGGCCTGGACATGGGCATCCGCTGGGCCGCGCCCAAGCCAGGCACGCCGGTCTACGAAGCCATGCGATTGATCCGCAACCCGGACGGGCATGGGCATGGGTTCGGCGACCGCGCCTTGCGGGTCGACGTTCCCAACCGCGACACCCTCTCGGCTTACGCCGCCCGCCGGGCGGACGGGGCTCTCACTCTGCTCGTCATCAATAAATCGCTGGACGAACCCGCCGCCGTTCTGGTCCGGCTGCAAGGCCTCGCCAGCGCCCCGACATCGCGCGTCTACAGCCTCGCTGGCGGACGGCTCGAGGGACCGCGCAAGCTCGCGGTCCACAAAGAAAGACTCAGCGACACCATGCCCCCGCAAAGCATAGCCCTCTACGTCGTGCGCTCCAGTGAGCATTGATGCGGCGCCTGCCCTCGGGGCCACTACCCCGTCGATCTGGCGTTCGGCAGCGAGCACGATCGGCGCCCGCGCGATCGATATCCCGAGCCGCTATGGGTTCCACCTGCTGGTCGCCTGGAAGCTGGGCCTAGTCGATGCAGGCGCCTTCTACATCGTCTTCTCGGTCCTGACCCTTGCTGCCGGCCTTGGACGGCTCGGGATCGATCGAGCGATCACGCGCGAAGTCGCAAGCGCGCTCGCCCTTGGACAACCCGAACGCGCCAATGCGACAATCCGCAGCGGCATGCGCCTTATCACGGCGCTCTCGATTTTAGCAGCGCTGCTGCTGGCGTGCCTGGCGCCCCTGCTGGCGACCAGGATATTCTCGAGCCCGAGGCTTGCCGGCCCGCTCGCGATCGCGGCGGTGGCGATCGTCCCCTTGTGCCTCAGCGCGGGCGCGGCGGGAGCCCTTGCCGGCCTGCATCGTATGGCGGCGAGCCAGATGATCTACTCCTGGCTCTGGCCGGCCTTGTTCTGCCTGTTCGCGGTGACGCTGCCGCTCACTCCCAACCTCACGCTGTCCCTGATCGTCCTGGCGAACCTGTTGGCAGCCGGCGTCGCGCTCATGCTTTTGGCCCGCTACCGCCCCAGGAACGACATCGCCGCGACCGGGGCGCCGTCGAAGCTCATGGCCCTGGGCTGGTCGTTGTTCACGACCGAGATCGTGCAACTGCTGCTGGCCGGACTGCCGGGCTTGATCCTGGGCATCTTCGCCAGCGAAGCGGTCGTGGGCGCATATGCCATGGCATGGCGCCTGGCTCTCGTGCTCAACCTGCTGGTGGTCGCGGTGGCCGCGATGGCATCGCCGCGGTTCGCGCACAGCGCGGCGCGGGGTGACCAGGCCGGACTGCGCGCCACCGCCGCGCAATCGCTCGGCCTCGTCCTGGCGATGGGCTTGGCGCCCCTCCTCATCCTGGCGATCGGCGCGCCGCGGCTCCTGGCACTGTTTGGGCAAGGCTTTTCCGCTGGCACGGTCGAGCTGCGTCTGCTGCTGCTTGGCCAGGCGGTCCTCATGCTCACCGCGACGGCGCCCGAGCTTCTGGGGATGACCGGTCATGAGAAAGCCATGGAGCGGGTCAACAGCGCGGCGATCCTCATCTACACCCCGGCGCTCTGCCTCCTTGCCTGGCTCATGGGCGGCGAAGGCGCGGCCATCGCCAACCTGCTGGCGGCAATCGTGTCGGGCGGCGGAGCCACATGGCTGGTGAAACGCCGTCTGGGTTTCACGCCGTTTGGCGCATTGCTCGACTTGCTGGGCGGGAGCCGCCTGGCTGCACGACCGTGACCGTGCGCGGTGTTGCGGGCACGATGCTGTTACGCTTGCTGGGCGCGGCGTGCACTTTGACTGTCCTTGTCGGACAGGGCGGTCGATTCGACCCTCGCCTTGACTTGGTCAACGGCTTGCTGGTTCCGCTACTCCTCGCACTAGCCCTATTGCTGGCAGCGGTCCTGTGGTCGCGTGACCGCCTCGCGCTCTGCATCATTGCCCTCGGGACACTGGTGGCCGGCGCTCAATTGGGCTCGGGCGCCCTGTCGGGTGCGCGCCGGAACGACGATACGCTGGATAGCGGCCGTCCCGAAGTGCGGATCCTCACCTTGAGCACCTGGCACGCGAACCCGACACCCGACCGGATCAGGCAAGTCGTCGAAGAAGCAGCACCCGATATCGCCCTCCTCCAGGAAACCGACGGCACGGTCGCTCCCCACATCGACGCTCTGCTCCCCGGCTACTTCCGCTTGAAGCCCTGCCCGCAGCAGCACTGCTCGATCACCATCCTGTCGCGCTGGCCGCTTCGCCGCATCAGGACACCGGCGCAAGGGAACGAGCCGCTGGCGGACATACTGGCCGCGCAAGTGGATGCACCTTTCGGAACGTTCCGCCTCATCGACGTTCACTTACCGCGGCCCTATCTTCCAGAGGCGGAGCGCTTTCACCGGCAGCTTGCCGAAGCGGTGCTGCGGAATTCGGACCTCCCCCTGGTCGTCGCCGGGGACTTCAACATGGCCACCGGCAGTTTTGGATTGTCCCATCTCGGCCATGCCATGCAGCTCGACCGGCTCGACGCTTTCACCGCGACCTATCCCGCCAACACGATCGTACCGGCGTTCATCGCGATCGATCACGTCTTCATCAATCGCGGAGGGGCCGCTCGCGAATGTCACCGGATCGATGGAGGCGGCTCGGATCACTACGGCATCGCATGCGCATTGCTGCTCCAGCCCGCTTCAGCGGCGCCTCTCAGACCCATCAAGCCAGCGGCCAGTCGGCCCGACGTGGCCGCCACGTCCTGAGGCATCGTTGCCAGCAAGGCACGGCGGGGGTTGGGGCAGTCGTTTACGCTCTTTGCGCGAGCAAGAACGTGGCGGAGAGGGTGGGATTCGATTAGCAAAACTAACGATCAGGAATTGACAGATAATTTCTTGCAAGTTCGAAGCGAGATACCCTGTATTCCACCCTCCAGAAAAAGTTTTCTGTGGAATTCAAAGCAAAGTTTCATGAGTGCGATTCCTGGCCCGGATTCAAACTCACAACCAAGCAGTGCGCTTCTGTCGCCAGCGTTAACAGCCGGCGAACTTACTCTGCGCAACGACTTGGCCGATAAACGAGGCGTTTCTGGTATCGGACAAGAGCCACATTAAAGGTCGTGCAACACGGCGCAAACACCTGCCCGTGGTGGCCGTAACGGCATTGCCTCACATGAAGCTTCGGCGCCCTCCGGCGAATTGCGATCGAAATGGCTTCGCCACTCCGGCGTTTCGTGGTCTGATCCCAAAGCGCGCAGCAGCGTCGATCTGAAAAAAGACGCCACTCAGATGAACGCCTCGAAGAACCAGCGGTTCAACGCGAGAGCGGCGCGAAGGGTGCTCATAGCAGCCTTAGCGGCGTGATCTTGGGTAGGCTCTTGCGCGCTCGCGCGGATATGATGGGCCCGTTCAGCGTCGGATCGGCGTCGCGCGGGCGTAGTACGCCCCTTGAGCCAGGCGAGCCGCTGGATGTTATAGACCAGATTGGCCATACCGATCTTGATCCGTGCTCGGGCCATGCCGATGGTATGCACGATGATCCCATGCGATGCTTCTGGCAGGCAAAGACGTGCTCGACGGCGGAGCGGACTGTCGACCGCTTCGCATTGGCGCGCGCAATGCGCTCGAGCATGGGCCGGCGGTGCGGCTTGCGCTGGTGGATGTTGCTGGTGAACATGCCTTTGGCCAGGAACGCCTCGTTCTTCTTCGATCGGTAGGCTGTGTCGGCCCATACGCCCGAGGCCGTGTTGTCCGAACTGATGAGGACCGGCAGCCGGGCGCCATCGTGAGCATTGGCGGCGCTGGCATCCCAGGTGCGGATCAGGCCATGCGTGCGGTCGATGCCGATGTGGTTCTTGTAGCCGAACATGGGGATGGCGAGATCGACCGGCTTGAACGCTTTGGAATGGGCGTCGTCGTTCACCTTGGCCTTGGTGTATTTGACGCTCCAGCGTGCCTCGCGATCCTTCTGCCTGAGCTTGGCTGCCTTCTCCTCCTGAGTGCCCGAGCTGCTTGGGCGCCGGCACCACGGTCGCACCGCCCATGGCGAGATAGCCACGGTCGGTGAGCGCGGTGTCGAAGCGGGCGAAGAGCTTGTCGATCGCGCTGGCCTTCATCAAGCGCTCACGGAACAGCCAAAAGGTTGTGGCGTCCGGCACCGTTCCGTCGAACCCAAGACCCAGGAAGCGCGGAAACGACAGGCGGTCCTTGATCTGGAACTCCGTGGCATCATCAGAAAGCGAATAAAGCGCCTGGAGCGCCAGGATCTTGAACATCAGCACCGGATCGAACGGCGGGCGTCCACCCCTGCCACGAGGGCTGAGACGCAGTGCCGCTACCAACGGTCTGCGGAAGATCTCGAAGTCGACCACCGCGGCCAGACGCTCCAGTGGATCGCCCGCCGCGCTCAGCGCCTCATAGCGGCCTGAAAAATCGAAAAAGCCAGGCTGTCCGTCATCCCCGCCTCCGCTGTCGCGCCGACGCGGTGAATCATCTCGAGCTCTCAGGCGCTACCGGCTTTTCGAGGCGTCCAGCTCGGTGGCATTATCGCTGACGATCATCGCCGGACGCGTCTGCTCGACAATCGTCCAGTCGAGGTCGCGCGCCACACGCATCCCGGAGATCGAGGTGTCGGCGCTGAGCCGGGCACACTCACGGGTGAAGTCGTCGACCACCGCAAAGATGCGGACCCGACGGCCACAGGCGAACGCGTCCGACACGAAGTCGAACGACCAGCGCTGGTTGCGACCTCGTGGGATCGTCATCGGCGTACGAGCGCCCAGCGCCCGCTTGCGGCCACCGCGACGACGCACATGCAGTCGCTCCTCGCGGTACAGCCGGCGAAACTTCTTGTGGTTGATCACGACGCCCTCTCGCCCCAGCAGCCAGTGCAGGCGACGATAGCCGAACCGGCGACGCTCCGCCGCCAGGCCGCGCATCCGCTCCCTGATCGCACCATCATCGCCTCGCCGACTGCGATACCGCACCATCGTCCGGTCCACACCCAGCACATCGCACGCAACTGGCTCACCCCAAAGTCCTTCTCGAGGTGGGCCACCGCATCTCGCCTGACAGCGGGCGTCACCAATTTTTGCGGTGATCTCCTTGAGCATAGCGATGTCCAGCATCGCCTCCGTGAGCCGCTTCTTCAGCTTCGCGGTCTGGTCAGCGAGCTGCCGCAGGCGCTTCGCCTCCGACACCTCCGAGCCCCCAAACTTGGCCTTCCACTTGTAAAAGGTCGCCCTGCCCACCCCGTGACGCCGGCACACGTTCGCCATCGGCACCCCAGCCTCCTGCTCCTTCAATATCGCGATGATCTGCTCTTCGCTGAACCTGCTCCGCTTCACTCCGTCCGCCTCCCTTAATGGGCCGGACTCAACTCAAATCTGTAGGAAAAGCGCGGGGCTCAGACCACGTTCAACGCCTCTCCGATTCCGCTCACCCTGAACCTTCTCTTGCAGCGGTTAACCAAGCGCGCCAGTTACGAAATTGCCGTTGCTAGCAACTCCGGTGCTAGTGACAGCTACCCCGTTAATGAACACTTTGTTTCCTGCGCCACCCGCAATTGCAGACGGCTGGATCATTGTGCAATCAACCTCGTTGTTTGAAGGCGAGGATCCCTGAATGTCCACACCTATATTCCATTGGGAAGTCTGCCCACCGATTTGCGGCGCTACACGGTTGTTTTTAGAGGCTCCGCGGATCACGATAGCCGCCTCGTTGCTTGTTGAACCCGGCGTGTGGGTTGAAATACAAGGCTCCAAACGACATCCCTCACTGTCGAGAACGTCAATTACTCTCTTTCCGCACTCCTTAATCTGCACACCACGAACCTGCGTTTGTTGCGAACCGCCAATTTGGACTGCCCATGTGTCAAATTTACCAAGCCAGTGCCCCCCGTTCAAATCAACTGAACCAGCACAGTTTTGCACAAAAACATCCGATCCCGCACTAACTGCAGGAGCTATATATGCGTCCTTGATGATGACGCTGCCACCCTTATTTAGTGCAAGAACGCGAATGCCTGTATCAAGGAACTGATCAAGCACGGGTGCTGTGAATGTAACGTCTCGGTTCGTGCCAATCTGGTCGGCTGACTGCCCCCGGTTTCCGACGATAAAGATCGGAACTCCACAGCCAACAGTTTCGAAGTCACGAACAAATGTATCGGTAAAACTGCCGCTAAGGTAAATCCCGGATGAATTATATAGGCCGCAAGACGAGCCTCCAAAGTTGATATTTAAAGAAGCATTCCCTCCCGCCAAGCCAATGCGCGCACTTCCGTCAACAAAGTGGCCCAAAAACGCATCTGTACCTGGGCCCGATCCAGCGCCTTGACGGACAGCGTCACCGAATTCTCCAATTAACTTTACTGTTCCATGGTACCTAAAGCCAATCATTCCATTGCCGGCGACCACGTTCTTATATCCAGAATTTTGGCAGTATCGAAAATCAACGATAGGAGCATTGGAAGAAATAACGGGCGACACGGTTCGGCCAACGTTGATGTCTTCGATGTGCAAACTTCGGGGCATCGCATTAACCGAACCGGCGAAAATGGCTGGCCCCACTTGGAGCACGGTGTTCGCTCCTTCAACGCTCCAGAGTCGCGTGCATCCTCTGACCGGATCTTCGTACGCGCTCCCCGCGCCACACAATCGACTAAAGGAGTGATCCATGATAATAGTCCCGTCTACAAAATAATCACCGGCTTGCAATTCAACATTCTTAAGAACTGATATTGCGGCATTTATTGCCACTCTATTTACAGATGCAAACGACTGGTCGTCATTCGTACAAACAGCCCCCCACCACTCAGGATAGCCGTGTGACTGCTTGCCCCAGTCGAACCCGATAGTGCCACCTGCGCTTGTATCAAACACCTTCTTAAGAGGAGCATCGATCTCTCCTAACGTGACACTGATGCCGTTCGCCGGCCTCAGTACACCGCCTTGTAAAATAATCTTAGAGACGAAGCTTAGGCTGCTTCCTATGGCGTAAGTAGCCGTTAGTAGAAGACTAGCCTTCTTGCCATTTGCAACAATATCAGCGGCGGATAGTGCAGCATAATCATCTATACTCCCATTTCCAGCTGCGCCAAACCACTCCACTTTCGCGTATGCGCCATCCCAGAGCCTAGCCCAATAGAAGCCACTGGTATTCGAAGGCACCCACAAGCCTCGCTGCGGATCGGCCGCCGGTGGATTCCCCGCAGCGCATTCGAATAAACCCTCACGTCCATCTTGGTTTACAAAAACGGTGGTTCCCGCATTGGGAACAAGGGATGCCAAGGCGGCAATTGTCGGCACATTGGTCAAGTTAGTCACCGGTAATTCCTTCAATCATCGTCTCAAGAGCGACACATGACGATGGCATCTGCAGATGCCATCGAGAATCTTTGGAGGCAGATAATCCAATTCAATCTTATCCCACCAAGCGAAGCCATCATCTCACTCGAAATCCCATTTATCAAGCACAAGGGAACAGAGCGAATATAAAGGTACGCAGGGCTCGAGGTTTAGGTCCTCCTTGTTTTTTCCGACTTCGAGCGAGAGTAGCTCTGAGCGGTGACCTACTTCCGATCCTGGACCACCTAGCTAGCCGTTATCCAACTGCTATGCTCTGCCACCTGAAATGCTTGAACACATTGGTTTCTGTTGCTGGAAGACGCTCGCGACAAGATGGGCCGTCGGCGTACACACTACAACGAAGAGCGACCGCACAGCGCGATTGAGAATATCCTCCCGATCAGGCTGGCAAACCCAACCGGGGACACCAGCCCTCCGGACTCGAGCTAAGCGGAAAGCTCTAGACGCGAGCGGTCCAAGGTTGGGAGCAGTGCACCGGAAAACTCATACTCAGAATGGGCGAGAAAAATTGGGAGGACATCAGCCCTCGAGAGAGGGAAGCCGGCGGGAAAGTGACAACTCTCCCGCCCAAAAATCAATCAAATGGAAATTTAACCAACAAATCCGATGACCTGAAAGCCCTTGTCCGACTGACTGCCAGCGGCGCCGTTAGGCTTGTAGAAGCCAGGAGAAGGCAGAGTGACGCCGCTAACCTGTATTGGTGTCGTCACCGAGTTTTGGTCAATACGAGTAGCATCAACTACGATTCGACTGTTCGTTCCTCCGAACCTTACGCCCTGTTCAAATGCGACTGCTCCCGCTCGTGCCTTAATGGCCGGGGCAACCTGCATTTGCGAGCAATCTCCCATGTACACTCCGTCCGCACGGCTACCTACTGGGCGGGTGGATAGGAAGATAGTTGGCTTAATGGATCCCCCATAGCATCCACCGTCAAGCGAAATGGAGTACGCTGTTTCCTTGATCGTCACACTCTCGTCTACAACTAGATGCGGCTGATTGCTTGCACGGACGCCGAAACAGCCCGAGGCGAGACCGCCATCCGAGCAGATAATCTGAAGGCCGCCGGTGAGTACGACAGACCCAGCTCCGCCGCGAGCCCAGATGGCCTTCTCGGCCCCCGCCTTGCACTGAATGTACCCCCCCGAGATCGTGATCGTGGCAGCCTCGTTTAGCTGCACAATATCAATGCCAATCTTGCCAACTTGGTCAAAAATCGGATTGAGAATATGGACGTCGAGCATGCCATTGCCAGTATTCGAGCCGCCTCCGTCCAACACCACAGCTTGAGTCATAGCTGAGGTTTCGCACTGAATGAGGTATGTGTCGGCAAAATTCGCGTTGGCATAAAATCCGATATTCACTGCTACAGCGCTCCCGGCGGCGCTTACGTTGCAGCGAACAAGGTAGACAGAAGCGTTACCGCCAGCAAGGACAGGGGGGTTACCTTGCAACCAAAATCCACGATAAAAGTCATTGGAACCGAAGTCAATTGACCGAAAAGCTGAACAATCATAGAATCGAGGATTCACTACTCCATAAAGATAATGGCCAATCAATGGCTCCCAAGCCGCTAAGCTCTTGAACACTGGTGCGATGAGAAATCTATAATCGAAAGCCTTAGGCGCTGCGGCCAAATTCGTGGGCGCGGGAATCGTCATCGCTGTCCCAGCCCATCGGGCACATATGTTCTCGACCATAATGCCGCGAAGGAAATCGTTGATAGTCGGAGGAGGAGCATCAGGTCCGACCTGGATTACAGATCTAGCGCCATCCGTGCTGATGATCCTGGTACCCGTGCCACTACCGACATCGCCATACGGCAGGACTTCGCCGCGGATGGTGCGAAATGAGGTAGTAATTTTGAAGGTTCCATTGATCCAGTAATCGGCCGATGCAAGTACCGTGACTGGGCAGAGTGCCACGCAGGCCTGCAATGCCAAAAGATTTGCCGATTGAGCAGCAAGCGATCCGTCATTCCGCCTTGCACCAAACCATTCTGGCTTGCCAAATAAACCATCCCAAACGCGGCTCCAGTAAAAACCACCGGTGTTCGACGCAATATAGAGACCTTGCTGAGGGTCGCTAGGAACAGTCCCAGAGACACATTCAAAAAGGCCTTCTCGACCATCTTGATTGAGAAACACTGTCGTATTTACAGATGGCGCGAGTGCGGCCATCGCTGCGATAGTCGTGACATTGTTAATAGTAGCCATGGGTCTCTCTTTATTTTTGATACAGCCCGACGCAGGCGCGAAAGCACCTTAGTATGTCGTGTGATTGGATGGACCTTTCTGCCCGTCGAGCGAATCGGTATTCCCATTTGAAATCCTACAATGCAATCGGAAAATTGAACATATAGGGAACATCGTTCCGTGTGTGCCTTCTGAGCTGGACACCTCGAAGTACCGCGGGGTGGTGGTGAGCGTCCGGCCTCCGGCGTCTTGCGCGGTTCCGTCCTGTTGGCGAGGGAGGGCCGATAGGAGCCTTCTGGACTCCATAAGGAGATCAGGAGATGGGCCGGATCGAGGTCATCACTCGCACGGAGCGCCACCGTAAATATTCTCCCGCTGAACGGGCGGCGATCATGCGGAAGGCCGACGCGCCGGATGTCACGGTGCACGAGGTAGCGAAGCGGGACGATATAGCCGAGAGCCGATCTATAGCTGGCGGACGGCGCGGCGGCAGGTGGGGAAGATAGCCAGCGAACCGCTGACGTTCATCTCATATTCGGGCCCGAGCGACGGCAGGGCGTTTCGAGTGACGGCGCCTATTGCTCAGTAAAACAACCACATGCACACACGCCGAGGGCGGTGCTTTTATCTTGCCTTCTTATTTGAGCCCTTCGTCCTGCAAGTGTTCGCCATCGCCAATACCTCCTCCATAGCAGTAAAAGGCGCGATCTTCTCCGCATGCGTGCGAAGTCCTGCAAAGCATTCGAGCTCAGGTACACCGTGCACTCTTCCGGGCTCATCGACGGCGTGGTCTGGCTGCTGGCAAGCAGCGTTTGAACCGTCGCGGCACATGTCGCTATCGGAGTCACGGGGCAGCATCACAGGCATTCGTGCGTGGTCCAGCGGGGCTGGCCACAGGCAAGATATCGTGCTTCGCGTCTTCCTGGTCTGTACCATCGCTCTGCCGCTCGCGCGGACATCCTTATGCAGTTGCGGCCGTCCGCTGGACGGCGCCGATTGGGTCGATCGTCATGACCTCGCGTAGCTCAGCCGCTGCGCCTTGGCGGCATTCCAGGCGGCGATATCCGCCTCGGACGCATCGGGATCGCCGATGTAGAAGGTGCCGTCGCGCCACATCGCGTGCATCGTGACGGCGAGCTTTCGCGCGACCGCGACGCGCGCCTTGGCGTGGCACTTGGTCTTCGCCAGGTGCAGTCCCCAGCTCTTGATCGTGTCGCGGCCCTTGAACCGGGTGAGCATCGCCGAGACCGCATCGTAGAGCGCGCGCCGCACGTCGGGATCGCCCGCCTTGCTGATGCGCCCCTTGACGTCGATCGAGCTGCCCGACTGCCATCGCTTCGAGGTCAGGCCGAAGTAGGCGGCGACGTCGCGCGAGCGCCGGAACCGCACCGGATCGTCGATCGCGCTGCTGAAGTTGAGTGCGGTGACCGGCCCCACGCCCGGGATCGCCATGAAGCGCCGGCACAGCTCGTCGCGCATCGCGATCTGCACCACCAGCTTGTTGAGCACGAGATACTCGGCCCACAGCGCGGCACGTGCACGGAGCATGCATTCCATCAGCCCGGCGGTCATCGCGTCGCCCGCCACGGCGTCGCGAACCGCCTTCTCCATGCCGCCGCGGCCAACCTTGCCCAGCCGCACGCCGAACACCTTCTGCGAGTGGCGGATCGCGTTCTCGAGGTCGAGGAACTTGCGCTTCAAGTTGCGGCGCTGGACCAGCAGCAGCCGGATCCGATAGGCGCCCTCGGTCTTGATATGCGCCTGGCGGAACCAGCCCGTGCGCATGATATGCGCGATCCCGAGCGCATCGTTGGCGTCGGTCTTTTTGCGCTGCGCCGACAGCGCGGCACGCACATGGCGCGTCTCCAGGCACACCGCCGGAATGCCGATCTCGAGCAGCCCGGCATGCAGCCAGGGCGACAGCGAGCCCGCCTCATGACCGACCCGGCGCAGGTGCCCAGCATAGCGCTTGAGCGCCTCGCCGATCAGCGCCGGATCGGTCGCCACCGATCGCTCCAAGACCACTTTTCCGTCATCGCCGACCACGCAGATCGCGGTCTCTTCGATCGACACGTTCAGTCCGGCAAAATACTCCATGGCACGACTCTTGAGCTTCCGTTTGACCAACTAAAGCGTCGCGCCGATCACGCCCACGCCACAGGGTTCGGCTGCCTCAGCCACTGCCAGCGCCCTCACCGCCGGCCTCCATCGCCCCGCCCAAATACAGCGGCATCCGCCTCCATGGCACCCCGGCCAGACCACACCGTCACCCATGTCACCCGGCCATAACCGCAGAACCCCGCCGATTCTGCTGTCACCCGCATGGTGCGGAGTGACATGGCACCCACCGCAACCCATTGAAGAGGCACGGTAAATCCGCGCAGCACCCGTGCGTGAGGTGCATTACATTTGCTTACGCCAAAAGGCGTGCGTCACGACCACCACACGGGCCCGCGAGTGCGCCCAGCAAAGGCAGCGAAGGGCGCGTACCACGCACGCCCTACCTTGCCTGCTTCAACGCTTCCGCCAGCCGCTCGCTGACATCCATATAGGCAGGATCATCAAGCAACGCCTGGATAGCCTGCCTATCCGCACGATCCGCCACAACCGTCAGCGCATTCGCCAAAGCCCAGCGATTTTCCTCATCCGTTTCACGCTGAAGCTCGTCGAGGATGTCGTCACTGGCAACGCCCTTTGCCTCTTTCACAGTAAGCGCCCGGATGATGCCGTTACGGATGCGCTCATGATACGGACGGCGCAGATGATCGAGCAGGATCGGGATCGCCGCCGGATAACTCATGTTCGTGTTGACCAAATCCCAGACCGAACCCACCTCGGAGCCAACTTTGGCGAGATCGGCGATCATTGGCTCTTCTTCCGCGCGGAAGCGTAATTCCGCAGCAGCCCTTTTTGCCTCCCGATCAGCATTCTGCTGAACCCATGCGGGATCATTTTGCAGTTCCGCCATCAATTCGGCCGCTGTCTTCAACGGCTTTCTCGCCATCAACGTGCTCCCGGAATGTATATCAAAGCGATTTCACCACGACGAACCGCTGCTTCAAGATTAGCACTCAACCTTGTGGAAGGGCGAATATACAATTCGAACGCCAACCCCTTGCTCTGGCTATATGTCGTAAAATCCCTGATCTGTCGTGTGTAACCCTGATAGGCCACATTCTTCACCTCGGTGAGTGTCGTTGTCGTCAGATTGTCAGGTACCCGTAGCTGGTTGCTGCCGGGAATACGGATGCCGACCTTCGGTCCGAACAGCCCCACGGCCTGCTCGCCTTCCGCCCCCAATCGTGCCGCGCGGGCCGTTGCCGTCTCCCCGATTCTGCCGACCGTTCCCAACATCTTCCCAACCGGCACGACACCGGCGACCGCAAGATAATCGCGGAATTCGCCATTACCCGTGACGATGTTGTAGCCTCCCGCCGCGATGTCGAAGGGGGCAAGCCCAGCACGCAGGATTTCGGTCTCCGCCGAAGCGCATGGGCACGCTCGGCGCGGATCCGGATATGTTCGAAGCGCTCGACGACGCAGAGATGGACTGGGCAAGCTACTGATGGCTGAGCCGATGGACGACGACGCGCTGATCGCGCTGGCGCAGCATCGCTACGACCAGGCCGAGCGCAGGGGTGCAACTGCGGACGATTGCCGCCAGCTTCGCGAGAAGGTTGATATGACGCGGGACCTTGTGCTGGTCGAGGAGATCGACCTGCGCGATCCTGCGGCCATCGCGCGCCTTGTGGCGGCTGCTCATGGCTGAGCGCTTCCGCATATCGGTGTTCGGTCGCCCGCGGTCACCATGGCGCGACAGCCAGGCAGAGGCGATGGCCGACGCTATCGCCCTCGAACTCGCGTCGTGGGACGAGAGCCGGCGCGAGTGGTTCCTAGCTGTGCCGGTACGATTAGACGTGCGCAGGGCTGCGCGGATGGTCGACACCGGCGGCGCGCGCGTTTGCGGCTGGCATAAGGCGGCGCTGGAGCGGGTCTAGCGTCGCTATGGGAATCCCCATGTCGGCCGCTCGGAAACGAAAAAGGGCGCCCCAGCCGAAGCCGGAGCGCTCAGAGTGGCTTGGATGGCCCAGCAGATGGCGGCTTGGCCTAAAAGGCGCGCCATCCGCTTCCGTCGCATGAAACGAACGTCTTGTTCGATCCCGATCCCGCCGAGACCGTTTGGTGCCACGCTGTGATTGGAGCGCTCGCGTCGACGACATACGCCATCACCCCCTCAGTGCTTGCTCCACATGCCGGAAGAGCCGCGTATTGAACGGGTGCTAATTGGAGATTGGCGATCTGGACCACGCCAGTGCCCTTCGGCTTGATCACCAAAGACACGCTGGCTCCACCTCCGCCTACCGAGATGTATGGAGAAGAACCGGAGGCAGCGCCGCCGAACACCAGATGGCTAGTTCCCCCTGTCAGCGGATTGAAATAAGCCACCGCTGATCCGTCGAACCGGCAACCTGCAAACCATTGTCTGTGAAGTTGAGATTGCTCGTTGTCCCGGCAGTGAAATTAGCGGTGATGTTCCCGCCCACGTGGCCTGCGGCATCAGTGAAAGACAATCCATTACCAATCGGGAGAGTGATCGCGGGATTATTCCCGTACACCGATCCTCTCAAGAAGTTGATGCCGTCATAAAAGGGCTTATTGTTGGGCACAATCTGCAGTGCGGAGCTGCACTCATATATTGTGATAGTGTAGTCTCCGCCACCACAGCCAACTTGGACGCCGATTACATTTCCTTGTTGGTTCGGGCTGGGTGCCATGCTTGCTACATGGGCGACCGGGTCAAGCTCCATCCCGTAGGCTGATCCGGCGTTCGATAGCACCCGGTGAGCTTCACCATAAAATCCCCAAACGCTTGAGGTATTGCTTGGCTGATTGGCGATTGCGAAGCCCTGAGTGCCGATGGCGGCTCCGTTCGCCACTAGGCCCTGCGTCTGCGCACCTCCGGTTAGTCCGTAGCCTGCATAAGGGCTACTCGTGTTCGTTAGTGAGGTCGTTTGCGAAAAGACGGTGTACCCGTGCGGCAGTCCCCAGCTAGTCTGTAGGGCTGCAAGCCAATCCTTGGATACATTCGGATCGTTTCCGTCGTTGACCGTAGCGGCACCGACAAAAAGACGGTCGTTTAATCTTTGAATTCGCGCACCGGATGACGCCAGAAACTGCCCAGTTGCAGGAAACGTATTAGAATTTGCTGTTCCTGCGAATGGCCCAACGGTCGTTGTGCCGATCCGACAAAACATTCCTGACGCCGTCGTCCAGCAATCACCATCTACAGGGCTAGTTGGCGCTGTTCCAGGCGGAATGTTGATACTCGCTGAAGATGGTGTTGATGGATTGAACGTAGTCTTCTGCGCAAGAGCAGGAAATGAAAACGCCGCTGAGAGGAAAAGTCCTGCTTTTATAAAACGTATCATTGGCCTCTCGAATATATTCGAAGTTTAATCGGCTCGCGATCATTAACAACTGGTTCAATTATACGGTCTAGAAGGCGTTAATAGTTTTTATATTCGATTAGAACACCGTCCTATGATTCTTCCACTTATAGCACTCGTCGGTTGCCGTGTTAGGCAGCGTGGACAAATTTGAGCCAGTATCTGGCGGTGGCGAGATGGACCATGCCGAGGAAGCTGTTGGCCAGTTGGTCGTAGCGCGTGGCGATAGCGCGGTTGATCTTGAGATGGCCGAACATGCGTTCGATGCGGTTGCGCTGCTTGTATAGCGTCCGATCATGCTCGATCTTCACGCGACGGTTTGATCGACCAGGGATGACAGCCTCGATCTTTCGGTTGGCAAGGTCAGCTCGGATCGCGTCGGCATCGTAGCCCTTGTCGGCAAGCAACGCGACCGGAGTGCATTCGGGCAGGTCTATCAGGTCGTCATAGGCCTTACAGTCCGCCGCTTCACCAACCGTCAGGTGGAAGGCAAGCGGTCGCCCAAGGGCATCAGCCAGGCAGTGAAGCTTACTGGTGAACCCGCCACGCGAACGGCCAATCGCGGCAGCTTCAGCCCCCCTTTATGGATGGCTCGCCCCTTAACTGAGCGTTGTTGCCTTACGGCAGCAGGCCGTTTGCGGAAGGAGCAAGGGTCATGGACATATCGGTTCTCGGGATTGATCTGGGCAAGAACAGCTGCAGCGTGGTTGGGCTGGATGTAACGGGCAAGGTCGTTGTGCGACGACGGATGCGGCGCGAGACGGTCATCACCTATGCGGCGAGCCTGCCGGCC
>Ga0070669_100001023_pt1 | contig 20391 bp, 43 predicted proteins | sample KBSS53metaG_FD_64680 | JGI IMG/M metagenome (GOLD analysis project Ga0070669, IMG submission 64680) | Switchgrass rhizosphere microbial communities from Kellogg Biological Station, Michigan, USA - KBS S5-3 metaG | ecosystem: Host-associated > Plants > Roots > Rhizosphere > Soil ...
GGTCTACCTTCTTACCCCCACGCGGGGTATGCGCAGCAAGGTCATACGCGTTCTTATGCGACACCTGCGCCGGGGTCCCCTTGAAGTCGGCCCCTCCACTAGCCAACTTCGACTCAGGCTCAGCCGATTTCTCGGCCTTCACTTCAAGCGGGGCGCCCGTGATCTGCTCGGCAGCAGCAACAAGCAGCCGTAGCTCACCCATGCGTTTTACCAACTCAACCAGGAGTTCATCTGTAGTCAGTTCGGACGCAGCAGAAACGGGCTCCTCCTTCTCCCAATCGCGCATCGTGTCAAAGGTGACTTCATCAGGTTGCTTGCCCAATGCGTCTGTCATCGACCCGTCCTTCCACATGAGAAGGTCCTCGATCAGGGAACGGTTGGTTGCATTCGGCATGGTCCTACCCAGTTCGAACTGACTCAACGTTTTGTAGTTCTTCATACCCGCCGCTGTAGCTGCCTTCTCAACGGATGTGTAACCAAGCCGTGCACGTTCTGCACGGACCATACGACCCAAGTGGGCCACCATCTCTGAATGGGTGCTCATTCCCAAACCTTCCCAAAGTATTCGAATGTAGGACAACACGTAATCGGTGCCCGACTTATTGGTAGTGAATACCTGCTCCGTACTCACCTAACCGCCTGTTACTACCTGCTGCTGACACCAACACTCGCAAACTTTTCTGAGTAACAGCAACATCCCCAAGCGGAAACACCCGGCCCCAAAACCGGAAAAACATGCATGTAAGTACCAGCAAAAATCCGCGCCAATTAAGGGAAGTAGGGATTGTTGGGGGCTGTTACCACCAAGAATGCTTGACTTTTTCTGAGTGTTACTCCTAAAGTTGGGGTCATGAGCACACCACTAAGGGGAAGGCCCCGAACCCGCATCCCAGCCCCCATCGAACCCGAGAACCAGCGAGTCGGAGACACCCTCGCAGCGTTGCGAGAACTCGCTGGAGGCATGTCCCAAGACGAACTCGCCAAACACCTCGACATCTCCCGCTCCTACGTGGCCCAAATCGAATCCGGATACAAGCGGCTCCAGAACAAACACCTGTACGCAGCGGCCCGCGTATTCAACGTGAAGATCACGGCCATCAAAATCCCCGAACCCGAGCAGCAAGCACTCTTGGTGGCAGTGGCATGAGGGTGACGCTGGAAGAACGCTTCTGGGGGAAGGTCAACAAGACCGAAACCTGCTGGCTTTGGACCGCAGCAAAGGACGCTTACGGGTACGGAGTTTTCTCAGTCGGCTACAGCATGAAGCTGGCTCACCGAGTGGCTTTCCAACTCTCTACGGGTGACCTGCCGGCTCAGCTTGACCACATCTGCCATAACAAGAGTTGCGTCAACCCGAACCACCTTAGGGCGACCACGCCCAAACAGAACGGGGAAAACAGGAGAGGCGCAAAGCAGGGCAGCACCTCAGGTTATAGGGGTGTCTCGTTCCACAAGGGGTCAGGCCGTTGGCAAGCGTCCGTGGTGCACAACAAGAAGCAAATGCACTTGGGCTACTTCGAGAACCCGCAAGAAGCGAATCGGGCGGTTGTCGCTAAGCGGAACGAACTCTTCACCCATAACGACGTTGACCGTCAAGCATGACCGACCTTGAGCCCGTCTACACCGTCACCCAAGTAGCCGAATGGCTCCAATGCTCCAACAACCAAGTCACCCAACTAGCAACAAAAGAAAACTGGCCCCGACTCAAAGTCGGCAACAGGATCCGCTTCACCCAAACCCACCTCAACGAAATCCTGGCCCGACTCCAAACAGCACCCACCACAGAGCAACCACGAACCAAGATCGGCTCCCGATCCCGAACCCCAAGGAACACCAAATGAGCGACCTCCTAGACCCCGCCACCTACGGCAACCCGACCCGCCGTGAGTTCTTCCGCAACCTCGGATTCCCTTACATCGAACCGTCGTTCGGTAAGCACGCCGGCGACTGGACCGCCGAAGAGCTGATCCGGCAGCGCGAACAGTACCAGCAGACAGCCCCAGCAATCCCCGCAGGGTTCGGCAAGCACCGCGCCGCACGCTACCCCAACAGCTCATACAACGTCGTAGAAGACGGGCAACGCGACCAACTCAAAGCCGCACGCCTCACACGGAGAGCAGCATGAGGACCCGTGAACCCCGCGACTGCTTCTACTACATGCAACGCGAAGACGACGAAGCCCAACAACAAACCCGCCACGAGAACGACGCAGACGCACACCGCAAAGGAGAAACCAAATGATCCGCAACCAATTCGACCGGAAGAACCCCCAACGCCCGACCGTCTCCCCCGGCCACATCACCGGACTCTGGTGGGCGCAAGGCGTAGACCCCAGCGGGAAGTTCCACGCGTCTGTCGAGTTCTCAATGGAAGAAGCCCACAAGATCGCTACCGGCTGGGCATCGAACGGCTACCCAAACAGGAATACAAAATGATCGCCCTCGTCCTCGCCGGGACCATCATGGCGGGCGTGTTCATCCGCTGGGCCGTCGTAGAGGACCGCAAACCATGACCGTCCAAGCAGGCACCGAACTCGACCTGGACCTAGCCGCACTCGTGGGTGCGATGGAAGCGCCGCCCTGCGAATCAGCCCACCACTGCGACCCCCGCTACGTCCACCACGAAGGCGAGGCAACCCACTACGTACAGTCCTTCCACCCCTGCAACGGACCAATCGGCAGGATCACCGCACGCTGCACCCCAGCAGCCGAAGCGATCCAATCCGCAGCCCAAGAACTCGCCAAGTGCGAACAGTGCGGCGACATGGGCCCGCTATCCAAATTCCTCATAGTCCTAGGCCCAATCCAATGAGCTTCAACCCAGCCCCGAACCACGAACACTGCCAAGCGACCCGCGAATACGTTGGCCCGTTCCCCGTAACCACCACTAAACACCACCCCGCCTGCACCAACCCCAACACCGACAAAGAAATGAGAACCCGATGAGCCTCGAACTGATCCCTTCCAACACCAACTACACCCCGCAAGCCATCTTCGCCCCGCACCGCCAAGCACTCCTAAACCACATCCCCCCAATCCAAGACGAAACCGAAGACCTCGCACGCCGCCGCATCAAACGCCTCGCCCCCACCCTCGAAAACATGATCTTCGGAAACGTCGCATGACCCCTGACCAGTTCTACGCCGAAGAACACCGCAACCTACTCGCAGCGTCAAACGCCAACCTCGCCGCCACAATCCGCAACCGTCACAACCCCGACTGTGCCTGCCACCAAGACCAAGCAATCACCCAAACCATCCCCACGGAGGAAATGGAATGACCGCCACAGTAGCCGAGTCAGAAAGCAGCCTCCACACCTACAACAACATCGCGCAAGGCACAGACGAATGGTTGGCCCTCCGCTGCGGCACCCTCACCGCATCAGTCATCGGCCAACTCATCACCACCAAAACCATCCGCCCAGCATCAAACGACTACTCAAGAGCACTCACCACCCACCTCGTAGCCGAACGCATCACAGGGCACGTAGAACCCGTCTACATCTCAGCAGACATGGAACGCGGCAACCTTGACGAACCATACGCCCGAGACATCTACTCCGAGCACTACGAACCAGCCCACGAAGTCGGGTTCATGGTCCGCGACTACGGGTGGGGACGCATCGGCTACTCCCCCGACGGTTTGGTAGGTGATGACGGACTGATCGAAATCAAATCCCGCCGCCAAAAGAAGCACCTCGCCACCATCCTCGCTGACGAAGTGCCGGCAGAGAACATGGCCCAAATCCAGACAGGGCTCCTAGTGTCCGGGCGCTCCTGGCTCGACTACATCTCCTATTGCGGAGGGATGCCCCTCTACACCAAGCGAGTCCTACCAGACCCCAAATGGCGCACAGCAATCCTCGAAGCCGCCCACGAATTCGAGAACACCGCCGCCGTCATGATCGGCAACTACCGCCTCGCCACCGCAGGCAAACCAACCACAAAGCGAATCGACCACTTCGCGGAAATCGAGTTCTAAACATGGACATGACAGCAACTATCGCCCCAAAGTCAGATCAGCTCAACGCCGACGACCTAATCAGCGGACCAGTCACCGTGACCATCCAGGAAGTTGTGCAGGGCAACGCTGAACAGCCCGTAGACGTTCGCTTAGTCGAATACCCCGGACGCGCCTACCGACCCTCTAAGTCCATGCGCCGCGTCATGGTCATGGCATGGGGCCCCGAAGCAGCCGCCTACACAGGCAAGCGCCTCACACTGTTCCGCAACCCTGACATCACGTTCGGCAGGGACAAAGTAGGTGGCATCGAAATCAGCCACCTATCCGGCCTCGAAAAACCCCTCACTGTCGCACTCACCGCAACACGTGGGAAGCGCAAGAACTTCACCGTCCAGCCCATCGCAGCACCCGCACCAGCCCGCGACTTCCTGGCAGAAGCGCAACTAGCAGCCGGCGACGTTGACTCGCTACGCGCACTCTACAACGCAGCGCAACAAGCCCACGCCTCCACAGAAGTACTCGAAGGAATCCGCGCAATGGCTACCCCCACCAATGAAACGCCTACCGCGTAGGTGTCCATGCGGAAAGGTTCGCTGCAACAGCATCGAACACGCCCGTCAGGTCCACGCCCAAGTCTGGGCAGAACGCGGCGGAGAGGTCCACATAAGGATCTACGAATGCGAACACCACGGCTACCACTGGACCCGCCAACTCGAACCACAACAACAAAGGACCGCAGCTTGAAACCGCGAATTATCACCTTGTACTCCCGCCCCGACTGCCAGCCCTGCAAACGCATCAAAGCCTGGTGGAAACGAAAAGGAGTCGAGTTCACCGAAATCAACGTCGAAGAATCACCAGACGATCTCGCCGCGATCAAAGAACTCGGATACAACCAAGTCCCCGTGACCATTGTCAGCACCGGAGACCCAGAGATAGATCTCCACTGGGGCGGTCTTCATATAGACAACATGACCAAATACACGCTCACCACCGCAGAACAGAAAGCAGCATAACCATGGCCGGCGAAACAACACTGAACATCACCGGGAATCTCGTAGAAGATCCCGAACTCCGCTTCACCCCCTCCGGATCCCCTGTAGCGAACTTCAAGATCGCGTCCACCCCACGAACGTTCGACCGCAACAGCAACGAGTGGAAGGACGGCGAAACCCTGTTCCTCCGTTGCGCTGCTTGGAAAGACTTGGCCGAGAACGTTGCAGAGTCGCTGACCAAAGGCATGCGCGTCATCGTGGAAGGTCGGCTCAAGTCCCGCAGCTACGAAACCAAAGAGGGCGAGAAGCGGACAGTCATTGAGCTTGAGGTAGACGAGATCGGGCCGTCACTTAAATACGCCATAGCCAAGGTCAACCGCACCCAGCGCAACAACAACGGTGGCGGTTTCGGGCAGCAGCAACCCGCTCAACAAGACCAATGGGGCGGCGGGTCTGCGCAATCAGATCCTTGGGCCGCGCCGCAATCATCCGAAGCTCCCTTCTAGGCAAACCCCCCGGTGCGCTGCCGTCTACTCCCGGCAGCGCACCACCACCCCAGGAGCAACCCATGAGCTTCAAAGACACCATGGCCGACAACGTCAAAGCCCTCCGCATATGGCACCAACAACACCACCACTCCACCAACTGGGCATCATGCCCACACTCCCCCTGCAACGTAACCACCGCCACGTTCCGGACCAACTGGGACCAGCCATGAGCATCCAAGCCAGATCCAAACCCTACCCAACCAAAACAAAAGACACCTACACCTGCCGACGATGCGGCATCCAAAGAACCCGCCACACCCGCAACAAACCCACCCACTGCCTCGACTGCAAACCATACAAAAAGGAGGACACCCAATGACCTTTTACGAATACGGCAAAACCATCACACCACTCCAACGCCGCAACGAAACCCGCCAACGAGTCCTCCAAGAAGCCGCCGAACTTGCCCGGCTCGAAGCGCAACTACAAGCCAGACTCGAAGCCACCCGCAACCAACTCGCCGGCCTACCCATCCGCACCTACAAACCCACCGAAGAAGCCATTGCATGGCGTAACCGACCCAACAAACCCGTACTCCCCGAACCACGACACGGCGGACCAGCAGGCCTACGAGCAGCAACGCGAGAAGCAGCCGGATGGGACACAACCCACCGCCGCGGAACCTGGCAACAGAAGGAAGCAGCATGACCGCAGCCTCTGATCATGAGCGTCGGCAGTCACGCAAGCAAGCCGACCAAGCCCGGAAACAGGCAATGCGGGAACAACGCGAACGCAAGAAAGCAGGTGGATAGTGGCACGTAAGAAAGACCCCCGCTCGTTCGTGACAATCCACGATGATGCGATGGACCACCCAAAGATCGAAGCCATGAGTGACACCGCGAAAGTGCACTGGGTGCGTCTAACAGGCTGGTGTAACAGGCACCGAACAGACGGCATGGTCCCGGAGTCTAAGGCCAAAGACAAAGGCCCCAAGGTGTTCAAGGAACTCATCACCGAGCACATCCCAGGCGCAGGGCCGATGCTCGAAAGGGACGCTGATGGGCGTTACTGGCTGCATGACTACGGCAAGCATCAGTGGCTCAAGTCGGAGATTGAGGAACAAGCGGAGGCTAACCGCAGGAACGGGGCTAAGGGTGGACGCCCAAGAAAAGAACCCAACCAATAACCCAATGGGTTTCTGTTCGCTAACCGAAACGGAACCCAAACCTAAACCCAAACAAAACCCCCTGTTACCTGTTACCTGTTACCTACTTAACTCACCTTCCAGCCCTTCCGGGCTTTCAAAAACGGTGATGAAACTTTTTCATCATTCGTCACCTAAGTTAGCTGGTCAATGATGATGCTTTTTGGGCAGGAGGAAGCGAAGAAGATCGCGTTCGTGGTGAGGTGTTTCCGGCCGGATTGGGATCATGGCGGGGTGATGCGGTTCTTGCAGGAGTTGGCTCTTGAGGGGTTGCATGTGGCGGTTGCTGGTAAGGCTGCGGTTCGTGCGGCTCAGGATCCTAAGGCTGGGACTCCGAAGGCTATTACGTGGTCTAAGTACCGGCCCGACCCCGTAGCTGTGACAGGTAAGCAGGATCCTGGGCAGAGACGATGCGTTGAATGCACACGACTCACCCCAACGGAAACGATGACAAAAACAGAGCATGGATGGACATGCCAGGACTGCACGGAGGAACAACCATGACCTGTCAAACAATCACAATCGGCGGCGAACCCGTACACATCAATCGCAGCCCAGAGATGCAGGAAGTAGTGCGCAGACGAGACGGCGAGGCACGCTATTGCTTCAAGTGCCGCACGAAGCGTGAATTCCTGTACATCGTCACCGCCCCCATCGTCCCGGACTACTACGGCCCCATCGCGAACATCAGATGCGGCACCTGCAACACCTCAGACGGTGACCTTTTTCCCGGACGCGAACGAGAGTGGGAAGGGTAATGAGCAGGTCTAGGGCTAGTGCGAAGGCGGCGGGCAGCAGGCACGCACGGGTGATCTCGGACTATCTCCGTGAGCACGTGTCGCGGTTCGTTGACAAGATGCCGCTGTACGGGGCTAAGGACCGTGGGGATGTGGCGAACGTGGAAACCTTCAACGAACTCCCGGTAGCTGTTGAGGCGAAGGACTACGGGGGGCGGTTGGAGGCTGGGACGTGGTTGAAGGAAGCCAGCGCCGAGCGGATCAACTTGGGGGCTGTGGCGGGTGTGGTGATCGCCAAACGCCGCGGGGTCACTGATCCTGGCTCGCAGATTGTGCTCATGGAAGTCCGGGATTTGGTGGCTATTTTGACGGGCAAAAGACCAGAATAAACCGGGTATTCTTGGTGCTTATACTCGCCATCTTTGGTAGAATTAGACGTATCGGCCCGGTAGTTGAGCATCCCGGACCCCGTACAGGAGCCGGCACAATGCCAACACATCCGGAGCATCATAACCTCACCCATTTGTTTGAGCTGATCGACGGCCTTGACGAAGGATCGCAGTGGTCGTTGGTCAGGGAACTCAAACTCACCGCACACACCATCGCAAAAGACCAGGAACAAACACTATGAGCTACTGCCGGTTCAGCAACGCGGACATCTACGTTTACCCGTCAGATCGCGGCTATGAGTGCTGCGGCTGTCCGTTGGAAAAGAACCACATCAATGACCTCGTGACCAAAGATGCCGCAGAGATGATTCGCCACATGGACGCTCACCGGAAAGCAGGCCATGACGTGCCATGGTGGGCGATTGCGGCGGTGTTTGAAGACCGTCACATGTACGCGGATGAGGCAAAGCATGACCGTCCCTGATCCGCTAGCCGCCTTGCCCCCGATCTTGGCCCGGAAGCTCGCCAACCTCCCACCCCAACAACTCCACCAAATCCTCCAAACGGAAAAAGGCCAAAAGTGAGCGCAGCGGAAGAACTAGCCGACCTGATACGCGGCATCGATGGACCATCAACTCTTGGCGGGCTAGAAGTAGCCAAAGCGATCCTTGCCGATGGTTACCGCAAGCAGCGCACTATCGCCACGGTACAGGAGCTTCTCGACCTCCCGGAAGGATCCGTGATCGTAGGTGGCGGAATCGTTCCACGGATCAAAGCAGAAGGCGATCTTTGGATTGGCGATGGAATTGATGTTGATAGTGAGCACATCATCAAGTGGGTCAAGAACGCAACAGTGATCCACGAACCCTCGTGAAGCCTCGTTGCCCGTCGTGCCGTCACTACCACGGCCAGGACCGGTGCACGGCAACCATCTACCCCAACCACTATGCGCAACGATGCCACTGCCAACACACAACCAGGAGCGACACGTGAGCCAAGTCCGCGAAGTCAGCATTCAGATACTCCCGAACACCACAGGCCTAACAGAGGCTCTGGACCGCGCGGCTCAAATCGTCCAGGCATTTGGTGTCTCAGTTCGGAAGGCCAGCATGGAGCTGTGGTGGCATAACCGGATTCTTTTCGCGGACACGGAGAAGGAGCGGCGTATGATTCGCCGCGAGTACGCCCGTGCTACCCGCAAGCCCGCCTTGATTCACAACGGAAGGAAGCCGCGTTGAGTTGCAAGTGCGGGAACGTGACCACGGATGGTATCTGGCTCTGCAACACGTGCAGTGACGTGTTTGAGGTGCGGTTGGGGCAGGTTGCGGGGGTCGTGGCTGAGGTTGTGGAGCTTGTGCCGCGTCTGACGTTGACTGCTACGTATGGTGAGCGTATGGGCGGCAGTAGGGCCTTGCACGCGCCCGCCCCCGTATCGGTTGATGCTGTGTCAGCGTTGGATGAGTTGCAACGGTTCCTGCTGCACACGGCGCTCCGTATCGCGTCCCTGACGAATCCGTTGCATGGGCGCGGTTCCGGTGACGTTGCCGATTATTTGGCTGGGAACATGCGCCGCCTCAAAACCCTGTCGAACGTGCACGACCTCATGACCCGGCATGACAAGCTACTCCGCGCATGTGAACACGCCGCCCGGTTGTTGGAGCACAAACAGTTCGCCGGGACATGCCAAACCCAGAACTGCGGCACCGACCTATTCACCGACCAAGGATCCAACCACGCACGCTGCCGGACGTGCGGGGCCGAATACGAAGCCATCCAGGAATGGAGGAACGGCGCAAAAGCCTACGCACAGCAACAGGACAACGAGATGGTCGGCTACCCTGACGCCCTATCCCAACGCCTCAACAAAGTCCACGGCATCGACATCGGCGCCGACTACATCCGAGTCCTAGCATCACGCGGCATCCTCACACGCGCCAACCCAGAACGCGGCACAGACGGCAAAAAACTCAGGGCCATGTACCGCTTGGGAGACATCAAAACCATCCTCAAAGGAAGCAGAGCAGCATGAATGAAGCAACAGCGCAGGAGCGACTGATTGAGTGCCTATTCCGCGGGTACAAGGCTCTTGGGTTCGATACGGACGGCGACAAGACAGGCATGGAAATGCTCGCCCGAACCGGCCTAGGCGGAAACAACCTAGCCGAGTATATCCAGATCATGGACCGCGCGTTTGCGCAGGCCCGCGAAGACATGGACGCAGCATGAACCCAAACAATCATCGGGAGCTTCTGATCTTTGACGGGCGAGGCAAGTTCGCCAAGGTCGCGGTGATAACCCGAATGAGGCGGATGCACCTTGACGCATACGCCCGCTACCAAAAGTCACTCATCCACGACGGAGGCAAGCCATGAGCCATGAAGCCGAAATTGCTGTACTGAGCGCACTCAACGAACACCAAGACTGGTACCACGACTCCAACGAAAACAGCGCGGGGTGCACAGGGTGCTCGTGGGTGGAAGCGCCCACAGGCATTGACCAAGCAGCGCAGAAGTTCCGAGAACACCAAACCCGCATGATCCTCCTGGAACTGGACGCAGCATGAGCAGTAGTCACAATTTTTCGGTCCACTGGTCAGATGAGGACGGCGAGTACGTTGGAACCGTAGAAGAACACCCCTTCATGTCATGGCTGTCACCCCTACCCGATGCGGCCCTCCACGGCATAGAGCAACTTGTACACGAAAGCGAATGCTGCCCATGAGCCTGACAAACATAATCGCCATCGCCTTATCATCAGTCGCCATGCTCATCTCTGCATGGACCATCATCTACAGCATCTGCACCATCCGCATATGCAAGAGAACCAACGCTCGTTGCGAAGCCATCAACGCGGAAAGTAAACGGATCAATGATGCCTACATGACCGAATGGAAAACCGAGCAAGCAGGTAACCTCTACAGCCACCCACCAATGGGCGCATGGACCAAGGCGGATATCAGATGACCTGGGTGCGCGAGATTTTTGCCCTGCTCCGTGAAGACCGCAGGCTGACCAAGGAAATCAACGCCTACATCAAATCCCGAAGGAACAAGCCATGAACGAATGCGCGGCAAGCCTAATTACCCTCGCAGTGGAGTTGGGCGTCGAGAAGATGGACGCTGACCAGTTGCACACTCTTGTCACTGACGCTTACTTCGCCGTTCGCGAAGGGTGGCAGCATTGAACGAGGACGTAGTCAACGACCCGAAGCATTACACCGGGCATCCGAGCGGTGTTCAGTGCATTCAGATCACCGAGCATATGGGGTTCAACCTTGGCAACGCGCTCAAGTACATTTGGCGGTGCGACCTCAAGAAAGACGCCATCGAGGACCTAGAGAAGGCGAAGTGGTACATCGAACGTGAGCTTCAAAAGCGCCGCACCACAGCCTAATCTACCGTTCTTGGTGTAAGGGTTGACCAAGATACACCAATACTGTTATGCTGAAGCATAGCGATAGTTTCATAGGTACAAAGCCCCTGCTTCGGCGGGGGCTTTCCTCATGCCAGGAGCAAGCATGGCCGCTGACCTCGACAAGCAAACCCTCCACCACCAGCACACGTGTGACAGGTGCGGGGCGAGGGCGTACGTGCATGTGGTCATCGAAACCGGGAAACTAACCGAGAACGGGTACATGGCTGACGGTCAACTGTTCTTCTGCGCACACCACTCACGGTCAGCGCTTCCCGTCCTCAAAGCACGCGGAACCATCCTGCACCTCATCGACGACACACGGTTCCTCACCGAACACATCCGCGATGACAAACACGTCAACTAAGGAGGACCACATGGCGTACAAACACACGCCCAGCCTCCGACAAGTAGCCGAAACCGCAGACGCCGAACTACTCACCGGCTGCTACACCACACTCAACACCGCCCTAGACGGCCTACAAACACAACCAGCCCGAACAGCAATCATCCGGGCACTCCAAAACATCAACGGCGCCCGAAAAAACATCGGACCCCGATAAAGCTTGGCCTCGCTGGTAAAGCGTGGTGACGCACCCCAAAGGGTTTCCACCACGTCAAGCCCTAGCTGCTGCTCATCAGAAATGGGCTGCCAGCGAGGTCAATAACAGTCCCGGAAGCCTCTGCTAACAAGCAAGCCGAACGGCGGTGAGCCATCACCGAAGCTGTAGACGTGCAGCAAATGGCAGTATTCCGCTGACACCCGAACAACAGGTAAAAGCGAACAACCGTACCCGAAACGTACAGCCCCCACGGGAGAGCAACAGCCGGGAACGCAACACGGCAACTTAACAGCCCCAGTTCAGCCGCAGCACAAAGAACGGGCAACCATTACACCCACTGAGCAACGGGAGCAAACATGAGCCGAACCTGCAAATACGGTCTAGTCAAAGACCTGGCCCATGCAACCATCCCCTCACGGCAGCTCTCAAAACTCCTAGGCATCTCAAAGTCAGCCATCAACGACTGCCGCTCAGGTAACTGCATCTGCGAACCAGACTTGCAAGCGCACCCTGCAACAGCCCAAGTCCTCACCGGCAAAGCAGACGTACGCCGCGACGGTGGCGAGTTCATCGACGTGCAAACCGAACAACCCGTAACCGACTGGACCCACATCTTCCAACGGTTCAACCTGGACCCCGCAGAGTTCGCTGTCGTCAACGACACCGTACGCTGTGCAACATGGCAGCAATCCAAAGCCCTGGAAGACGGAACACGCGACATCGTGAACCTCTACTCATACCGGGCACAGTTCACCCGCAAACAGGCTGAGGAACGCATAGACCTCCCCGCCCTTTACGCAGCAGCCAAATCAGCCACCCCGCAGCCCGTCAGCAACCACAGCGACCGGGCAACCGTCATCGTCTGGGCAGACCCGCAAATCGGCAAAACAGGATCCCGCGGCGGCACCCAAGAACTCATAACACGATCAACCATCATCCGTGAAAAACTGGACGCCCTGCTAGCCGAGCGCGCACCCGATCAGATCCTCATCGCAGACGCCGGAGACGGCATCGAGGGTTTCGAATCGGGCGGCAATCCAATGTTCACCAACGACCTCAGCCTCTCCGGCCAGTTGGACACATACGGCACCGAACTATTCGAGTACATAAACCTCGCTCACCACCACGCACCCGTGACCGTCGCAGGAGTACCCAGCAACCACGCAGCATGGCGATGCGGCAAACAGAACCTCGGCAAACCCTCCGATGACCTCGGCATCTTCATGCACAAACAAGTAGCCAAAGTCACCAAAGCAACAAACATGGCCGTCAACTGGATAACACCAGCAGACTACGACGAATCAGTTGCCATCAACTTCTACGGCACACGCGTTGGCCTAGTGCACGGCAACCAGTTCGCGCCAGGGCAAGCAGTCACATGGTGGCAGAAGCAGGCTTTCGGTGCGCAAGCAGCATCCAACGCCGATGTTCTCGTGCACGGTCACTACCACTCGTTCAGCGCATCAGTCGCAGGACGCAACCCATCCAGCGGCAAACAACGCTACTGCCTCGGAGCCCCCACTTTGGATAACGGGTCTGACTGGTTCCGCCAAGTGCAAGGCCGCGACAGTGACCCCGGACTAATGGTGTTCGACGTAACCCCAGACGGCTTCGACCTGTCCTCACTAACCATCCTCGCCGCATAGGAGGCGCCATGCGTATTGGTAACTGGCCGGACCCGATGTGAAACGCCCACTGCTGTATAACAACCCGCGCCGCTGGTTGAAGACGTGGAATATAACCAAAGTCAAGAAAACCCGGCAATTGTTATTCGACAAAGCCTAGACAGTCAAGCACATCCCCCAGGAGGTCGATTGTCTCCCGCGCAGGGTCAAGCGCACGCCCACGCTGAGAAGCGGTCGGCACACAACTGAATAGCCCGCGAACATGAGCGCGGGAGGACCGTAGCTCAAAGGCAGAGCAGCCCACCCCGGACGCGGGGAACATGGGTAGGTTTGGTTGGTTCAACTCCAACCCGGTCCACGGACGCCGCATAGCCGGACCCATACGGGTGAATTGCGGAGTACCAGCCCTACTGACATAAGCATCTGACGGCGTGCTTACCGAGGGGCTGACTACAACTTACAACCCCACTGACCTTTGGAGGCTGCGATGCTGACTGGTCAAGTAGGGCTCGTCACTGACAAACGTCACTGGATGGGCCGTGCGATCCTCCGCATAACCGGATGGACCTACCACCATGTGGTCATCGCGACCAGTGACACGCACTGCATCAGCTCCGAACCAGGCGGCACACGACGCAGACCCATCACCGACTACACCAACATCATCTGGTCCCAATACGCAATGACCGAGAAGCAAGCACACATGGTGGCTGGCATAGCAGAGTTCGCAGTCGGTTGCAGGTACGACTACCTCGCATGTGCAGCACACGCAATCGCATCCATCACAAGGGTAGACACACCAGGCCGGATCCAACGCTGGCTCGCTGACCGGGCACCAACCACATGCTCAGCCCTAGCCCAAGCAGCCATCAACGCGGCAGGGTTACGCACACCACGCGGCCCACTACCCACACCCAACGACTGGCACCTACACTTCCAGGCGCGAGGATGGGTGTGATGCCACGCGCTAAGAAGATATGCGCCAAGCCCGGATGCCCAGCCATCACAGACAGTAGCTACTGCATCGAACACACACGCGCCAACGACAAAGCACGAGGCAACAGCAACCAACGCGGATACGGTGCACAACACCAACGCACACGCACCACACTAGACATACGCGTCCAAGCAGGACTCATCGACTGCGCACGATGCGGTCAACGCATCAAGCAAGGCGAACCGTGGCACCTAGACCACGACGACACAGACCGGGGCAAGTACATAGGCCCTAGTCATGCCTTCTGCAACACAAGCGCAGGCGGACGCAAAGCACACGCACAACCGACCTGACACGGCTCAACAGGCACCCACACCCCCACCCGGGGTGACCGAAAGGGGCCACTGCCTCCGACCGCCGGTGAGGGGAAAAAAGTCCGCGGAGGGTTCAAAACTTTCAGAGAGGGCGGTGAGTCGCTGTGTCAAGTGGTGGTGCGCGTGCCCGTTCTGGGCCTACTCCTGATCCTGGTTCTGGTCGTTCTGCGGCTCGTGGTTTGAACTTTCAGGCGCTTCCTTCGGAGGGTTACAAGGGGAAGATCCCTGATTTCCCGTTGGATCCGATTGTTTTGTTCGCTGAGCACTTCGAGGACGGCGCTAAGGTTCGTGAGGCTGACACCGAGGCATCTGCTGACTTCCACTCTCGGGAGGGCGTGGTGTGGGTTGAGGCTTGGCGTTCCCCTCAGGGCGCTGCGTGGGCTGTTGAGTCGTGGCGCTGGCCGGTTATTGGCGAGTATTGCCGTTTGAAGGTTGCTGTGGAGCTTGACCCTGGGGCGAATGCGGCTTTGGTGGGTCAGTTGCATCGTTACCGTGAGCAGATCGGGTTGACGCCGGCGGGTTTGAGGCTGAACGGGTGGCAAATCGCTCGTGATGAAGTTGGCGCCCGTCGTGAAAGCTCCCCCGTTTCTGAGAGTTCCGATGGTCGAATGTCAGCGCGTGAGCGCAGATTGAAGGCTGTAGGTGGTGAAAAGTGAGCCGCGTAATGCGTCTGAGGCTTTGCGTTGGTGGTCTGGCCCGACGTTAGACATTGTTCCTGAGTGGATTGAGCAGCATTGCGTTGTTCCTGACGGGGATTTTGACCTTGATGGGAACAAGCCGCCGTTCGCGCTGAGGGATTATCAGCTTTGCTTCATTGGGAACCATTATGCGGTGCATCCGAACGCTTCGGCTGATGTGAAGTCTGCTGCTTTCGTGCATCGTTTGTCGGTGTTGGTTGATGCGCAGAAAAAGGGTAAGTCGCCGTTGGCTGCTGCTCTGATTTGTGTTGAGGCTGTTGGGCCGGCGCTGTTTGCGGGGTTTGCTCGGGGTGGCGAGGTTTGGGATTGCAGTGAGCAGGGGTGCGAGTGTGGGTGGGTCTACACTTACGCTGCTGGTGAGCCGATGGCCCGCAAGTGGTCTTCTCCGTTGATCCAGATCACGGCTAACTCTGAGGCTCAGACGGCGAACACGTTTGATTCTTTGCGTCCGATGATCGACTTTGGGCCCTTGGCGCAACAGATTACCCGGACTGGTGAGGAAGTTATCCGCTTGCCGGGTGGTAAGCAGTGCCAGATTGTGCCTGTTACGGCTAAGGCCAAGAGCCGCCTTGGGCAGCGTGTCACCTATGTCCTTTGGGATGAGGGTGGCTTGTATGACACCGAGGGCATGTGGAACGTGTACCGCACACAGTCTCGTGGCCTGACGGCTATGGGCGGTCGTGGTGTGATCATGACCAACCCGGATGATCCTGCCACGGACAACGTTGTGAAGGACATCCTGGAGAACCCTGCTGACAAAACGGTGTATGTGCAGCACATTGAACCTCCGAAGTATCTGAAGTGGACGGTCAAGGCGGATCGGAAGAAGATCCTGAAGTTCAACTACTCTGACGCTCCTTGGGTTCTGATGAACCTTCCTGGTCTTGAGTCGGATATTGAAGCTGCGATGCGTCGTGACCCTGCTGAAACTGAACGGTTTTACGGGAACCGTCGCGTGCAGGGTGCTGGCGCGTGGCTGAAGGAAGTTCCGTGGGATGGCAAGGCTGCTCCGCGCGAGGTTCCTGATGGTACGTCGATTGTTGTTGCTGGCGACTTGTCGAATAACAATGACTGGACGGGTTTCCGGGCGATGACGGCTGATGGTTACCAGTTCACGCCGACTTATGGGCCTCATCAGGTTCCGACTATTTGGCGCCCGAACGATGGTTCGTTGTTGATTCCTCGTGGTGAGGTTCGTGCTGCGTTTGACGAGTTGCAGGAGCGTTTCAACGTGGTCAGGGCGTACTTTGATCCGGCTGGTTCGGCTCGTGGTATCTCGGCTGAGGCTGACGCGATGGAAGTTGTTGAGGATGACTCGTGGCGTCTTGAGTTGAAGCAGTGGCAGGCGCAGTACAAGTCCGAAGATGGCAGGCCGACTGTGTTTGCTTGGGAGACGTCGAGTGTTTCCAAGGTTCACCCGGTTCTTGAGGCGTTCAAACAGGCTGTGAATGGTGATGAGTCAGCGTTCCGGCATGACGGTTGCCCGACTACCAAGATCCATGTTCTGAATGCGATTGTGCGTGCCCGGACTGGACAGCGTTACATCCTTGGCAAGCCGAATGAAAACCAGAAGATCGACCAAGCAATGTCTTCCATCCTCTGCTTTGAGGCGTGGTCAGACGCGCTTGTGGCCGAAGACTTCGAAGAAGAAACCGATTCTCGTATGTTTGTGTTCCGTTAAGGGGGGCTTGTGGCTGTTAGCCAAGACGAATTGAACCTCCTTTCGGAGTTGACCAGGCAGCGCGATAGCCGGTTGGCTAAGGATGAGTTGCTGGGCAAGCAGTACGAGGGATCACACCGGCTGGAACATATTGGGTTGGCTGTGCCGCCTGAGTTGCGCCGTTTTGAGATGATCGCGAACTGGAATCGTGTGTGTGTTGACTCGATTGAGCAGCGGCAGCGGGTGAAGACGTTTATTCTTCCTGGTGAGGATAAGGGTTCTACGGTTTTGCGTGAGCATTGGGACGCGAACAACCTTGATTCTGAGTCGCGTTTGTTGCATCGGGACAAGCTGATTTATGGTCGCGGGTTTGTGACGGTTGGGACGAATGAGGAAGACAAGGATCATCCGCTTATCACGGTTGAGTCGCCTCTTGAGTTGACTGCGGTTGTGGATCCTCGTACTCGTCGTATTTCGGCTGCTTTGCGGTTGTATGGTGGCACTGAGGAAGCGCCAGAACCTATTTACGCGACCCTGTATCTTCCTAATGCCACTTTGTGGTTAGAGAAGAAGACCGGTAGTTGGGTTGAGTGGGATCGGGATGATCACAGGCTTGGCCGTGTGCCGATTGTGATGTTCTTGAACCGCCGGCGTACTGGTATTTGGTCGGGCGAGTCGGAGATGACTGACGTTATCCCGTTGGTGGATGCTGCTGCGAGGTCTTTGACTGGGTTGCAGCTCGCGGCTGAGACGATCATTGTCCCGAAACGGTACGTGTTGGGCATGTCCAAGGGTGACTTTGTTGACGCTGACGGCAAGCAGCTCCCTGTTTGGGAAGCCTATTTTGGGTCTTTGTGGGCGAACGCTAATAAGGACGCCAAGGTTGGTCAGCTCGACGGTGCCGACCTGACGATGTTCCACAAGACTGTGGAGCATTACGCGCAGCTCGCATCGTCTGTGACTGGTTTACCTACCCGGTATTTCGGGCAGACTTCCGTTAATCCTGCTGCTGAGGGCGCTATCCGTGCTGATGAGTCTCGTCTTGTTCTGAATGTTGAGGGCAAGAACGATAACGACGGTGATGGTTGGGCGTGGGTGCAGGGTATCGCTGAGCGGTTCCGTACTGGTGCTTGGCCGTTGGCTAATCAGATCAAAACTGAGTGGCATGACCCTGGCACCCCGACGTTTGCGCAGAAGGCTGACGCTTTGCAGAAGATGCATGGTGGCGGGCCGATCATTTCGCGTGAGGGTTCTTGGGATGAGCTTGGTTGGTCTGATGCTCGGAAGGATCGTGAGCGCGAGTATTTCAAGGATGAGTCTCAGGATCCGTATCTTGCGCAGTTGATGGCGAAGGGTGCTGCTGATGGCGTTGCAGACGTTACCGGAGGCGGCGCTTAAGTATTCGGCTGCGCAGCGGGTTGAGATTGGGGCTGCGGCTCATGCTGTGTCTCGTTTGTGGCGTGGTGTGGGCGAGGATTTTGATGCGTCGTATGCCCGTATTGAGCCTGCTCTGTTGGCGGTGTTGTTTACTGCTCAGGAGCGGGTTGCTGATGGTGCTTTGGCGTATGTTCCCGATGTTCTGGGGGATGCGCCGGGCCCTTTGTATGCGTCTGTGGGCTCTCGTTTTGTTGGCGTGGCTGGTGATGGTTTGCCGGTCGCGTCGATGGCGTATGGGGCTGTTATTCAGGCTAAGCAGGCTGTTGCCGCTGGGTTGGATGTTGCAGATGCGCTTGCAAGGGGTGGGCGTCATTTGACGCTCTCTGCTGGGACGATGCTTTCGGATACTGGGCGTGCTGCTGAGAAGGTTTCTGGTGGCGCTCATAGGGTGAAGTTGTGGACTCGTATGTTGAATCCGCCGTCTTGTGGGCGTTGCGTGATTCTTGCGGGTAAGACTTCGCGTCAGTCGGAGGCTTTCAATCGTCACCCTGGCTGTGATTGCCGGAATGTGCCAGCCACTGAGGATACGGGCGATGACGCACGCACTGACCCGAAAGCGTACCTTGACGGGCTTTCGTCCGCTGAGCAGGACCGTGTTCTTGGGTCTAAGGCTAACGGGCAGGCGTTCCGTGATGGTGCGGACACAAACCAACTGATCAACGCGTACCGCCGCAAGGGGGCCGTGAGGCCGGCGCAGATAAACGGGCAGGGCATCAAATACACCCGCGAGGGCACAACGCGCCGAGGTCACGCCTACTGGCAGATGTCCCAAGCCCAATATGTCCGTGAGCAGTCAGTGTTCCGCGATGGGACCAAGTACTACAAGCTCAAGGCGCCCCGGTTGATGCCGGAAACCATTTACAAGACAGCGAAGGATCCTGCTGATGCTAAGCGGCTCCTGAAACTGTACGGCTGGATCGTCTAGATGCCAGCCACCATATTCTCCCCACTGGCGCGATGCCTGTTCGGGGTTTTATCCACCGCGATGGAGGAAAACAAATGTCGGAACCGACAGCAGAAGCAATCCCAGCAGAACCGGTAGCCCCGGAAGCCGTTGAACCGCAGGGCGATCCTGTGGAACTTGGTGATGGTGGTAAGAAGGCTCTCGAAGCTGAGCGTAAACGTGCGAATGCGCTGGATAAGCAGTTGAAGGCTTTCCAGGCTGAGCGTGAAGCCGCTGAGGCCGCGAAGCTGACCGAACTTGAACGGGCTCAGAAGGCGGCTAAGGAAGCGTCTGAACGGCTCGCTGAATATGAGAAGACCACGATGCGTCAGAAAGTTGCCCTTGATACGGGTCTGCCTGCCGCGCTTGTTGCCCGTCTTCAGGGTGATGACGAGGCGAGTTTGATCGCTGACGCGGAATCTCTGATGGCTCTGCTGAACACTCCGACGACCCCGAAGCCTGACCCCTCGCAAGGTTCGAAGGGCTCTCAGGCGCTCGCGCTCAACGGCGACCCGCTGTTGGCCGATTTGAAAAGCAAACTCGGCATCAACTGATGTCCATTTCTCTTAGGAGCATCTAATGGCGATTACCGCCGCTACTACCACCTCGGACTTTTCCGGGTTCCTCAACCGCGAGCAGTCCGCGGCTATCTTTGAGCGTGCCGCACGCTCGTCTGCTGTTCAGCAGCTTTCCCCGCAGGTTCAGCTTGGCGCTAACGGCAAGTCCATCCCGGTTGTTACCGGGAAGCTTTCCGCTGGTTGGGTTGCTGAAGGTGCGCAGAAGCCTGCTTCTAAGGGTGCTCTTGCGCTGAAGAACATGGATCCGAAGAAGATCGCGACTATCGCGGTTGTTTCTGCGGAAGTTGTTCGTGCGAACCCCGGCAATTACATGAACATTGTTCGTAATCAGGTTGGTGACGCGTTCGCTGCTGCGTTCGACTCCGCTGCCCTGCATGGTACGAACACCCCG
>Ga0070669_100001025_pt1 | contig 20352 bp, 23 predicted proteins | sample KBSS53metaG_FD_64680 | JGI IMG/M metagenome (GOLD analysis project Ga0070669, IMG submission 64680) | Switchgrass rhizosphere microbial communities from Kellogg Biological Station, Michigan, USA - KBS S5-3 metaG | ecosystem: Host-associated > Plants > Roots > Rhizosphere > Soil ...
ATGGCCGCGATGGGAGCGCTTCGCCAGGAGCCGACGTCTGGAGCCGGCAGACCGGGAGGCATTCGAAGCGTGCCTCAGCGTGCACACGCTCTCCCCCGAACAGGCGCAGGAGTGGGGATTGCAGGCGCCGTTCCTACGTCTCGGAAGAAGCGTCGCGCTATGGCCTTTCGCGTTCCACGTGATGCTGCCGGACCTGGGCTTGATCAGTCTGCTCACGCGACACTACGAGGACCTATGGAGCCGCACGCTCGGCAGTGACTTGGCGCGCGTCGCGGATCGCCTGGCGGGACGCCTCGCCTCCGACCGGCTGGCAGTCGCGGCACGGCGTCGGAAGAAGGACGTGGGAGAGGCCGATCTCGTCGTGCTCGACCGAGAGACGGCGTACGTGGCCGTGCTGGAGCTCAAGACGACTTATGACAAGTTCCGCAGCCACATCCAGCTGCGCAACTTCACGCACCAGCGGGTCAACTTCCCGAAGGCGATCGGCCAGGCCACCGCCGCGGCGGATGCGATTCGCGACGGCGGCTGGACCCTGCACGACATCTTCGGCCCCGAGGCGCCTGACGCGCCGAGCGCTGTGACGCCGGGGGTGCTCACGTGGTGGGACACGTTCAATCCCACGTTGGACACTGACTCGCCGATCCTCGCATGCAACTTCGCAACCTTCGAGTTTGTGGTGCGGAGCGCGCGCGACGACCTCGGAGCGGCAGTCGTCAGCATCGCCGAGCTGGCGAGCGTCCACTGCCCCGGGGTCCTCCTCCCCGGTGAAGTGGTCGTCGGAGACGAGCGCTGGTCTATCTGCCGCGAGGTCCAGGGCGACGCGTTGCCGCCCGTGGCGGACATGCCTCCCATCAGCAGCCTCACCGAGCGACTGATCGCTCAGATGCCGCGCTGGCCCGACGACTGGCGCCGACGCCTGGCATCCGCGGAGCCTGCGGGTTTCGTGTACGAGCCCGGTAGGCCGGAGTCCTGACATGGCGCCGGAACCGGGACTCGAACCCGGACCCCTGTTGACAAGGCGTGTGCGGCGTTTTTGGTGGTCTGTGTTGTGTGCGGCGGTTGACAAAACGTCAGCGACTCTCGGGTCGGGCGGAGGAGCTGGCAGCGTTCGTGGTGGGCCTGGAAGGGCCGGTGCGGGCGGCGTATGAGGTCGGGCCGACGGGGTTCGCGCTCGCGCGCCGGCTGCAGACGGCCGGCGTCCACTGTCTCGTGTGCGCGCCGGAGCTGGTTCCGCGCGGCCCGTCGGATCGCGTCGCACGATCATCGCGGTCGCCGCCGCGCGCGAGCTCGCCGGTTTCTGCTGGCGCTCGCCACCCACGACCGACCTCGGCCGACAGCACACGTTGGCTGGGAGGCAGCGGGCGCCGCGGGCCTTCGCGCAGAGCATCCGACAAAACGACGGCCAGATCAGGTGGTTCTTCCGCCTCTTCGAAGGCCTAAGGCCAGAGTCCTGACATCGAGGCCCGCGCCCGGCCCTCCTGCTGCCCCGCAGGGAGGGCCGCGCCCCCGGCCTCAGTCGTCGCCGTGCGCTTGCCCGAGGAGGGCTTGCGCCCAGTCGATCGCGCTCTCGGCGGCGTCGATGGCGGCGTGGCGGTCGAGGGTGTCGTCGAGGTCGTCGTAGCGGGTCGTGACTGCCCAGGGGCTGAGCCACTCGGGCTCGGCGATGGTGGCGGGCACCTCGATGCCGTGGGTGTCGAGCAGTTCGACGAGGTATGCGAGGTCATGGGTGCGCGAAGCCGGGGCCTCCGGAAAGCGAGCACGGCCTTGATCGCCTTCTCGACGGCCTGCTGGGCGTGGAAGCCGATCGCGTCGTCGTGCGGATCGGGGTCGGCTGCGACCAGGCGCGCGACGGCGAGGTCGCCTCGGGCTTTGCGCAGCAGCAGGTGCGCGAGGTCGACGTGCTCAGGTCTGGGCAAGCAGGCGGCCCTCGCGCAGTGCGCGCTCGACCATCGTGCCCGGAACGGCCGCGCGCCGCTTGGCCTTCGCCTCGTCCATGACGATGACGTCGATCGGCACGCCGAGGCCGCGCAGTGCGCGGCGCAGGCGCACGGCCTCGGAGATCGGGCTCTCGACGGTCGGCTCGATCACGAGCACGTCGAAGTCCGAGTCGTCGGTGGCCGCGCCGCGCGCGTGGGAGCCGAACAGCAGCACGCGCGATCTCGGCGGCGCCGCTCTGGCGAGGCGTGCACCGATCTGGTCGATCACCTCGGCAGGCGTCATGGCCGGAAGGTAGCCGATCGCGCGGCAGCCGCAAGCGCATGGAGCTGGCACCCGCGCCGGGGGTTTTGGCCACGAATTGGCCACGGCCCACATCTACGGTGCATTCCAGGCGCCTACAGCCACCGTGCACCGGCCGCAGAAAACCGCCCACTAGCAGCGCAAACAGTGAGAGCCGGAACCGGGACTCGAACCCGGGACCCCCTGTTTACAAGACAGGTGCTCTACCAGCTGAGCTATTCCGGCGAGGCGCGATCAGCGTAGTCGATGGCGGCGCGGCGGCGTGGCCGCTCGGCGTGCGTCAGCTCCTGGTCTCGCGCTCCGTGCCCGTTCGTGCGCTCAGGCGCTCCTCGTAGACGCGGACGAGCTCGGACAGCGGCACGCCGAGTCCTCTGGCGAGGGCGACGAGAGCGGCGAACGACGGGACGATCTCGCCGCGCTCGATCTGGCCGACGTACTTGCGACCGACGCCGCCCCTGCTCGCGACGCGCTCCTGCGAGAGCTGATGTCGGGCGCGAATCTCGCGGACCGCCGCGGCGAGCGCGCGCAGCTCGGCGTCGATCGTCGGAGGCACCGCGGGAACTCTTGTGCGGTTCCCGTTTGCTTTCCACCCGCTAGAGCGGTCAAAATGTGTCGTGCAGGGGGTATTTTCCCCTGTCGAAGGGGTCCGGGAGGCGTCCCCCTAGTCCAACCTCGGCACGTCGCGCGGATCCCGCTTGAAGAGTCCGGCACCCCACCGGCTCGACACGTCAGCGCCCCGGCCTTCCCCCGGCCGGGGCGCTCGCGTCGCTTGTCACCCGCGCGTTGAGCACCGCTGCAAGCGGTGCTCAAGCTCCCCGAGCACGACGCCGAACAGCAGATGGCGCCACGTCGCCTGCGCGAGCGCGCGCCTGTTCCCGGCCAGCCGCGGCAGCGCGTCGCGCGCCGGATGGAAGCGGTCGCTGAGCCGCCCCAGCGGCCACAGCCCGAAGTTCTCGACCTGGGCGACCAACGGTCCGCGCACGGCCGCCGGGATCCCGCGCGAGGCGAGCGCCGGCGCCACCGTTCCCGCATATACGGCGCCGAACAGCGCCCCGTTCTGGACGTGCAGCGCGAGCCCGAGCGGGTACCAGCGGCTCCGCGCCGCCGCCGGCGCAAGTGCGCGGCCGAGCAGCTCCACGTCGTCATACCGACAGCGGAACACCAGCTTGTCGAGCGGCTGCTGCAGCGCCCACACGCCCGCGGCGACCCCGCCCGCCACTGCACCTCGCAGCATCCGTTGTGGTTCGAGCGCCATCGTCGCGACTGTAACGTGCGCTCGCCGCGAGGGTACGTAACCGCGGAATGGATCTAGAGCGGCTCCATCGGCGTGCACGCGAACGAGGCGTGAACCCGATCGTCTACTGGCTCGTGCGCGCGATCCTGCAGCCGTTCTTCCACCTCTACTTCCGGCTCTCGCGGATTGGGCGCGAGCACATCCCGGCCGACGGTCCGGTCATCTTCGCAGCGAACCACCGCAGCTTCCTCGACCCGTTCGTGATCGGGACGATGATGCGGCGGCCGATCTACTACGTCGCCAAGAAGGAGCTGTTCCAAAACCGCTTGCAAGCGTGGCTCCTGAATGCGCTCGGCGCCTTCCCGGTCGATCGCGGCAACGCCGACCAGAGCATGGTCGAGACGGCGAAGGCGATCCTCGCGCGCGGCGACGCCGTGCTGATCTTCCCCGAGGGAACGCGCGTGCGCCCGGGCCCGCCCGGATCCGCGAAGCGCGGCGTCGGTCGGCTCGCGCTGGAGACCGGCGCGCCGGTCGTCCCGGTTGCTGTGATCGGCACGACGGATGTGCGCCGCGGGTGGCGCGTCCGCCCGAGAAAGGTCCGCATCCGCGCCGGGCGCCCACTCACGTTCCCGCAGGTCGAAGCCCCCTCGCGCGAGCTGGCGCAGGCCGTCACGGATCGCATCTGGCCCTGTGTGATGCTGCAGTGGGAGTGGCTCGGCGGGATCTCGCCGCTGCGCCGCGCCGCCGTCGTCGGCGCGGGTGCGTGGGGGACAGCGCTGGCCGTCGCCTTCGCGCGCGCCGGCCTGGACGTCGAGCTCGGCTGTCGCTCACGCGAGCAGGCCGAGGCGCTGTCCGCCACGCGCGAAAACGCGCGCTACCTGCCCGGCGTCGAGCTGCCGGAGCGCGTGCGGCCATGTCATGCCGCCGAGCTCGAGCTGGCCGTCCACGACCTCGTCTGCCTCGCCGTGCCCGCGCGCGACCTGCCGGCTGCGCTTGCGGCGCATGGCAGCGCGATCCCGCAGCGTGCCGGCGTGCTCGTCGTCTCGAAGGGGCTCGTGCCGCCGCTTGGCACGCTCCCAACCGCCTATGCCGCCGAGCGTGTGCAGGCGCGCACGGTCGCAGCGCTCGCCGGCCCGAGCCATGCCGCGGACGCGCTCGAGCACGGTGCCTCGGTCGTGCTCGCGACGGTCGACGACGCGTTCGGCCGCGAGCTCGCGCAGGTGCTCGCGAGCGCCGGCTTTGACGTGCAGACCACGCGCGATGTCACGGGCGTCGAGCTCGCCGGCTGCGCCAAGAACGCCGCCGTGCTCGCCGCCGCGGCGGCGCACGCGTCCGCCGGTCCGAACGTCGCTGGCGCTGCCGCCGGCAAGGTCTTCTCCGAGATCGACGGGCTCGCGCGCCGCCTCGGCGCAGCACCCGATACGTTCGCCGGGCTCGCCGGCGCCGGCGACCTCGTCGCGACCGTCGTCGCCGACGGCAGCCGTAACCGCCGTGCGGGCGAGCTGCTGGGACAGGGCGTGCCGGCCGGCGAGATCGGCGCCGCGCTGGGGCACGCCGTCGAGGCGGTCGACACGGTTCCGCTGCTCGCGACCCGGCTGCGCGAGGCACAGCTCGCGGCGCCGGCCACGCTCGGCCTCGCGGCGCTCGTCGAGGGGAGCATCGAGCCCGAGGACTGGACCGCGGCCGTCACCAGACCTGCACGACGGCCGCGAAAGGCCCGCGCCGCGTGAGAAGGGGGATACTGCGCATGCGGTGTCCGACGAACCACACGCCCTCTCCAAGCCGGACCTCGACCGCAGCTTCTCCGAGCTGTACCGCACGCACCTGCGCGACGTCTACTCGTACGCGTACTACCGCGTCGGCAACCACCACGACGCCGAGGACCTCACCGAGCAGACGTTCCTGCAGGCCTACCGCCACTACGAGCGCGCGCTGCGCGAGTCGGATGGACGACCCCTGCGTCCGTGGCTCATCCGCATCGCGCACAACCTCGCCGCTAACTACTACCGCGACCGTGCCCGCAGGCCAGAGTCCGCGATCGAGGACGCGGCCGTGATCAGCGCGCCGCACACGACCGAGACGCTCGTCGAGGGGCGCGAGGAGCTCGAGCAGATCCTCATCGGCGTGCAACAGCTGCCGGACGACCGCCGCGAGGCGCTCATCATGCGCTTCGCGCTCGGCATGGACAACCGCGAGATCGCGCGCGCGATGGGACGCTCTGACGGCGCGACGAAGGTGCTGCTGCACCGTGCGATCAAACAGCTCGAGGGGATCGTCGGCGGCAACGGCGCCACACCGGAGGTCGACGCATGAGCACGACCGACTTCGAAGCGCGCCTGCGTGCGGCGCTGCACCCGGTCGAGCCGCCCGACGACTTCGCCGTGCGGCTCGAGCGCGGGCTCGTCGAGCTGCACGAGATGGCGACCGACGAGTTGGAGGCATGGGAGCTGCGCTCAATGCGCGACCCGCGCAACTGGGCGCGTCCGGCGGCCGCGGCGGTCGTCGGCGCGGGGGCCGGCGCGGCGCTCGTCGTACTGCGCGTGCGCGGCGGCCGCCGCCGACGGCGGGCGCAGTCGGCGAATGTGCTCGACCTCGCCGAGCGCACCGTCCGCGATCTGGCCGACGAGGCTCGTAGGCTGCTGCCGTAGTGACGTCGCCGGAAGGAGGTCGCTTGCGGCCGCCGGACGGCGAAAGCCAGTACGCGCTGATCCGCACAGCGGCGGACCGCGTACAAACGCAGTGACCGATGCCGAGCCGCCGCGACCCCCACCGTCCGTCCATCCGGGACCTCGCTGACGAGGACCTGATGCAGCTCGTGCAGCGGGCCGAGGCGACGGCGTTCGAGGTCCTCTACGACCGGCACGCGGGCGCCGCCTTCTCGCTCGCCTACCGCATGTGCGGCGCGCGCCAGCTGGCCGAGGAGATCGTCCAGGAGGCGTTCCTGTCGATCTGGCGCAGCGGTGCCCGCTACGACCGCCGCCGTGGCAGCGTGCGCACGTGGATCCTCGGGATCACGCACCACCGCGCGATCGACGCGCTCCGCCGCGGTGTGGTGCAGGACCGCCACCGCGCCTCCGACGAAGGGATTGAGGAGCGCTTTGAGGCGAGCGAGCGCACCGAGGCCGAGGTCGCGCGCCGCGAGGAGGCGCTCGAGGTGCGCGGGGCGCTCGACGACCTGCCCGACGACCAGCGCCGCGCGATCGAGCTGGCCTATTACGGCGGCTTCACGCAGAGCGAGATCGCCGAGATGCTCGGCATCCCGATCGGCACGGTGAAGGGCCGCATGCGGCTGGGGATGGAGAAGATGCGCGACCGTCTCGCGCCGGCGGAGGTGCTCCCATGACCGAGCGCTGCCAGCACGCCGAGACGGTCGCCGCCTACCTGCTGGGCGCGCTCGCCGACACGGAGCGGCGCGACTTCGAGCAGCACCTGACCGGCTGTGCGCACTGCCGCGAAGACGTCGCGAGCCTGCGCGTCGTCGCCGATGCGTTGCTGGTCGCGGTACCGCCGGTGTCGCCGCCTCCTGCCCTGCGGGAGCGCGTGATGCAGACCGTGCGGGCGGAGGCCGACGTGCTCTCGGCGGCCGGCGCGGCTGCCGACACTCCGGCGCCGCAGCGGGCGCGTCGTCGCCATCTGCGGCTGTCATTCGGTCGTCCGCTCGCGGTCGCGGGCGCGGCGGTGGCGCTCCTGCTCGGCGTTGCACTCGGCTTCGGCCTCGGCACGGCAACGAACGACGAGCAGACGAAGACGCAGACCGTCGTGCAGGTGCGCACGGTCCAGGCCACCGTCACGCCCGAGACGGCGCCGCGCGGCACGGCCGTAATCGTCGTGCGCAACGGCGTCGCGACGCTGCGCGTGCGAGGGCTGCCGGTGCCGCCGCCCGGCAAGGTGTACGAGGTGTGGCTGCTGCGGCGCGGGGCCGCTGCGCCGTCGCCGACCGATGCGCTGTTCAGCGTCAGCACGCAGGGCAGCGGCCGCGTGGCGCTGCCGAGCGTGCGCGGCGTCGAGCAGGTGCTGGTCACGGCAGAGCCGAGCGGCGGCAGCCAGGCCCCGACCTCACAGCCGTTCATCAGCGCGACGCTGTAGGCGCGCAGACGGCGTTCGCCGAGCGGCGCTCGCAAGCGACCGCCTTACGGCGACGTTACCGTCGGCTGCTACCGTCCGCGCCGCAATGCCCACCTGCTACCGCCATCCGACGCGTGAGACCGGCGTCTCGTGCTCGAACTGCGGCCGGCCGATCTGCACCGACTGCATGACGTCCACCACCGTCGGCATGCGCTGCCCGGAGTGCGCCAAGCAGCGCACGCGCGTCGTGCGTCCGCGCGCGATGACGAACGCCGCCCCGGCCGCCACGCAGGCGATCATCGCGATCAACGTAGCGGCCTATCTCGCCGAGCTGTTCAGCGGCAGCGGCTTCGGCAGCGTCGAGGGCGGCACGGTCTTCCAGCACGGCGCGCTGTTCGGGCCGCTCGTCGCCACGGGGGATTGGTGGCGCGTGGTCACCTCCGGCTTCCTGCACGCGAGCTTCTGGCACGTCGCGCTGAACATGGTCTTCATCTGGTTCATCGGGCGTCAGCTCGAGCCGGCGATCGGCACCGCCCGCTTCGTGGTCGCCTATGGCGCATCGCTGCTGTGCGGCTCGTTCGGGGTCCTGCTGCTGGAGCCCAACTCCGTCGCGGTCGGCGCGTCCGGCGCGGCGTTCGGCTTGATGGGCGCGTTGATCGTCGAGGCGCGCTCGCGCGGCATCGACCTGTGGGCGACCGGCCTGATCCAGATCGCGCTGGTGAACTTCGCCTTCACGTTCATCGGCTCGAACATCGCGGTTGGCGCCCACCTCGGCGGCTTCGTCGGCGGCATCCTCGTCGGCGTGATCTACGACCAGTTCGACCGCCGCCGCCTGCCGCGCCAGGCCTCGCTCGCCGCTGGGGTCCTGCTCGGCGTCGTCGCGTTCGCCGCTTCGCTCGCGATCGCTTAACGAACGGCGGCGGCGCTTGCGCGCCGCCGCCGTGAGTGGATGGGATCTATCCAGTCGCGCTACTCAGTGGCAGGCGATGTTCGTGTCGGTGGACGACGTCGCGGACCCGCCGGTGTCGGTGTTGAAGAACGCGTCCAGATGCACCGGAGCCTTGTGGCTCTTCGGGCACTTGAACGCCTCGATGTAGCCGCGTCTGACGCCGTGGACGACGCGCGTGAGGCCGGTCGTCACGTCGATGCTTCTCACGATGATCGGGCCGTCGAGGATGTTCTGCAGCTCCGTCGGGATGTTGTTCGTGAGGACGTAGCCGTATCTGCCGGAGATCTTCTTGAGCGGCGCGGAGAACGTCTTGTTGATGAGCGCCGGCGTGATGATGTTCACGTTGAACGTGATGCTCTTGCCGCCGGGGCCGTTGAAGAGCGTCAGTCTGCCGCTCGACGTCACGCCGATGTCGACGGCTGTGCCGGTAGCTCTGCCGCTGCCGATCTTCGAGCCTCTCGGGCAGGCGCTGAGGCGGTTGTGCGCTCTCTCGAGCTGCTTGACGCTGCACGATGGGAAGAGGTTGCCGTTCGGCTTGCCGACGCCATTGGGGAATCTCACGATCACTCTCTCCAGCCGGTAGCGGCTGTCGGCGGGATGTGTGATGCCGATGTGGAACTTGAGTGAGATCGGCATGCCGTGGCTGCTCGTGAGGCCCGGAACGAGATGATTCGGCGAGGCGCTTACCTTCGCCGACATGACAGGGCCGCCCGGGGTGTTCGCCGCCGGCGAGGCCGCCGCGACGATCAGGGTTGCGGCTGCCGCGGCTGCCGCGATACGTCCTACGCGAATGGATTGCATGCAACGATGGTAAACGTGCCCGTACCGGGTCGTCCAGGGAGAAGCGACGCTCTCGTCAGAGGTCGACTATCACCGGGGCGCGCGCCGCAACTTCGGGTATCGAATCGGGTTGCAGGACGTGAGCGAGCAACTCCAGCCCGTCGATCAGCCGTGGTCCGGGACGGGAGAAGTACGCGGCTGCGTCGACGGCGACGACCTGGCCTGCGCCAAGCGCGGCGAGTTTGTCTCCATAACTCAGTGCCTCGGCATGTGCGCGGTCCGCGTCGTAACCGCACGGCATCACCACCACGACGTCTGGCTCAGCCGCGGCGACATCCTCCCAGCTGCGCCGCTCGGAGTGCTCGCCCGGCATCCCGAGCACATCGAGGCCGCCCGCATACTCGATCAACTGCGGGGTCCAGTGGCCGGCGACGTACACCGGGTCGAGCCACTCGAGCGCCGCGACGCGCGGGCGGCGCCGATCGCGCACCGCGAGCTGCACGCGGTCGATACGCGCGGCGGCATCCTGCACCAATGCGACGCCCGCGTCTCTGCGGTCGGTCGCCTCGGCCAGCGTGCGCACATCGCCGAGCACTTCGCCGAGCGTGCGCGGATCGAGCGAGACCACGTGCGGCTGACGCTCGAGCTCTTCGGCGACGGCACGTACGTCATCGAACGAGACGGCGCACACGGCGCACAGCGCCTGCGTGACGATCAGGTCGGGCGCCAGCTCGTGCAGCGCCTCGACGTCAAGCTCGTAGATCGCCTCGCCTTGATCGGTGCGGGCACGCACGGCAGCGTCGATCTGCCCGGCGGAGAGGTTGGGCGGGAGTGCGTCGCGCGTGACCTTGGGCAGATCTCGGGCCAGCGGGGGATAATCACACTCATGTGTAACGGCGACGACCGCGTCGCCGAGCCCCAGCGCGAACAGGATCTCCGTCGCCGATGGGACGAGGCTCACGATCCGCATGGGAGGGAAAGATATGACACTGCTGAGCGATGAGCAGATCGCGACCGGGCTGGAGGGGCGCGATTGGCGACGCGAGAGCAACGTGTTGGTGCGCGACTGGCGCTTCGCCGACTTCGCCGCCGCGATCGCGTTTGTCGAGCGTGTCGCGGAGGTCGCGGAGACCTCGAACCACCACCCCGACATCCTCGTCCACGGCTGGAACAAGGTGCGGCTGACGCTCTCAACACATTCCGAGGGCGGGATCACAGCGGCTGACCTCGCGCTCGCGGAGCGCCTCGATGCTGTGAGTTGACGCCGGGGGCGACTGCTACGGTTCGCCCCACCAGTCGATGAGCGACGACGACGACCTGTCCCGAAGTAGCGGCCCGCACGTCGCCGCCGCGGTGTCATGACCGCGCTGCTGCTCGTCGCCCTGCTGCTGCTCGTCGCGGTCAACGGCTTCTTCGTGGCGGCCGAGTTCGCGCTCGTGCGCGCCCGCCGCTCGCGGATCGAGGAGATGGCCGAGCAGGGCGAGGCTGGTGCGCAGACGGCGCTCGCCGAGCTGGAGGAGATCACCGAGTACCTGTCGGCCTGCCAGCTCGGCATCACGCTCGCCTCGATCGGCATCGGCTTCCTCGGCGAGCCCGCGATCGCACAGCTGATTGAGCCGGCGTTCGGTGGGCTCTCGCACGGTGCCGCCGCGGCGATCTCGATCGCGATCGCCTACGTGATCGTGACGGCCGTGCACATCACGGTCGGCGAGCAGGTCCCGAAGGTGTGGGCGATCCAACGCGCCGACCGCACCGTGCGCCGCATCGCCCGGCCGCTGCACGCGTTCGCCCGCGCGTTCCATCCGTTCGTGGTGCTGCTCAACCGCGCGTCGACCGGGATCCTGCGACTGCTGAGAGTCAACCCGAACGTCGGCGAGGAGGCCGGCGGGACGCCCGAGGAGCTGAAGCTGCTGATCGCCGAGTCCTACACCGGCGGCAAGCTCGATGCGGGCGAGGCCGGGATGCTTGCGGGCGTCTTCCACCTGCACGAGCAGGAGGCACGCCAAGTGATGACGCCGATCCCGGCCGTCGTCACGTGCGACGTCTCCGAGACGGCCGAAGCGGCGCTGCGGCGCTGTGTCGAGTCGGGCCACACGCGCCTGGTGGTGACCGAGGACGAGAACACCGACCGCATCAAGGGCCTCGTGCATGCGAACTCGCTCGCCCGCCGGTTGATGGAGCAGGGGCCCGACGCGACGATCGAGGAACTCGTGCGCGACGCGCCGATCGTCCCGGAGACGAAGCCGCTCGACGATCTGCTCGCCGATCTCCAGCGCCAGCGCAGCTCGCTCGCGGTGGTGGTGGACGAGTACGGTCGCACGGCGGGCGTCGTGACGGTCGAGGACATCGTCGAGGAGGTCGTCGGCGAGATCGCCGACGAGACCGACCCGACCGCGGGCGCGGTGCGGCGACTGCCAAACGGCGACTGGTTCGTGCGCGGCCACGTGGCCGTCACCGACCTCGAGGACTACGGGCTCTCGCTGCCAGTCGACACCGACGCCTACAACTCCGTCGGCGGGTTCGTCTTCGCGGAGCTCGGCCGGCTGCCGAAGCGGGGCGACACGATCTCTGCGAACGGCTTCTCGATCCGCGTCGAATCGGTGCGCGAGAACCGCATCGAGGCGGTGCGGATCAGCGAGCGCCGAGCTGCTTAAAGCTCGTCAGAACGCACCAAAGCTCATGACGCGCTACCTTGCGCGGACGATCGTCGGCGAGCCCGGCGGTTGGAGGAGGAGGGACGTGGTGGACTGGTGGGTCCGCCTCGCAACGAAACCGGCCCGCTTGCGCGGGCCGGTTTCGTGCTTCTGGGAGGAGGTGCTGCTGTGAGGTACGTCGCACGAGCGAGTATGTCCGCGCGCCATGAAGCGACCTTAAGCAGTCCCTGAGAGTCCTCTCACCCAGGGTCGCGAGGGTGACCCTAGGAGTAGTCGAGCAGGCCCTTGCCGGTCTTCTTGCCGAGGTGGCCGGCCGCGACGAGCTCCTGCACCGTGCTTGGCACCGGCGACTCGATCGCCTCGCCGATCGCCTTCGAGACGTCGAGCCCGACGTAGTCGAGCAACGCCATCGGACCCATCGGGTGCCCGGCGCCGAGACGCATGCAGGTGTCGATGGCGTCCGGGGCGAGGCCGCTTTCCTCCATCAGCGTCACCGCGCTGAAGAGATAGGGGAACAGCAGGCGATTGACGACGAATCCCGCGATGTCCGGCACCACGACAGCAGTCTTGTCGAGCGTTGCGCAGAGTGCACGAGCGCGCTCCCGGACGCTCTCGACCGCCTCTGGCGCGTATGCCAACTCGACGAGCGCCATCTTTGGCACGGGGTTGAAGACATGCAGCCCGACGAAGCGGTCGGGGCGGCCCGAGGCCTGCGCGAGTCTCGCGACCGACAGCGACGAGGTCGTCGTCGCGAGGACTGCGTCATCGCCCGACACGCGCCCGAGCTCCGCGAGCACGCCGGCCTTGACGTCGTAGTCCTCCGCGGTGGCCTCCACGAGGAACGTCGCGCTGCCCAGCTCGCCAAGGTCAGAGACGACCGTCACGCGATCGGCGATCGGCTCCTCGCTCAGCTTGCCGCACCACTTCGCGACCGCGCCGCGCGCGCGCTCCGCCGAGGCATCCGAGCGCGCCCACAGCAGCACGTCGCCGTGCTGCGCCGCCGTTGCGGCCAAGCCGCATGCGATTGCGCCCGACCCCGCGATTCCCAGCCGTTCCTCCACCAGATGCTCCTCGTGTCGACTCGTAAGTCGATCGAACACTACGGGTCGGCGCTGGAAGGCAGCTCCACCACCTGCGAGGCCTCGCGGCATCCCCGCACGCGCCACGGCCGCACGCCGCGGTCAGTGCGCACGACGCGCCCATCGTCGTCGAGCCACACGAGATCCAGCGCGAAGCGCATCCCACACGTGTGGATCGAGCGCGTCTGCGGCAGCAGCAGCGCCGTCGCAGGCGGCAGCGCGCGCAGGCCAGCGAGTCCGAGCAGCCGCGCGAGCGGATCGCCCGCGCGCCGCACCTCGACGCCGGGAAGTCCGGCCAGCTCGATGCGCTCGAGCCGCCGCAGCCGGCGAGGCAGGCTGCTCACGCGTCCCAGCGGAAGCCGGTCGCCGAGGGGCGCGGCTCCAGCGGGCTCGCCGGCAATCCGTCAGGCGGGTCGTTCTCGTTGTAGCCGCCGGGCGCGAGGTCGTTCGGCGTGTCGGAGTGGAACAGCGCCGCCAGGTACTGCGCCTGTCCGCGGCCGGGACCGAGCTCGAACTGACCGCCCCCGTAGGCGCCGATCCCATGCTCAGCGCAGTAGTCGTAGCCGGCGCAGAGGCGCTCCAGCCCACCAAAGCGCGACGGCTTGATGTTCACCATCTGCGGTGCAAACGGCAGCGCCTCGATGTCAGCGATCGAGTGGATCGGCGCATCCCACGTGATGCGGTCGCGATGCGGGCGCAGCACCTCGTCGATGCCGTCGCCGTCGAGGTCGGGATCCTCCAGCCAGGCGTCAGGGAACGCCTCGGCGATTCGCTTGTAGAAGACGGGATCGGACGGCGTGTCGACGATCGTGCCTCTGTAGTGGCCCTTGTAGTCGACCGAGTCGACGGCGCCGGTCGCGACCAGCGCGGCGATCACGTCGTCGCTCCACGCGGGCGTCGGGTCGAGCTTGAGGCGCAGTGTCGGGTAGCGCTCGAGCAGCGCGAGCAGCGGTGCGACGTCAGCGACGCCGTCCTGCTCGGGCAGTCGTCGCGAGTTGACGAACGCGACCGGGCGGGGCGTCCGCTCGAGCGCCTCGTGCAGCGGCGTGCCCGCCTGACGCAGCGCGAGGTCGAGTGCGGCCGAGTGGAAGGCCCAGCGGCGATAGAGGCGCGACACCTCTCCGCGCACCGGCTCGACCGAGAACAGGTCGAGTGCGTCGATCCGCGCGCAGAAGTCGCCGAGCGTCGTCTCGCCGCCCGTCGCGAGCGCAAGGTACGGGCCGGCCTCCTGCAGGCGATCGTGGTCCTCGGCGTCGTAGACGACGTCCTCGCCGATGCCCTCCTCGCCGGCGCCCTGCAGGTGGATCACCGTCGACTTGCGCAGGAAGCCGCTGGAGACGTTCCGCTCGAGCCCCTCGAGCGCATACGACTCAACGACGAGCGGCAGGCGAGCGAGCAGGTCGTACGTCCCCATCGGCCGATGAGCCTAGCGCTCGGGCTCGCCGCCGCGCTCGAGCCGCGCGACGAGCTCCTCGAGCCGCAGCTCCTCGAGCCCTCTGCCGACCGCCTCGAGCTCGCCGGCGCACCATTCGACGAGCCGCCGGCCCTCGGCCACCAGCTCGAGCGTCTCGCGCAGCCCGGCCTCGCCCGAGTCGAGTCGCCGCACGATCTCCTCGATGCGCGCGCTGGCGGCCTCGTAGCTGCTGGGCTCCGGCGTCGGCTGTTCGCTGCTCACGACTCGGGATCCTCGACGCTGGCCCGGACGCGACCGTCGTGGAAGCGCAGCTCGAGCGTGCCGGCGCCGCGCGCCTCGGCGGTGGACGTCACCAGCTCGCCCGCCGGCGTCTCGACGAGTGCGTAGCCGCGTGCGAGCGTCCGCTCCGGGTCGTGCGCCGCGAGCGCGAGCAGCAGTCGTTCCAGCTCGCCGCGTCGGCGCCCGCGGTCGGCGGCTGCCGCCTCCGTCCTGCGGCGCAGCACGAGCAGCCGCGTGGCGGTCAGCTCGCGCTCGCGTGCGATTCCGCGGCGGGCGCTCGCGCGCAGCTCGCGCAGCAGCTGGTGCAGCTGGCGGCGGTGGCGCGCAACCTGCTCGGCCGGCGCGCGCGCCAGCGCAGCGAGCGCGCGCGCCCGCGTCACGACGGCGCGGCGCCCGTGCTGGTCGAGCCGGCGCGCCTCGCGCAGCAGCGTCGCACGCGCCTCGGTCACGTCGATCCGCACGGCTGTCTCGGCGGCGTGCGTCGGCGTCGAGCAGGAGACGGCGGCGACGTCGTCGATCAGCGTCCGATCCGTGTGGTGCCCGACCGACGCGATCACCGGCACGCGCAACAGCGCGACGGTACGACAGAGCGTCTCGTCGCAGAACGCGAACAGGTCCGCGAGCGAGCCGCCGCCGCGCGCGACGATGATCGTCTCGACCTGCTCGATCGCCGCGAGCTCGCGCAGCGCCTGCGCGATCGCCGGCGCGGCGTGGCGGTCCTGCACCGGCGCGAAGCCCCACACGAGCTGCCCACCCCAGCCGCGCCGCCGCAGGCCGGCGAGCACGTCGTCGCGTGCCTTGCCGCCCTCGCCCGTCACGACGCCGATCGTCTTCGGCAGCAGCGGTCGTGGCAGGCGCTTCTGCGGCTCGAGCAGCCCCTCCGCGGCGAACTGGCGCCGCAGCCGCTCGACCTGGGCCAGCAGGTCGCCCTCGCCGGCGATTCGCAGGTCGCTCGCGCGAAACGAGAACGACGGGGAGGAGGTTGCGCTGCCGGGGTAGTAGTCGCAGCCGCCGGCGAGCACGACCTGTGCCCCGTCGGCCGGATCGAGCCCGAGGCGGTCGAAGTCGCTGCGCCACATCGAGCACGGCAGCGCGCCGCGCGCGTCGCGCAGCTCGAACCACACCGCCGCTCTGCCCATGCGCAGGTTCCACAGCTCGCCGAACACCTGCACGTGCGCGAACGCGCGCAGCCGCTCGCGCAGCTTCTCGGCGTAGACGCCGACGGGGAAGGGACCGGGCAGCGCGCTGCCCGGGATGCCGGCCGGTGCGACCGGCTCAGGCAGAGTCGGCGACGCTCGCGAGCGTCGCCATGTCCGCGTCCTCGCCGCGCACCTCGCCGGCCCGCGCGAGCCCGTTCAGTCGCGCGATCTCGCGCTCGCCCTCGACGCGCGCGGGATGATCGGTCGGCAGGTCCCTGATCAGCCGCCGGATGCGCTCGCGCAGCTGCAGCGCGAAGTGGGGGGTGGAGGCGCCCATCAGCTGGCGGAGGTCCTCCACCGTGACGTCGTGGCCGGGGCGCAGGCGGTCGGGATGCTCGGCTTGGCTCATCGGATCGCGTTCGTGTCGTTCTGGATGGGGGAGGCTTCGAGGAAGCCGTCGATGCGTGCTTGCACCGGCAGCGAGATCGCGGACTCGTCCCCGATCAGCCAGCCGTGATTGTAAAGCGCGCGGGCCGGATCCCGCGTGTAGCCCGGCTGGATGTCGAGCAGGTAGGAGCCGACGGGCAGCGGCAGCGTGTCCGCGTCCTCGATCAGCAGCAGTGGGCCGTACGTCCCGCTCGCCGACAACGGCGCGGCGGCGGCCGCGTCGAGCGTGCGGCTCTGGTTCGCGAACACGAGCCCGTGGCCGGGGTCGACGACGCCCCAGCCGTCGAGCCCGTCGCGCAGCCGTGCGAACGCGATCGCCGAGCGGACCGGGTCCGGCGCGGAGATGCGCGTGACGGGGCCGAGGCTTCTGAGCGCCTCCTCGACGCTGCGGTTCACCACTCGCAGCGGCGCAAGCAGGTAGATCCGCGGTCTGCGGTGCGCCTGCAGCGCGGCGAAGGTGGGTCCGGGGATCGTCGCTTTGTGGACGAACAGCACCGGGTTGCCGGTCTTCGCCGCCCAGCTGGCGGCCGGCATCGCGAACGCTGGATCCTCGTCGGAGACGACGACGACGGCACGGCTCGCATGCCCGACCGCGGCTGCTTGCAGGCGATCGATCGCCGCCGCCAGCGCGCTTGGGTCCGCGCCGGAGAGCGTCGTCGAGCGGTAGCCGCCCGGCGCCGGCGCGTCGCCGACCCGTATGACCTGCGTGCCGCCTAGCTCGCGCGCGCCGGTCGGCGCGAGCTGGGCGAGCGCTTCACCGCTCGCGGCCGGCAGCTCGCTGCCGTCCGACAGCAGCAGCGGCGCGCGCAACGGGCTGCTCATCAGCACGGACGCCGCCAGCGCGGCCTGCCAGGTGCGCTGGTCGGCGAGCACGACCGCGCGCGGGCGCCCGCCCGGTGCGCCGCCGCCCGGGAACACCGCGCGCGCGACCGCCGCCGCGTCGGCGATCGGGTCGGCGCCGCCCACGCGCGTCGTGTTCTTCGTCGCGAACGTCGGGAAGCCGAGCTGCTGCGGCGCGTCCGGCTCGTTGCCGGCGCGGCCGAGATGCGGGCTGTCGAGCCGTTCCGGCTTGCTGCCGCAGCCGCTCGCCAGCGCCAGGAGCGCGGCGAGCGACAGCAGGACGGCGAGCGCGCGGCGCATGCGCTCAGCGCAGTGCAGCGACGATCCGCACGGTGGTGCGGTCGCCGTCCTGCTTCGTGCCGATCGCGAGCGAACGGTACGCGTCGACGTACGGAATCGCCGGCGCCAGGTCGGCGATCTGGAGCTCGTCGAGCGCTCTCAGCAGGCCGACGATCGGCGGCACGATCACGACCAGCGACGGCTCGTACCCGTCACCGAGCGTGTCGATCGCCGCCTTGCCGGTGCTGCTCTCGTCGAAGCGCTGCTGCGGGTCGAGCAGGTCCTCGGCGGACGAGGCGGCATAGCCGGCGGCGAGTCTGTCGCCCTTCGCCAGCACGACGATCGGCTGCGGCGACTGGGGGATCTGCACCTGGAACCCGCGCGCGCCGCCCGCCGACGCCGGCTGCACGAGCAGGTTGGGAGCGGCCGCCAGGATCGCCTGGATGCGCGTCACCAGCCGTTGTGCGGCCACCGCGTCGGTCAGCTGCAGCAGCACGCCGCCGCCGAGGTCGAGCGGCGACTCGCCGCGTGCGAACACGCCGAGCCCGCCGAGCGGCTCGAGCAGATCTCTGTCGAGGTCGAGCCCGAGGTTGGCGCGCACCTGCGCCGCCGCCTTGTCGTGGACGCCGGCGCTGTCGAGCGCCTCGCGCACGATCGGACCGATCGGCGGCGTCGCGAGCGCGAGCCACGAGTCGCCCGGCAGCTGGCCGACGGTCACCTCGGCGCCGTTGCTGAAGTTGTCGTTGAACTGCGACTCCCCGCTGCCCTCAATCGCGATCTCGTCGGCGTTCGCGGTAAGGCTGGCGACGATGGGGCTGCCCTTCGTCAGGCGCTCGAGCGTCCTCCGCGAGACCGCTGGCACGTCCGGGAGCGAGCTCGTTGCGTCCGCGATCGTCTTCGGGTCTACGTAGGCGAACGCGAGGGCGTCGTCGGGAACCGCGTCGAGCGCGTCCGTGTAGCGGGACGCGTCCGCGAGACGCTCGCCTCTGGAGGCGTCGATCGCCGCTCTCAGGCCCGGGAGCGTCCCCACCACGTAGAAGTCGCCGACCTCGGCGCCGTACGTGCTGTCGTCATCGTCGACGTCGTAGCTCACGCCGCGATAGCTGCCGGCGCGGTGCTGTCCTCTGCGCAGTCGCGGCAGCGCCTTCTCGAACGCTTCATGGTCGCCGATCGCGATCGCGGCGGCGCCGTCTGGATCTTCCTTTCCGGCGTGTGGCAGCAGCAGGAAGCCGCCGACGCGCTCGCCGAGCCACGGCTCGATGTCCCGTGAGAAGCGGACGTCGTCGGACGTGTCTCTGTCGAGCAGCCTGACCAACTCAGCCCCGGGGTCCTGGACGCGGAAGACCTTGCGGGCGGCCGCGAGGACGTCGTCCTTCATCGCCCCACTGGGCCGCACGACCGCCTGCCCGTACAGCGCTGCGGTCGGCGGCGCGACGGTGGCAGGGTCCGGGCCTTCCGCGACGGGAGACGACGAGCTTGCCCCGCCGCAGCCGGCGAGGATCGACAACAGCGTGAGCAGCAGGGCGAGCGGCGCGGCGATGCGCACGCCGTGGGGGAGTCGGCGAGGGAGCATCGGCGGAATGCTACGCAGCGTGCGGGGTGTTTGGGCCGTTCCGGCGAACGACTTGACATATCTGCCGCCGCATCGTCTAGGATGCCGCGCCAACGCCGAATCCATGGCCCGAAGCCGTGGACCGGGGGACCCACAGGTCCCATGGGGCTAATCCCGCGGTGTATCCGCGAGAGGCGCCGGCTCTTTCCGCGCCAGCCCGTCAGCTAACCCCGGAGGCCGACGAAAGAGGAAGCTGTTGCGCGCACGGACCCTGGTTGCGCTGGGTCTTTCGACGTTCGGCCTTGCCTGCGCCCCCGCCATCTCGGCTGCGGCGACCGGCGGTGCCGGCGTGCCCAGCAGCTCGTCGCCCGCGAAGACCTCGGGCGACGCGACCCAGGCTCCGCAGGATCAGGCCGGCGGTGCCGCGTTCGGCGCGATCCCCAAGCTGCTGCGTCCAACCGTCCCCGGCGACGTCGGCGCGATCAGAGACGGCATCGCGTACGCCCCCGAGAACGCACCGCTGGCGGTGCAGCAGGCGATCTGGGCGGCGAACAAGCTCCGCACCAAGCCGTACATCTACGGCGGCGGGCATCGGAGCTTCCGCTCGCGCGGCTACGACTGCTCCGGCACGGTCTCGTTCGCGCTGCACGGCGGCGGGCTGCTGACGTCGCCGCTCGACTCGAGCAGCTTCATGAAGTGGGGCGAACGCGGCAGAGGCCAGTGGATCACGGTCTACACAAACCCGGGCCACGCCTGGATGGTGATCGCCGGCCTGCGCCTCGACACCAGCGGCCCTGGCGAGTCCGGTCCGCGCTGGCGCACCGAGACCCGCTCCTTCCGCGGGTACCGCGCCCGCCACCCCGAGGGCTTCTAGCCCCCGATGCGCGCCGGGGCCTCCGGCGCCCGCTCGGTAGGCTTGACCCACCTGCCCCTCGAAGCTGCCCCAAGGAGGATCCGATGGCCGGGTTGACCGGGCGTTTCTCCACCGTCGTGAAGGCGAAGATCTCGAAGCTGCTCGACCGCGCCGAGGATCCCTCCGAGACGCTGGAGTACAGCTACCAGAAGCAGATGGAGCTGCTGCAGAACGTCAAGAAGGGCCTCGCGGACGTCGTGACCGCGAAGAAGCGCCTTCAGCTGCAGTCGCAGAAGCTGGAGCAGCAGGTCGTCAAGCTCGACACGCAAGCGCGCCAGGCGCTCGCCGGCGGCAACGAGGCGCTCGCGCGCACGGCGTTGGAGCGCAAGGGGACGATCCAGGCCGAGCTGCAGGGCCTCGACGGGCAGATCGCCGAGCTCGAGTCCCAGCAGCAGTCGATGACCGAGAACCAGGCGAAGCTGCAGTCGAAGATCGAGGCCTTCCGCAGCAAGAAGGAGGTCATCAAGGCGCAGTACTCCGCGGCCGAGGC
>Ga0070669_100001026_pt1 | contig 20337 bp, 16 predicted proteins | sample KBSS53metaG_FD_64680 | JGI IMG/M metagenome (GOLD analysis project Ga0070669, IMG submission 64680) | Switchgrass rhizosphere microbial communities from Kellogg Biological Station, Michigan, USA - KBS S5-3 metaG | ecosystem: Host-associated > Plants > Roots > Rhizosphere > Soil ...
TCCGTCGCCCTCCCGCGCCTGCGGAAGCTGGTCGTCCCCTCGGTTGCGATGCCGAGCCTGGATTCGGTGCTGCGTAACGCGGTGAACGTCGAACGCGACGGCTCGGCGGAGTCGATCGGAGCGGCGGGCGGTCTGCGCACGTCGTCATACGACGACGACGGAAGCGTGAGACCCCCGGTGCCCATCGGTCCCACTCCGATCCCTCGCTATCCCGGCGAGCTCCACGCGCAGCGGCTCGACGGCGAGGTCGTCGTGCGGTTCCGCGTCGACGAGAGGGGGCGCGTCGACGCGTCGAGCATGCAGGTGCAGCAGTCGCCGCATCCGCTGTTCACGGAGGCCGTGCGGAACGTGCTGCCGCGGTTCCGCTTCGAGCCGGCGCGCTCGGGCGCACCGGGCTCCAAGCCGCAGGCGGCGTGGGTGCAGTTCCGCACCCAGTTCACGGCGCGGCAGTAGCGCGCCGAGCGCCCTCCCCGACAGACATCTCGGGATTCACCGGTCGCGGGCGCGGGGGTCGGTTTTCCCGCGCCCGACCTGTGTGCTCTTACATATTGGTCGCGTCCGCTACAACATCTGCGTACGCTGCGGAGGGCGCCCCTCCGACCAATGACGCGGTCGCTCTCAGGTCGCGCCGATTGGCGACAATCAATCGGAGGACCTCCATGTACCTGCGCCGCCAGTCTCTCTTCCTCGCCGCGATCGCGATCAGCGCGTGCGCCGACGGCAGCACGGCACCAATCGACACCCGCCTCTCGCCCGGCGACACTCCCGAGCTGATCTCCGAAGGCCGCGGCGCTTTCCAGCGCTACGTCGCGTTGGGCACCAGCATCAGCATGGGGGTCAGCTCGGACGGTGTGTACGCCGCGAGCCAGCAGATGTCGTTCCCCGCGCAGCTGGCGCGGCTCGCGCATCGCGAGCTGTCGCTGCCCCTCATCGCGGCTCCGGGCTGCGCGGCGCCGATCGTCGCTCCTCTCGCCGCCGGCGTTCGCCTGAGTGGCGAGCCCATAGGGCTTCCCTTCCTGTCGCGGGCGTGCGCCCCGAACGAGGACGGCGTGACGCTGCCGACCGGCAACGTCGCGATCGACGGAGCGCGCACGGACCAGGCGCTGAACGCAACGCCGGAGAATCCCGATCCCGGTCACGCCCCGCAGTATCCCCGCGTTCTCGCGCCTGGACAGACGCAGGTGACGGCGATGGAAGCGCAGGAACCGAAGATCGTGTCGGTGGAGCTGGGCGGGAACGACATCCTCGGCGCCTACCACGGCTTCTACCTGCCCGGTGTCAACGTCGTTCCGGTCGCGTTCTGGGCGCCGCAGTACCGCGCGGTCGCCGCGCGGGTGGCCGCCGTGGCCAAGCATGCGGTGCTCGTCGGACTGCTGGATGACCTGCGCAGCTTCCCGTCGTTCCGGACGGGCGCCGAGATCTGGGCGGCGCGCGCGAGCTTCGCTCCGTTGAACGTCGTCGTGTCGGACAACTGCTCGACGAGCCCGAGCAGCCAAAACGTCATCTTCATCGCGACACGCATACCGGCGGCCGCGGCGAATGGCAGGGCGTTGGCTCTGAGCGGCATGGGCCCCTACACGTTCAGCTGCGCCAACGCGCCGTCCTCGACCGGCATCGAGGACTACGTGCTCGATCCGACCGACGTCGTCGCGGTGAACGCCCATCTCGCGGCGATGAACGCGGTGATCAGGAACGAGGCCGAGACACGTGGCTTCGCCTATTTCCCGCTCGGCGCGCTCTACGAGCGAGTCGTCACGAAGCCGCCGCTCAACGCGGTCGCCGTGATGACGTCGAGCCAGCCGTACGGCCCGTACGTCAGCCTCGACGGTCTACACCCCACGGCCGAGGGCTCTCGCATCCTCGCCGACGCCGCGGCGGTCGCGCTCAACCGGACGTATCGGCTCGGCATTCCGACGTCCACGGGTCCACTGGCGTACCTGGCCAACCGCTGACACGAATGTGCGCCGGACGCGCCGGTACTCGACGCGTCCGGCGCCTTTTTTTCGGCGAGGTGCGATGAGGACGCCTGGTCGCGCGATCGCGCGCGCCACGAGTCCATTCGATGCGCTATTTCTGCTGCGCCAACGTCGCTTGCGGGTGGAGCCTTCCGGCACGCATGACGTATGTCAGCGCGCGGAACGCGCGCACGTCGGCGCGCGGGTCTTGGGCGAGGACGAGCAGATCCGCGAGCTTGCCCGCTTCGAGCGTTCCGAAGTCCTTCAGCCGCCCCATGGCCTGCGCACCGTTTCGCGTCGCCATCACGACGATGTCCGTCGCGGATAGGCCGGCCGCCTGCATCGCCTCCATCTCGGCGAAGATCGACGGACCGTGGAACGTCAGCGGATTGCCGGCATCGGTCGCGACGACGATCGTGGCCCCAGTGGCGTGCACGCGCCGGAGATTGTCCGCCATCATTGCGCCTCGGACTTCTATCCGATCGAGCGCGCGAAGCATCCGCGCGGACGCGCGCGAAAAATCAGGGATGAGCGCTCGCAGCGGTGCCACGGCGGTCGTCTTGGTGACTGTGTTCGAGTCCACACAGCGGCCAGGATCGTCGATCGGATAGCGCTCGCCGAGGATGATCGACGCGAACGCGTGCGTCGCGTTGCGGCCGACGACGAGCGTCGGCGCATAGATGGCGCGAGTGGTCTGCAACAGGCTGAGGAACTCGTCGTCCGCCGGCTCGTCCTCGACGCTGTGCACGAGCATCGCGGCGCCCGCCCTGAGCGCGATCTTCGCCCCGCGCAGCTCCGTCGCGTGGACGATCAGGTCGAGCCCCGCAGTGCGTGCCGCCGCGCCCACCTCGAGCAGCCGCGCGTCGAGCTCCTCCTGCTGCTCCGCCGACGGCGCCAGATACCACACCTTCACCGCCGACGCGCCCATCGCCTTCAGCTTGGCGACGCTGGCCTGGACATCGGCCGACGTCGCCATCGGAAGGAAGGTGTAGATCTCGTCGTCGACACGCAGAGCGGCTTGCGACGCGTGCGTGATGAGCGGTCCCGCGGCGCGAACGTGCGGGGCCATCGAGTCGCGCTCGGCCTTCGCCGGTAGCGCCGTCGTCCATGGGTGGCCCCCCACGTCGAACACGGCGGTGATGCCGCTGCAGAGATACGAGCGATACCAGCGCGCGGGATTCGCCCGGAGCGCGCGCGCCGTCTCGGGATACGGATAGAGCGCCGGTGCGCTGAGGCCGTCCGGCCGGCCGTCGATCCATCCTGTCTGACTGAAGTGCACGTGCGCATCCACGAGCCCCGGCGTGACGAAGCGGCCCGTCACGTCCACCCGCGTCGCGCCGGATGGCACCGGGCACTGCGCCGCCGTGCCGACACAGGCCAGGCGGTCGCCAGTCACGACGACGACGGCGTTGGCGATGCCGGGACGGCCGGTCCCGTCGATGACCGTGCCTCCGACGAGCGCCGTGCTCTGCGCCATCATCGGCTCGGCACCGATCACGAGCACCGATGCGAGCCGGAGGGCAGCGCGTGACGCAGCGCGCCGACCGCGATGTCGCGCGCGCGACGCGTCGTGATGAGTCCGCGGAGAGGCGACGTCGAGAGCGGTGCGAGTGGCGACAGGCATGTCGAGGCGGTCGGCGTGAGATGCGGAGGAGCATGGAGCGCATCATCACGATGGGCAAGGCGCGCTTTCAACCAGGTGACGTCGCCGCTCCGCACTACTCGGCGATGCTTGCTCGTCGTCCACCCCACGGCTACAATCGACCTTCACCCCGCCGGAGACTCGATGCACGCGATGCAGGTACGTGCGACGCGGTTGCAGGACCCGACCGCGGACCGACTCCAGGCGCTGCCTCCGCCCGTGTGACGGAGCAGGCCCGCCGCGGCATCCGCGCCGCGCAGTTCGGCATCGTGGTGAACGCCGGCCTCGCGGTGATCAAGCTCGTCGCCGGCATCGTCGGCAACACCTACGCACTGGTCGCCGACGCGGTGGAGTCCACGGCCGACATCTTCGGCTCCCTCATCGTCTGGGGTGGCCTGCACGTCGCGGCACTCCCCGCCGACGAGGATCACCCGTTTGGCCACGGGAAGGCCGAGGCGCTGGCGGCAGCCGTCGTCTCACTGATGCTCCTCGGCGCCGCCCTCGGCATCAGCGTGGAGGCCGCCCGTGAGATCCGCACGCCGCACCACACGCCGGCGCCCTGGACGCTCGCCGTCCTCGTGGGCGTCATGCTCGTGAAGTGGACGCTCTCGCGCCGCGTGCACGCCGTGGGCTCCGACACCGGGAGCACCGCCGTGAAGGCGGACGCGGCGCACCACCTGAGCGACGCGATCACGTCGGGGGCGGCGTTCATCGGCATCACCGTCGCGCTCGTCGGCAGCCGCTATCGCGGCGGCACAGGGTGGGAGTCGGCGGACGATTGGGCGGCGCTCGTCGCCTCGGCGGTGATCGCGTTCAACGGAGGTTCGATGCTGCGCGCGGCGACGCACGACCTGATGGACCGCATGCCCGGGCCGGACGTGGTGGCCCCCATCCGTCGCGCGGCGGAGAGCGTCGCCGGCGTGCTCGCCACCGAGCAGATCGCCGTGCGGAAGGCCGGCACGGCGTACCGCGTGACGCTGCACGTGCAGGCCGATCCCTCGCTGCCGCTGCACGCGGCGCACGTCGTCAGCGGCAAGGTGAAGGGCGCGATCCGCGCCGCGGTCCCGCAGGTGTCGTCGGTGCTCGTCCACATGGAGCCGTTCGGCGAGCCGTCCGCAACGAACGAGACGCCGAGGCCGAACGGCTAGCCATTCACTCGCTCGTCGGCCTCGGCGGCGCGCGATCGAGCGGTGACGGCGAAGCTCCCCTACGGCGCCGCGAACTCGTGACACTCCGACTGGCCGATGCACGAGTACAGCGCCGCCCTCAAGGCGACGTCGCGTGGATCGCCAGTCAGCGTCGTGCCCATCTGACTCGTGACGTAGCCATACCCGATCCCCGCCTCCGGATCGGCGAAGCCGAGCGAGCCGCCGGAGCCGGGTGACCCGAACGACGACTCGCCGCCGAACGGCCAGTTCGGGCTGGGCTTCATGAAGCCGAGCGAGAATCGCACCTCACCCTTGAGGCACTCGTCGAAGAAGCCACGGGCTGGCGGGATCGCCGGCGCGGCGAGCGCATGGAGCGTCTCCGGCCGAAGCGTCAGCTCCTCGCCGGTGCCGGCGAAGACGCCGTACGCATGCGCGATCGCGCGCGCCGTGCCGACGCCGCCTCCCGACGGAATCTCGAGATTCCGCACGTACACGTGCTCGGCGTCGTGCACGATCTCGGCGCCCGGGTTCACGACCAACGCACGATAGATGTTCGAGTGATGGTTGAACGCCGACACCGTCAGCCGGATCGGGAAGTCGACCAGCATCGAAACCGGATTCGGCCTGGCGAGCGTGGCGAGTCGCGCGTTGGGAATCGACTCGGGCAGACGAATGTAGACGTCGAGCCCGAGTGGCCCGGCGATCTCGTCCTGGAAGATCTGGCCGAGGGTGCGATGGCGAGGATCGATGCGCCGCAACAGCTCGCCCTGATAGAAGCCGAGGCTGAGCGCGTGATACGCTTGTCGCTCGCCTGCCGGCCACGCGGGCTTCTGACGCGCGAGGACGACGGCGAGCCGGTCCGGATCGGCGACGAGCTTCGCGTCTACCGGCTCCTCGATCGCGAACAACCCCGCCTGGTGCGCCAGGAGCTGACGCACCGTGATCGCTCCCTTTCCCTGCTGCGCGAACTCGGGCCAATACTTGGCGACGCGCTCGTCGTAGTCGAGCCACCCACGTGAGTGCGCCAGCGCCATCGTCATCGCCGACAGGCCTTTGGTGGCCGAGTAGACGACGACCATCGTGTCCTCCTCCCACGGCTCGCCGGTATCCCGGTTGCGGACGCCGCCCCAGAGATCGACGACCTTCTCGCCGTGCAGGTAGACGGAGCAGGCGCCACCCAGCTCGTGGCGCCGCTCGAAATTCTCCTCGAAGGCCTCGCGCACCGGTTCGAAGCCGGTGCTCACGTGCCCCTCGACGCTGACGCGTTCCGTCATGTGCATGGTTCGTGGCCTCCTAGAACCCGATTTGGAGTGGGCGCCCGCCCTTCGCGCCGATCGTCGCGCCGCGCTTGCGCGGCCATAGGATGACGGCCAGCGCGAGGATCGCCGACGGAAGTAGAGCCAGGTCCTCCCACACTCCGAAGTTCACCGCGGCCGAGAGACCCACCAGCGTCCACGCCGCGGGAATGACGAGGACGCTCCGCGGCACGGGACGCACGCACCAGGCGAGCAGCCCGAAGGTGAAGATCACCGTCGGGCACGGGAGCCCGAAGGTGGGCACGGCTGGATACTGCTGGCCGAACACGTACGCGAGCGCGGGATAGCCGACGAGCGCGAAGGCGATGAGCAGCGTGCCGACGACCGTCGCCGACGCGTCGCGCGGCAGCGCGAAGTGCAGCCGTCGCGTGTGCGCGCCGTGCCACGCGAGAAGCGCCGCCTCGGCGAGGAAGGCGAGCGCGAACGCATACGCGGAGGGCGTCAGTCGGGCGAAGAAGGCGAGGTGATACGCGATCGCCATCCAGGCCCACAGCGCCGCGAGACCGGCGACGATCACTCTCGACGCGCGCGGCGAGACCAGCGCCAGCACCGTCAGCAGGAGAGCGGCGGTGACGAGCACGACCTGCATGGGCCAGACGGCTTCGTTGTATCGACTGAAGACGTCGAAGAACTGACCCGCGGTGAATGGCATGCGCACGCGACCCTCCTACTGCAGGGAGAAGGGCGGATACTCGTCGGTGAGCAGGAGCAGATACGCTTCGACCCGTGTCGTCCAGCGCAGGGCGCCGGTCGCGAAGTCGTAGAGCGCTCGTGGATACCGGCCAGTGAACAGGATGGCGAACCAGGCGACGATCGTCGTGACGGCCCAGGCGAACCCGATCGCCCAGATCGCGAGGAGATGCGGGATCACGAGGATCGGGCGGAAGGCGACGCTCGAGCGATCACGCGGCCCGACGACGGCTGGGAGATCCACCTCTGCCGCATACGCCCCGTCACCGAACGGCGGGTACTCGTCGCGCAGCAGCGCGACGTACGCCGAGGCGCGGACGCGCCAGCGGAGATAGAAGGCGGAGAGCTTCGTCAGCCCATCGGGCGCGCTTCCGGTGAACACGATGGCGAACCAGGCGATGATCGCGGCCACCACCGCGACCGCGCCGAGCACACCGCCCCCGGCGCCCCACGAGTAGTTCACCCCTGCCTCGCTCGTGCGACTCCATGTCATCGCGGCGGCGATCGGGGTGCCGACGAGGAGGACGTGCGGGATGGCGAGGATGCAGCGGAAGGCGGTGGTGAGCCTGTTGCGCTCCGCGGTCGGCGCGTCGACGTGGACGCGAACCGGATGCGTTGCGCTGGTCTTCAGCGGGATGGCACGGGTTCCCATACGAGCCTCCAGTCAAGGGCGTTGGCCACCTGACGTCTGGCTCTCAACATCGCGTCGCCGTGGCCCGCTCGCTGTCCGGCATTGCTGGACATCGGGCGGTCGACATCACGCCGGGACTGGAAGGATCGCGCGGTCCGTCAGGCTTTCCCCTAGCGCGGGGCAGCACCGAGCATCATCACGCGCATCGTCGCCTGCCCGGTCCGCGAACGCGACGGCGCGGGGGTGGTGGTGACGCCGATCTTCTTCAACCAAGTATCGACTTCCATCCTGGCCTCCTCGGCCCTCGTCCCTTTGATGACGAGATACTGGCCGTCCCGCTCGACTCCACCTCTCGTCGTGAATCCCTCGAGAACGTTGCACTGCCGACAGAGCTCCCGCACCGTCTGAAAGGCGCTGCCCACGCCATATCCCGCGTTCGTATTGAATGGGATGACCGTCTTTCCATTCAGACTGTACTGGTGCAGAAAGCTCTTGATCGGTGGCGGCAGCCGCATTCCCCACGTCGGAAAGCCCAGGAATACGACGTCGTACCGTGCGATGTCGTCGATCTTCGTCTTCAACGGCGGCAGGTAGCCCGTCTCGTTCTCCCGCACGACCTGCTGCACTATCGCCCGGTAGTCAGCGGGATACGGCGTTTCCAGCTCGAGCGGGATGAGCGTGCCGCCGACCTTCTCGTGGATGATCTCCGCGATGGCCTTCGTGTTGTTCGTGCGGGACAGATACACGATCAACACCTTTCGTTGGCCATTCGGCGACTGCGCGTTCGCGAGGCGTCGTGGTGGCTCCCAGCCGAGGGACAGAAGACAGAGAGCGGCGGCGATGATCAGGGACTTCATCGCGCTACTGGCGTGGGTGAGCATGAGCTCGTTGCACGAGCGCGTTCAGCGATCGACCGGCGTCACGTCACCACCGGCAATCGCTCGAGATGCTTCTCGAGCGTGATCGGATAATCTCGCACGCGCACGCCGGTGGCGTTGTAGATCGCATTGGCCACAGCCGCGCCCACGCCGCACAACCCGAGCTCGGCGATCCCCTTCGCCTTCATCGGCGACGACTTGTCGTCGACCTCGTCGACGAAGATCACGTCCAGATGCGGGATGTCGGCATGGACGGGCACCTCGTAGCCAGCGAGGTCGTGGTTGACGAAGAAGCCGTACCGCGTATCGACGGCAAGCTCCTCCATCAGCGCCGCTCCGAGCCCCATCGTCATCGCGCCGATCACCTGGCTGCGAGCGGTCTTGGGGTTGAGGATGCGCCCCGCCGCGCAGACCGCGAGCATGCGGCGGACTCTCGTCACACCGGTGAAGCTGTCCACCGCCGCCTCGACGAAATGGCCGGCGAAGGTCGATTGCTGATAGCGCCGCGCGAGGTCGCCGTACTCGATGAGGTCTTCGGCGACGAGCTCACCCCCGCGGGCGGCGTCGGCGAGCGCGGCGCTCCGATCTCCGACGTGCACTCGGCCGTCGGCGAACACCGCGGCGGCCGGGTCGAGACCCAGCTTCGCCGCGACCGCCTCGCGCAACTTCATGCACGCGGCGTAGACGCCCGCCGTCGAATTGTTCGCCCCGAACTGACCGCCGGATCCCGCCGACGCGGGAAAGTCCGAGTCGCCGAGCTTCACCACGACGCGATCGAGCCCGATCCCCATCGTCTCCGCTGCGGTCTGCGCGATGATCGTGTAGCTGCCCGTGCCGATGTCGGTCATGTCCGTCTCGACGGTCACGACTCCGGACCCGTCGAGCCGAACGCGCGCCGCCGAGGACACGACCTGATTGTTGCGGAATCCGACCGCCATGCCCATGCCGATCAGCCAGCGCCCCTCGCGCACCGAGGCGGGCTTTGGATTGCGCTTGCTCCAGCCGAAGCGCTCGGCGCCGAGCCGCAGGCACTCGGGCAGCGGGCGTGTCGAGAAGGGACGTTCGGGCTTCTCCGGATCGACCTGAGTGTCGTTGAGAATGCGGAACTGCACCGGATCGATGGCGAGCTTCTCCGCCATCTCGTCCATCGCGATCTCCAGCGCCATCAGTCCAGGCGCCTCGCCCGGCGCGCGCAGCGCGTTGCCCTCCGGCAGGTCGAGCTCCGCGAGGCGGAGCGCGATCAGCCGGTTGGCGCCGGCATAGAGGAGCCTCGACTGCGCCACCGCGTTCTCTGGCTTGCCGCTGGGCAGATTGCCACTCGTGCTCTCGTGCGCGATGGCGGTGAGCCTGCCGTCGCGCGTCGCGCCGAGCCGGATGTGTTGAATCGTCGCCGGGCGGTGGGTGGTGTTGTTGGCGATGAGCGGACGGGTGAGCGCCACCTTCACCGGGCGACCAGCCGCCTTCGCGCCGAGCGCTGCGAGCACCGCGTCCGCGCGAACGAACAGCTTCACGCCGAAGCCGCCACCGATGTAGGGCGAATCCACGCGGACGTTGGCCGGAGGGATGTTCAACGTCCTCGCCAGCTCGCCTTTCGCCCAGGCGACCATCTGGGTCGAGGTCCACACCGTGAGCTTGTCGCCATCCCACGCCGCGGTCGTCGCATGGGGCTCCATCATCGCGTGGGTCTCGTCCGGCGTCGTGTAGGTCGCGTCGAGTGTCACGGGAGCGGCTGCGAACGCCGTCTCGAAATCGCCGACGCGAGTCTCCACCGGAGGGGCCCCGGCGGCTCCCGCCAGGCGCGCAGTCGGCGCACGTGCGGCGAGATCGAACTGTCCGGGCTCCCGGGCGTAATCGACGCGAATCAGTGCCGCGGCCCCGCGCGCCTGCTCGAACGTGTCGGCGACGACGACGGCGATCGCCTGGTGGTAGTGCTGCACGACAGGGCCGCCGAACAGCGACGCGGTATTGAAGCGCCCGAGCGTGAGCCGGGGCATGTCGAGCGTGGAGACGATCGCGAGGACGCCCGGTGCAGCTTTCGCCGCCGCCGTGTCCATGCGCGTGATCCGTCCCTTGGCGATGCCGCTTCCAAGCACGAAGCCGTAGGCCTGGTTGGGCGCGACGTCGTTGCGCTCGTACGCGTAGCGCGCGGTACCCGTGGTCTTGAGCGGTCCGTCGATGCGGTCGGCGGGGCGTCCAACCACCTTGAGCTGATCGATCGGGTTCGGACCCGCTGGCTTGTCGAATTTCATCGTCAGCCCCTCGCTTCGGACATCACCGCGGCGAGCGTGCGCTCGACGAGCGGAATCTTGAATGCGTTGTCGCGCATCGGTCGCGCGCCGGCGAGCAGACGCTGGGCGACGGCCTTCGCTCCGCGTCGCATCGCTGCCTCCGCCGCCTCGACGCGCCACGGCTTGTGCGCGATCCCACCCACCGCGACACGGCCGCTCCCGTCGCGCTGGATCACGGCGGCGACGGAGACGAGTGCGAAGGCGTACGACGCGCGATCTCTCACCTTGTGATAGAGGTGTGTACCGCCGAGCGGCTTCGGCAGGGTCACGCTGGTGATGAGCTCACCCGGGGCGAGATTCGTCTCGACCTGCGGCGTCTTGCCTGGCAGGCGATGAAAGTCGGCGATCGGGAGAACACGCGACGACCCGTTGGGCCGCACCGTCTCGACCTTCGCGTCGAGCAGGCGCATCGCCACCGCCATGTCGCTCGGATTCGTCGCGATGCACGCGTCACTCGAGCCGATGATCGCGTGTGGGCGATTGTAGCCGCTGATCGCTGCGCATCCGGATCCGGGCACGCGCTTGTTGCACGGCATCGCCGTGTCGTAGAAGTACGGGCAGCGCGTGCGTTGGAGCAGATTGCCGGCCGTCGTCGCCTTGTTGCGGAGCTGGCCAGAAGCTCCGGCGACGATGGCGCGAGACAGAACACCGTAGTCGCGGCGCACGCGCTCATGTGCCGCCAGCGTGGTGTTCGTCACGAGCGCGCCGATGCGCAGACCGCCGTCGGGAGTGGCCTCGATCTTGTCGAGCTTCAGATCCTGCACGTCGACGAGGTGCGTGGGCGTCTCGATCTGCAGCTTCATCAGATCGAGCAGGTTGGTGCCGCCCGCGATGAACTTGGCGCCGGGCGTGCGGGCCACCGCGGCGGCGGCTTCGGCGGGCGTCTTCGCACGCTGGTAGCTGAAGGGCCTCATGCACTCCTCCCGGCGACTTCCGCCATCGCTTCCGCGATGTTGGAGTAGGCGCCACATCGGCAGATGTTGCCGCTCATCCGCTCGCGCATCTCGATGTTGGTCGCCCGCGGCCGAGCGGTGAAGTCCTCCGTGACGTTGCTCGGGATTCCGGCCTTGATCTCGTCGAGCACCGCGACCGCCGAGCAGATCTGGCCGGGGGTACAGTAGCCGCATTGGAAGCCATCGTACTTCACGAACGCGGCCTGCATCGGATGCAGTTGGGCGGGAGTGCCGAGCCCTTCGATCGTCGTGACGTTGTGCCCTTCGTGCATGACCGCGAAGGTGAGACACGAGTTGATGCGCGTGCCGTTGACGAGCACCGTGCATGCGCCGCACTGGCCGTGGTCGCACCCCTTCTTCGTCCCGGTGAGCTTCAGGTGCTCTCGGAGTGCGTCCAACAGCGAGACGCGCGTGTCGAGGTCGAGCGTGTGCGCGGTGCCGTTCACCGTCAAGGTGACGCGAGCCGTGTGTTCCGCCGCGGCGACGCTCGCCGAGCCGGTGGCAGCGTCGGGCGGCAGGCCGAGCTCGGCCAGCGCGGCCTCCGGCCCGAGCGCCTCGAGCGCGGCGAGGGTAAGGCCGCCCGCGATCGTCTGAGCGAGGAACGCGCGCCGCGTCGGGCCGACCATGGGCGGCTCGGCTGTCGCCTCCTCCGACTTGGCTGCCGGTGGCACAGGGGGCGCGAAGTATTCCGACCCGTCATCCTGCATGAGATGCCTCCTCCTCACACGATGTAACGCGGCTGTTCGGTCGAACCCGCCGCAGATTCCAAGCCTCGATGCCCGGTGCGATCAACGACCGGTTCCCGCGAACACTTCTCGTGCGATCCCGACGGCGGTCACCGCGTTCGGCCAGCCCGCGTAGAATGCGAGGTGGGTGATCGTCTCGATCGCCTCTTCCTGTGTGAGTCCGTTCTGCCGCGCGATGGTGAGATGAGAGCGCAGCTGATCCGGCCGGTTCATGGCGATCAGCGCGCTCACCGTCGCCAGGCTGCGATCGCGCGGCGAGAGGCCAGGCCGCTTCCAGACGTCGCCGTACAGAACGCTGTCGGTGAGCTGCGCGAGCTTGGGCGCGATGTCACCCATCAACCGCTGAGCGGCGGAGGGCTGCGTGCCGTCACCCGCGTTTCGCGCGGCGGCAGGCGCGCTCGACGCGCGCGGCGTCGTCGGTCGGGCGTCGTACTGCGTGTCGGTCACCTTCTCGAGCCATTGCGTGGTTTGCGCGCCGCTTCGCTCCACGATGCCGATGTGGGTCATCGCGGTGGCCGGCGCGGCGCCGTGCCAGTGCTTCACGCCGGCGGGAATCATCACGACGTCTCCCGTCCGGATCTCCTCCACCGGACCGCCCCAGAGTTGGACGCGACCGACGCCGGCGGTGACGATGATGACCTGTCCGCGGGCGTGAACGTGCCAGGCCGTGCGTGCGCCGGAGTCGAACGCGACGGAGCCTCCGTAGGAGCGCATCGTCGCCGTCGTATCCCACAGATTCTCGACGCGCGCAGTTCCCGTGAACGTCGCCGAGGGCGCCGCGACCGTGCTGCGCGTCGCGGCGTGCGTGATGACGAGGGCTGGTGCATCCTGCGCCGACACGAGGGTGGCACGGCCGAGGGACAGCAGCGCGAGAATGGCCAGGGTCTGCTTCATCTGTGCTGCTCCCGGGTTGCGCTTCTCCGGCTGGTTCATGGTCGGCACGACGATGCGGCCATCGTGCTCCTGGATCGGGAGCTCCGTCAGCGGCCGGCCTTGGCGAGCTTCGCGGCGAACTCGGTCACGTCCAGTCGCGCCTTTCTCGGATCTTCCTCGCCGACTGCCGACCCATCAGGCCGGATCTCGAGGATCTCGTTCGTCCTCGGATCATGGCGCGGCCACCGCGGCAGACCTGCACCGTTGGGGTCGCCGGTCCTGGCGAAGTTCGCCCAGTACGTGTTGACCGTCTTTGCGACAGCCTGATCCTCGGGCGTTGGGTTAGACCCGGGACGAGCACCCAGCGTATTGAACACGAACGGAATCTCGAACCCGTGCGGCGCTCCGATCCGCATCCGCTCCTGCAGCGCCGCGGGGACGTAGGAGAAGCGGTAGATGTACGCCGGCGCGCCCTTGGCGACGAACGCGTTCGCCGCGAAGCGGGCTGGCTCGGCCTGGACCTTGTCCGTACCGGCCATGGTGAGCAGGGTCCGGAGCTCGGTGGACCCGTCCGGATCGTAGAGCTTGGCCGCCTCGGCCTTCTTCTCGCCGAACTGAGACCACAGCGCATCCTTCGAGTCCGCGCTGATGAAGCCGACGAAGTCGGCGCTGTTCGATCCGATGATCAGCGGAACCTTCGCCTGACGCCCGGCCTCGTACGCGCTCTGCGCCGTCTCCTTCACCAGCCGCCCATCGAAGATCGGGCCCGAGTATACCGGAGGACCGCCCTGCCCCGCGGTTTCCTGACCTCCGGAGATGATGTCGGCGGCGCTGAGCGCGCGCAGCTTCGCGAGCGCGGCGGCATCCGTGCCCTCGATTCCCTTCCAGTGCGCGAAGTTCACTCCGATCGTCTCGGCCGACACCGGATAGTTCCTGTCGACGCCGTTCCTGCTCATCGGGCGGCCGGTGAGCACGCCATCCCGGGAGCCGCCAGACTCACTGATCGCTTTCTGAAACAGCCCGCGCGCGAGCGGTGAAGTCAGAAGCGTGTGTACCGACACACCGCCGGCGGACTCTCCGAAGATCGTGACATTGTTCGGATCGCCCCCGAAGGCCGCGATGTTCTTCTGCACCCACTTCAGCGCCGCGATCTGATCGAGGTAGGCGTAGTTGCCCTTGACTTCCTCCGGATGCTCGCGCGTAAGTGCCGGGAACGCGAAGAAGCCGAGCCGGCCGAGACGGTAGTTGAAGGTGACCAGCTCGACGCCCTGCTTGGCGAACGCCACTCCCGAAAAGTCGGGCTGCGATCCACTGCCGAACACGAACGCCCCGCCATGGATCCACACCATCACGGGGAGCTTCGCGTTGGCCGCGGCGCCGGCCGGTCGCCACACGTTGATGAACAGGCAGTCCTCGGAAGACGTCGGCGAGATCGGCGGGGCGTTCGGTCCGAATCCTCCCGCCTGTGGGCAGTCCGCGCCGAACTTCGTGGCATCGCGCTCCCCCTTCCACACCGGTGCCGGCCGGGACGGCCGCCAGCGGTAGGCGCCCGCCGGCGCGGCGGCGTATGGAATCCCCTTGAAGCTGGAGACGTCGCCCTCGGTCACGCCTCGCACGACGCCGGAAGCGGTTCGCACCGTCTGCGCGCAGACCGCACCCGGTACCGAGAGTACGGCCAACACGGTGAGTGCGACGCGCGTCGATCTGAGGATCGTCATGGTGATCGGTGGGTGAATCGTTCGCAGGCGCTCATCGCTGCTGGCGCCCAGCAGTCATCGCGCGGCGCATGCGACGATCATGGGCGATACGGCACGACGAGGGCTTTGCTGAACTCCACGAGAACGAACGCGGAGTCTCCGACGACGGTGACACCGGCAGGTCGCGTGAGGCCGTCCTTCACGACGCGTACTTCCGCACGGTCGCCATTGATCGTCAGCTCGGTGACCCGTCCCTCTTGTTCGGCCTGGATCAGCTTGTTCGGACCCGCGGTCCGCAGCCCGTCGGGCCGCCCGAGCGGCATCGATGTCTCGATGGGAACGATCGCGCCCGCGCTGCCGTCTGCCTTCACCGGAATGCGGAAGAGCTTACCGGTCCCGATGTTGTTCACGTACAGCGACCCATCGGCGAGGAAGGCGAGACCGTCGATGACCATGATCTGGTCACCGCTCGCCCACACCTCGAGCGCGGTGGCGCCGGGCTTGAGCCGATGCACTCGACCGCCGAACGACTCGGAGGCGTAGGCCGTCCCATCGGCCGACACCGCGATGTCGTTGCAGATGCGGCTGTTCGGAGGGAACGGGTAGGTGCCCTTGGCGGCGCCGGTCTTCAGATCGAACGATCGGAGGGCCGTCGTGCCGACTCCGGGCGCTCCGCCCTGGCCACGCGTCGGGTTCTGGCAGACCCACAGGGTGTTGGACTTGTCGTCGGCGAGCACGCCGAGCACGTTCGTCAGCCCCGCGGCCGAGGCGAGGATCCATGGCTCGGCTCGCGCGGCGCCGGGCGCCGCGCGGTAGATCGTGCCCTTCGTCATGCTGCCGAAGTACACGGTTCCGTCGCGGCTCGACGTGAGATTCTCGGGTGAGACGCCGCTGTCGCTGGGCGCGAGCTGAGTGCGGCCCTGCGCGCGGGCGACGGGCGCGAACGCCGTGACGGCGGCGATCGCGATGATCGTGGCGAATCGTGAGCGAGGTGTGTTCTTCATGATTGGAATGCTGTCTCGAAGTCGACGCCCGGAGGTCCGCACGTCGCACGTCACGGTGAGTATCAGCTACTTGCGGTAGCTGACGCGCAGGATGCGATTGCCGGTGTCGTCGCTGATCAGGACCGATCCGTCCGGCATCTGCAGCACGTCGACGGGCCGGCCGAGCGCCACGCGCTGCGCTTCCCAACCGCCCGGCAAGCTGTCCCTCGGTCCGGGCAGGAAGCCGTCGAGGAAGGTCTCGTAGCTCGTCACCTTCCGCCCATCCGTGTGCGCCACCATGACGCGATAGCCGCTCGGCTTCGACCGGTTCCACGATCCATGCTGCGCGATGATCGCCGCGTTCTTGTAGTTCGCGGGGAACATCGATCCCGTGTAGAAGGTGAAGCCCAGTGCCGCGACGTGTGCGCCAAGCTTCTGGACCGGCGGCTCCGTCGTCGAGCAGGCACGCTGTGCACCGAACTGCGGGTCTGCCACGTCACCCTGATGACAGAACGGGAAGCCGAAGTGCAGGCCCTGCTTCCAGGCGACGTTGAGCTCGTCGTTCGGCACGTCGTCGCCGAGTGCGTCGCGGCCGTTGTCGGTGAACCACAGCTCGTGCGTGACGGGATGCCAGTCGAACCCCACGGTGTTTCGCACGCCCTCGGCGAACAGCTCGAGGTTCGATCCGTCCGGCTTCATCCGCACGATGCTGGACACCAGGGGCGGAGACACGCAGACATTGCACGGCGCGCCGACCGACATGTACAGCATGTCGTCCGGACCCAACGCGAGAAACTTCCAGAGGTGGCCCGCCGTCGAGTTGGGCAGGCTGTCACGCACGACGACCGGCTTGGGTGGCGCGTCGAGGTGCCGCTCGATGTCGTCGAATCGCAGGAGCTTGCTGGCCGTCGCCACGTACAGCGCGCCGTTGCGCATCGCGACGCCGTTCGGCATGTCGAGGCCACTGGCGATCAGCACCACCCGGTCGGCCTTGTGGTCGCCGTTGCGATCGATGATCGCGTGCACTTTCCCCGCCCGCATCGTTCCGACGAACAGCGTGCCCTGCGGTCCGAGCACCATCTCGCGGGGGTTCTCCACGCTGTCGGCGAACACGTCGACGTGGAAGCCGGCCGGGACGACCCATTTCGGCGCCGGCTTGGCCGCCTGCGCGGCCGGTTGCTGCGCGTGGAGGCGGTTGGCTCCCCTGAGGCCTGGCGCGAGAACGCCGACCAGGAGTGCGGCGATGATGAAATGCTTCGAGATCGTCATGACCTTGAGTGGTAATGCGCCTGTAGCGACGCCGTGATGTCTTGGCAGCATCCGTTCGCCGTTCCGCTCAGGCGAGCCGACCGGTCCGATCCTTCAACGTAGAGGCGACCGAACGGCGGCACAGACGGCCATGCACGAACGGCTCTACCGTGGAGCGAACTGCTCACCGAGGGCATCGAGCGGGGCGGCGAGACGCCATCCCGTCACCGACTCAGCGATCGATCATCTGCTGCGCGACCTCGGAATAGCGGTGCCCCTGCACCGTGATCCTCGACGCCGCCTCGTCGATCTCGCGCAGGTCGCCCGCCGTCAGCTCGACGTTCACCGCGCCGAGGTTCTCCTCGAGGCGATGCAGCTTCGTCGTCCCCGGGATCGGCACGATCCACGGCTTCTGCGCGAGCACCCACGCGAGGGCGATCTGCGCGGGCGTCGTCTTCTTCCGCGCGGCGATCGCGGCGACGAGGTCGACGACCGCCTGGTTCGCCTTCCGGTTCTCCGGCGAGAAACGCGGCACCGTGTTGCGGAAGTCGTTGCTGTCGAAGGTCGTCGTCTCGTCGATCTTCCCGGTGAGGAATCCCTTGCCGAGTGGGCTGAACGGAACGAACCCGATGCCGAGCTCCTCGAGCGTGGGCAGGATCTCGGCCTCGGGCTCACGCCACCAGAGCGAGTACTCGCTCTGCAGCGCGGTCACCGGCTGCACGGCGTGCGCCCGCCGAATGGTCTGTACACCGGCCTCGGAGAGGCCGAAGTGCTTCACCTTCCCCTCGGCGATCAGGTCGCGCACCGCGCCAGCTACTTCCTCGATGGGTACGCTTCTGTCCACGCGGTGCTGGTACAGGAGATCGATCGTCTCGACACGGAGCCGCCGCAACGACTCCTCCGTCGTGCGACGGATGTCGTCGGGACGGCTCGTCAATCCGCGTATCGCGCCATCAGCGTCGATGGCGAAACCGAACTTCGTCGCGATCGCCACCTGGCCGCGAAACGGCGCCAGCGCCTCGCCTACCAGCGCCTCGTTCGCGAACGGTCCATAGACCTGCGCCGTGTCGAAGAAGGTGACGCCACGCTCGACGGCCGCGCGGATCACCGCGATCCCGTGCTCCCGGTCCACCGGCGGACCGAAACCGTGGCTGAGCCCCATGCAGCCGAGGCCGAGGGCGGAAACCTGAAGGCCGGAAGTCCCGAGCGTGCGCGTCTGCATCGTTGCTCCTCGTTGAGTCATGAGGTTCAACCAATCGCATACGGAACGGCTCATCTAGTGCCCGGCGCTGACCGGCCCGGTCACGATCCTGACCAATGGCTGGTCGGACTCACCGTTGCTACCAGGTTCGGCCGAGCCGTCGCTCCAGCGCCTCGCGTCGCGAGCGGCCGACTGGCAGCCGAACGCCGCCCTTCAGCTGGATCTCGTAGTCGCTCCCCTCGCTTCGCAGCAGCGTGTCGACGAGCGAGAGCCTCACGATCGCGGACCGATGCACCCGGATGAAGTGCTCGGGGTCGAGCCGCTCCTCGAGGTGCTGCAGCGACTCCCGGATGATGTACCGGTGCGCACCGACGTGAAGCTCCACGTACTGCCCGCTCGCCGTGACGTAGTCGATCTGCGCGACCGGCACCACGCGCATCTTTCCGCGCATCTGCACCGCGATGCGCTCGAGGTACTTCTCCCCTTGCCTGACCGGTGCGTCGGGGAGCGGCGACGGCGCGAGGACCGCGCTCGGGCCACCCTGCAGGAGTGCGATGAGCTGCTCGTGCAGTCGCTCGCGACTGTCGGACTCGACTCGCCGCCGTGCGCGGCGCACCGCCTCCTCGAACCGGTCGTCCTTGAACGGCTTCACGAGGTAGTCCACCGCGGCGGTGTCGAACGCGTCCAGCGCGTACTGATCGTAGGCGGTGACGAAGATCGTGGCCGGCATGTCGGCTGGGCCGATCGCCTGCACGACGTCGAGCCCCGACATGCGCGGCATCTGCACGTCGAGGAACACGAGATCCGGATGCACGGATCGAATCGCCTCGACGGCGGCCACCCCGTCGGCCGCGGTCCCTACCACCTCGATGTCCGCCTCGTCGTGCAGCAGGTCGAGCAATCGTTGACGACCGAGCGGCTCATCATCGACGACGAGCACGCGGAGCACGCGCGCATCGCGGACGGCGCGGTCGGTCAAGTCCGCACGAGCTCCTCGGACACGTGCAGATCCTCGCTCGTGTGGTAGGGCAGAGCGATGCGTGCGCTCGTGCCTCCACCCTTCACCGGCTGGAGCTCCACTCGCTGCTCCTCGCCGTAGAGCTCAGTGAGGCGATCTCGCGTGAGACGGAGCCCGACGCCGCTCATGCGTGACGGTGGCCCAGGGTCCTCGCCGGGCCCCGAGTCGCTCACGCTCAGCACCAGATCCTCCCCGATCCGCGATGCCGAGATCTCGATCGTACCGTGGCCGCCCGCCCGGTCGATGCCGTGCTTCATGGCGTTCTCGACGAGCGGTTGCAGGATCAGGTTCGGCACGAGGGCGTCCAGTACATCCGGCTCGGCGGTTACGATGGTTCGGAGCTGCCCCTGGTAGCGGATCTCGAGAATCTCGAGGTAGAGCTTCAACAACCGCAGCTCGTCGCGCAGCGGGATCTCCTGCTCCTTCGACTCCGCCAGCGCGTGCCGCAGCAGCTCGCTCAGGAGCGCGATCATGTCGCGCACGCCGCGCGGGTCCTTCGCCACCAGCGCGGACACGGCGTTGAGCGTGTTGAAGAGGAAGTGTGGATTGAGGCGCGCCCGAAGCACGGAGAGACGGGCTTCCGCGAGCTGTGCTTGCAGCTCCGAGCTCTGGGCCTGCAGCTGCGCCGTCCGGGCCCGCAGCTCCGCGCGCTCCGCCTGCAGCTGGCTCGCCTGCGCCTGGAGCTCGGCCGCCTCACGCTCGCGCGCGTGAAAGCGCCGCCTCATCTCGCTCGCGGTCGCCACGACGACGATGCCGAAGAACTCGACGATCTGCTGACCGTACCACCGCCCCATGTGCCAGAGCGCCATCAACGGGCTGACGTGGGCGCCGGCCGACGACGGCGGCGGCGGGAGAAGCAGGCGGTGCACGCCGAACGCCATCACCGTCACGACCACGCTCACGGCGAGCCCGGCGGCGACGACGAGCGGCACGCGGCGCAGGCGCGCCTCGCGATCTCGGTTCATCCACCCGGCGAGCCGGAACACGGGCGGCGTGAGCACCGCCCACACGTATGCGTTGAACAGCGCGATCGCGAGCAGGCGGCCCGGCTGCGGAGTGCCGACCGTGGC
>Ga0070669_100001027_pt1 | contig 20334 bp, 21 predicted proteins | sample KBSS53metaG_FD_64680 | JGI IMG/M metagenome (GOLD analysis project Ga0070669, IMG submission 64680) | Switchgrass rhizosphere microbial communities from Kellogg Biological Station, Michigan, USA - KBS S5-3 metaG | ecosystem: Host-associated > Plants > Roots > Rhizosphere > Soil ...
CGCAACGGCAGCAGAGACAAACAGGGCGAAGCGCGCAGCGCGCGAAGGGGCAATGATCATGGGCCTGCGTCATAGCATCGGCAAAGACCCATTCCAGCGAAATAGAGCGATGAACCGGGCGATTGCGATGCTCTCTCCCCTTGACCCTCGCCCCCCCGGTCTTACATGCAGGGCATGTTCATCGAAACCGAAACGACGCCGAATCCGGCCACGCTCAAGTTCCTGCCTGGCGAACGCGTGATGTCTGCCGGCACGCGCGCGTTCACGTCTCATGAAGAGGCAGAGGCTTCACCCCTGGCGCAGGCACTGTTCTCGCTGGGCGATGTTACCGAAGTGCTGTTCGGCCAGGAATTCGTGGCCGTGACAGTAGCGCCGGGCGTGCAGTGGGCCGATGCCAAGCCGCAAGTACTGGCGATCCTGCTCGATCATTTCGTATCGCAGGCGCCGCTGTTTGCCGCAGGCAGCGCGGCCGATATCATGGTCCCGGCCGAGGACGAGGACCTGGGCGATGACCCGGCCGACGCCGATATCGTGGACCAGATCAAGGACCTCATCGAAACCCGCGTGCGGCCTGCTGTGGCCAACGATGGCGGAGACATCATCTACAAGGGTTTCCGCGAAGGCGTGGTCTATCTCAAGATGCAGGGCGCATGCTCGGGCTGCCCGTCGTCCACCGCCACGCTCAAGCATGGCATCGAAAGCCTGCTCAAGCACTACGTGCCCGAAGTGGTCGAAGTGCGCGCGGCCTGAACGCGGGACCCTGCCCCGTGCCCGCATCAGCGCCGTTCGTCCGCCGCCGCCTGGTGATCGACAGTGCCACCGAAGCCTGCTCGGTGGCATTGTATGAAGGCGATACGTTGCTGGCGGGCGAATATCGCATGCTGGGGCGCGGCCATGCCGAACAGCTGATGCCGATGATCGCCGCGCTGCCCGACAAGGGGCGCGCAGCAACGATCCTGGTCGATCGCGGCCCAGGCAGCTTCACCGGCATTCGCGTCGGGCTTGCCGCCGCCCGCGCGCTGGCACTGGCCTGGAATGCGCGAGTGCTGGGATACGAAAGCCTGACGCTGGTGGCGGCCATGGCGCTGGCCGATCAGCCGGACACGGCGGTCGACGTGGTCATGACGGGTGGCCATGGCGAATGGTTTTTCCGTCCGTTCGATGCAGCCGGCCTGCCGCTCGACGATCTGTCCTCCCTGCCACCCCCAAAGGCGCTGGCCCGCCTTGCCGCGCCCCTTGTCGCCGGTAGCCAGGCCGCGGCTTGCGCGGATGGGGGCATTGATCGACGTGCGCGCCAATTGTGGCCCGATGCACGCCAGGCCCATCTTTTGCCCCCGGCTGCGCTGACCGATGGCGCGGCACCGGCCTATGGCCGCGCGCCCGACGCCAAGCTGCCTGTCGCGACGCCGCCAGCGATTGCCCGCCATCCGGCATGACCGCGCCCGTCGACGATCTCGACCGTATCATGGCCGTGATGGCGACGGCCTTTCCGCCCGACTATGGCGAGGCGTGGAATCGTCGGCAGGTGAGTGATGCGTTGTTGATCGGGCGCACCCGCTACGGCCTGATTGCCGCAGATGGTGGCGATCGTCCGCAAGATGCCGAAACAACCGCCGGCTTTTTCTTGTCGCGCAGCATATTCGATGAAGAAGAACTGCTGCTGTTCGCTGTTGCACCGCAATACCGCCGACGAGGCCTGGGCGAATCGCTGCTCACCCGCTTTATCGCACAAGCCCGCGAATTGGGCATGACGCGGTTGTTTCTGGAAATGCGCGAAGGTAATCCTGCCGGCCGGCTCTATGCCCGTCACGGCTTCCAAGCCATTGGAACAAGGCCCGGATACTACCGCAGCATTGCGGGCGAAAGGATTGCCGCAATCAGCCAGGAACTTAAACTATGATTTGAAATTTCGGCAAATCAGCGATTTGTGAAATTTCAGTCATTTTGTCGGATATCGTTACTTCTTGCGGTTGTTTCTTGAATATAAACGCGTATAGACATGCGATCCGCCCGACTAGTCGGGCAGCTTCCCCAAACGTGTCGCACAGCAACAAAAAAGAAAGTCGGATCGCAATGACTGATATCGAAAACGATATGCGCGAAACCCTGATCACGCTCACCTCGGACATCGTCGCTGCCCATGTCAGCAACAACAGCGTGTCGGTGAGCGATCTTCCGGTGCTCATTTCCAACGTCTATTCGGCGCTGGCTGGCCTCAAGCCGTCGGAACCGGTGTCTGAACCGGCGCCCGAACCGGCCGTTTCGATCCGCGCTTCGGTCAAGAACGACCACATCGTCTGCCTCGAAGACGGCAAGAAGCTCAAGATGCTCAAGCGCCACCTCGCCACGCGCTACAACATGACCCCGGAACAGTATCGCGCCCGCTGGAACCTGCCGGCCGACTATCCGATGGTGGCCCCGGCCTATGCCGAAAAGCGCCGCGAGCTGGCCAAGAAGATCGGCCTTGGCCGCAAGCCTGCTGCAGCGCCCGCCCCCGCTCCCGCCAAGCGCGGTCGCAAGGCGGCAGCCGCAACGGCCTGATGGGGTCACGCAGGCCTTTTCGCCTGCGCCTGACTGCAACCCGGCCCGGTGGAATGTGGTGCCATGCGCCGCATTGCCACCGGGCTTTTGCGTGTTTGCGCCACCGCCCGGCCTGGTGCTTTGCCGCTGATCCACAGGCAAGGCGCAATCCTTGCGTATCTTTCTGCCTTGTCGGTTAACAAGGGCGCCCACTTCGCCTATATTCCCCGCGACCTTGCCAGAATGACGAGAACAGCGTGCATCGACTGATCGATCTCGAAGCCCTTTGTGCCGAACGCGGACTGCGCATTACCGACCAGCGCCGCGTGATCGCGCAAGTGCTATCGGAAAGCGTGGACCATCCCGACGTGGAGAAGCTTCACGAGCGCGCTTCGGCGCGCGACCCGCGCATTTCGATCGCCACCGTCTATCGCACGGTGCGTCTGTTCGAGGAGGCCGGCATCCTCGATCGGCATGACTTCGGCGATGGTCGTGCCCGCTACGAAGCAACGCCCGAAGCGCACCATGACCATCTGATCGATGTGGAAACCGGCAAAGTGATCGAATTCGTCGATCCCGAACTGGAACAACTGCAGCGCCAGATTGCGGAGAAGCTGGGCTATCGCCTGGTCGATCATCGCATGGAACTTTACGGCGTGAAACTGGGCCGCGACAGCTAGGCCCGCCATGGTCCGCGCGCGAAACATCGGGCCGCAACGCGATGCTCCGATCGGCCTGCTGGGCGGTTTGCGCGTATTTTGGCGTGCCCTTGGCATTCTTCTGGCACTCTTGGTCTGCGTGCCGCTGCATTATGTGTGGCGTACAGTCCATTATGGATCGCCCTTGCCCCGCGTGTTCCTGTTCCTGGCCGCCCGGTTGTGCGGGGCGCGGGTGCGGGTCCATGGCACGCCGCTGCGGCGCGACGTGTTCTACATCAGCAACCATCTGTCCTGGATAGACATTCTCGCGCTTGGCGGGGCCAGCGGCACGGCATTTGTCTCCAAGGCAGAAATCGGCAGTGCGCCGGTAGTGGGCTGGCTCTCGCGGCTCAACCGCACCGTCTTCGTCAGCCGCGAAGATCGCTTGGGCGTGGCCGGCCAGATCAACCGCCTGCGCGAGGCACTGGCCGACAACTGGGCCATTACTGTCTTTCCCGAAGGAACCACGACCGACGGTCAATCGCTGCTGCCGTTCAAGACCTCGATGCTCAGCGTGCTCGAACCGCCGCCGCCTGGCGTGCTGGTGCAGCCCGTGGTGCTCGACTATGGCGCCGTGGCCGAATGGATCGGCTGGATCGGTACCGAGGGCGGCCTCGCCAATGCCAAGCGCATCCTGGCGCGGCGCGGGGCATTCCGGCTCAACATCCATTTCCTCGATCCGTTCGATCCGCGCGATTTTCCCGGCCGCAAGGCGATTGCCGCCCAGGCCCGCAACCGCATCGTGCCGGCCATGGAACGCAACCTGGGCAAACCACTGCGCCCGTTCCACCTTGATGTGCCGCAAGTGGGCTATAGCCGGGACAAGCACGACCGCGCGGCGTGAATTGCGCCGTTGCGCGGGCGCCCTTCGACAGGCTCGGGGCGGACGGACCTTCAACATGATTTCGCGAAATCCATTCGGGTTGAGCGTGTCGAAGCCCCTCGCGATCACGTGCAACGCCAGTTCCCATTCCGGCCCAATTGCCTTATGGGGCGCGACTTATGCCCGCAGAGAATCCCCCCCGGACGTTTCACGTCAAGAGCTTCGGCTGCCAGATGAACGTCTATGACGGCGAGCGCATGGCCGAACTGCTCACCGCCCAAGGCATGACCGCCAGCGCAGAGCGCGAGGATGCCGACCTTGTCGTGCTCAACACCTGCCACATCCGCGAAAAGGCCACCGAAAAGGTCTATTCCGATATCGGCCGCCTGCGCCGCGACAATGGCACCGTGCCGCTGATTGCGGTGGCCGGTTGCGTGGCCCAGGCCGAGGGCGAAGAGATCATGGCACGCGCGCCGTCGGTCAAGGTGGTGGTGGGCCCGCAAGCCTATCACCGTTTGCCCGCAATGGTCGCCGATGCGGTCGCCGGCAAGCGCGGCACCGAAACCGACATGCCGGCAGAGGCGAAGTTTGCCGCCTTGCCCAAGCGTCGCCGCTCCGGGCCCAGCGCCTTCCTCACCGTGCAGGAAGGGTGTGACAAGTTCTGCACCTATTGCGTGGTGCCCTATACGCGCGGCGCGGAAATCTCGCGCCCCTTCGCCGATCTGGTGGAAGAGGCCAAGCTGCTGGTGGCCGGCGGCGCGCGCGAGATCACGCTGCTGGGCCAGAACGTCAATGCCTGGACCGGCAGCGACGACAAGGGCCGCGCCATCGGCCTCGAAGGCCTGATCCGCGTGCTGGCGGCAGAGCCGGACCTGGCCCGCATCCGCTATACCACCAGCCATCCCAATGACATGAGCGACGGGCTGATTGCCGCCCATGCCGAAATCGACAAGCTGATGCCGTTCCTGCACCTGCCGGTGCAGGCTGGCAATGACCGCGTGCTCAAGGCCATGAACCGCAGCCACACGGTGGAAAGCTATCTGAAGATTCTCGATCGCGTCCGCGCTGCGCGGCCCGACATCGCGCTGTCGGGCGATTTCATCGTCGGCTTCCCCGGCGAGACCGAGGCCGAATTCCAGGACACGCTCGATCTGGTCGCCACTGTCGGCCACGCCCAGGCGTTCAGCTTCAAGTATTCGCCCCGGCCGGGTACGCCTGCCGCCACGATGGACGGCCAGGTTGCTGCCGAGGTGATGGACGACCGACTGAAGCGTCTGCAGGCCGCGCTGGCGCGCGATGCTACGGCCTTCAACCAGGCGAGCGTGGGCCGGCGCTGCCAGGTTCTGGTGGAGCGCCGCGGGCGCCAGGCCGGGCAATGGCTGGGCAAATCCCCCTGGCTGCAATCGGTTCACTTCACAGCCGACGTGGCAATCGGCGATCTGGTGACGGTGGACCTGGTGCAGGCCGGCCCCAATTCGCTGGCCGGACGCCTGGTGGCCTGAAACCGGCCCCACCCGGCATCATGAAAAAGGCCCCTTCCGCTGTGGAAGGGGCCTTTTTTTCATCGCTTAGCGATAGTGGTGGTGATGATGACGGTGCGCATAGCGCATCTTGTGGTGCATCACCTTGCGGTCGTGGCGCAGGTCGCGCCGATCGTGGCGCAGCTCGTGACGGGCAATATGCGCGGCGCGTTCGTTGCCACGGGCGCGGGCAACGGCCAGCGCGCGGCGATCGTGGCGCACGTCGGCGCGATCATGGCGCACTTCATGGCGGGCAGCGGCCACGGCCGGCGGGTTGATCGGCTGGGCATTGGCCATGGCCGGCGCCAGGACCGGGCCCAGCATGGCAGCAACGACAGCGGCGAGGACGAACTTGCGCATGGATTAACTCCTTGATCGGCCGCCCCGGCGCCGTGCCTTGGGGTCTGTTCCGGCCATGAGGTGGTTATGGCCCTGCCCGGCTGAATGCCTGCCGAAGCATCTTGCAAGAAACCGCTCAGGTTTGTCGTGCGCCGGCAGCAAAGTGTCGCGGGATTGTTACTTGGGTTGTGCATTTTGCATGGCAGGTCCTTGCACCCGGCCGATTGCGCCTTACAGTTGGATAAAGAGGTTCGATGAAAGGAGCGCGAAAACCCCACCCCATGGCTCGCAAATTCACCCGCGCGCACGAGGATGCGCATCGCGACATGACTTTCGACCGGCCCGGGCATCGTGCCGCAATAAGCGGCGATGGGCATAGTGTCAGGGCTCGGCCAGATGGCCCCCGTCGCGCACGCGCGGAAGTGGAATTCGATGAGCAAACCATGCTGGGGGCGCTGTTCGGGCAGTTCGATACCAACTTGGTGCAGATCGAGAATCGCCTGGGCGTGTTCATTTCCGCCCGCGGCAACAAGGTGCTGATCGAAGGCCCGGAAGACGCCGTGGCCCGCGCCCGCGATGTGCTCAAGGGCCTCTATCAGCGGCTCAACCAGGGCCACGAGATCGACAGCGGCGCCCTGGAATCGCTAATCGCGATGAGCGCGGAGCCCACGCTGGAAGGCATCATCACCGGCACGCCGGGCAATGCCCCGCCGATCATGATTCGCACCCGCCGCAAGACGATCGTGCCGCGTTCGGCCACGCAGATTTCCTACATGCAATCGCTGGTGAAGAACGACGTGATCTTCGCCCTGGGCCCGGCGGGCACCGGCAAGACCTATCTGGCCGTTGCCCAGGCCGTGGCGCAATTGATGACGGGCTCGGTCCAGCGCCTGATCCTCTCGCGCCCGGCGGTGGAAGCGGGCGAGCGGCTAGGCTTCCTGCCTGGCGACATGAAGGAAAAGGTCGATCCCTACCTGCGTCCGCTCTACGATGCGCTGTATGACTGCATGCCACCCGAACAGGTGGAGCGGCGCATCGCCAGCGGCGAGATCGAGATCGCCCCGATCGCGTTCATGCGCGGCCGCACCCTGGCCGATGCCTTCGTCATTCTCGACGAAGCGCAGAACACGACGCCTGCGCAGATGAAGATGTTCCTCACCCGTTTTGGCCAGAACAGCCGCATGGTGGTCTGCGGCGATCCCAAGCAGGTGGACCTTCCGGGCGGAGTGGCCGCCAGCGGGCTGGCCGATGCCGTCAAGCGGTTGGAAGGGGTGGACGGCATTGGCGTGGTTCACTTCAGCCGTGCCGATGTGGTGCGCCACCCGATCGTGGGGCGGATCGTGGAAGCGTATGAGGGTAACGAGGCGTAGCGTCGGGCATCACACCACCCCCAACCCCCTCCTCTGAAGAGGAGGGGGCTTTCTGCTCTACTCCCCATGCTCTTTAGAGGAGGAGGTCAGGGGTAGTGGAAGCGGAACGCCGATCTTGCATTTTTTGCACATCACGGGTGGCGCACGGGTCCCCGCCATGCAAAAGCGGTTCCCGCCCCCAACTGTACAGGCCCTGCATGACCGCGCCGATTCTGGAAATCGACATCGACCCCATCTGGGGAGAAACCACCGATTGGGAGGCATTGGCCAATCGCGCGGCGGAAGCGGCGGCGCAGGTTGCGCCCGAACTGGCGCACCCCAACCTCCTGGTCAGCCTGGTCCTGGCCGACGACGCCGAAGTGCACGCGCTCAACAAGCAATGGCGGGCCAAGGACAAGCCGACCAACGTGCTGTCCTTCCCGATGCTGGCACGCGAGGATGTGCTGCGCGCCGCAGCCGACGAGGATGCGCCGGGCATGCTGGGCGACCTGATCCTGGCCCAGGGCGTCTGCGCGCGCGAGGCGGCGGGAAAGGGCGTCTCGGTGGAAAGCCATGCCACGCATCTGGTGATTCACGGATTGTTGCACTTGGCCGGCTATGACCACGAACAGGGCGATGCCCAGGCCGAGGAAATGGAAGAGTTGGAGCGGAAGGCGCTTGCCTTGCTGGGTCTTGCCGACCCATATGCGTGAATGACAGGATCAACAGGCGAAGGAGCAAAGTCAGTGCCCGAGGGCAATGGGTCCGGCGGTGAAAATCGTTCGGCCGAAGGCGACAGTAGTGGCGCGCTATGGCGCGTGATAAGGGCCTTTTTCAAAGGGCCTGACCATGACCAGTCCCTGCGGGCGCAGATCGAGGAAGCGATCGAGGAGCACGAGCACGAGCCCGGCCATGACGAGGGCGCCGATGGCGACCTGGTGCCGGTGGAGCGCCAGATGCTCAAGAACCTGCTCCATTTCAGCGAGCGCGATGCCGACGACGTGGCCATTCCGCGCGGCCAGATCATCGCCATTCCCGCCTCGTCCAGCTTTGCCCAGGTGGTCGCCGCCTTTGCCGAACATGGCCACAGCCGCCTGCCGGTCTATGGCGAATCGCTCGATGAAGTGCAGGGCATGATGCACATCAAGGACGTGTTCCCGATCGTGGCGGACATGGCGCTGAAGAATGCACCCCCACCCGAAGACTGGACCGTGCTGCTGCGCCAGCCGCTGTTCGTGCCCCAAGCACGCGGCGCGATCGACGTGCTGGCCGACATGCGCGGCAGCCGCACGCACCTGGCCGTGGTGATCGACGAATATTCCGGCACCGACGGGATCATCACGTTCGAGGATCTGGTCGAGGAAATCGTGGGCGACGTGGAAGACGAGCACGACGACGCCCCCGAAGTGCTGCTCAACCAGCTCGATCCCGATACCTGGGATGCCGATGCCCGTGCCGAACTGGAAGACGTGGCCCAGACGATCGATCCGCGCCTGGCCGAGGTGGAGGAAGATGTCGACACGCTCGGCGGGCTGGCCGTCGTCCTGGCCGGCGAAGTGCCGCCGGTGGGCCGCGTGCTGGAACACGCATCCGGCTGGCGCCTGGAAGTGACCGGAGGCGATGAACGCCGTCTCACCCGCCTGCGCCTCCACGCCCCCGCCATTCTTGCCGAAGAAGAAGAAGACTGATGATCCGCCGCCTGCCTCCGCTGCGTTCGCTGGAAGCTTTCATCCGCGTGGTGCGCGCCGGGTCTGCCAAGACCGCGGCGGCCGAACTGGCATTGAGCCCTTCGGCCCTGTCGCGGCGACTGGCGGCGCTGGAGGAATTCGTCGGCAAGCCGCTGTTCGAGCGCAAGCACCAGGCACTCAAGCTGACCGAAGACGGCCAGACGCTGTACGAAGCGGTCGCCCCGCTGATCGACGAGATGGCCGACCGGATCGACCGCATGATCGATACCGGCAAGGTCATGCGCCTGCGGCTGGGCGTGCTGCCGCTGTTCGGCAGCCAGCGCCTGTTCCCGCGCCTGGGCGAATTGCGCAAGCTGCACCCGCAGTTGCATATCGACATCGACAGTTCCACCGCCGCCGAAACCAAGCTGGGCGACACGATCGATGCCGCGATCATCCTGTCCGAAGGGCCGGACGCCGCACTCCATTCAGTGCGTCTCGATCACAACCGCGTCTATGCCATCGCCAGCAAGCAACTGGCTGCGGAACTGGGAGACCGGCCGGACATGGCGCTGCTCGGCAAGCAGACGTTCCTGGTCCACAACGACTTGCCCGCCAGCTTCGAAGCCTGGAAGCGCACGCTGCACCTGGAAGCGCTGGAGCCAGCGGCGATCGACCATTTCGATTCCGGCCAGTTGATCCTGGAAGCGGCGGCGCAGGGGCTGGGCATCGCGATCATGCACGATGACCATTTCACCCGCAGCCACGATCCCCGCCTCGCGCGGGTCTACGACATCGAGGTGGACAGCCCCTATTCCTACTGGTTCGTCTGCCGCCCCCGCGCCCTGCAATCGCGCCCGGTGCGCCTGTTCCACGACTGGATGCTGAAAGCCGGGCTCTGATTGCCGGCCGGGCGCCTGAAACTCCATTGCAATTGCCGACATTATGTGATCACAGTAGCGGGACAGCCTTTTCTCGCAGGTGATCGACATGGCATCCGAAGGTAAGCCGGGCGCAGGCGTGACTCGCCGCATATTCGTGACCACCGGAACGGCTGCGGCCGCTGCCACGACGCTGGGTGGCACGCCATCGCTTGGCGCTTCGGCGGCAGCGCCTGCATTGCCCGGCCATGCCGGCGAACCGGGGGGCTATTACCCGCCGCTGCGCACTGGCATGCGCGGATCGCACCCCGGCTCTTTCGAGATTGCCCATGCACTGCGCGATGGCCAGGCCGTGGGCCAGGCGCTCGCCGGGCCGGCGCACGAAAGCTATGATCTGGTCGTGGTGGGCGGCGGTATCAGCGGGCTTTCCGCCGCGCTGTTCTACCGTGATCGCAATCCGGCGGCCAGGATCCTGATCCTGGAAAATCACGACGATTTCGGCGGCCATGCCAAACGCAACGAATTTCGCGTGCGCGGCCACACCCTGCTGATGAACGGGGGCACGGCCGGCATCGAAAGCCCCACGCCCTACAGCAAGGTGGCCGATGGCCTGCTCAGGCGCCTGGGGATCGACGTACCGGCACTGACCAAGGCCTATGGCGGGGCGGAATCCGAAGAGGGCACGCTGGCGGGCGTAAAGCTGGGCCGCGCCGTGTTCTTCGACAAGGAAAGCTTTGGCAGTGATGCACTGATCCCCCTGCCCGACGACGTGCCGATCGACACGGCACTGGCCAAGGCGCCCCTCTCGGCCGCCGCGCGCGCGCAGATCGCGGCGCTGGAAGCGGGAACCACCGATCCGCTCGGCGCGATGCCCATGGCGCAGCGCAAGGATTACCTCACCACCATCAGCTATCGCGATTACCTGGCCAAGCATGGCGGCCTTTCTGAAGAAGCCCTGCTGTTCTACCAGAACCGGCCACTTGGCTGGTGGTGCGTGGGCGCGGACGGGATCAGCGCGCTCGATGCCTGGGGGACTGGATTCTTTCCCGGATTCAAGGGCCTGAAGATCGACCCGGGCGGCACCATGCGCATGGGGTATACCCCGCGCGGCTTTGCCAGCACGGGCGGCAGCTACGATTTCCATTTCCCCGATGGCAACGCCACGATCGCCCGCCGCCTGGTGGCGCAACTGATACCCGGCTTCATGCCGCCCGGCCTCACGGTGGAACAATCGATCCTGGCGCCGGCCAACTATGCCGCGCTCGACAAGCCCGAAAACGCGGTGCGGCTGCGCCTTTCCAGCATCGCCATCCATGCCGTGAACCGCGCGCAGGCCGGGGCGGACGTGGTCTATTCCCACGCCGGAAAAGTGCACAAGCTCGCCGCGCGCCACGTTGTCATGGCGTGCTACAACATGATCATTCCCTATCTGGTGCCCAGCATGCCGGCCGCGCAAAAGGAAGCGCTGCACGAACTGGTAAAGGAGCCGCTGGTCTATGTCAGCGTCGCGCTCGACAACTGGCGCGCCTTTGCCAAGGCCGGGCTGTCGTCGATCCAGTTTCCGCAAGCCTGGTTCCAAGGGGCCAGCCTGGATTATGCCGTCGCCATGGGTGGCTATGCCGGGCCGAAATCGGCCGATGATCCCATCGTGCTGCACATGATGGGCATTCCCCACCAGCCCGGCCTGCCCGAGCACGACCAGAGCCGCGCAGGCCGCATGGAACTGCTCAGCACCGATCTCGCCACCTTTGAAACCCGCATCCGCGACCTGCTGACCCGCGCGATGGGCCAATATGGCTTCGACGCGGACAAGGATATCGTGGCCATCACCATCAACCGCTGGCCCCACGGCTATGCGCCGGAATACAACGCCCTGTGGGACAAGCAGCAGGACGACGACCCGCTCGCGCCGCACAAGGTGGCCCGCCAACGCTTTGGCGCAATCGCCATCGCCAACTCTGACAGCGGCCGCGCCGCCTATACCGACAGCGCCATAGACCAGGCCTGGCGGGCGGTGGGGGAATTGCTGGGGTAAGGCGGTGCTCTGTTCAGAGCATGGTTTCAAGCACCCAGCCAGCCGCTTGCGATCTCGCCCTTGTGCCCCTCGGGCGCCAGCGCAGCACGCAGGGCTTGCAGCAGGGGGGGCAGCGCCTGGGTGAAGGCATAGGGCGGGTTGACGATGAACACGCCAGCGCCGTTGTAGACGCCGGGCTGATCGCTGTCGTAGAGCCAGTGCTCCACCCCCAGCAGCTTGGGGATGCCAAGCTTGCGCAGTTGCTCCTTCCACCGCACATGCATGGCGCGGTCCTTGAGCGGATACCAGATCAGCGTCACGCCATGCGACCATTTGCGGTGCGCGGCCGCAAGCGTGGACGTGATGTGCGTGCGTTCGTCGGTTTGCTCGTAGGGCGGGTCCACCACCACCACGCCGCGCGCGGTGCGCGGCGGCAGCATGGCCAGCCATAGCTCGTAGGCATCGCGTTCATGCACCGCAGCGGGGGTGTCCCGCATCGCGCCGCGCAGGGCATGGGCATCTTCGGGGTGTTTTTCGTTGAGGACCAGGAAATCCTGCGGGCGCAGAAGCTGGGCCAGGAACCGCGGCGAGCCTGGGTAGAGGTGGACTTCGGCCCCGGCGTTCACCGCCTGAACCGCAGCGCGATAGTCGTCCAGCAACGGGTTCGTATCGGCAAAGGCCCGCAGCACGCCCTGGGTGTATTCCCCGGTGCGCTGCGCGTCTCCGCCGATCAGATCGTAAAGCCCGCATCCCGCATGGGTGTCGATCAGGGTCAGCGGGCCGGGCTTTTGCTGCAAGGCCCGCACCAGCGCGATCAGCAGGCAGTGCTTCACGACATCGGCACTGTTGCCGGCATGGAAGGAATGGCGATAATTCATTCTATTTCTTAGCTCTGGCGGCTGGCGGCCCGATTGCGAGGCTGAGGTTCACCGCCCCTTCTTGGTCACGCTCGCCGTAAAGTCAGGGTCCTTGTTGGCCACCCAGTCCACGAACTTGCGGATCGGCGGGTGCGCCAGCAGCACGTCCACATCCAGCCCCGCGCGTTGCAGTTCGGAATTGGTGAAGTTTGCCGTCAGCGTCTGCTGGCAGATGCCGTGCATGGGCACCGTGTCGCGGCCGCCGCGGCTTTTGGGCACGGGGTGATGCCACACGATGGTGCTGCCGGTGGGCCGGCCACAGAGCCAGCAGGGGACGGGCGGCGGGGCTTGTTCTTCGACGGCTTCGGGTTCGTCGTCCATCCAGCCGCCGCGCTTGGCGTGTTTGCGTGCCATTTAGGGTTTAAACTCGATTGACATAGGGTCATGACGGAGCGCATTTTGGCGCCAGGCGAGGAGTAAGGAGGAAGCGATGGCATTCCATCGTGACCGACGCGCGACGCTGCCTGGCGCCAAAAGACCCCCGCCGCGAAGCGGTCGATCCCTAGCCAATCGAGTTTGAACCCTACAGATTGAGCCGATCCCAGTCCTGCATCAGGTCTGCGCAATCGCCGATGTCCCCGGCAATGGCATCGTGCAGCCCTTGTTCGTCACCCTTGGCAATCGCCTTGGCCGCCGCCTGGTGGTGATCGACCAGTGCGGCCGTGCCATAGCGGCCATAGACCACGCGCATGAACGGGCCGAACTGCATCCACAGGCTTTCGATCATGCGGTTGGCCAGCGGCATCGGCGCGGCGCCATAGATCAGCGAGTGGAAACGGAAGTTGGATTCCATGTAGGCGTTCACGTCACCCTCGCCCAGCGCCGCATCGGTCGCCTCGTCCGCCGCGCGGATTTCGCGCAGGCGCTCTGCATCGATGTGCGGCAGCGCCGCCACGGCGGCCACCGGTTCGAGCAGGGTGCGCAGGCGCATGATCTCGTCAAAGCGCTCCAGCGTCATCTTGGGCACCATCACCGCCCGCTTGGAGCGGATGTCCACCGCGCCCTCGGCGGCGATGCGGCTGAGCGCATCGCGCACCGGCATCTGGCTCACGCCCAGTTGCTGCGCCAGGCCACGGGTGGAAATGCCTACGCCCGGCGCGATCTTACCGGTGATCAGGCGATAGCGCAGGTCTTCATAGACCTGCTCGCGCAGCGACGAGGTGACTTCACCTGCCTCGGCCATCGCCGGCGCAGCCTTCGCGGCGCGAGCGGCGCGCACGGCGGGGGCTTTTGCCACGCCTTTGACGGCCGCGCTCTTGGGCGTTGCCGTCTTGGCCGGGGCAGCCTTGCCCGTTGCGGCCTTTGCCTGGCCCTTCGCCTTGGTGGCGCCGATCTTCATGCCTGTCTGTTCCAAATCAACCTGTCGTCTTCATGGCGGGCCGCAGCTTGGCGCAACCGTGATCATCGATCGCGCCAGGCCCTTTGCCACCGTGATGAACCTTTTGCGCGCCAAGGCCAAGGGTTTTCATTTGACGCAACAGGGCCGCCTTCCTATCTGTGATCTTAGAATCCAACAGGACCAGTTCATGACCACCGTTCGCAATTACGATATCGCCACGCTGCGCCAGCTGGACATGGCGCACCACCTTCCTGCCCAGTCCAGCTATGCCCTGCAGTTGCAGCTGGGCGGCAGCCGCGTGATCACCCATGCCCAAGGCTGCACGATCACCGATGGCGAGGGTCATTCGCTGCTCGACGGCATGGCCGGGCTGTGGTGCGTGAACGTGGGCTATGGCCGCGACGAGCTGGCCGAAGTGGCACGCAGCCAGATGCTGGAACTGCCGTTCTACAACACCTTCTTCCGCACCGCGACGCCCCCGCCGATCGAGCTGGCAGCGCGCCTTGCCGGCCTGCTCAGCGGCGAATTGCAGCATGTGTTCTTCAACAACAGCGGCTCGGAATCCAACGACACGGTATTCCGCCTGGTGCGCACCTATTGGGCGCTGAAAGGTGAGCCCAAGCGCACCGTGTTCATCAGCCGGCGCAATGCCTATCATGGCTCCACCGTGGCATCGGCAAGCCTGGGTGGCATGGATTTCATGCACGCGCAGGGCGGGTTGCCGATCCCCGGCGTCGAACACGTGATGCAGCCCTACCTGTTCGGCGAAGGCTTTGGCGAAGACCCGGAAAGCTTTGCCACGCGCGCCGCCGCTGCGATCGAAGAACGCATCCTGGCGGTGGGCCCGGAAAACGTCGCGGCCTTTATCGGCGAACCGGTACAGGGCGCGGGCGGCGTGATCATTCCCCCGCCCGGCTATTGGCAAAAGGTCGAGGCGATCTGCCGCAAGTATGGCATCCTGCTGGTGGCCGATGAAGTGATCTGTGGCTTTGGCCGGCTGGGCGCCTGGTTCGGCTTCCAGCACTTCGGCTTCACGCCCGATATCGTCTCGATGGCCAAGGGGCTGTCATCGGGATACCTGCCGATCTCGGCCACGGGCGTCAGCCGCGAAATCGTGGAAACGCTGCGCGCCTCTGGCGAGGAATTCGTCCACGGTTTTACCTATTCGGGCCATCCGGTCTGCGCTGCGGTGGCGCTGCGCAACCTCGATATCATCGAGCGAGAGGACCTGGTGGGCCGCACCGCGCGCGATACCGGGCCCTATCTGGCCGCCGCCTTGGCCGAACGCATTGCCCCGCACCCGCTGGTGGGCGAAGCACGCTCGCTCGGCCTGATCGGCGCGGTGGAGATCGTGGCCGAAAAGGGCACCAACCGCCGCTTTGGCCAAGGGGATCAGGGGGGGAAGGGCGGCCAGGCCGCGCCGATCATCCGCGATCACTGCATTGCGCGCGGGCTGATGGTGCGCGCGGTGCGCGACGCTATCGTGATGAGCCCGCCGCTGGTGATCACCCATGCCGAGATCGACCAGCTGGTCGACACGATCAAGGCCGCGCTCGACGCTTCGCAAGAGGAACTGGCGCAGATCTGAGCAAGGCGCGGCGGGGTGCGCGTCACCCCGCCAGCATGCTGCCCGTCTCCACGAACCGCTGGTGCCAGGAAAGCGCCTCGGCCAACAAGGCCGGCGAGTGCTTGCCATAGGAATCGCGCAAGGCGCGAGCATAATAGTCTGCCAACTGCTCGCGATAGGTGGGGTGCACGCAGTTGGCGATCACCTGCTCCGCACGCTGCTTGGGCGCCAGACCACGCAGATCGGCCAGGCCCTGGTCGGTGACGATGACCTGCACATCCTGATCGATGTGATCGACATGGCTGACTTGCGGGACGATCGTGGAAATTGCCCCGCCCTTGGCCATCGATGGCGCCATGAAGATGGAGATATAGGCATTGCGGGCAAAATCGCCCGAGCCGCCGATGCCGTTCTGGATGCGCGAGCCCATCAGGTGCGTGGAATTGACGTTGCCATAGATATCGGCCTCGATCATCCCGTTCATGGCAAGGCAGCCCAGGCGCCGCACCAGTTCGGGATGGTTGGAAATCTCCTGCGGCCGCAACACGATACGATCGCGATAGCGGTGCATCTCCGCGTTCAATGCCTCGGCCGCCAGCGGACTGAGTGAAAAGGCCGTGGCGGAAGCCATCGCCAGCTTGCCCGAGGCGAGCAGGTCGAGCATCCCGTCCTGCAGCACTTCGGTATAGGCGGTCATCGGATCGAACGGGCTGTCCATGAGGCCGGTGAGCACGGCATTGGCGATGTTGCCCACGCCCGACTGGATCGGCAGCAACGAGGCCGGCAAGCGCCCGACCTTCACTTCATGGGCAAAGAACTGCAGCAGGTGCCCGGCAATCGCACGCGCCGCATCGTCGGGCGCCTTGAACGGCGCATTACGATCGGGGGTGTCGGTCGCGACAACCGCCACCACCTTGGCCGGATCGATGCGGAATGTGGGCTGGCCGATGCGATCGTTGGGGTGGATCAGCGGGATCGGCTTGCGGTGCGGCGGCAAAGCCGTGCCGTAATAGATATCGTGCATCCCATGCAGCGCCTCGTGCTGCCAGGAATTGACTTCCAGGATGATCTTGCCGGCACGATCCAGCCAGGTCTTGTTGTTGCCCACCGACGAAGAGGGCACCACGCTGCCATCGGACAGGATCGCCGAAACTTCCACCAGTGCGATATCGAGCGGGCCGAGAAAGCCCTGCCAGGCCACCGGTGCCACCTGGCTCAGGTGCATGTCGAAATACTGGACGGTGCCGGCATTGATCTGCTCGCGCACCAGGGGATCGGAATTGTAGGGCAAGCGGAAGTCGATGCCCTTGGCCCGCGCCAGCGCGCCATCGAGTTCCGGCCCGGTGGAAGCGCCCGTCCACACCTTGATTGCATAGGGCCGTCCCTGCGCATGGGCATCTTCCATCCGCCGCGCCAGGGCCTGGGGCACGGCCTTGGGATAGCCGGCGCCGGTAAATCCGCTCATCCCCACGACAGCACCAGGGCCGATCAGGCCGGCGGCATCATCCGCACTCATCAGTTTGGCACGGTAATCGGGATGGGCGATGCGCGCGGTCGACACAGCTGGCGAAACCGGATTCATGGGGGCTCCTCTCGGGTTCAAGTCTACCCCGCCCCTAAGCCGATGCGCGTTGTCCCACAGCAAAAAAGGCGGGGACCAGCCCCGCCTTTTCCCTGATATGATACAGGTTTCGTCTCAATAGCGAGACAGCACCCCCGATCAGGCGGCCTGCACGGTCGCCTTGCGGATCACGCCAGGGTTTGCCGGCGGTTCGCCCTTGGGCAGCGCGTCGATCAGGTCCATGCCGCTCTCCACTTCGCCCCACACCGTATACTGGCGATCGAGGAACTGCGCGTTGTCGAAGCAGATGAAGAACTGGCTGTTGGCCGAGTGCGGATAGCTGGTGCGGGCCATCGAGCACACGCCGCGAACGTGCGGCTGATCGTTGAATTCGGCCTTCAGGTCCGGCTTGTCCGAACCGCCCATGCCGGTCCCCTGGGGGCAGCCGCCCTGTGCCATGAAGCCGGGGATCACGCGGTGGAACTTCACCCCGTCGTAAAAGCCTTCCGAGGCCAGTTCCTTGATGCGTTCCACGTGGCCGGGAGCCAGATCGGGGCGCAGTTTGATGACCACGTCGCCCGAATCCAGCGACAGGACCAGTTTTTCTTCAGACATCGACACTCTTCCTTGGCAAAGAATAGCTATTTTGTTGAAATCCGGCCTCGCCGGATTTTGCGGCCGGTGCCGCGACAAACTCTAACGCGGATATAGGCATTCCGCCCGCAAAGTCACGCTGCACTGCATCATTGCATTTGCGCGATGATCGCCTATCCCCGCCATGATGGACGACCGCGCGCCCCTGGACCACGAACCGCAGATCGACACCGACGCCGTGATGATGGCGGCGCCCGAGCCTGCGCGCAATTCGCAGGAACTAGACGAGGAAGACAACACCCTGCGCCCCTCGTTCCTGCGCAAGGTGAGCGAGGCGCTGGACGCGGAAGACCAGGAAACCGCCTACAACCTGGTCGAGCCGCTGCACCCGGCCGACATTGCCGACCTTTTCGAGCTGATCGGCCACGAATACCGTGCGCCACTCGCCCGCGCGATCAACGACCTCCTGGGGTCGGAAGTGCTGGCCGAGCTGAACGACTGGGTGCGCGACGACCTTGTCGACGAGTTGGAGCCCGAAGAGGTTGCCGACCTTGCCGAGCAGATGGAGACGGACGACGCCGTCGCCATGATCGAGGACATGGACGCGGCCGACCAGGCCGCCGTCCTGGCCGAGATGGAGCCCGAAGACCGCGCCGCGATCGAAAGCGCGCTGTCCTATCCCGAAGAATCCGCCGGCCGCCTGATGAGCCGCGACGTGATCGCGGTTCCCGAACACCTGAGCGTGGGCGCGCTGATCGACTATCTGCGCAGCGACGATGAACTGGCCACCGAGTTCTGGGAAGTCTTCGTGGTCGACGTGAAGCACCGCCCGGTCGGCACCTGCCAGCTGTCCTGGATCCTGCGCACGCCGCGCGAAGTGGCCCTGGCCGACGTGATGAAGCGCGACCAGACGCTGATCCCGGTAACCATGGACCAGGAGGAAGTGGCCCTCCGCTTCCAGAAATACGCCCTGATTTCCGCCGCCGTCGTCGATGAAGGCGGCCGCCTGGTGGGCCAGATCACGGTGGACGACGTGGTCCACATCATCCAGGAAGAAGCCAGCGAAGACATCCTGCGTCTTTCGGGCGCGGGCGACGGCGACATCAACGAGCCGATCGCCCTGACCGTGCGCACGCGCCTTTCATGGCTGGTGGTCAACCTGGGCACGGCGATGGTTGCCGCGTCGGTCGTGGGCATGTTCCAGGGCGCGATTGCGCACTTTGCCTTGCTGGCCGTGCTGATGCCGATCGTTTCGGGCATGGGCGGCAATGCCGGCACGCAGACCCTGGCCGTGGTGGTGCGCGCCATTGCCACCAACCAGCTGACCAGTTCCAACACCGTGCGCATGATCCTGCGCGAATTGCGCATTGCGCTGGCCAACGGTCTTTCGCTGGGTTTGCTGATCGGCCTTGGCACCACGCTGATCTTCGGCAATCCGCACTTGGGCGCGGTGATTGCGGCCGCCATGGTGATCAACAATCTGGTGGCGGGCCTTGCCGGGATATTGGTTCCCGTCACGCTCGATCGGCTGCGTGTGGATCCGGCTGTCTCTTCGGCCGTATTCGTGACGATGGCGACCGATGTCATGGGGTTCTTCTCGTTCCTGGGGCTGGCGGTCGCAACCGGGCTCGCCGCCTGATATCGATCGAAAGATACCTGCAATGCCCCTGCACATGACCAAGGTTGCCTATGGCGCGCAATCGCTGGCCGAAGTCCACGAATGGTTCTCGGCCGGGCGGCGCCATGGTGCCAACGGCCTGGCGCGGCTGACCACGCGCAACCGCCCGCGCCGTCATGACGAAATGATCGGCGGCTCACTGTACTGGATCTTGAAGCACCAACTGGTCGCGCGCAGCGAGATCGTGGGTTTCGAGGAAGCCGAAGGCGGGCGCACCCATATCGTGATCTCGACCACGCTGATCGACGTGGTGCCCAAGCCCCGCCGCGCTCACCAGGGCTGGCGCTATCTGGAACCGGCCGACGCGCCGGCAGACCTGGGCGAAGGCCAGGCAGGCGATGTGCTGCCCGCCGAGATTGCCGGGGAATTGGCGAAGCTGGGGTTGGTGTAAGGCTTCGTGGAAACCCGGCGCAATGGCGTGGAGGGACCCTCGCCCTACTGCACCATCCACCACTCCAGCAGGTTCCGCGCCACGGCCACCGGCGGCGGCGCAATGAAAGCTGCATCGCTGTGCCCAGCCAGCGCATCTGCCACCTGCGTCCGCGTGAACCAGCGCGCATCGTCCAGTTCATTGCGGTCGATCTCGATGTGGGGATCGTCGGCAAAGGCATGGCAGGCCAGCATCAGCGATGAAGGATAGGGCCAGGGCTGGCTGGTGACATAGCGCACGTCGCGCACGTGCACGCCGGCTTCCTCCAGCACTTCGCGCGCCACGGCCTCTTCCACGGTCTCGCCCGGCTCCACGAAACCGGCAAGCGCGGAATAGCGGCCCGCCGGAAAGCGTGGCTGACGGCCGAGCAACAGGCGGCCATCGTGTTCCACCAGCATGATCGTGACCGGATCCACGCGCGGGAAATGCTCTGCGCC
>Ga0070669_100001031_pt1 | contig 20307 bp, 16 predicted proteins | sample KBSS53metaG_FD_64680 | JGI IMG/M metagenome (GOLD analysis project Ga0070669, IMG submission 64680) | Switchgrass rhizosphere microbial communities from Kellogg Biological Station, Michigan, USA - KBS S5-3 metaG | ecosystem: Host-associated > Plants > Roots > Rhizosphere > Soil ...
CTCAAATACGGACGCGACGACGAGCGACAGGCCGACGACCTCGGGTTCCGCTACGCGCTGACGCAGGGCTACGACGTCCGCGAGATGGATGACGTGTTCCGCTCGCTCCAGCGCGTCGGCGAGTCGAGCAAGCAGAGCCCTCTTCCGACGTGGCTTGCCACGCACCCGGGAGAGGCAGAGCGCATCCAGACGATCGACGCGAAGCTCGCCCAGGTCCCCGCAGCCCAGCTCGAGAACGCGAAAGTCGGGGCGCAGGAGTTCATGCAGCGCGTGAATGGTCTGGTCTACGGAGTGAACCCTCGTCAGGGCTTCTTCCAGGGCAACACCTTCTATCACCCGGACCTTCGCTTCCAGATCACGCTGCCCAGCGGCTGGCAGGGCCAGAACCTCTCGCAGGCCGTCGTCGCCGTGAGCCCGGAGAAGGACGCGATCATCCAGCTCACGCTCGCGAAAGGCAATTCGCCGGAGGCCGCCGCGCAGACGTTCCTGTCGCAGCAAGGGATCCAGGCCGGGCAGCCATCGCGCGAAACCGTGAACGGCGTTCCCGCCGTTGCGAGCACGTTCCAGGCGCAGACGGAGCAGGGTGTGATTCAGGGGGTCGCGGCGTTCTTCACGTACAACGGCGCGACGTATCAGGTGCTGGGGTATGCGCCGGCACAGCGCTCCCCCGCCTACGCCGAGGTCTTCCGCCAATCGCTTGGCAGTTTCGCCCCGGTGACGGACCAGCGCATCCTCAACGTGCAGCCGAACAAGGTGTCGGTCGTCAAGCTGCCGCAGGCGATGACGCTCGCGGAGTTTGCGCAGCGATATCCGTCGTCCATCCCGGTCGCCGAGCTGGCGATCGTGAACCAGGTCGAGAGCCCGACCACGCGGATTGCGGCCGGCACGCTCCTCAAGCAGGTCGCGGGCGGCAAAACAACGGGATAGCTCGCGTCAGCGAAAACGCCCGACCGTTTTGCGGGCGACGACCCAGGGCTACTTTTCTCGCATGACGCCCTGGGTCAAACGACTGCTCATCGCGAACGTCGCTGTGTACTTCCTGCAGCTCACCATGCCGGGAGTCACACAGCTGTTGGCGTTCGCGCCATCGTTGGTGCTCCGGCACCCGTGGACGATTCTGACGTACATGTTCGCGCACAGCCCCACCGGCGTGTCGCACATCCTGTTCAACATGATCGCGCTGTTCTTCTTCGGCCCGCGCGTCGAGGAGCGGCTGGGGTCGAAGAACTTCATTCGACTCTACCTGTTCAGCGGCATCGTCGGCGCGCTTCTATCGATCGTGTTCAACCAGGGCGGCTACATCATTGGGGCGTCGGGCGCGGTGTTCGGCGTGCAGCTCGCATTCGCGAAGTACTGGCCGCGCGAGCGGATCTATATCTGGGGCGTCCTTCCGGTCGAGGCGTGGCTGCTCGTGCTGATCACGACGGCGATGGCGCTGTGGGGCGGCTTCGCCGGCGGTGGTGGCGGCGTCGCGCACTTCGCCCACCTGGGCGGCTACCTCGGGGCGTGGCTGTATCTGATCTGGATGGAGCGTCGCTCGCCGGGGCGTCAGTGGAAGGCGAAAATCGAGAAGCCGGTGAACAAGGTGGCGCTCGGCAACTGGCGCACGATCGACACGAAGTCGATCCACGAGGTCAATCGCGCCGAGGTGGACCGTATTCTGGACAAGATCAGCGCGCAGGGCGTCGACAGCCTAACGCCGGCCGAGCGGACGTTCCTGAGCCACTTCGCCCCGCCTGACGACAGGCCTGTCCGACCGACCTGACCCCATTTTCGCTTCGCTGGCAGCATGTAGCACCGGCAGCAGCAAGCAGCGCTTTGGGCTTGGTTCGCCTATGGACTACCGGGACGACCGCTCGTCGTCACCCTGGAGTCGGTGGAGCACCCGCTCGACGAAGTGGCCGAGAACGAGGACGGCCAGCGCGATGACGGCGGCCATCCCCGCGATTTGCCATTGCCCGATCCCGCACGAGATGCCGAGGGCCGCGGCTACCCAGATCGTGGCCGCGGTGGTGAGGCCACGGACGTTGCGGTCACCCTCGTGGAGGATGACACCGCCGCCAATGAAGCCCACGCCCGCCACGATCCCCTGCATGACGCGGGACGCCGCGTCCGCGTGGGTGCCGTTGTTCGCGACGCCGAGCTGCAGCGCCGACACGGTGACGAGTGCGGAGCCCAGGGCCACCAGCGCATGTGTCCGAAGGCCGGCGGGCTTCTGCGTGATCTCGCGATTCAGCCCGAGGATGCTGCCAGCGGCCGTGGCGGCGAGGAGCCGCAGCATCACCTCGGTCCACACCGGTACCGACTCGGGCACGGGCTGGAGCGATTGCAACCACGGCAGAAGCGGCATCATGAATCCCGGTGGGATGAAGAGGGCCGTCGGTCCAGGCGGTCACTGGAGTCGCACGCGTCACGCGAGGTCGCGAGCACAATGATACGGCGCGGCGCCGTACGAGCGAGCCCTGCCGAGTTCCTGGCGATCGATTCGCGCTTGAGCCGCCCGGGCGCATTGCCTACTTTGACGCCACCGCGTCGTGCGCGCCGGACGACGCCTCCTCTGCTGCACCGGTGACGCGTGACTGAGAAACTCACCCAGCTCGAGATCTTTCCCGAGGCCCGTCACGTGGACGCCGTCGATCCGCGGGTCGCCATCGGTCCGGACACTCGCGTTTCGGCGCTCTTCCACGTGCGCTACGGCGAGGGTCGGCAGCTCCACCAGGTCTATCACGACCGTCATGGGTGGTACTGCGCGGAGCACGGCCCGCGGTGCGCCGCGGTGTCGGACGCCGTCGACGCCGCCGCTCGGCGTTAGGCAGCCGTCGCGGCACGGCGGCCTCGTTGGCGGCCAGAGCCACAGCGCATCGGCCGTCCGCCAGCGCAGGACCCGCGTCGTGCGTATCACCTGCAGCAGCCGCTCACCATCACCAACGAGGCCGACATGTGGAAGGGAAGTGTGACGACGCTCGCGCGCGTCGCCGTTCTGGCATCTCTCGCGATCGCGTCCGCCGGCGCGCAGGGCGGCACCGACCCCGCCCTGGAAGCGAAGGCGCGGGCCATTCACGATCGTGTGATCGCGCTCGACACGCATGTTGACATCGATCCGCGCAACTTCACGTCCCAGCACCCGAACTACACCGACCGCCTGAGCACGCAGGTCAACCTGCCCAAGATGCTCGAGGGCGGGCTGGACGCGGTGTTCTTCAGCATCTACGTCGGCCAGGGCCCGCTCACGCCCGAGGGATTCAAGAGCGCGTACGACGCGGACATGGAGAAGTTCGCGGCCGTCCACACGCTCGCCGAGCAGCTGGCGCCGGACAAGATCGAGATCGCGTACCGCGCCGACGACATCGCGAAGATCTCCGCCAAGGGCAAGAAGGTCGCGCTCATGGGCGTCGAGAACGCGTACGGCATCGGCACCGACATCACGAACATCAAGAAGTTCCATGAGCGGGGGGCGCGCTACATGTCGCTCGCGCACAACGGCCACAGCCAGATGTCGGACTCGAACACCGGCGAGCGGGACGGCGTGTGGCTGTACCATGGGCTGTCGCCGTTAGGCAAGCAGGCGGTCGCGGAGCTGAATCGGCTCGGGATCATGATCGACATCTCGCATCCATCGAAGGAAGCGATGATGCAGATGATCGCCCTGTCGAAGGCCCCGCTCATCGCGTCGCACTCGGCGGTGCGCGCGCTGTGCAACGTCAGCCGCAACCTCGATGACGAGCAGCTGCTGGCGCTCAAGAAGAACGGCGGCGTCGTACAGATGGTCGGGTTCTCGGGCTACGTGAAGCAGGCGCCGCCGCCGTCGGCGGAGCGCACGCAGGCGCTCGCGGCGCTACGCACGGACTTCGGGTTGCCGGCCGCAGGCGGGGGCGGCGGTGGTGGTGGTGGCGGACGCGGCGCCCTGGCGAGCCTCACGCCGGAGAAGCGCGAGGAGTATCAGCGCCGGATGGCACAGGTGGACAGCCAGTTCCCTCCGCCACCGCGCGCGACCGTCAAGGACTTCGTCGATCACATCGACTACGCGGTGAAGCTGATTGGCGTCGACCACATCGGCATCAGCTCGGACTTCGACGGCGGCGGCGGGGTCGACGGTTGGAACGACGCGAGCCAGACGTTCAACGTGACGCTGGAGCTCGTCCGCCGCGGCTACACCGAGGAGCAGATCGCGAAGATGTGGAGCGGTAACCTGATTCGCGTCATGCGCGAGGTCGAAAAGGTAGCGGCAGGTCTGCAGAAGAAAGCCGACTGAGAAGGATGTCAAAGGGGTCAGAGTCGTTTTCAAGGGGTCAGAGCCCTTGAACCCTGGGGTTCAAGGGCTCTGACCCCTTGAAAACGTTTCTTGAAAACGACCCTGACCCGTTGAAATCTCCGCTTTCCCTCTTCCTTCCCGGGCCCTTGCTACCGAACGATCACCCAGCCGTACATGTCATTCGCGGCGAAGTGCGGGAGGAAGCTGCATATCACCAAGTAGCGGCCCGGCGTGTTGAACGTGCCGGCGGGCGTGGTCCACGTCTGGATCAGGTTGAACGAGAACGGGGGGCTTTGCGCGATCCGATTCGTCGGGTCGTCGATCACGAATTTCGGGATGAACACCGGGCCCGCGCTGAAGTCGATGAGCTTCGACAGATCGATGTCGTCGGCCGACGTGCCGGCGCGGTAAACGTTCACGCGGTGAAACGGGTCGATCTCGAACGACACCCGGCCGCCGACGTCAATGACGACGGTCCGCGGAATGAGCACATCCTTCGCCTGCGTCGAGCGGTCGTGCCCCTCTGCCGGATCGAACGGCGAGCCATGGCCGTTCATGCCGAACTTCACGACGGGGATGTCGCCGCGCTGCGCGGCGCTGGCGCCGCCAGGCGCAGCGGCTGTCACGGCCGTGACGGACGGCGGCGTGTTCGACGACTTCGTGCCGGTCACGGCTGGCTGGTCGCACGCCGCGACGACGAGACATCCAGCGACGACACTGGTCGAGCACACCGCGCTGATGGCCGAACGCGAGCGGGAACCGCGGCTGACTGGCATGGGACGCTCCGGGCAGGTGAGGGGAGGGCACAGTCGCGCGTCACACGCGAACCGTCAATGGCGTGTGCGCGGGTTACTATCACAGTTCAGTGACGCCGCCGGGACCGACCGGGTTCAGCATCCGCGTCCAACCGGAGGGAGCATGACGCGAAGTCTCGTTCGAGCGGTGTTCTTCGTGGTATTCGCGGCCGTCGCCTCGCAGAGCTGCAGTGAACCCAGTGGGCCTGACGGGCTCCCCGGCGCCTACCGGCTCGAGCGCTTCGAGGGGCGCGCGCTTCCGGCCGTCATGAACCAGTCGAGCGCCGGCACCGTGTTCATCGTGTCCCAGCGCATCATCCTCGGTGACGATGGCAAAGGCGGAACCACCACCGAGGGACGCTCCGTCGACGACGCCCACCCGCAAGGGTCGGATTTCTCGTACGCGCAGGCGCTGAGTTACGTGGTGCGAGGGTCACGCATCGAGATCACGTTCATCTGCCCGCCGAATGCGGATTGCATCGCGGGCCCGCACCTGGTGGGCGAGCGGATTGTCGGTGGGCTCGCGCTCGCCGCGCCCGTGTCGTCCAGGCCCGCGTCGACCTACAACCGCATCGATTAGCGCCTGGCGCCCGCGACGCCCACGCCGGATCGTTAGGCGCTGGGCTCGCCCCGAACCGGCGGACGCCGCCCGAACCACGGGCGTGCGCTCTCGAGCTGCGATGCGAGCCTGAACAGCGTCGCCTCGTCGCCCCACCGCGCGGCGAAGTGCATGCCGATCGGCAGTCCCGCCGCATTCCACGCCAGCGGAACGGACATGGCCGGCTGACCCGTCACGTTGAAGAGCGGAGGACACGCGATCCAGTCGAACACGCGCTTCGCCGCCTTGTCGAGCGCACCAGCGGCCCGCAGCACCACACCGGCGCGCATCCGGCCGAGCACCGAGAGCGCCATCATCTCGTGCGGCGGCGGCTGCAGCGCGCCGACGACGAACGGCGGCGTCGTGAGTGTCGGCGTCAGCAGCGCGTCGATGTCGTAGCCGTCGAACCAGCGGCCCACGGCACGCGCGGTTCGCTCGAGCGTCCGGCGAGCATGGGAGATGTCGCCGGCGCTGTACGACCGGCCCAGCAGCGCGAGCCCCCACGTCGCGATCTCCACGTTTCCGGGCGAGGCGCGCTTGCCCGTCGCCGCCTCCGCATCGCGCAGGTCGGCTTCCGCCTGGCCACACACCATCAGCAGGAACGCGTGCAGGAACTCGTCCCGCTCGAGCGGCGGCGATGCCTCCACGACCGTGTGGCCGAGCGACTCGAGCAGCGCCACCGTGTCACGGAGCGCGACCTTGCAGTCGTCGTCCATGTGATCGCCGAGCAGCGGGCGATCGGTGAACGCGATGCGGAGCTGCCCCGGATCGGCGCCAACCTCATCGCGAAATGGACGCGCTGGTGGCGCGGTCACGTACGGTGAGCCTGCCTCCGGACCGATGACCGCGTCGAGCATCACGGCACTGTCGCGCACGGAGCGCGTCAGCACGTGCTCGATCGCGGCTCCTTCCCACAGCTCGCCTTCGATTGGGCCCGTGGGCGTCCGGCCGCGAGTGGGCTTGAGCCCGAAGATGCCGCAACACGATGCGGGAATGCGGATGGAGCCGCCGCCATCGCCGCCGCCAGCCATTGGCACCATGCCCGACGCCACGGCCGCTGCCGAGCCGCCACTCGAGCCACCGCTGGTGCGCTTGGTGTCCCATGGATTGCGCGTCGGGCCGAAGAGCTCGGGCTCCGTGAACGGCGTCAGACCGAACTCCGGCGTGTTCGTCTTGCCGACGATGATGACGCCACTCCTCCGATAGCGACGCACGAGCTCCGAATCGTACGGCGCGACGAAGTCGTTCAGGACACGGCTGCCGCTTCGGATCGGCGCACCCGCATACCAGGAGAGCAGGTCCTTGAGCAGGAAGGGCACGCCCGCGAACGGCCCGTCCGGCAGCGGAGCGCCCGCGGCCGCGAGCGCATCGTCGTACAGGCGATGGATGACGGCGTTCAGCTGCGGATTGACGGCCTCGATCCGCTCGATGGCGGTTTGGACCAGCTCGCGCGGCGACACGTCGCCGCGCTTCACCAGCTCCGCGAGGCCCAATGCGTCGAACTGTTCGTACTCGGCGAACGTGCCGGCGGGGGAGGGCGCGGTCGTGGTCACGAGGCAGACGTGCGGGGTTGAGGTTCGAAGCAAAGATGGCCAGCCGCGTGCCCGCACGCCAACCGGGGCCTTGGGCGCTACCGCGCGTCACCGTACGCTCGCGCCGAGATCGGGGCCGGCGTGCAGAAGATCTTCAGTCGACGGCGGTTGCGGTTCGAGGCCGCTGGGTTCGTCCGATCAGGCAATAGGCGCGGCTCATACTCCGCGCGCGCTTCCGGCCCGACTGTCCCGTCTGCAGAATACGGGCGGAACCGAACCGTGTGGAGCGACCCACGATATATGGATGGAAGAACCTCGTCACATGATTCGGCGCGCCGGCTCGCGCTCGCCGCCGCGGCTGCCTGTCTCGCGTTCGGCGTCGGCTGCTACCACTACGCGCCGGTGCCGGTGGACGCGCTGGCGCCGGCGATGACGGTGAAGCTCGAGCTTTCGGCGGTCGCGGTCGACCGTCTGCGACACGGGCCCGACTCGGTCGCCCGGCTGGTTGACGGATTCACCCTGAGCGGAACGGTCGCGAGGCTGAACGCCGATAGCGTAGTGGTGTCCGTTCCCACGAGCTACATGGAAGCAAATGTGCGACTCAAGACACAGCTGCACGACGTCGCGTTACTGCGGACCGACTTGCAGCGCGTGTCACAGCGGCGTCTCGATCGCGCTCGCACGACGTGGGTGAGCGCGGGCATCGGAGCGGTTGCACTGGCGTCGACGGTCGCCGTGCTGAACGGGGGTAAGTCGAAGGGCTCGACTCCAAAGCCCGTCGATCCGCCGGAGAGCCGTGCGCCCGTGGTGCCGAGCCTGACGGCGCCCTGAATCGGCGTTAGGCATGACGGCTACGCTCGAGGGGTCAGAGTCTACGACTCTGACCCCTCGATTGTGTTACTCCTCTCAGCCGATTTAGAAGTTCGGATTCGTCTGCTTTTCCGACAACGGCGTGGCGAAGCACAGGTCGCGCCCTGTCATGTCGTCCGATGTTCCCGGACGGGACAGCGCCGCCCAACGTCGGAAGTCGCCGAGCCGCCGGGCCTCCAGCCACAGCTCGATGCCCCGCTCACGCTTGAGTGCCGTCCACGCGTCGGTGGCATTGGCAGCCGTCCACGGCGCGAGCGCGAGTGAAACGCGGTGCGCGTTCAGAAGCGTCATAGCGCCCGGGACGTCGCCAGCCACCAGCTTCGCCTCGCCTTCGATCAATCGCATCTCCCACCCGGTCGCCAGGTTGATCGGCGATGTCTGGCCGGGGTACTTCGTCTGGAAGTACCAGCGCACCTGACCGAGGTTGCCCACCGCGGCGTCGCCCACCAACACGGTCGCGCTGCTGTCGAACGGGACGCGCGGGTCGCGCGTGGTCTTGCGATAAGTGTCGTAGAACGTGTTCCACACGGTGTGCGCCCGATACGGCTGGTTGGCGGACGCCCAGTAGATGCGGTTGTACTGATCGAGGTCCGTCGTGAAATACGGCATCCGGTACACGAACGTGTTCGCTATCGCTGCGGCGTCCGCTGCCGCGCCGGTGAGATTGTTGCGCAGCAGGCGCACTGACGCGCGTCCGGCTGTCGCGGCGCTCGTGAGGTTTGCGTTGTTCGCGGCCGTTGCGACCGTGATCGCCTCCGTGAAGTTCGCTTCGGCGCGCTCGAGGTAGACCGTGTACGGCTGCGCCGGGCCGCCGTTGATGACGCCATCACAGAAGTTCTCGCCGAGCAGGCGGTTGGCGTAACCGGCCCAGATGAGCCCCTGTGCCAGGGTCGCATTGGTGGTGGTTGTCGTCGCGGCAACCCGCTTCACGCGAGCGACGGCATCTTCGGCCGTCCAGCGCGCGCGCTGGGAGAAGTTCCAGTGCGTGTCATCGTCATCATCGACGAGCTTGCCCGCCTGTTGCCGAGGCGTGATGCCGAAGGAGCCCGTCGAGCCGGCGGGGAAAATCTCCCGCGCTGCTGCCCCACCAGTGTAAGCGACCCAGTTGAGCGCCTCGGCCAGGTCGCGGCCTGCGCCGTTCACTACCGCCGTGAGCGCTTTCGGGTCTTCGAGAGCGTCGGCCTGGATGGGGCCCGGATTGCTGACCTCGAGCTCGCACGCTGAAAGCAGCGCGACGAAGCCCAGCGTCGACGCGCACAAGACGACGCGAACGGTCGTCCCGGAAATCGTCATGGTCATTGACGTAGTCCTCAGAACGAGACGCGGAGTGAGGTCAGGAACACCGCGGGCGCCGGAATGTGCTCGGAGATGTAGCGCACGGTGGGGTTGAAGCCGTCGTTCCCCGACATCTCCGGATCGAAGATCGGCATGCCGTAATTGTGTCGGAAAATGTTCTGCGCGGAGAACACGAGTGAGCTGCTCATCGTCCGCGGGATCGCGCGGCCGAGCGGCACCGTGAGCGTGATGTCTCGAATCTTGAAGAAGTCCGCCTTGAAGATGAACATGTCCTGGCGTGCGTTGGCCGGGACGCACGTCAGCGTCTCCTTCACGGTGAGCGGTTGCTGCGCCGTCTGCTTGGCATAGGCCCCGAAGCACGTGGGCCACAGCACCGATCGCGAGATCGCCTGGTACGACGCGTCTTCGTTGATGTAGGCGCCACCCTGGTACTCGCCGCGCGCCGAGAGCTGGATGTTGCGCCACGTCCGGATGCTCAACGACCCACCTATGATCCGTGTCGGCTGGCTCGGACCGAACGCGTAGTTCGATGAGGTGTCGGGCGCGACACCAACCGCGTCCGGGTTCCGGATGATCTTGCCGCGCAGGACGGGCGCCGGCTGGCCTTCGATGACCCAGCCGAAGTTTCCCACGGAGAACGACGGCGCGCCGCCCAGGCTGACCACCTCACTGTTGTTCGTGCTGACGTTGAGTCCCGCAATGATGCCGAGTCGCGGGCGGTCCCACACCGTGCCGGTGATCGCGACCTCGATGCCCGACTTTTTCATCTCGCCGACGTTCTTCAGCACGTTGTTCAGAAAGCCGTTTGTCGGGATGGAGCGCACGTTGAAGAGCGCGTCGGTGGTGGTCGCGTTGAACCACGTGAAGTCGACGTTGAGGCGACCGTCGAGAGCGCTCTCGTCGAAGCCGAGCTCCAACTCGGTCGTCCGCTCCGGGCCGAGGTCGGCGTTACCGAAGTTGTTCGGACGAACGGCGGGTTGGCCGCCCCAGCCGACCGGACTCCAGGTCTGCACGGCGGCGAAGGCGCCGGGCGCGCGGCCGGCGGCGCCGTAGGCGGCGCGCAGCTTGAGGCTGCCTAACGCCGAGGCCCAGAACCCCTCCTCGCTGATGACCCACGACCCGCTGACTTTCGGATAGGTCTGGAAGCCGAAGTCTTCACCGAACGCGCTGTTGCCGTCCACGCGTGCGCCGATGGTCAGGAAGTAGCGGTCCTTGAACCCGGCGAGCGCCTGCGCGAACGCGCCACCGGTGATGACGCGCTGCTGGTTCTCATCGGCGTTCTTGAGCGAGCCGCTCGCCACGGTCGGATCGGCTGGCGTCGCGAAGTTCTCGCTGAAGCCCACGACATCACTCACGAGCGAGTTGACGTACTGCGTGCCGGCGGAGGCCGTGATCTTGGTCGCGTTGCCGAGGTCGAACTCGTAGCTGTTCACCCAGTCCGTGCTGAGCGTCGTATTCTGCCAGCGCTGGTCCTGGATCACGCCCAGGGGCACGGCCGGGAAGCCGTAGGGGCGGACGTTGCGGTTCTCCACGGCCGCGCGGTCGAAGCCGATGGTGAAGCGACTCGAGAACGCGGTGACCGGTGTCGCGGTGATGGTGGTGCCCATGATCAGGCGGTCGATGTTGCTCTTGAGCTTCTGCTCCAGGACGCGACGGATGGTGTCCGGGTTTGCGGTGCCGAAATAGTTGCGGTTCTGACGGAACGCGTTGAGCGTGATGCCCTGCGCGTTGTTCCCGGCCGGCGTCTGCGAGATGAGGTTGTTCGTGTACCCCGTGCTCAAGCTCATCGCGACCTTCCTGACCGGGAGGAAGTCGATGTTGCTGCGGAGGAGGTATTTTTTCTCGTCGTCGTTCGGCAGCACGCCCTGCGTGTTGTCAGCGCCGCCGGATACGAGATAGCGCAGCGACGCGCCGGCGCCGCCGGAGACCTGCGCCGTCATGCCGTAGCGCACCCCCTCGCGAACGAACGGGTCCATGAAGAGCAGCGGCACCGAGTCGGTCCCGAACTTCTGCAGCTTGTTGAACCCGGTGTTGAACTGTGTCTGCCATCTGGCGCTGCCATTGGCGCCCCGCTTCGTGAAGATCTGGATCACCCCCGCGGCGGCGTCGGTGCCGAACAGCGTGGCGGCCGCGGCGCCCTTCACGACCTCGATGCGGTCGATGTCGTCGGGGTTGATGTCGTTGAGTGGACTGCCGTACGCATTCGCGCCGCGCTGCGTCGTGCCGGTGAAGATGCCGTTGCGCGGATACTCATCGCTGCGGGTCCGCACGCCGTCGACGTAGATGAGCGGCTGGTTGGACAGCGCGACGCTGGTCGTGCCGCGAAGGCGAATGGAGGAACCACTGCCGGAGTTGCCCGTGCTGCCGCTAACACTCACGCCGGCCATGCGTCCGGCGATGAGGTTGGAGACGTTGCTGGTCACCTCCGGCGCCTCGGACACCTTGATCTGCCCGATCGAGTTGCCGACCTCCCGCTTCCGCGCGGATCCGGCCGTGCCGGTGACCACGACTTCGTCGAGCGAGATGGGCGTGGACGTGACCACGAAGTCGAGCGTCGCGGCCTGGCCGGCGGCGACATCGACGGTCTTCTCGATCGGCTGGAATCCCAGAGCCCGAACGCGAACCGTCTGTGTTCCGGCCGGTACGCCCGTAAACGTGTAGCGCCCCACGTTGTCCGTCACGCCGCCGACGCGACCGCCGACCACGAACACCTGCGCGCCGGGGACTCCCGGCCCGCCGGATCTCGTGACGACCCCTCGGACCGTTCCAGTCGTGCCCTGGGCGAGAAGATTGGGGGGTGCGGTGGTCGCGGCGGAGAGGACTAGACTCATCATCATCAGTCCACGGAAATACGACATCGTAGCCTCCAGTTGGCAGTACGGTCGTGCCGGGGGACGCGCGGCCCTAAGCAGCACCGCCGCGTTCGGTTCGTCAAGGCGAACCGTTCGTCCCTGGCCGGTCATTACGCGGCGCCGGGTTGTGACGGCTCGTCCCTCTACCGGGTTTGGCGTCGTGAACAGCAGGCTTACCCTGGCTAGCCGAACCGTGGTCTCAACTCAGCCGTCGGCTATCTTTTTCGAAATCCAACCCCTTGGCGGCCACCGCCGGTCTCCGAGGGCTGAGGCGGGCAATTCATGATGCCGGCTCGTGATGGGCGGAGCGCGTCGAACGTGACGTCGAGTCCGCCGTCACTCACGCTTATAGGTGGGCGAAACGGACGTGGCATGAGCGCCATCGACATGTCGATCGTCCAGCGCGCGAAGCGAGGCGACAGAGCCGCCTTCGCCGCGCTGGTCGATCACTACTACGCGCGTTGCCTACGGTTCGCCGTTCACATGCTCGGCAACTCGCAGGATGCCGAGGAGGCGGTGCAGGACACCTTCGTGCGCGTGCACGGGGCCCTGCATCGCTACGACGAGTTCGATCGGTTCGAGTCGTGGCTGTTTCGTATTCTCGCGAACCGGTGTCGGACCATGATGGGGCGTGAGGCGCGCCGCTCGCGCGTTCTCGTGTATGGCGATCTGCCGCACGATCGAGGCACGCCCCCCGATGTGGACGCGATTGTATGGCGGGAAGAGATCCAGACAGCACTGGCCGCTCTGCCGGCCGCGCAGCGGGAAGCGTTCCTGCTGCGTCACGTCGAAGGACTCGAGTACGAGGAAATGGGACGGATCACAGGCGCTGGCGTATCGGCGCTGAAGATGCGAGTCAAGCGCGCCTGCGAGTTTCTGCGGCTGCGCCTCGCGGAGGTGGAACGTGCGTGAAGAACAGGACGAGTTGATCCAACACGTCGTCGATGAGCTGAAGGTGCTGCCGGTCGTGCCGGTGGATGCGACGGCCCGCGTGCTCGCACGCGTGGATGCGGCGCGCCGCGCCGGGACCCCGAGCGCCAGCGCGAGCGACGACGATGACGTCATCTTTTTTCCGACCGCGACGGACGAAATGGCGGCCCAGGCACCAACGCTGCGCCCCTTACCGTCCGCCGCGACTGCGGGTGGGTCGCGCGACGGCGGACTCCGACGCCGGTTCGTCGTATCGCTGCCGGCGGCGATCGGGTATGCACTGGCCGCGACGCTCGCCGGATTCCTGATCCGCGGCGCGATGCCGAAGGACAGTGCGCAGGTCGCCATTGCTCCCGACGCGCGAACGAACGACACATCCATTGGCGCGCGGACGACCGTGCAGCCGGTCGCCGGGTCGGTCGATCGCGCCGCGCAGGAAAAGCCCGTCGCCGTCCAGTTCGTGCTCGACGCCGCGGCCGCGAAGAGTGTCGCGCTCGTCGGTGACTTCAACGGGTGGGATGGCAGCGCGACGCCACTCGCGCGCGATTCGGCTAGCGGCGCATGGAGTGTAGTGGCCGCCGTCCCGCCGGGGCGGCATGTCTACGCCTTTCTCGTGGATGGCAAGGTGTGGACGCTCGACCCGCGTGCGCCGAAAGCGAAGGATTCCGACTACGGCGCCGAGCAGTCGGTCGTGATCGTGGGGCTGCCATGAGACGCGGTCCGCGGTACGTCGCCGCGCTGAGGTACCTGGCCACGTTGCTCGTCGTCGCCGTGCTGACGTCGGCCTCGTCGCGGCGTGTGGGAGGGCAGGAGGCGAAGCCGGTGGAGCTCGATTCGGCAACGGCGGCCGCCATCGCGCCGATCGTGCAGCAGGCACGCGCGGCGAACCTGCCGATCGAGCTGTTGTACGCCAAGGCGCGCGAGGGGCAGGTGCAGAGTGCGCCGGTCGCACGGATCGAAGCGGCAGTCCGCGCACTTGCGGCTCGCGTGCAGGCGGCGAACGACGCGCTGGCCCCGAACGCCACGGCGCAGGAGCTCGGCGCGGCGGCCGATGCGCTCAAGGCGGGCGTGCCGCGCGAGACGCTGCGCGAGATGCGCAGGGCGGGAAGGGATGGATCGCTGGCCGTGCCGATCGGGGTGCTGACGCAGCTCGTTTTACGAGGCGTGCCGGTGGAGAAAGCGTCCGTTCAGGTCGTGGACCTCCTGCAGCGCGGGGCCGTGGCGAACCACTTCATCGCTCTCGACGAGCGCGTGCGCGCCGACGTGCTGGACGGGAAGCGCCCTGACGAATCGCTGGATTTGCGATTGAAAGGCATCATCCCCAATCTTCCGCAGCAGGCAACGGCAGACGGCGCTGCGATTCAGGCCACGACGCCAAAACGTCCCCGCTGAACTCAGACCCGGCAGCTGCAGCAGACACGCGCATCGCTCGGGTTCCTCCTGTCGTTCGCCGTTCTCGCGCTGGTAACTCCCGCGAGGACGGCGAACGCGCAATGGGCCCGGCAGACCACGTTCGACGTCGGCGGCATCCGCCTGACGAGAGACGACTTCGCAGATACTGACGGCGTCAACGTCGCAGGTCTCTGGGGTCGTTGGAACGAGCGTGTCTCGCTGATCGCGAGCGGCGCCATCACGCACATCTCGGACGGTCGATCCACCGGCTTAGCGCTCGCCTCGGCGTCGTACACGGTGCCGGTGCATCGCGTGCGACTGGAGGCGGGCAGCACCGCGACGATCCTCGGCACGAGCGACCAGCGCGCGTCATCGAGCTGGCTGGGGTTCGGACGCGCGCACGTGCTCGGGCAGGGACGCGGTGTGTGGCTCGGCGTGGGCGGCGGCACCGTGCATCTCGAGACCGAGAACGTCGGCGCATCGACCGGAGAGGTCGGAGGCTGGCTGCGTCGCGGTGAGCAGCGACTCACGCTCAGTGCCGCAACGGTGCGAACGTCGACCGTGTCCACGGTGATCTTCTCCGACGAGACCGTGCTGCGCGTGCGGGATCCGGTTGGCTACACGGACGTCTCGCTGGCCGGGCACGGCGTCTGGCGCCAACTCGAGGTGGACGCCGTCGCGATCTCTCGGCACGCGTGGAAGGGCAACCTCGCGTCCATGCCGACGGCCATGCTCTCCGGAGCGTGGTGGTTCACGCCGTACGTCGGGGTCGCAGGGGCCATCGGCCGGCAGTTGTCCGATCCGCTGCGCGGCACGGCGCGCGCGCGGTATGCGACCGTCGCGCTGCGGCTGTCGGCCGAGCGTCACGGGCCGGTGCGGGCACGAACGACGCCGCCGCGCGTCGCCGTCGGTGACGCGTCGATCGTGGCCGCGTCCGCCGATGGCGGCGCGGCGATGATTCGCGTGCATGCGGCCGGCGCTCGCACGGTGGAGATCATGGGCGATCTCACCGCGTGGACGCCGGTGGCGCTCGCACGACGCGGTGACCGCTGGGAGGTGCGCCTAACGACGACGCCCGGGGCGCATCATGTGGTCGTTCGCATCAATGGCGGCCCGTGGGCCCCGCCGGCGAATCTGCCGCGGGTCGATGACGAGCTCGGTGGAACAGTCGGGCTGCTCGTCGTGCCCTGACGCGTCAGACGGCGCGTGCCTCCAGGGTGCGAGGTGGCGTCTCACCGTGGTGATGTAGCCTGACGCACGCCGTGTGGGTGATGCACATCACCAATACGATCAAATTTTGTGCAGTGTGGGATTTCTTCGCGTCACGCTGACCGATCTGGCCCTGATCCTGCTTCGTCCTGGGTGGCCCTCGGAATCGCTTCACGACGCGCGAACGGGCAGCACCGGGGCCACGCTGTGGCGCGTCATTGTTTGCACACAAGGAGTCAGCAATGCAAAACCGCACCCTACTTTCCGCTCTCGCTGCCGCGGCTGTCGTCGCGATTGCCACGCCGTCCATCTCGCACGCACAGGACACGACGAAGAAGGAATCCAAGGGCGAAGTGGCCATGGCGCCGAGCTTCAGCTCGCTCATGTCGGCCCTCAACTCGGCGGCCGCGCAGAATGCGAAATGGACTGCCATGACGACCCCGATCACGGCCGAGAACGTGCAGCTCGTGAATGCGGAATCGCTGTTGCAGGGCAACGATGTTGCGGCGTTCAAGACTGCCCTCAAGACGAACGAGGCGGATGTCGCGACGCTCCGCAAGACGTTAGGCGCCAATACCGCTCTCGCCACGATCCTGAAGGGAAACGCGCCGGAACTGACGGCGGATGACGTCATCGCCACGGATGTGAGCGCGGACGGCAAGGCCACCGTCTACTACTGGAAGAAGTCGGAACCGAAAACCCCGTAATTAGGGGCTAGAGACTCAGCGGACCCGGGATGTCTCCATCGAGAGACATCCCGGGTTTTTTCACATCAGTCCTTCTCTTGACATTCGACAGGACGGCACGCATTCTCCTGTAGACATACGACAGGAGAGCGCGTGGCGCCGAACAACGCCGACGTCCTGCAGGGGACGCTCGACATGCTCATCCTCAAGGCAGTGTCGCTCGAGGCGATGCACGGGTGGGGCATCTCCCAACGTATTCAACAGATCTCGCGCGACGTGCTGCAGATCAACCAGGGCTCGCTCTACCCGGCGCTGCACCGCCTCGAGCGACGCGCCTGGATCGAAGCCGACTGGGGCACGTCCGAGAACAACCGCCGCGCGAAGTACTACCGCCTCACCTCACTCGGCCGGAAGCAGCTCGTCGAGGAGCGAGCGAGCTGGCAGCGCTTCACGCTCGCCGTCGAGCGGGTGCTGCAGACGACCTGAGGCCACGTCGGCGCGACGGTCGGACTGATCGTCGATTCGCGGTCGGTCTGTGCTCGGAATGACGCATCAACGCGGAAGCAGGGCAGGCGCGGTCGGACACGGGACGTACTTCGGCACCGCTACCGGACCCCGACTGGCAAGCGTCCGCAGCACACGCTCGTGGGCCGCGACCGCGCGGCGCGCGCGCACCCTGCCTAACGTCCAGCTCCGCCAGTCGGTCGTGGCGTCCGGGCCCCAGTTGTCGAGCAGGTGCCGCGCTGCTTCGCATCGGGCGGTGAAGCCGTCGCGCTCCACGGCGGAGTTGCGGGGCAACGTGGAATCGGCCGCCTGCGCCGCCCACGCTGGCGGCGGGGCGAGCGGACTGCGGACGAGATAGCCCGCGAGGGCCGGCGCGGCCTCCGCGCCGAGTGAGCGGAGATACAAGACGTCCAGCTCCTTGCCCTGGTCTGCTCGCGCGACGTTCGCTGCGGCGACCATCGCGCCGGGGTTGGCGACATTGAGGGCGAGAAGCGTGGCCCAGCCGGAGATGAGGGCACCGGCAACGAACCGGCGCCCGCGGCCGCGAAGCACCGTCGCGGCGAACCACACGAACACGACGGCCAACCACGCCATGAACACGGTTGCGTAGAGGCGGTCTTCGCTCATGCCGTATACCGACTGGTAGAGGCGCATGCGCGCGAGCGCCGAATACATGATTACCCCGAGCAGCGCGAGGAGCGCCGACGCCAGGCCGCGGAAGACGCGGTCGGCCCGCGGAGTGTCGCGGCGGAGCAAGGCGTTGGCCGTGAGCAGCAGCGGCAGAACGAGCGCCGACACCGTGACGAGCTCGAAAAAGCCGCGACGGGCATAGTCGGCGTAGCTCATGCCGGCCGTCGCCTGAACGAGCCCGTCCCCGCCGAAGAAGTAGCGGAGCTGCACCCCGACGAATGCCGCGAACAGTAGGACGAGCGAGCCTAACGCGACGGACACCTCGGTCAGGCCGAGCGCGGCGTCCGGCAGTCGATCGCTCCACGTCGTGCGCCCGGTCGTCAGCACCGACGTCCGGAGATAGCCTCCGACGAACCAGGCGATTATGCCCCCGACGATCAAATGGGAGGCGACCACCTCGCCATCGATGCGAAAGACATCCCCCATGATGCGTGCAAACACGGGGTCCGCGGAGGTGAACAACCCGCCGAACACGAGCAGCAACGGGATCGCGATCAGCGCCGCGCGCAGCCAGACGATCGCGCGAGCCGTGCCGCGCGCCTGAGCGACCTGGCGAAGCGACACATCCGACAGCACGAGCGCCAGCATGCCGAACGCGACCCCGAACCCGACTTCCACGACGTGCTGTATCACGTCGCGCACCCGCGAGCCGAACACGTCGGCGTGCGAGCCCCGGGCGACAGCGGTCGCGAGAAGCGCGAACGTCCCGATGAGCGCCAGGGTGTTGAAGACCGCGAGCGATTCCGCGTCACGCCACGCGAACATGAGGCTGAGCGCGATGGCGGGGATCGCGAGCCATCGCGCGTCGAACGGGACCGAGTCATGGCGGCGCCTCGCGAGGGTGAACAGCGCGGCGACGATGGCAAGGGACCAGACGGCCATGTTCACGCCTAACGCTCCGGCGCGCAGCAAGGCGTCGCCGACGGCCCCGAGCAGGAGCGCATCCGTGAGGACGCGAGCCGCAAGCTGGCGCCGTTCGTCGGTCGCGTCGGAGGTCAGGGGGGTGGTCGGAGGGGGCGGTGGCGTGGGCAGGGAGGCGCCGGACATACGGGGCTCGAGTCGGGGTGAAGCGGCGGCACAGGGGCCACCACATCAGTATGCAAATTAATATCAGCTGTCAAGTACTTCACAGTATAAAGCAAAACGCCGACCTCCTCTGTGACCAACCGCACCGAACGGCGATCCGGCGGACTTTCGCGCCGGCGCTCCCGTCCGCATCGTTCCCTCATCGTCGCGCCGCCGAGGTGCTCGTGTCCATCGCCAAGTGCTTTTCCCGCCGGGCGTTACTTCGAACTGCCGGCCTCGTCGCCGTGGCGGCGAGCTCGCCCGTCGTCAGCCATGCCCAGGTCGTCCGTGGCGTTGTCGTCGATGAGGGCTCGGGCCGCGCCCTGCCGGGCATCGTCGTCGTCCTGCTCGACTCGGCCGGCAAACGCCTCGCCGGTGTGCTCGCCGATGATGCCGGCCGCTACGCCATTCGGATCGCGGCTCCGGGCAACTACGGGATTCGCGCGGAGCGGATCGGGTATCGCGCGGATGCACCGACGGCCGTCAAGCTCGCGGCCGGCGAGACCGTCGAGCTCCGCCTCGTGACGCGACCGGTTCCGGTCATGCTCAGCGCGGTCCGGGTGACCGGAACGACCGCGTGCGTCGCGCGCGCATCCGACGGTCAGGAGGTGTCCGCCGTCTGGGACGAAGCGCGCAAGGCCCTCTACGCGACCGACCTGACGCAGCGCAACGAGCTGTTCACCGCCAAGGTGTCGCGCTTCGAGCGAACGCTCGATGCCCGCGACGCGAAGGTCATCAATTACAGCGTCAAGCAGACCAACGGCGTGACGCGCAACCCGTTCGTCAGCCTGCCCGCCGCGCAGCTGTCCACCGATGGGTTCGTTAGGCAGGTCGGGTCGGAGACCATCTACTTCGGTCCCGACGCCGGCGTCCTGCTGTCGGACGAGTTTCTCGGTGACCACTGCTTCAAGCTTCGCGAGTCCGGCGGGCGACGCTCGGCGATGATCGGTATCGAGTTCGAGCCGGCCCGGGGACGCACGATGCCGGAGATCGCCGGGACGCTGTGGCTGGATCGGAAGACCGCCGAGCTGCGCGACCTGGAATACCAATACCGTGGGCTGCCAAACATGCCGTTGTCGGTCCGGAGCGAGGATTTCGGCGGTCGGGTCGAGTTTCAGCGGATGCCGACCGGCGCGTGGATCGTACAACGGTGGGTGATCCGGATGCCGCTCCTCGTGGACAAGGGGCCGCTCGCGGCACGGAGCGAAGGGATTCCAGGTGGCGTGTCGACGCGACCCGAACGCGTGCAGCTCGCCGCGATTCGGGAGGAGGGCGGCGAGGTCGTGGAGACCGTGGCCCGCGGGGAACGGCGGGAAAGCGCGACCGAGGCGTCGACCGTTCGCGGCATCGTCTTCGACAGCACCCGGATGGAGCCGCTGCCTAACGCTCGCGTGTTCTTCGACGGCACGCAGTTCTCCGCGCGGACCGACGCCAGCGGACGCTTCACGATCGAGCGCGTGCCGCCGGGAACGTATTCACTCGGCGTCATGCACGGCCGCTTCGACTCACTGCACTTGCGCCCGCCGTCCGCGACGGTCGTGATGCGAGCGGGCGAGGCGACGACGGCGGAGCTCGCGACGCCGTCGAACGCGACGATCTTCGCGCGGGACTGCGCGCCGGAAGACCGTCGCGATCCG
>Ga0070669_100001033_pt1 | contig 20297 bp, 21 predicted proteins | sample KBSS53metaG_FD_64680 | JGI IMG/M metagenome (GOLD analysis project Ga0070669, IMG submission 64680) | Switchgrass rhizosphere microbial communities from Kellogg Biological Station, Michigan, USA - KBS S5-3 metaG | ecosystem: Host-associated > Plants > Roots > Rhizosphere > Soil ...
ACGGTAGACGCGGTTAATCGTCTCCGGTTCGGCGTTCGTGCTGATCTGCAGCACGTCGTAATAGTCTTCAGTACCTTGTTCTGGCATATGATGAGCAACTGCTGATCGAAATGCTAAATTGCCCCACCTTCCGCGTCAACTATCTTCTGCGTCAGACACGGGTCCGACTCCCATACGGGACGCCAAAACTTCCAGCCACACAGCCGCAAAAAATTAGGACTCGCCTTGATGGGAAGTCTCTCCTTCTAACGCCCGCGCAGAAACTCTTCATTGGTGCTCTCACACGCTTTGAGTTTTTGGTACACCGCGTCGATGCCTTCTTTGAAGCTGCCGAAATTTATCTTCCTGCCACTTCTCAGGCGCACCTGCACATAGTAATAAGTCCTCGAGATACCACCGCTGCGGGTCGTCCTGGTTTCCATACTCACGAAGTCGATATCAGCGCGCTCGATGTGTCGCTTGCGCAGGAGGTAACTAATCAAGATGTAAGTCGGAAATAATTCGACTCTCTGAATATCGAAAAACAGGACGTACAAGAGCGTCAGGCCCGCGAGACCAAAGAAGATCATTTGCAACCCAGGGCTGAAGGCGAGACTGAAAGCCGTCCGCAAAAGAAGTAAGGCACAGAGGACCAGGACGATCGACATCCAACGAGACTTATGTATCGCGTCCAGCGGCGCCGCATTTGGATCCATTGATGGGCTAAGGTTCATTTCAACCTGAAGGATTCGCGAATCCGCGAGGCCAGTACCATCCCGATCCTCTCCGTTCGGGCGGGCAATAACATACCTGACTCATCAACCGCACCGTCGTGTTTTTTCGTGATGCTGTTTCGTGTAATTTCGTAGTTACGATCCGGCCAGTCCGCGGAGCGGACGAAAGCATAAAGCCTGGGGTGAAGCGCAGCGGAACCCCAGGAACCCCGAATTAAAACGCCCGAAACCCGCGCGAGCGGGCGAAAGACGTTCATCGAAGGCTGCCGCTCCGCAAGTTGGACCACCCCTTTGAACCTCACGAATTATTGTTTTAAGAACAACCCTCGCCTAAGTTTTTCTCATTAACCCAGCCAGCCTCTCGACATGATGGTACGCCGCATCGCTCAGTGCTTCGCCGATCGTCGTTACCTGCTCGAGCGTGTGCAGGAACACGAGCGGCTTGAAGCGCGAATCGTGCGGCTCGCTGATGGCCGCCTGTCGGAGTAGATAGAACAGACAGCGGCAAGAGAAGATTGATTGTTGGGCTGAGATTTCCTGAACTTGAACCGGCGTGAGGTCTTTAGCCTCGAGTCCGATTTCGTAATCGACTCGATAAGTCAACGGAATCGTCGTACTCATTTTTGTGTCCTCTTGGTTTTGTTAGGTTGTCGGGTGGTAACAACCGCCAAGAGACGGCCCATGCTATTCCCCTTGCGGGTTTTGTATTGGCATAGCCACCCGACAAAAACAGCGGGACACAAAAAAGCCGCGTTAATTTCGGGCGCGGATACCGCTCTTGGCAGGGTTGTTAGCCCCAAAAAGCGAGCGCAGTATAGCATATGAACGGAGGGGGCAGACTCCCAAGTCGACTCAGCAGAAAGAGAGCGAGAGAGATCCTCCCGGTGCACTAGTATTGTCTGGCATGGAGAAATGACAGAAGAACGCTTAATGATCTACACGGATGGCTCGTCGTATTCTGGTCCAAGAACCGGTGGAGTGGGGATTCGATATGTAAGTGTAGACCGCAACGGCAATGAAGTCATAGAAGACGTCGAATTGCCAGGTTTCAAAGGTGCTACGAATAATCAAATGGAGCTTTATGCCTGTGTCGAGGGACTGAGGGAAACTATCCGTTGTCGCGACCTAAGCTCGGTAAGCACAATTGAGATCTACACTGATTCTATGTACGTGGCCGATAACTACAGGACTGCTATGTTCGAATGGTCTGGTAATAGATGGAGAAATCGAAAGGGACGGCCGATTCTAAACGCTGAGCTTTGGAAAGATCTGATCAAGTTGATCAGAAAGTCGCCGCGAAGAGTCAATATTAATTGGATCAAAGGCCATGCAAAGGACAAACATAACAGAGCCGTGGATAAACTAGCGAAAAAATCAGCCAAGAATCCACTTAATGCGCCTCTCACGGTAGTAGGCGTCCGTAGAAAGAAAACGAAGAAGTCGACTGAAATCGGTAGCGTAGAGATGCGCGGCCAAAAAATCCGGATTCGAATATTAACTACCGAATATTTGTCAATTCAGAAAGTGTTCAAATTCAAATACGAGGTAATTTCGAAATTCAGCAAGTATTACGGTAACGTTGACGAGATTTTCTGCTCTGAGGTGATGAGAGAAGGACATCACTACGAAGTGCTTTTCAATAAGAACACCCCTAATCCGCGCGTACTCAGGATTCTCCGCGAACTGGAAAGATAATTCCGACCGGACCGCCAACTTCATCGTGTCGATCTACACAAGACCAGATAGTCTTCACAATTTGGTTGAACTCTTTCTAGAGGAACTGTATTCTGGCAGTGGAGGTACTCTTCCCTCCAAGCCGATCACGCGCGGCAGCGCGGCGGGTCGGCTTTTTGTTTGTTGCGGCAATCCTAGGTCTGGCCAGCAAAATCGTATCAAAATGGCACCACTGTTCCCTTTTAGCCTCTCCATTAGACCAGATAACTCACGAAACCACTTAGCCTTAATCTCCTATAAAACCTTACCATTGACAACGTTACAGAAATCGAATAGGGTGCGCGAATCACTAGTATCTAGTACTGACCAGTCGGCACAGACGTTGCTCTGTAAACTTAGTGCCATGACCTCTTTTCCTCGCTGGAACAAGGGCTCAGGCAGCGGCAGGTGCCAAATCAAGTGAAAATTGCTTCGGTCTTCCGGCGCCCGACGCGCGATGTAGTCCCGGTTGATTCCGAGGAGATTTTCTTGCGTTGCGGGGTGGGCATCGATGGTGATTGTCATGCCAGCCCAGTCTCGCCCAGGCAGTTGTTAATAGTCTCAACCGGTGCTTACGATTATTGCAACATACCGCCGCGCAGCCTAAGGGAGAATATCCTAGTGCGCACGGCTGATTTGAGGCTTTCTTCCGGCAGTCTTGTTCGTTTGGGACCTGACGCAGCAGTTAGGATTACGTTTGAATGCGAGCCATGCGGCCGATTGAACAAGTTTCGGCCAGGGCTGAGTAAAGACGTACGAGGCAAACGTGGGTATTTGGGAAGAGTGGTTCGCAGTGGGGTTGTTAAGGCTGGTCACCGGATAAAAGTCGAAGAGGACGTTTTTGAACCTCTCTCTGATAATTGGAAGGACAGGTTAATTAGCGTTGTTCGTACGCTGCCAGCAGATTTTGTTATCTCCTACTCTCAACTGGCGGAACTGGCTGGTGTTCCGAAGGTTTTTTGCCGAGTCTTTCCGCGAGTCCTTCGTGCCCATGGAGGCCTCCCATGGCAACGAGTTGTACGTTCGAATCAACTTAGTTTGTCCGCACCCCTAATAGAGGACAAACGACCGTTAGTAGGTGCAATTTTTGGCAATGAAAACCTCTCTTTCGTGAAGGAGTAATGCAATGGAGAAAGAAACAACTCAGTTGGAAAATGGTCAAGTGAAGGAGCTTAAGGCGAGCGGCATGATAGTTACCGTTGGAGGATCAGATCGCTTGACTACAGACACTGGAGACCCTCTCGATGAAGACACATTTCCGGAAGTGCCCTTAGGTGCAGATAGCGAATACGATACATGGTTGAGGTAAGGTAGCCGCTTAGAAGTTAGTCGCAAAGTAGATCCTCGACGGTCTCAACACGCTCCATCCACCCTGGAGATTCTTTGAATGCCCAACCCCCAGCGCAGCGTATCGAGAGAGATACGCGCAAATGATGTCCGCAGATATTCATCGTTTCACGACTTTCTTGAACTCGCAGTTCAAGAAGGAAAAGTGAAAGATCTTGATGACCTTCTTAAGAACCGACCACCTCAGCTTGGCGGAATTCTCTTTGATTGGTACAGCCAAGGCCAAATCGCCTGTATTTTTGCCCAGCGTTTGGCGAGGTCGCCAACTCGCAGTACAAGCTGGGAATCCTACACCCTTAGTGGCGAAGTCGACCCCGAAAGGCTGGAAGTAATTCTCAAGGAAGCTGCCAGTGAGTTTGATGCCGTCCAGTTGGTGTTTCCAGGACCCGCAAACGCACTTCAGGCAGTACACCTGATTAAAGCATTATGTAAGCATCCTAGTTGGTCATGTTATGAAATTGATTGGATGCCGGACGAAAGGGGTCGGTCGTTACAGGTGGGACTCCGCTGGTACCCGAAGGGTGCTAATTATCAATCTTGGGTGTTAGCGATAGCACCTTTTGAACCAATGCCGTTCACAAGACGGTTTGAAGGTGCTCCTTTCATAGCATTAATTCTTCGACCTGCTGAACCAAGTTCGTTCAATCCAACGCCGAAAGAAAACAATTTGGATGCCTCCCACCTGGCACATATGGACGATGGACTCGGCTCAGACACAGACAAACGAAAGCGGACTGATCAAGAAACCAGAAAAGCCAAACAACTCCTGCTGGGGTCAGATCTTAGATCCACCGCTAGGGCGAAAGTAACCTTTGCCTTACCACTATGGTGTAGGGATTTGCTCGGCGATTCATTAATTCCCATTAAGCCGAATTGGTTCCGTGCCTTGGTTGTTAGACCTTTCTTATCAGCCATGCGGGAATTTAAGCTAGGCTTGAAGAACGCGCGTGAACGATAGTGCCATGATTCAGTCGTTAGGATCAGGAGCGTAAGCAACTTTCTTCTCTTGGCGTGCACAAGCTTCTTCAACTAGCTCTTCTCTTGATCTGAAGAGATCTACCGCGTCAAGCCCAAACTTCTCTAGCAATCGGCTCATCGCCTCATCCTGAGATTCCAGAGATCCATCCTCCAGAATATGAGATACGTCCATCCCTAACACTTCGAGCGCGCGTGATATGAGTACCGACCGGTGGCATGAAAGAGGATCCTTCTCGGCACACAACAACGCTATTCGATGCCGCTTTGAACCAGAAACGACCCTTTTCAATCCTTCCTTGAACAAAGGCGTTTCGGCCATTAGTTTGTACTGGACTTTGTTACCTTTGTAGCAAGCGGGATCTTTCGGATGCGCCCCTAACTTATCTCCCAAGAACACATATTTGATTCCTGGCGTTTCCAGAGAAGGTTTAAGTATCTCTCGCCCGAACTGAGGGTTACGGCGACTGTATGGCTCTGACCGAATGTCGGCAACGGCGGTGACATGATTAGCACGTAATATTCGTAACAGGTGTTCCCATTCATGGTTTGAATGCCCTACTGTCAGTATGGTTGATTTCATCTTTGTACCTCGCGATGCAGTGAAGACCGTTTAAGTCCAAGCTGTTGTGCCCCGTATGGAACCGTAATGGGTGGAGCGTGACTCGGCTGCCAATACCGTCTAAGAGCGGTTTTTCACACTGTGTTGCTTCTTAAATTCTTCACGTATCCGCTCAAAAAATCTTGGATCATTTCTGTATTCTTTGATAATCCAGCCTGCGTACCCTTCGCTGTACTGTGGACTCGCAAGTCGGTGAGGTTTGTATGCAAACTCGGGGTGATCCTTTAGGGTATTCAAATGGTTGTTAATACACAAAATGTCGTGACCATTTACAGGCGGCGATTTCTTAATGATTGTATTAATCGCCTGAAGTAACTCTTTTTGTCGGTAGGGCCATATTTCTTCGGCGTTTTGAGGCACTATTCGAACCGCACCGGGACTCGCATTAATTTCAGCAGTAATCGACATTCCTTCCAAATGCGGCATGCCGCTTTTCGGTGAGGAAACAACGTTAATGATGTGGCCAGCTGGTGCTTCTACCACCTTACGAATGCCCCCCATCCAACTGCGGCGAATTTTGTCAATGGCACCGTCACGCCAATCAACGAGATCATCACGATTACCCGGTTCACTCTTCGCGCCATGACGAAAGTAAAGTGTTCCCTTTGCGAAAGCTGGTCTTTGTTTTTTCCCAACGGTGACATCGGCACCAGGGCGAGTGAAGATGATTGGAGTGTCCGCGGCAGAAATGATCAAAGCGGCGCGTGTCCCGGCAGCGCGCTCGATCTCCATGATCTCCAACCCGTCAAACTGGTAGCTGGTATAGGCCTCAATCTTGTTAGTTATGTCGGCCATATCGAGCGATAGAATTGTGGAGACATCACTTTTAGAGTTAGTTCCATCGTTATTTACTCCGAAGACAATGACTCCGCCACCAGAGTTAGCAAAAGCTACTATATCCTTTACGATCTCGCACCACTCAGGCGCAGACCTTGAATCAAACTCGCTCTTGAAGTCGAGAGACTTTGATTCCCGTTTTGCGTTCTCTGCTCGTTCCAGTAGCCAAGCTCGGTCATTACTCATAAGGAACATTTTACGTTGCAGTCGGCGAGTGGGCCAATTTTGTCCTCTGCATTCTTGAGCCCGCGGAGCGGGCGGCAGATGTTCCAATTGCTGGTCTATCGCCCGCTTCGCGGGCTCTAGGAAGGATAAAAACCGCCGATCCTGGGGCTCACGCCCCAGGCTTTATGCTTCCGTCCGCTCCGCGGACGAAATCTGGCGATCAAGGTTCTTGACGCGTAGCGTCGGCATGAGTTTAGCCCGGTCTTTTAAGGCCGGGGGATCAGGGCGTCCAAGTATTTTCGTCGCGTCAGCGACGATTGAAGCTTCATCCGTCGCTGACGCGACGAAGAAAGTTAGAGCCGAACGCTGATCCCAGTCTTGAAAGACTGGGCTAAACTCACCCGCCGCTCTGAGGCGAAGAACGTTCTCTAATCTGTCACTCCCTCACCACTTCGCGGTGTATGCTTGTCGTTACGAATACGAGACGTGGCGGGTGTACTCGTCAAAAGAAATGCCCGGGTTGAGAGTTTGGAAACCCTCAATTCCGAGCATCGTCTTTCTTCTCTGCTATCGTCTTACTGATTTCTATCAGAGCGTGTATCGTCTACTGATTTCTATCAGAGCCGGCGACCTTCACAATCTTGTTATAAACGCCGAGAAGCATGAAAGGCGCGACCCATTGGCCCAGAAATAGACTCGCCTTTTGCTTACCCAGCAACTGCAAAACAGCCGAGACCGCAATCGAACCACCTGCTGCCCACAGAAAAACATCCGACGGAAGTTTAGCTGTTTGTTGCTCAATGGCCTTCGCCACCGTGCCTTCAGAATGTTGCTGCGCTTCGACCTCTTCGGAAACCGGTTTCATCATCGTTGCACTCATCTACTCACCCCTTTGCTCTCTAAATATGTCATCGATATGACTAGCCTCGACAATACCGGAGAAAGATAACGAAGTGCGCAGTGCGAGGTTACGAAAGAGTGTTTTTATACATTTGAACTTTGAACTTGGAACTTTGAACTTGGAACTTTGAACTTGGAACTTTGAACTTGGAACTTGGAACGAGGACCGCGCAAAAAAAATGCCCGCACGGAATGCGTGCGGGCAAACTCCTACCAAACAGCATTGACCCGGCAGTCTGCCTTGTCGCTATACGCAATCGAGACCGGCTGCCGTTACGCTTTCATTAATAACAGAGAACGCCGATGCCTGACGGATTTGGCACGCAACAATTCATTTGCTGGCAGCGGTTAACGCTCCGAGCGTCTGAACAGTAGGTCGCGAGGTTACAGCCTTCAAATTCCTCCTCGTTACCTCGGCCTACGCAATAATGATAAGCGTCGTAGCATTCCGCCATGCACGATCCACATATGGCTGCCGGTGCAGCGGCTGTTCCGGCACTGGAAGTAAACTGCGGCCGATCCAAGGCGAAAAAGGTGACGCCCGCAAAGAGCACGCACAGCATCGTAAGCCTTAGCACCATACGGCGCCGGCTGTTGTCTTTCATAAGTCTTCTCCTTTGCTGTTGCTTGCAGGGGTGGCAAAGACGGCCGGTGTGAGCACCCCTGAGGCGCATCCCGCCGCCCCCCTTGGGGTAAGAATTCTCATAGCTGACTAATAACGTCAGACTGCGCGTCGTCAGCCAACTTCCCCAGCCAAACTTTTTTGGCAATACCTTCTTTGTCTACCAGAATGAGCGTGGGCGTGCCGCCGACGCCGATAGCGTCGAGCTGCGACTGTCTTACGTCATCGATGGTGACGCCTAGCCCCTCGAGGTACTTCCGCCCATCCGTCACCGACTGGGGCACGACAGTGACGAGACGCGTGCCGCTATGCTTAGAGATCTCGGCGACCAGGTGCTGATAAAACGGCGCGCTTTCGGTGCAAAAATGGCAGCTCGTCGACAGCGCTAACACCAGCGTCCGCTGGCTCCCTGCCCAATCAAAATCAGGCAGCGCAACCTTGTCGCCAACCTTTACGCCCCGAGCGTCCGCGGCTGGCGCGGGAACAGACCTCGGGCTGAAGAAGAATTTGTTAACCACGAGCGCGCCGAGTAACACCGCGGCAATGATAATGGCGACATTAGCGATGAGTTCGATTCTTTTATACACAGTTCTCCCTTCAGGCTGGTTCCGTTCTCAGGTTTGACGATCATCTCCAGGAGAGCGCGGAAGCTGTTTGAGGCGTGTCGGAAGAATAGCCGCCACTGGTTGAGCTGTCTGTGCGTTGGGTCGCTTAAGAGGTAAGGTTGTTGTAGGGCGCTGACGAGTTGATTTACTTGTCGATAACGAGCCTGCGGAGCAGGCGGTAGCGTAAAGCCTCGGGTGAAGCGAAGCGAAACCCGAGGTAGGTAACGGAGCGTCGAGCGAGCCCGCAGAGCGGGCGGCAGATGTTCGAAATGATGTCTATCGCCCGCTTCGCGGGCTCTCGGAGGGATAAAAAACTGCTGATCCTGGGGCTCACGCCCCAGGCTTTACGCTTTCGAACGCTCCGCGGACTAAAAGCGGCAAAGCCGCGCCGACCTCCCGCACCACTTCGCGCGGATGCTTGTCGTTGCGAATACCGAGCAGTCGCGGGTGGCGGAGTTTGTTGTGTTTGGTCCATTGGATGAAACCGACTTGGACCACGATCTCAGGACGGACCCAATGGGTGGCCCGGCTGGTTCGCGCAACAGAGCCCTCCCTGACGGTCGGGCTACTGCCCCGCTCGCCCTCCCTGACGGTCGGGCTACTGCCCCGCTCGCCCTCCCTGACGGTCGGGCTACTGCCCCGCTCGCCCTTCCTAACGGTCGGGCTACTGCCCCGCGGTAAGCCAACTGCTTTTGTAAATGGTGGCTTGTCGATTTCGAGTCGATCGAGTTTCGCGCGCAGTTCGAGCAGTAGTTGCGTGTTGAAGCCGGTGCCGATTTTGCCGGCGAAGACAAAATCATTCCCTTCGTAATAACCAACCAGCAGAGCGCCGAGGCCGGCGCGTTTGCCTTGGGGCTCGGTGAAGCCGCCGACCACCAACTCCTGGGCCAGCTCGCACTTCATCTTCAGCCAGTTTGGCGAGCGGCGTTGCTCATAAACCGAATCGCGGCGTTTCGCGATCACGCCCTCCCAGCCCTGCTTCTGCGCGCGCTCCCAGGGCGCTTCGTCATGCAGCTCCGTGACCCGCAGCAACGGCCGCACGAGCGGCAGCTTACGCAATATGGCGCGACGTTCGTCAAGCGGCAGGTTCGTTAAATCACGGCCGTCGAGCCAGAGGATGTCGAAGACGTGGTAAGCGGTTGGGCCATGCCAATCGATTTCGCCGTCGAGAATCAATTCCTTGTGCGGGAGTTTGGCAATCGCACGCGCGAGGGCGGGGATGGTATGCGGCAAACGATTCCGCGAGAACAATTCGACTCGCGAACCTTTCTTGTAAGCGAGTAGCCGAATGCCGTCGAACTTCCGTTCAAAGATCCATTCCGGACCGCTGAAACGCTCCTGCGTGAGCGTGGCAGCCATCGGCTGAATCCACTCGGGGAAGGATTTAGACATGGAGGCAACTATAAACGCGGGGTAAATGGTGAATGGGCCGATTCGGTGCCGCATTCACACCCACTTTTCAACAGCTATTTTCCATTTGGCAGATTCAACTTTGAAGCGCAACACCAGTAACTGTTTTCGCTCCAAGAGGAGCGGGATGTTTATAGTCTCATGCTTTCCCAATAACTCCGCGCCACAGAGGAGCGCAATGTTTTGGTTGATTCGCCAACTCAGATTGAAAGAGCGAGTTTAGGTTTTACTGCTTCACGTCACCGCGGCTTTTTTCTCTAAACCGCTGGATCAGTTTCTTGATCAGCTCTGTGTCTTTGGAGTCAGGTTGGATTTTCAGAAACAGTTCCAGTTCGTCCGCGGCTTCGTTGTATCTTTTGAGCTGGTTGAAGAGCAGCGCCAACTGCCAGTGAGCTTCGACAGATTTTAACTGGGCCAGTTGGTTCGCCTGCTTCAGATAAGTTTCCGCTTCATCCAGCTTCTCCGTCTGCCGCAGCAACATTCCAAACCATAAATTCGCGTTAACCGAACTTCCGTTGATTGCGATCGCGCGCCTCATTGATTCCACTGCTTCAGGCAATTGCTTGAGGCCATGTTGAGCAACCGAGAGCGTGTACAGGCTCTGATAAGCGCGGGCGTTAACTTGAATTGCTTTGGTCAACACCGCAACTGCAGGTTCATACTCCTGTTGCTTGACGTACTCAGTGCCCAGCAGTTCAAGCGCATCGAAGTAAAGCGGAAAGATCTCGATCGCTTTTCTTAGCGTCTCCACGCCTTCTTTTCGGTTCCCGGTCTTTTGCAGCAGCGCAACTCCACGCTCATATTCCTTTCGGGCCGGCTCCGGTACCTCCTGCACAAACACTTCGCCGGTAGTCGTCGCTGCGGAAGGTTTCGTCGCCAATACAAAATCAACCTGCTCGAAAGAACGCGTGCGCTCGAGCTGCACTCGTTTGGTTTGGGCGATGTAGTTGGTCTGATAAGTTTGAATTCTGATCTGGAAGATGCCTTCGGTGAGTCTGCGGAAAAAGAAAAGTCCGGAACTATCAGTCTTCGTTCTTTGAATTACTGAGTTAACGTCGTCGAGAAGTTCCACTTGCAAATCGGGAACTGGATTGCGACGCTCGTCGGTAACGTTTCCGCTGATGGAGTTGACCTGCTGCGCGAGGAAGATGTTTGACGGATGACTAGCGGCGATCGGAGTCACGAGTGATGTGATCAAGAGAGCCAGGAGCAGAATCATTGGGCCAACCAAGTGCAACCTTAGGACGAACAATTCAAACTTGCATTTAAGCATTCATGGAAAATATTTATAGATGTCTTTGCGGTCCAGGAAACGCACAAAAACGAAGGTGTTGTTTTCCAGGGCCAAACCAATACGATAATCGCCAAGCTTCAGCCGAAAGTAATTCTTAGTGCCTTTGAGTTTTTTGAGGTTCGGCAAGCTGTTCGGGGAATCGGCGCTTTCGACAGCTTCAATATGCTCTTTCACTCGCCGCAACAGCTTTTGTCTCGCACGGACTTTAAATCACGCGCGAAGCTTTCTCGGAAGGCGATCTTCACCGGGGAGATTCCAAAAGGGAAAAAACTTCATCACGCGAGATAGGAGAAGTGGCGAACCCTTCATCAATGGCCCGCGCCATAGCAACCTCCTCAATCGCTTCCTCAATGATTTCCTTAACGAAATCGCGACGCTCCTCCAGTACTTCAACTACTACGGCTTTGAGCATATCCCTAAATTTCGCGTCATCGATTGATATTGCCATAGGGTGTTCCTCTTGTACGTCTAAGGTAGCATTCCTGATTCTGTAAGGGAAGAAACCGAACCGAAACCGGAGGACGTCAATGTCGAACGTCCAACGTCTGTTTACCGAATCAAGCATGGTTCAGATTTATAAGCTGCTGCATTCACCGGGCTTTGGACATTGGACTTTGGACACGGCTATTCCGTATCCGCTGCTGCATTCCGCGCTTCGCGCGCCGCATCCATGAACTTGCTGCCCTCGCGGCCCGCTTCGGTAATCCAGCCGAAGCCCGCGTGGCCCAAGGCTGGGTTTATATCCCAGTTGAGATGCCAGATGCGGTGCCAATCGTTTTTCTCTGATGGCGCGTGCCACGCCGTCCACGATGGTCCCTGCCGCCGCAGTGAGTTCCGCTTCTCTTCCTCGGTCATGTCAACGCGAGTGCTGAGTTTCCCGTCCCAGGCGGCGTTCGCGTTCAATAGAATTTCGAGAATCGGACGCGCGGCTTCGTCCCACTCGGTGAGTTCGCGTGGCTCCAGTTCCCACACCAACTCCCACACTCGCGTTCCTTCATAACTACTCGCCGTCAGGTATCTGCCATCAGGAGTCATATCAACCGACGTGACCCAGTCGTTAAATTCCAGAGTCTGCATGCACGAGCCATCGCTCAAGTTCCACAACTTAACCGTCTGGTCCCAACTACTCGAAGCGGCAAAACCTCCGTCATAGCTGAGATACAAGCCGGAGACTCGATCCGAGTGCGCCTGAATCGTGCGGAGAGACTCGCCGGTGGCCGTGTCCCAAAGCTTGATCGTGCCGCCGATGTCGGCCGACAGAATCTTGCTGGCATCGAGGCTCATGCATAACTTCGTAACTGCATACTCGTGTCCTGCAAACACCCGCACGCATTCCGCAGTCACGGGTTTCCAGAGTCGCAAGGTTTTGTCTTCGCTTCCTGAAACTACCAAACTCACATCGGCGTTGGGACACAAACAGGTGACGCGATCGCTATGGCCGTGAAACTCACGCAGACAGTCGCCGGTCCAAAGGTTCCAGATGCCGAAAAATTCACCGTTGCCGTTTCGAAAGCCGAGCGAGCCGTCAGAGCTGATGCAGACGGCGGTGATTGGAGTGATCGGCGCCGGATTATGCATGCTTCGCAAAATGTGTCCCGGCACCACGACGTCCTCCAGCCACGCCTCGTCACCGACTACATCCACCGTCGCGGTTATCGGTCCGTTCCAAAGATCAGAAATCTTCAGTCCGATGTCGAGCCATCCGTCAGGAGCGACGAAGGCCGTAGTGCCGGCAGGCAGGTAACCTTCAATCGCTTCGTGCTCAATCGTGATTTTCTGCGGCACGTTAATGCGGACGATTTCTTTTTCGCGTTGTCGCTCCAGATCGTCCTCGCGAAAGTATTCTTCGGCTTCTCGCGGCGAACGAGTCTCCCTGATGTACTCGATTAATCGTGGGGTCCGCTCCTTGAACTGCCGTGGGGAAAGTATTTCACCGCAAACAGGATTCTTTTCGAACTCCTTGCGGTCAACTTCGATCTCGCGGCCTCTGGTGACGCCCTTTATCTCGCCTTTGACTTTGTAGTGACGGACTTCGGCTCCCTCAGGTGCACGGAAGGGTCCGCCACGGCCGGTCGGAATACTACGAAAGCTTTCCATGAAGGTCGTGGACCAGTGAATCGCGCCGGTCTGCGGCTGATGCCAGATATCTCCCAACAACACGTGTGAAGAGTCGCGACCGATGGCCGAGGCGAGAATTTCCAAACCCATGTCACGCGCATGAAGAACTTCGCCGGTTTCCAGTTCCCATATTTTGAACTTGTTACGCCCGCGCGAGAGGGCTACCGGTTTTGTCTTAATCCAACCATCGCGCGCAAAGGCGACCTGAACTGATTCAGCGCCGCCGACTGCAAAGTCATCACGCGCCGGTTCAGGGAACGAGTGTTTGAGAATCGCGTTTTGCAGTTGCCGCCGGGGCCAGTAGTTGTAGAGCTCGAAGAGGAGTTGGCGCTGCCAGCAGTCAGGCGTCCAGGTGGCTTCGTCGATTGGAAATTCGATGAGAGCGTAAATCTGTCGCAGCAGCTTCAGCCGATCCGGATCTTTTCCATGTTCATGCGAGACGGACAAAAGCCACGTTACCGCGGCTTCGAGGTTGCCCGCTGCGATTGCGTCGCTGGCGCACGCGAGCGCCGATTGCAAATCCGCTTTGTCGTCAGGCATCCAACTCCTTTGGCAGAAGCCCGACCGTCAGGGAGGGCTCATACTTACCGGCTTCAGTAGCCCTCCCTCACGGTCGGGCTTCTGCCATGTCTTCCATCTCCTTCAGGGTGCGAGCGAAGAAGTCTGTTTCGTTACGTTTGTCAAAGCGTGCAGCAAGCTCATCGGCCTCGTGCTTTGACCACTCGGCCAACTTACCGATGTCATACACTCCATCTTCCGAGTACAACGGAAATGTCGACGGCATAGCCAGAGTGAGGTTGCCAGTTTGCGCGGCTTGTCCTGAATCTGCCAGCCTTAAGAACAGCAACCACGCCGCTCTGAGAAAGTGGAAACGATGTAACGCGTCGTGATTTCTTTCGGTGAGTGGATAGTGTTTGCGAAAGACTTCCACACCCTTTTCAAAATTCCGCGTGACCGCCAGGAAGATCAAATGATCGGCAAGCTTATCAATGAAGCTCTTGTTGCTTTCGATTAACTCGTAACCGCGACGATGAAAGATCATCGCCTGCCGGAGACGCCCCAGGCGAACGAGCGGAAGCAGCAAGCTCGCATAAGTTCTTTGCGGCACGGTCGCACACTTCTTCTCCAGGGCCAACAGTTCACCGCCTTGATTTACTGCTTTCAGATCATCGCCCTGATAAATCGAGAAGCCGATCTGCTCGTTTAGTTCGCATGCTGAACAATTAGCCAGGTCATCGATCGGAGCGCTGCGCATATTCTCGTAATAACCGAGCGCTTTTTCGCGGTTGTCCCAAAATCTTTCCAGCCGATAGCGGTGAGTGTAGGCAGCGCGCAGTCCGAACCCTGCCTTGAGCGAACGCTCGGAAAAGTCATCCAGCATTTCGAAGATGCGCGGCTTGGAAACGTGTGGAAAGTGGCTGGCGATGCCGATGATCCATTTGTACTTCCAAAGGATACTCCATTCGTCAAACTGTCCCGGGTTGCGATCGAACTGAGACAGCAACCACGAAAAAGCCACCAGACCTTTCTCGGGCGCGCCGCCAAAGATGCAAGCGCGCACATACAACTCGCGCACGCGATACTGGATGCTCAAGTCTCCAAAAGCGTCCGCTAATCGCAGCGCCTGCTCCTGCAGCGATATCTGTTCGTCGCCCTCGTTGAGATCAAGCGACTGCCGGAGTAGTTGAAGGATTTGATCGGTGCTGTCGCTCATTGCTTTGCAACACTGGCAGAACCGGGAGCGTTAGCGACCGGCCCTAAGCGCGACGAGTATGAAGTTGCAGCCGCGTCGCATCTGCTATTGATGCACAAACCCGGTCGCTACGGCTCCCGGTTCTGAATTTGTGTAAGACCAGAATTCTTCTTTATTGGATCCAGCCTTCGACCGCGTCCGCTCCCCAATCCACGAAACTCAATAGTCCTTCGTTCAAGACCGACATCTCCTTCGAATTCAACGGCCGGTGGCTAAGCAGAATCGCCTGCACATACAACATCTGAATCGACAGGCGCAGCAATTTCTTATCGCGCAGGCGCGCAAGTTTGTGAACGACCGGATTGCGATAGTTGAAACAAAGGCTCGCGAACGTCTCGCCTTCCAGCCCAGCTTCCATTTCGTCAAGCACGCCGGACCAGAAAGTGTCCGTGACCTGCCTTGTCATCTCAATCGACCGCTTGAACTTTGCTTCGCTGGTGGCGTTGTAGAGCGCCGGCAGTTCGTCCGGTGAGAAGGTCCTGATTTCGACAGCGCATTGAAAATCTTCGAGCACTTCCGTCGCCGTTTCCATAAACTCCGAAACTTCATCTTGTTCCGAGAGCATCAAGTGTTCGAAGTTGTGAGTAAGGCTGGTCCCGTCTACGAAGTCCAACCGCACGTTTGGGAAAATCGACGGCAGCTTTTGAATCAAATCCGAATCGTAGGTGTAACCGGCATTGATGACGCATAAAGACTGCGCGGCAGCGATACGCGCGGTCTGACGAAACTCGTCGAGGTCGGTGATGTAACGAACCACGTGGTGGTCCTCGATGTACTCCGTCAGGGTCATCATTCCGGTGTTCGTTTCAAACGGCAACCACTTCACGAAGATGCGAAAGAAGTCGTCGTCGTCGACGGCCAGGGCCTTGATTGAGAGCTGGTGCAACTGAATCAACTTCTTCAAACGGACGGGATAATTTCTCGCCAGCTCGATGAGATAAGCGCGCAATTGAATACCCAGGTCAGCACGCGTGGCCGCGAGCATGTCGTCTTCGTAGAACGACTCGCGCGAAGCCGTCGGCTGGAGACCGTTAGCGTTGACGACGCATTTGACAAAGAACGCCCAGTCGGGCAACAGCCCTTCCGTTTGTTCCGACAGGAGCATGTTCTTCAAATACACGCGATGCGTTTTCCGGCTGGCGAGGGACGGCGAGTAAGGCAGGACAAACGCGACGCCCTGCACGTCGCCAATCGTGGAACGCAGCGGCACGTAGTCAAAAAAGTTAGTGCCGAAGGTTTCCGCGCCGTACTCGAGATAAGCTTCCCGCTCCAATTGCGAAGACAAATAGTTTTCGGTCCAGGGCGGCCGCTCATTGTTGATGAGAGTGCCGTCGGCAAACCTGATCGGGAACGGCAGAAAGTTTCCGTAGTGGCGCGCCAGTTTTTTGACTGTCTCCGGCAGGAAATAATCCTCGCTGCCGGTCTTCGCCAGCAGGCGGACTTCCGTGCCCGGCTCCACGTTCTGGTCCACCATCCTCAATGCATAAGTACCATCTGCATGCCCCTTCCATTCGATCGTCGGACTTCCCTCTTTCACGGACCGAGTAGTTACCAGGACTTCATCGCTCACAACAAAGCAAGCGAGCAGGCCAAACCCAAACTGGCCCAGGAAGTCTGTCGCTTCCCAAAGTTCCTTATTTCGTTTTGAGGTCTGGCCAATGGTGGCGAGGAACGTGTGGATCTCGTCCTCAGTGAGACCAATGCCGTTGTCTCGAAACGTTAGCGTCGGGCTTTCCCCATCCTCAGGTTTCGTGACTGAGATTGTCATTACGCCCCGGTGATCTGGCTGCAGAAACCGGCGGGCCAGGATTGCGTCCACACCGTTTTGCAGCAACTCGCGAACGTAGACGTCGGGCGTGCTGTAGGTGTGACTCGACAGCAAGTCGATGATGCCTGCGAGGTTAACTTGGAATTTGTGTTCCATGGTGAATGGGGAGGTAGTGTAGCCAACGACTTAAAGAACTTCCAATCATTACCACAGCCGAGTAGTGAACGTGATTTGAAACTCTCTGTGCGCCCTCCGTGATCTTTGTGTCTCTGTGGTGGATGTTTGCCAAGTGAAACCACCACAGAGACACAGAGAACACAAAGGTGGCACAAAGGAAGCTGAGATAAGGAGACTACCTTCGCTTGGCTTGGTTTCCGCTCTCTTCCTCTTTTCTGTTAGAGTCGGTCTATTAGACCATCGCAAAATCACGACGTTTGTCAGTAAATACGGGCTCGTCTGGCTGTTTCGGATGCAATACGATCCGACATTTCTGACCAACCGCTAAGATACCGTTGGCATCAAAACTGGGCCCAAATCGCCGAGCGAGAACCTAGGAATTAAATGCGAACTACTTTTACCAAACTATTTAACCTGCTCCTTATCATTGGCTTCTGTTCACTAGCTGCGGTCAACGTTGCCGCCCAGACCGCTGCCGGCGGCGACGTAGTGATGGTCTTGCCGTTTGAGAACACCTCAAACCGCCCCGAATACAACTGGGTTGGCGAGAGTTTTGCCGACTCGCTCGCGGAGTTGCTGAACAAGCCCGGCCTGCTGGTCGTCTCCAGCGATGAACGCGAGCTCGCCTATCAAAGGTTGCGCTTGCCGGAGACTGTCATCCCTTCGCGCGCCACGGCGATCAAGTTGGCGCGAGAAGCAAAAGCGACGATGGTGGTGATTGGAAGTTATTCGATAACCGCAGTCGCCGATGAAACTAAACCTGACAGCAAAAAGGACGACAAGGAAAAGTCTCCCTCTGAGGCGCTCGTGCAGGTAACGGCGCGCGTCATAAAGGTGAATGAAGGTCGGACTTTGGGCGAAGTGCTGGACGGCGGTTGGGCCACGCGTCAGTTTGATTTTGGTGGGCCGCTTACGACGCTTCAGGACATTCATGGCCGGCTCGCCTACCAGATTCTTTATCAACGCGAAAAGGCGTTCGCGTTTTCACAGAATCAGCTGGTCCAGGAAGCGACCAAGGTGCCGCAGCGCGCGTTCGAGGCATACGTCAAAGGTGTCTTGCTAAGCGAGCGCGAACCCACCCGCGCAAACTACTTGAAGAACGCGTTGCGTTTTTATGCCGACGCCAACGGCGGCGCGGTGTATCCCCAGGCCGCTTTTGAGCTCGGGCGTTATTACATGATGGATGGCAAGTGGAAGGACGCGACGGAGTATTTCATCAAACTGCAAAAGAAAGATCCGCATTACGTGGAAGCGGCCTTCTACGCCGCGCTCGGCTACGCGAAACTGGGCGACCTGGGCCACGCGCTCGCGGCGATTGTTCCGCTATCGTCTGAAGTGCCGCTGATCGGAATCTACAACAACGCCGGCGCCATCGCCGTGCAGGCGGCGCGCGAGGAAAAGAAAGAGGACGAGCGGGCGCGTTTGCTGGCGCAGGGCACGTCGTTTCTTAGCCGGGCAGCGGAGTCGTCACCTGACGATCCGCTCGTTCACTTCAATTACGCGTTGGCTTTGTTCCTTTCCGGCAAGTACGCCGAAGCGGCTGAACAACTCAAGCCGGTGATTACGGCCGACCCGCGCGATGGACAAGCTTATTTTCTGTACGCGAAGGCTCTTGAGCGAACCGGAAAAACGGAGACGGCAAACGCAGCCGACGATCAGGCGCGTCGCTTCTTACAGACCTACGCGAAATGGCAGACCGAGTGGCAGAAGTCGCAGAGTGTCAACGGTGTTTCCCTGCGCATGCGCGACGTACTTAATCGCGATGACGTGTCGGGACTGCTGAGAAAGAATGCGATTGCGGCTAACAGCCCGAGCGACACCGAAGACCTGCTTGCCAAAGCGCGTGATCTTTACCAGGAGGGCCGCGACGAAGAAGCATTGCCTGAGTTGCATCGCGTGGTCATGCTTGAACCTACAAACGCCGAGGCCTATCTGCTGAGCGGTCGAATCAACCAGCGACGCGGCGACCAGGAGGCGGCGATTGCGGCGTTGAAAACTGCCATTTTCTGGGACCCGAAGTTGATCGACGCACATATTCTGCTGGGGCGCATCTTCCTTGAACGCGGCGATCGCGGCGAGGCAGTGAAGTATGCGACCAGCGCAATTACAATCGACCCGAACAATCAGGAAGCAATTGCGTTGCAGCGACAGGTAACGATGGGGAAGAACTAAGGGGAAGAGGGGAACGGGGTAAAAGGATAATTTGAAATTCAGTTCGGCCAATTCTTCCCATTTACCTTCTTTCCCCTTTTCCCATTTCCTCTCTTTCCCATAGATTTTCATGAAGCTCCTCCTGTTAATCGCCATCCTCATCGCGGCCGCCGGTCTCGCTACAGCACTCGTAATCGCGTTGTATGTTCACAAACGAAAGAGTACCGGCGATATTAGATTGATCGGCGAGCTGGGCCACGTAGATACCGAACTTGATCCTGAAGGCACGGTGATCGTCGGGGGAGAGTTGTGGCGGGCAAAGTCTAAGACGGGCTCGGTCATTTCAGCTCGCTCGCGAGTACGCGTTGTCGCTTTCGTCGATCACCTCGCTCTGGTTGAACCCTGCGATTAATCCCAAGAGCCCGGAGTATGAGGTCAGTACCGCCACGCGGTAGCTTGTGGGTCTCCGGCTTGTCGATTTGCGATTGCCGATTAACAATACCTTGATCGTCAAACGCCAATCGACAACCTGAAATGAAGACAGTCGACAAAGAGACCCACCTGCTACCGCGTGGTGGTACTGACCTCACCTCTTAGAGGGTTGGGCTTCTAGCATCACTTTCTTTCTGGCACGCAAGCTGCTCAAGAAGACACTGGCACGCATGGATGACCCAAGTAAGGTAGGAAATGCCCCCGCCGCCATCACTTCTCTGAGCGCCGCCTGCCGCTGCGCCAGCCGCCCGCCGAGCAACCCTTCAGTGTTCCTTCCGAAATTGAACCCAGTCAGAAATGACTGGGTTCTTCCTTTTTATGCAGACACTTTATTCTGTGGGTCGACAAATTCAGAACCGGGCGCCGTAGCGACCGGGTCGAGTTTCAAGTTACTCGAGCTTAGGCTGCGCCAGACCCGGTCGCTACGGCTCCCGGTTCTGAATTCATTGACCCATGACGAAAGAACAGACCACTGTTGGGTTCGTGCCGACCGAAACAGTCGACGCTTACACCTAATAGTTCGCAGTTTCCAGAAAACTTTATTTCATGGCACGCAAGCTGCTCTAAGGGAAACCGGCACGCATGGATGACCCAAAGTAAAGGTCGGAAATGCCCCCGCCGCCATCCCTTCTCTG
>Ga0070669_100001037_pt1 | contig 20291 bp, 16 predicted proteins | sample KBSS53metaG_FD_64680 | JGI IMG/M metagenome (GOLD analysis project Ga0070669, IMG submission 64680) | Switchgrass rhizosphere microbial communities from Kellogg Biological Station, Michigan, USA - KBS S5-3 metaG | ecosystem: Host-associated > Plants > Roots > Rhizosphere > Soil ...
TCATCTCGTCTTCCGACGATTCACCTTGCTCGCAGATTAGGTTGGATATCCTCGGTAATACTTCATTGAACGCCGAAGCCGCGCGGCCGTTTCCAGTTGGTAACGTGCCCGCAGCCGCAGCCGTCGCCCGGGAATGGAGTCTCGCCATTAGTAGTCCCTGATTCACCACGACCATCGCTCCCAGGCTGCGCACATTCTCGTCGTCAACCTCATAGTGCGCTGGTCCATCTTCAGCCATTGGATTATCGCAGAGTGTGAGGCATTCACTTGCGACGCGATAGCGGCCGTTATCAAGTACATTTCGCTTCACATCAAGGCTGGCTTCGACGGAGTGGCCCACCGCTTCATGAAGCAGGACAGCAGCGGCAGTGGGTCGCAGGACAACTTCGGGTGTGCCTTCATCGATCCGGTTGGCGCGATCGAAAGCGGTCACTAATTCTTCCAACTCCGTAGCTCTTGTGTTCAGGAATTTAAGACCATTGCCTCTCCCGCTCCACGCGATATTGAATGAGTGACCTCGCCGGCTGGTGATGATTGATCCGATCACTGCCCATCGCGGCAAAGTATCTGTGTGGGCGTGATAACCGTTATTGACCCGCACGCGGTTAGTGACCACGGAGGAATAGTGAAGAGTAATTTGGGTCCACGATTGGGCCAGATTAACAAGAGCGTCCTGGACGTTTGCGGCCTGCGTTTCAGCCACTGGAGCGTCCAGGCAGAAGTTCCAGCTGGGCGGCGGTGGTCCACTAAACAGATACCTTTCACCGTTCTCATTCAGAAGACGACCACACTCGTTCTCACATTCAAAAACGGACAGCCGTTGCCGCGGATTTTTTTTCAGCGTGACAAAGCAGCCCCGGCTCCTTTCGAAAAAGCCTACCCGTCCAATGAAGCTCGAGCCGTTCATAGTCCTATAGCGGAAGACACGGCGTTTTCAATCGCGGATTCGATCACAATTTCTTGCGGCCGTTCTTTGCCCAAAAACTGAGTGATCATCGATCGGCCATAAGCTCCTGCGTGATGAAAAACCAGTGTGTCTCCAGGTTGAGGAAGGCTGAGAGTGATATTCCGCGCGAGGAAATCCTGCGAGTAAGTGGAGTTGCCGCAAACATAGACCGGCTTTCGATGGAGCGGTCTTTGACCATTCCCGGTGATCACCTGGCAAGGATGATGCGCAGTTTCTGGATAGAGCAACGGGCGGGGAAAGATTGAAACTGAACCATTGGTCCCGATGAAGGCCCGATCCTCGCGCAGCTTGCAGTCAATAACTTTAACGAAAAAGTAACCACTATCGGCCACGAGGTACCGGCCGGGCTCGATGTAAAGCTCGAGTTCGCGGCCGAGACGTTGTTCGTGACCCCGTATGATCTTTTCGGCGCCCCGGCTGTATTCAGCAATATCAAACTCGGGATCATCGAGATCATCCGGAATACCCAAGCCTCCGCCGACGTCGAGATAACGCAGATCGGGCAACTCGCCGGCGGCGAGACCCAACCGCTGCATTCCGTCCAACAGGACCGAAGGCTTCATTAAACCGGTGCCGAAATAAGAATGTGCGCCGGTGATTTTCAGTCCGTGATGTTGGGCAAAGCTGACAACGTCCGGCAACTCATGGGGCAACAAGCCGAAACGATAAGCCGGATCCGGTTTAATCTCGCCGCGATCCAGTGCGCTGCCAACGTTCAAACGAAGGCCGATCTCCAGGTCGCCGTTCACTATTTTGCTTAACGTTTGTATCTGCCCGAATGAATCGAGCACCAGGTTCACGCCTTGCTGCACACAGAAATCCATCTCGTCGGGCGCCATGTTGCTGGCTGCATAGACCACTTGCCGTGGCTGGAACCCGAGTTTGAGGACCAAACTAAGGTGGATCATCGAGTTGACAAAAACGCCGAGACCACAGGCACGCACGCAACTCAGAATGGCGGGATGATCGTTCGCCATGGTCGCGAAGAACACGCGCTTGCGAGTGATGGGAAGCTGATTCAGCCGGGTACATTTTTCTCGCAGGCGCGACAAATCGTAAACATAAGTGGGAGACTCCGCGGACAGACCGGATTCGATAACTGCGGGAGGAATCAGTTTCATGATGCGACCTCGCAGAGTAGCCCTCGTTCACACAGTTGCTGAATCAGCCGAACGCCGCGTTGATCTTCGGCTGTTGTGCTCGAATTAAGACGGGCCAGGAGCTGTGAAACAGTTCGCGGCCGGCGAGCAAGTTCGAGGAGTTCAGTAGTGGTGCGCTGGGTCACCAGCGTGTCGACATAACTCGTGCTTGTTTTCGCGAAAATGACACACGACTCCTCGTCGAGAACATTTGCGCGCTCGCCGGAAAGCAGACTCTTCAGATCGTGACGAAAGTTGCTTGACAGATATTCGCAACGGCGCGCCAGCACCACGTTCTGATCCAGCGCGAATGGCGAACTAAACGGCAGCGCCGGTGGATCGAGCTGCTGTGCGTCAAGCTTGATTCTTTCGTAACGTGCCAAATCGGCGACGTCGCCGTCCTCGAGTCCGAGCCGGATTAACTCCTCGTCGATGAAATCCAGGAGATCGTAGGCGTTACCCTGATGCGCGAGTCGTATTCGCGGACGCAGTTGCTGATTGCGCCTACAGATCCAATCGGTCCAGCGCGCATACCAATCCAACGCAGAATCGTATTCAGGCAGCAGCAGTGGCCAAATAGATTTAAGGACCACGAGATGGCATGACAACCCTTCGCTGGCATCAATCAACTTCTCGGGTACTCCGGGCGTCGAGAAGCGATAGGTGCTGGCGAATACATCGCGATGGCGCTTCTTGAGGTTTTCGAACTTCTCCAACACCGGTTGGGTCATGGCAATCTCTGCGTATTCCGCAGGCCGGGAGATTGTCGACTCGAATTGCTTGAACATCGGTGCTTCGTGAAAAGGACATAACGTGAAGAGATGAGCGCGGAAATTACCCACTTGAAGAAAATCGAAAAACGTCTCGATCGTGTCCTTCAGCGTCTGAAGCGTTTCGGTGGGATGACCTACGATGAACCCTGTGACGGGGCGGATACCGGCAGCCGCAGTGCTGCGTACTATTTCGCGCGACCATGACAGATCCAAACCCTTGTCTATAACTTCCTGAGTGTGCGCCGAGCCACTCTCAATACCGTAATAGATTTCGACGCAACCAGCCTGCGCCATCTTTTCCAAAAGGTGCGGGGTTATGATGTCGGTGCGCGTACTACAGGTCCAGGTCATCCCGAGCTTGTCAGAGATGAGACGTTCGCAGAAAGCGAGGGTCCACTTTTGATCGCACGTAAAAATGTCGTGAGAGAAATTCAGATGCGTGCGGTTGTACGTGTCGCGCATGAGCTTCATCTCCTGGACAATTCGGTCGGTGCTTTTCATCCGATACCGCCGTTCCCAGAAGGGAGCAGTCGCGCAGAAGCGACACTTGAAGGGACAACCTCGACCAACATCCAGGTAAAGAGGTGCACCCTCTGACATGTCATAAGCGTCGAAAGCCGGAATCGGGAGGTCGTTGACGTCCTCGATAACTCCCCGCTCCTTGTTGAAAACTACGTCGCTTCCATCACGCCACGTGAGGCCGGCGACATCAGCCGGTTTTCGTTTTAGGTCCAGCTGTTGGAGCAGTTCGACGAACGTCAACTCCGCCTCGCCACGCGCGACGAAATCGATGAAGGGAAATCTTTCCAACAAGAGACTGCTGATGGGTGACGAGGCGGGTCCTCCAAGGCAGACCTTGGTTTTGGCGGAACGCCTTTTGACTTCCGCCGCAATCAGAATCGTATGGAGCAGCGAATCCGCGTCGGTCATCAGTCCGACGAAGTCGTCGTCAGCCTCGAGGATGGTGTCGACAATATGGTCGTGTAGGTGATCGTCGTTCTTTATGGTTTGGTTATTAACAAGACCGTTGAGTTCGATCACGCGCACGCGAGCATTGACGTTCGCCTGATCTACCGCGGCTTTCAGTGAAAGAAGACCGATCGGTACGAAACTCTGCATCGGAGGCTGATCTCCGGGGCGTTGGTCGAGGGAAATTGTTCCATGATCGAGATGCAGGCTGGTGGAAAGACTGACATTCATGATTTTGTTCCTCAGTTTCGGGTTAACTGAATCAAGTGAGGCTCATTTGCCAACAAAGGAGTTTCGTCGATTGCTTCCTCCAGTTTCAGCGCCGGCATTACTTCTACTCTCGGGTCTTGGCGGATGGTGGCGCGAAACAGTTCTTCACGTCGCAGCACGCTCTGAATCTGGAATGCGGTCATGCCGCAGCCATCGAGGCTCTGGTTATGAATGCTGGAGCTTCCTGGGCAGCGGCCGGTGCAGAAATAGTGGTCCTCGTTGATTGGACAACCCTCGCACGCCTTTTCAAAGTTCTTCCAGGTTATCTTGCGGATGGCCCAGTCACCGTTCCAGATCCTTTCGAATGAATCCATCTGGATATTGCCGCCGCACAACACTCGCCCGCCCGAACACGTCGTGCACGGATAAACGTCTCCGGAGGAATCGACGTAGCAAAGACCGCGGCCACTCATGCAACGGCGGCTTGCATAAACCATGGTCAGGAGAAAATTGAATATCTTGCCGGTGCATAGTCCGAGTTTCTGGTCTCTGACCCGTTCCCATGCTTCTTCGGCCAACCAGAAGCGCGCGGCCAATTCGACATCGGCGGTTGTATTCAACATCTCTCGATACAAAGCACCGCGACCCATGGGAACAAACGGCACACTGCGGAGACTGATGTCGTTGTCGATCGCCCAGTTGATGATTTTGTGGAGACTGCCCACGTTGTCGTGAGTGGTGGTGGTCATCACGCTGGTGTTGAATCCGAGGTCTCTTACTTGCAGCAGACGGCGGGTAACGAAGTCGAAGTCGCTTTCTCCATTGCGTCCCTGGTTGTGCGCCTCGTCGATACTCATACTGATGATCACGTCATCCTGAGGCAGGCGCCCCAGCACACTCTCCGTCAAAGCTGTGCCATTGGTCGCGATGCTGACGGCGAAGCCGAGTGCGTAAGCGCGGAGCGTGATCTTCAGAAAGTCGGGATGAATGGTCGGCTCGCCGCCGGTGATCACCACCGAAAACACTCCCATCTCGGCCCACTCTTCAAGCAGTCGCAAAATGCGTTCGGTAGTGATTTCAGAATTGCGTTTCACTCCGCCTTCGACGAAACAATGAGGGCAACGCAGATTGCATTTACGAGTGATCTCGATCCACCCCATCAACGGGGCGGAAAAATGGAAGTCAGTCGGTACCTCGAGGTGACGCACGAGGTGGGAGCGGCAATGTTCGAAAGAGACTCCGGCGGCCAGCAGTGGTTCAACCGTAGCCTCGAACATTGCGACCTTTCCATTTGGAAACGCCGCAAGGTAGCCAAAGTTTTCCGGCCGGTAACGAATCAGCGGGCGGCACTTTTCGGGCAGAGATGCTCGGTGTTCAGCATCGCAAACCGACGAGTATTTATACATTTGTCCCTTCCGCTATGAGTTGAGTAACGCGATCGGCAATAGCGACGGCGTCCAGCCCGCAATAAGCGAGTTGCCAGCGCGGGTCGCCGGCCGGAATGAATTCGTCCGGAAGCGCGAAGCGAATATGGCGCAAGCCATGAGGCGCGACGTGTCGGCTGACGGCATCTCCGAATGCGCCGCTCGCAACATGATTCTCGAGAGTGATGACTAGTCCGGTGCGTTGGGCGGATTCGAGAATTGGTTGCGCGTGAAGTGGCCGGAGTATTGATACGTGGATCAGGTCGATCGGCACGCCGCTTTCGTTGAGTAAACGAGTTGCCTGCAAAGCCTCGCCCAACATCGAACCGGCGGCGACTAACGTGGCGCGTGAATTTTCCTGCCGTGCAGCTACCACGACGCCACTGTCAACCGGAAGATCCGGTAGGAGATCTTCCGGGGCGCCGTGGCGCCGCAGTCTCAGGTATGCAGGACCAGCATGAGAAACAACCGCGTGCAGCAGCTCGCGTGTTTGTCTTCGATCGCCGGGTTCCACGATTAGCATTCCAGGCAATGCAAACATCGTCGCTAAATCATCGATGGCCATGTGCGATGGTCCATTTCTGCCGTCAAAGACCCCGCAGGAACCGCCAATAAGCTTTACGTTGCAGCGTGGCCAGGCTACTGATAGCGCAACCTGATCGTGTGCGCGGCGGGCGATAAAGTTTGAAAAAGTGTGGACTAGGGGAACTAACTCGCGACGGGCCAGGCCGGAGGCGACACTGACTGCGTTCTGTTCGGCGATCCCGAGATTGAAGTAACGTTCGGGAAACGCTTTCGCAAACAAATGCGTCTTCATCGAGGTGGCTAAACCGGCATCGATAACGATTACTGCCGGATTAGCGTGGCCCAAGTCACGCAGGATGAACTCATATTCGGGCGAGTTCTCAGTCAACTCTAAACTCCCTGATCCAGCATATATTTGACTAATAAGAAATCTTCGTTTGAGAGAGGCGGGGGAAAATGACTTTCGGCGCGGCCCTCGAGGAAGGGAATTCCGCGTCCTTTTATGGAGTGCAGGTGTAACAGTTTGGGCGCTGCTGCCTGATCTTCGAGTAATTCAGAAAGGGAAGTTGAGATAGCCGCGCAGTCGTGCCCATCACATTCCAGGACACACCAGCCCATTTCGTGCCAACAGGTTGAAACGTCCGGCACCGGCATGATTTCAGGTGTAGGTCCATCCTGCTGCATTTGGTTGTCGTCGAGCAGGACAATCAGATTGGACAACTTCAACCTGACCGCGCATCTTGCGGCCTCCCAAATTTGACCTTCATTCGTCTCGCCGTCTCCGATAACGACAAAAACTCGATCGTCAGAGCTGCGAAGACGACTACCAAGAGCCAAGCCAACCCCGATCGAAAGGCCCTGGCCCAGCGAGCCGGTCGAAGCATGAATCGCCGGTTCGAGGTTTTCATTTGGGTGTGGTTCGAGTGTCGATCCGTTTTGGCCGAAGGAGCTGAGGAGCCGGGGATCGAGTTGTCCTTCAATGCTAAGAGCGCAGTATAGTCCCAGGGCCGCATGCCCTTTCGACAAGATAAATCGATCGCCGCGCCACGGCTCGTCTGGTGATCGTTGCCAGTTGAAATGCTGCTGAAAGAGAACGACCAGAGCTTCCACAATCGAGAGGGAGCTTCCCAAGTGACCTGACCCGGCGCGGCGATGCACGTCGATGATCGTCGTGCGAAGCTGATTGGTCAGCCGTCGCAGTTGCGCGATCTCTGTTTCGGCGATGACTTCAGAAAAGGCGGGCATTGGTTTGCCAGGGAGGGTTTGAAGGTAAAGAGGCCGCGAAGCGTTCGAAGGCTTCGATGTTCTGTTGAATTTTACGGAACCCGCGTGCGTAATGATCGACGAGGTCCTGGTTTACCAGTGGAGCTTGCGCAGGATAACCAACGACGAGTGTGTGACGAATCACGTCCAGCGAACCCGGATAGTCGTCGATGTTATAGACGACGTCTTCTCTCTGGTGACAGGACCACGGACACCCTTTTCCATACCCAACCTTTTTCTGTAAAAGCGCGTGACCCGGCAACGGCACATTCTGAAACTCGATCAACGGCAAGCCCTCGTTCCAAAAAATTTGCTTGAGAGCTTCGTGCGCCTGGTCCGCGCTAACGGACAGACCGGCGAGTTTCGGATCGAAGCGGAAACGATACATGTGATAGACGTGATTCGCGTCGGGCGGACTGACTGGTGGCGAGAATCCAGGCAGCTCTCTGAGTACGGCGTTTAACTTTACGGCGGAAGCGGCTCGATATCCATTCAGTTTATCGACGCGTTCCAACTGCCGGCTGGCGAACGCCAGGGAGATGATGTTGCTGCGGTAATTCCAGCCGCATGTTTCGTGAAGCGTGGTGTATGTATCGTGATAGCCGGCTTTCTCGGCGAAGCATTTGAGAGTGGCGGCCCGGTTACGCACCTCTCGATTGTTGGTGACGACGATTCCTGCTTCCCCGGCAGACGGAAGGTTCTTGCCGGCCATCAAGCTCGCGGCGCCCACGTCTCCGATGCTGCCGACGCGCCGCCCCTTGTACGATGCGCCAAATGCCTGCGAGAAATCTTCAATCACAGGAATTCCATAGCGTTTGCCGATCGCCATGAACGCATCCATCGGCGCCGGGAGACCATGCAGGTGGACCACCATGATGGCCTTCGTTCGTTCGGTGATGCGTGCCTCGACAAGTTCGGGCGACATGTTATAGGTGTAAGGATGGACGTCCACGAAGATCGGGATGGCCTGTTGATGCAGCACCGCGGCGGCGCAGCCGATGTAGGTCAACGCGGGCACGATCACTTCGTCGCCACTCTCAACACCCACACCGGCAAGCGCGCAATGCAGCGCAGCCGTACCGCTGTTTGTTGTCAGTGCGAAGTTCGTCCCCACAAAAGCAGAGATCTCGCGCTCGAATGCTTGAACACGGTTTCGTCCGGACATCTCGGTCAGCAATCCGGAGCGAAAGGTCGCCACCAGTTCCTCTACATCGTCCTGAGTGATGAGCGGCCAACGCGAGCCCATGATTCGGGCCCCGCGAACAATTGGTTCTCCACCTTCGATGGCGAAGTGTCCGTTCTTGCTGACGTCAGTGTCGGCGCTTGTTTTCAGCGGATCCAAAGTTTGTATTTCCATCTGCTTTCCTCCCGACAAGTAGGATCAGGATTGTGAGGCCGCTCTATAAAACCGGGAGATTGGTTGCGTCCGCGATACGGAAACCAGCGCGCACGGGTGGTTCGGTAAGCAACTGCTCCATGACGTGTCCGCGGCAGTCCGCCGGCGACTCAATGCCCAAGGCTGCACAGACTGTGGGCGCAACATCGGTGACATGTTCGATGGCCGAGTGGACATAACCGCGTTTGAAGCTCGGTCCGGCCGCGAAAAATCTTGTGTGTATGCGCCGATCGAGGGGCCAAAAGTGATCGTGACCGCTCGTGAATTCATGCAAGGGAATCGTGGGGGAAAAAATCTCGCCGCGATTGTTGGTGGCTTGATAACCGGAGCGCAGACAGAAGACCACATCGCCTACACCGGCGCCGTTTGCACCCAAATGCTCGAAATCTTCTTTCTCGCCGGCGACGCGAACGGGGCGGCGTTTGGTAGCGGGATCTTTGAGCGCAAGTAGCTTGCGAATGAGTTTCTTTTTGATCTGGTTGACGTCTGCGGCTGGAACAACGCCGTTGGGCTCGCGTCCTTGCTGATTGATATGGATGTAATTTCCGGTGCCGTAAGCGCTCGTGGCGGACCAGTCGACTTCAGATTCCTGACCCTGCCACTTGAGAAAACCTTCAGCCGCCAGCCATTCATTTATGCGAAACGTCGTGTGCTGGAGGTCCTGGCCGTGATCTCCGACAATGACGATGTTGGCGTCTGGTCCAGCCTCACGCCTGACACTGGCAACCAGCCGATCCGCCATCTGGTACGTCTCGAGGAGCGCTTGTTCATACTGAGGAGCTGTTTCGGGATCGTAGGCCGGATGTCGAGGATCGATAGCCCCGTGAAGTAGATGATGGGCCCAGTCCACGATGTGAATGTGCACCATAAACAGGTCCCACGGTTCCCGGGAGATCAGTTGCGATGAAATCCTTTGCAGCCATTCGGCATTGAGCCGGAAGAGTTCCAACTGACTCTTCAGATCGAGACCGGATTTGAAAACCAACGACGGTTCTGTTTGTTCCTCAATTGGTCCAACCTGGTCCAGGTGTTTTTCCCAGATATCGTTTCTCGATGCATGGCCGGTGCGTTCGTGCAGCGTGGTGTTGAGCAATCGCAGTTTCAACGGAGCATCACTACACTCAACCAGCTTGATCCGGAAACAGCACTCCACGACGCCCTGGCGCCCACAGCCGCGTATCTGAATTGGCTGACTCCATTCACCCTCTCGCAACGAAACGAGAGCTAGTCCGCTTTCATCGGCGATGTCGACCTGGAGTTGGCCGCCACCTTCAGTGACGGTGACGTGCAGGACCACGTCGCTTCCACCCCAAAGTGTCTTCAGGCGCCAAACGCCATGAAACAGGAGTCCTGCTTCATCCGCGCCTGCGGAACGTTCTATCAGGACCTCATTGTTCAGCGGCTCAACACTGGCGACAGATGACGAGGCGATCTCGTGAAAACACTTCAACCCGCCCCACCCAGCGGCGCCGTCAAGTCGAAAGGAAGCGGTTTGTGACGGATAAGACAGCGGAAACTTAACTACGTAAGATCGCTTGCCATACAAGGTGGCGGTTTCCCAGATGGGCTGGGCCCGGCAGCGATACGAGTAACAACCGCTGACCCTTTGATCGAGCCTGTCGCCGGGGCGGTGGATCAGAAATCCTTCAATTCCAGTAACGGAAGGGGGCGCGCCGGTTGAGATTGATGCCCACGCTACCGGCGTAGTAGCCGGTAACGTAGACACCAAAGCCGCCCGGACGCCCGCCTTCACTGTCCCCGCAATCGCGGGTAGTTTTCCCCTGGCAATAAACCTATCCATGTAGATTGGCGAAAACCCGTCAATCCCCACGATTACTACTCGTGGTTCTGGTGCGGAATAGATTGTCATGTCGATGCGGGGGGTTTTTATTTTGGCGTGCCGGTCATTGCCGATGCTGATGCGATTCGTTCTTCGAGCAGCGTAATATTCTCGATCGCGGCATCCAACTGACCTTGCGCGACAGGTTGAGTGAGCGGAGAGTTATGCATATGAACGCACTTGAGGTCGCCCTTTTCATCTCGCACGAACACCACGGTCCCGCGAATGTTTGTCGAGATTCCCTTGATCAGGATTCGGTTGTGAAAAGTCATGACCGCCGAGTCCTCACCCAACAGGCGAACCTCAGGCGAAAGAATTTGTGAATTTCTCTTTTGACCCAAAAAGAAATTTTCGAAGCCCCGTCGATAGACATCACGACCATCGACTCGAGTAGGCGTACTTAAGGTGAATAGCGAAACACTCTTGTCGAAGAAGTCAAAGAAGCGTTCGTCTCCGGATTCGAAGGCCTCCTGCCAGCTCTTCATTGTTTGCACGACATTGTCTTCGGTAAGAGCTCTTTTCCCTGTTGTCCCCTTATATTTTGTGGCCATTTTTTGTGTCCTCCATAAGGAATCAAAGTTGAGTTAGGGTTGAAGAAGCCTGTGTTGCGATGGTCGCAGCCAGGTCTTCCTGATTGCGTTTTGATGAATATTGAAGTTGCGGAGTTCTTCTAGACAGTTTCGGCGGCGCCCACTTCCGGCAGATCTCTCCAGCGAAGCTTGGCGGGATAGAACAGTTCCAGCAGTGGCGTCGACATAAAGGTGGTGACCAGCGCCATCAGCACCATCATCGTAAACAGTGCGGGTGAAATCGCGCCGATATCGAGTCCGATATTCAGGATTACCAGCTCCATGAGGCCCCTGGTGTTCATCAGGATTCCGATCGCTCCCGCGTCGCGCCACGACAAACCAGTCACGCGCGCTGACAATGCAGCACCGCCGAATTTGCCGAGCACCGCAACCCCGATGATCAGCAGACACCAGGACCACATCTCTACATTTGTCAAAAGATTTAAGCTCGTTCTTAAGCCGGTGAATGCAAAGTAGAGTGGCAGCAGCAGGACCGTTACAAACGACTCGAGTTTCTCTGAAAGCAGACGCACAAAATCGTAGTCCTTGGGCATGACGACGCCGAGCAAAAAGGCGCCAAAGAGCGCGTGAATGCCCAGTAGTTCAGTTATCAGTGATGAACCGAGAATCAGCAGGACAATCAAAGCAAACAATTCGGTGGTGACGGCCCCTTCGCGACGGAAAACGTTTCCCAGACGTCCCATTATTCTGCGCACGCCCCAGAGCATGATCGCGACATACAGCAGAGAGCCGGCAAAGGTCAGCGCGAGTGGCGCGCCGACCGCGTTTGTTCGTACCAGCAGCACTACGCCTGCCAGAATGATCCACGCCGTCACGTCATCGACCGCGGCGCACGCAATGGCTACAGTGCCTACCTTGCTGCGAAGGAGCTGTCGCTCGATGAGGATCCGCGCCAGAACAGGGAACGCAGTGATGCTCATGGCTGTTCCCAAAAACAGCGCGAAGTGGAGGAACGAAACGCTTTCGTCAGACAGCCGTGGATAGAGATAAAGCGCGAGTAATGTTCCGAGAAAGAACGGGGCGATGATGCTGGCGTGGCTCGTTACTATCGCCGAATGCCCCCGGCCGCTAAGAACTTTGGGATTGAATTCCAGACCCACCAGGAACATAAACAGCAAGAGTCCAAACTGGCTTAACGTGCTCAGGTAGCCCAGGCTCTCGGGAGGAAACAGGGCCATTGAGACTTGCGGAGACAACCAGCCGAGCAACGAAGGTCCCAATGCAAGCCCGGCGATCATCTCGCCGACTACTTGCGGTTGGCCCAGTTTCCGAACAAGTCCGCCTGCTACACGGGCCAGCAGGATGATAATTGCTACCTGGATGAGAAGGGTTGGCAAGTGCAGCATCAGTGATTGACACCTCTTGAGTTTGAGTCAGCCTGGTGAGTCGCTGAGAATTGCCATTTACCACAGGGGCTGAAGACGATGTTTCCGTTAACGGTAGTTGTGGCCGGATCCAGCATTCCGTTCAACTGTATTTTGAAAGAATCTTTTGGCATGTCGATCGAGTTACCCGAAGCCGAGATAGCCAGTTCTTTAATCTCACCGGTCAGCGTCGCCGATCGATTGCCCAGAGTGATCACGATAAATCTTCCGGATTGAGAGATCTGCATCACGTGTGCCTTAATCGGCGCTGACTCACAATCCCACTCGTCGCGAACTATCGTGAGGTTCCAAACTCCTCCGACTGACGCCGGCGCGGTCGCGGTCTTGCCGATCTGGAGTAAACCCAGAATTCCTAAGACAGGAATGCCTACGAAGATCAGATAGGAGCCGAGCGCTCTTGTGATTTTCATTTAATGGTATGCGGCCATGACCCAGTCAGGATCGATACTTACTGCTACGCTTCGTCTTAACAATGACACCGAGACGATGAGCCTGTTTGTTTCTATGGAACAATTGAGAACTGTTCCCTGCGATCCACGCAATGGACCATCGCGAATCTCTATCCTTTGACCAGTCTCGACAAACGGGCACGCACAAACAGTCAGACCAGACGCCACCACGCTTTGCAGGCTCGCTATTTCGGCATCGTCAATGGAGGTTGGGCGATTACCGATGCCGACGATCGAAAGCACGCCGGGCACCATAAGGATCGAGAGCTTTTCGGTAGCACTGAAATGACAGAACAGATAGCCCGGGAAGAACGGTTCTTCGATATTCACATACCGATCGGACCAGCGTTGTCGCCTGTGATAGCACGGTAGGAAAACCTCAAATTGTCGAAGCTCTAAGAGTTTGGAAACGTGTTTTTCGCGATGGATTCTGGTCGTTAGTGCGAACCAGGCGCTGGCAGCTTGCATGGCACGTCGCTCGGGCAAAGCTATCGCAGTTGAAGTCCCAGGGTGTGAAGCAACTATTTACCCTTTTTGATCCAAAGGAGAGGCTACTTTAGGTTGAAGGAGATCGGACGTAAAGTCGCTTTTTGACGCTAGCCTGGATGTGGTCGTTCAATTGAGCGTAACTCGATCGTGCGACGTTACAGCTAACGATCATGTGCTATTATTTGTGGACCCACTTTTGTCTCAATGAGAAAGTACCTCTTTACCAAACCCGTAGGCTAAGGCCACCTCATGCCGACAGAAGTGATTAAGCGTCTGAGTCTCTATCATTGTTTGCCTCGTCGTCAGTGGGTTTTCTTAAATCAGACCCAGCGGATGTGGCGTTTCAGGACATTTGAAGAAGGTTTTGCTCCGAGGGTCGAATAACGTCTAGCGTTTGCTCCATCGCCCCGTATCCTGATCCTCATTCCTTTCAGATCGAACAAGGCGATTTCAATGAGCTTCCCTGGTATCATCGCCAAGCGATCCGAGACGGTGTCGTCGAAAAAAACGACCTCACGCGCCTTAGGAGTGGTAGTAGAACAACTGGTAAGAAGAGTTTCACGGATTGCGGTGCTCGAATTACCGCAAGAAGGAGCGTCTCAAACCGGGATTATTCTGGACACGGAACTCAATGGCATTCGCTGTATCTTATTGCGCGTAGATGATTCACCGCTGGCAAGGATCTCGTTGAGTCCGCGTGAGACTGAAATAGCCCGCATGGTTTCGGTGGGATTTCCGAACAAGTCGATAGCCGCTGCCCTGGCGATCAGTTCGTGGACTGTCAGCACTCACCTACGACGGATCTATGCAAAGCTGGGCGTAGGATCTCGTGCGGCAATGGTGGCCCGATTAATGGAGAGCGGAGTTATAGTTGAAAGGTATCAACTGGAGGAACGTGCCGTTCCATCAGGACCACGGAGCAGCGAGTGAACGACGGGAAAACAAATTGATCGCGTGATAACTCAAAAACACGTTGTGAAAGCGAACGCTCGCAATTGATGAGGAACTTATAAAAAGTATTCACTTCCAGGCAAATGCGGACGTCAGCGAGTCTCCTCATAGAAGACAGACCAGTACTCCGCTGTAAATATCAAAGAATCGACGAGTTTCGCATCGCGTGTTCGGTCACCACCCGATAGTTTGACCTTCAACGACTCTACTAGAAACTAAAAACCACCGTCGCCGTTGACTGCCATTGTTCTTTGGACTTAGGACGCGCACCCAACATAATCAAAGTCCTCTCAAAAAGTCGAAGCTCCACGACGAGCGCTGATTACTCCTTTATGGTTACCGCGTATCCGAAGGGTATAACCACCGACAAGTAATTCTCGCCATCAACATAGGATCGGGCTATCCGGATGCTCACCCCGATATGGTTTTCGTCTCGGTCCTTCATTTGCCGATGTACGAGGGTGTTCGCGCCGGGGGTGTGGTTAGTATCTTCTTATGAGCGATCAAGGCGTCTCAGCGTCCTCTCACTCCAGAAGAGAGTCAGTTTCATTCGACAGTCCTTGGCAACTCGACACTGTTCAACCTGTGCTTACTATACCGACGCTGCAATCGCGAAAAGTATAGACACCTTCGCCTCACACCCGAGCGCCATATCCCGCAGTTAATTTGGGACCGACGACCTGCGCTCAGCACCCACCCCTATCACAAAGTCGGAGACCTACTACGCCTTCGACTTTGATGGGATTGTCGAGTGGATAAGAGACAAAGAGAAATGAGTTTTGGAGCAGGCGGCAAGCTCAGGTACTATTCGCCAAACCTCTGTGGCTGCAACCGCCGACCAAACGGAGGTCTGATCTATGACAGTTAAAAAACGTGGTGGACGCTGGCATTTCTCTTTTCAGATCAAAGGGTCCGCTACCGCGAAGCTATACCCGAAGCGCGTTCTAAGTTTCAGGCAGAACAAGCCGAAGTGAAGGCGCGTGATCAGGTGTTTCAGGGCTACCTACGGCGCGGCGCAACTTGGCAACCAGGACTTTAGCCAATTCGTCAGTGAGACGTATTTGCCCTGGGCCAAAGCTAATAAACGGGTGAAGGTCTAGCGGACGTGAAAAAGGCTTTTGTGGCTGCTTGCATCGACGCAGGCATAGAAGATTTTCACTTCCACGATCTGCGTGACACCTTTGCGACGCGCTTAGGTGATGCGGGATGTAACGCAACGACGATTGCGCGACTGTTGGGCCACTCGAATATTCAGATGTCTATGCGGTACACGCATGCCTCTGATGAGAGCCTCAGGAGCGCGGTCGAACACGCTGCCACAAAAATGCCACAAACACTAAAACAACCACTCACGCGAGTGGCTGTAAATACTTGATTCAAATTGGAGCCGGCTGCCGGAATTGAACCGGCGACCTTCTAATTACGAATCAGACGCTCTACCAACTGAGCTAAGCCGGCTGTCATGCAGTCACTCGAAAAGTGTCTGCGCGCGTGAGAGGTGAACTATACGAACGCGAAGTTTGTAGTGTCAAGCAGACGAATAACAAATCGGAGGAACGAACGACATGGGTAGAGAACAGATGCGTAATCTTGAAATTTCGAAAATTGGCGCTACGCAGGTCAACGAATTCGAGTATCAAAAACATCAAGGCGAGATGACGGACCAGGAACACGCCAGTCAGCAGGGCGGTCAAGGCAAGCGGCTCACGCAAGCCGAGCGCGTGGCACAGATAACCGCCGCGGCCCATAAGAAAGTCGAGAAAAAACGCAAGAAGGAAGGCGCGAAGTCTGGATCAAGCAAACGCAAGAGCGCTGCGAAGAAGACGAAGTGATCTTTACTCATGAAATCCGTGGAATAGCGGTGTGCGACTTCAATAGTAGGTGTAACTCGGAATCATGGTTCGGCTTCGCGGCTCTGCCGTAGCAAGCGCGCGCCAAGAATCCCTCTAATTAAATAGTCTCTTGATGAATCACTTAGCGGACACACTCGCCGGTTACTTCTTCCTCCTCTTGAAACGGCTAGCCGTGATTGCGGTGTTGTTGATGGTTTTCGTTGCGGCGCCTCGCCAATCGCTCCGTGCGCAAGCCACGCCGGCACCCGGTCGCCTGCCATCGGCTGAGAAAATTATCGACAGCTACTTGAAAGTAATCGGCGGCAAGAAACGCGTCGCGGCCATTCATGACGCTACCTGCGAGTGGGAGATTCAACTCAAAGCCCAAGCGATGGGTATTGCGAAGACACAAATCAAATTTCCTGCGTCAGTCCGCACCGAACTTACTTTCGGAAACGGTCAAATCGTCTCCGCCGCGAATCCACGTTCGGCATGGCTGCATGGCCTTGATGGAAAACTTCGCACCCTTACCGACGCCGAGGCCGCCGCCGCCAGACTTCAGGCCGCGCTTGACGCCAGTCACCTAATCGATCTCAAGAAACGCAACGTGCTGGCGCGGGTAGTCTCTTTCAGAAACACCGGAAACGATTCGGCGTACGTCATCGAGTTTTCACTGCGCAGCGGCGCGCGATTGCGTTACCTCTTCAGTCCCACGACGAAGTTGCTAACCGGCATTGAAGACGATGCTCGCAAAACGACCACGCGTTTTGAAGATTATCGCGCGGACGGAAACATTCTCGAGCCGCATCGCATGAGCGTTGATAACGGCGGCACCGGCGAGTTGACCTTTCTGCTGCAACGCGTAAGTTACAACAACAGCTTGCCGGATACAGCTTTCGATCCACCGCGGGCTGCCGAAGATCTGGACGTGGCGGCATTGCTGCGCGAGGTCTCGTTACATCAGGACCAGCTTGAGCAGCGCTTCATGGAATATTCGTTTGCGCAAAAAGAGACGGCGCGGGAGATCAGCAGCAAGGGTGAAGTGAAAAAGGAAACGGTCAAGGTGTTTGAAGTGTTTCCGATTGCGCATCGCGCGCCGGTGATGAAGTTAATTAGTGAAAACGGAGTGCCGTTGTCCGGCGAACGTGCGGTTAAAGAGCAGAAGCGCGTGGAAGAGGAATTTGCGAAAGCTGAACGCGACAAGGACAAGGATGCGCAGAAGGCCCAAAAGCAGCGGGCGGAGCGACGCCGAAAGAAAAGCGCGCAGGCCAAAGAAGGTGAGGATGATGATGACGATGTCGACATTTCTCAGTTCTTAAAGATTCATGAGTTTGTGTCGCCGAGACGGGAGCGCTTCCGCGATCGCGAAGCCGTAGTCTTCGACTTTCGTCCGCGCCTGGGGTTCAAACCCTCTAATCGTCAGGAAGAACTAATTTCGAAACTCGTCGGCGTGGCCTGGATCGATCCGGTTGATAAACAGGTGATGCGGCTCGAGGCGCGGCTGGCGGAAGGATTCAAGATGGCCGGCGGGCTTCTGGTTAATTTGCGTCCCGGCGCGGCGTTTGTGATGGAGCAGACGCGCATGGTGGAAGGCGTCTGGCTGCCGCGGATGGCGCAGATCAATCTATCGGTTAAGGTGCTGCTGTTTGGCGGCGGCGACTACAACCAGACGATCGAATGGAGCGACTACAAACATTTCTCCGGCGACGTCGGCGACTACAAACTCGACGCACCGAAAAGTGACTCCTCGGTGAAAAAGCCTTGAGGTCTTCGCGGCTCTGCCGCCTTCCGTGCAGAAATAAGCCGCGGATTAACGCGGACGACTCGAATCTGAAAAAGAAGGCGCAAACGGATAACATCTTATCCGCGTATCTCCGCGTAAATCCGCGGCTTAAAACTGGCGGCGTGGTGTAATGAAAAAGGTTAACGTAATTGGCGGGGGATTGGCCGGCGTCGAAGCGGCGTGGCAGGCAGCGCGTGCCGGCGCCGAGGTGCGTCTGTTCGAAATGCGCCCGGTCATGCAAACGCCTGCGCATCGCACCGACCAGCTCGCCGAGATCGTTTGTTCTAATTCATTAAAGTCAGACGAACCCGGCAGCGCGCCTTACCTCTTGAAAGAAGAGCTCCGGCGCGCTGGCTCCTTGGTGATGGAATGCGCCACCGCGACGCGCGTGCCTGCCGGCGCCGCGCTGGCCGTCGATCGGGAAAAATTTGCCCAACTGATCACGGAGCGCATCGAGAGTAATACCCACATCGAGCTGGTTCGTGAAGAAGTAAGGACAATTCCCGTTGACGAGATAACAATCATCGCCACCGGTCCGCTTTCGTCCGACGCTCTCACCGCCGAGATCATGAAGCTAACCGGCAGCGATCAGCTTTACTTCTACGATGCCATCGCTCCCATCGTCGCTGCCGACTCGATCAATCGCGAGATTGCTTTTCCCGCCGCGCGTTACGGCAAGGGCGGTGACGATTATCTGAACTGCCCATTCGATGAAGAACAGTACGCGCGCTTTTACGCCGCGCTGATCGAAGCGAAGAGCGTTCCGCTGCAACGCTTCGAGGAGACGCGCTGGTTTGAGTCGTGCTTGCCAATCGAAGAGCTGGCGCGTCGCGGAGTCGACACGCTGCGCTTTGGGCCGATGAAGCCGGTCGGATTGTTTGATCCGCGCACCGGTCGCGCGCCTTACGCAGCGGTGCAGTTGCGCCAGGAAAATTTAATGGCCGACGCATACAGCCTGGTGGGCTTTCAGAATCATCTACGTTACGGCGAACAGGCGCGCGTGTTGCGACTCATACCCGGGATGGAGCAGGCGGAGTTTCTGCAGTTTGGCCAGATTCATCGCAACACTTACATCTGCTCGCCCCGCGTGCTTGCCGCGACGATGCAAATGCGCGAGCGCCCAAATATTTTTTTCGCGGGACAGATCACCGGCGTCGAGGGGTACGTTGAATCAGTGGCGATGGGCTGGCTCGCCGGTCAGAACGCCGCCCGACTGACTTTGGAAGAGCCGCCGTTGCAGGCGCCGCGGCTAAGCGCAATGGGTGCCCTCGCGCGCTACGTTTCAAACGTTGAAACAAAAAATTTCCAGCCGGTGAACATCACTTTCGCGTTGTTGGAGCCGCTGCCGGAACAAGATCGCAAGCGCGTGCGTAGAAAGCGTGACCGTCACAGCCTGCAGGTCGAGCTCGCTTTGAAAGAATGGGACAATTGGCTTCAAGCAATAGAAAACGATCAGCCACTGCTGCGAGCAAAGGCATGAAAGCTCAGCGCTGGGAGCGCAGACATCTTGTCTGCCTCAAGCTTCGTGACCACGCACTCTGCAGGCAAGCTGCCTGCGCTCCCAGCTTCAAGCTTCGTGGCCACGCACTTTGCAGGCAAGATGCCTGCGCTCCCAGCTTTAGCATCAAGCTTCATGGCCACGCACACAGCAGGCAAGATGCTTGCGCTCCCAGCTTTCGCTTTTCGACCGCGCTTTACTCAATACTTGTAGTGGTCTTGTTGCTTGCCCTCGCCCTCGCGTCTGTCGCCTTTGCGCAGTCTGGACGTATCAAGGACAAGACATCGAAGCCAGCGTCCACAAAAAGCAAGTCTACTGTTCCAAACGCAGAACCAGGCGCGACGCCAACACCCGCGAGGCCCAGGCCGACTCCGGTTACAACGTCTCGGCCGCCAAATGCTCACCAGGAAAGTTCCAATGATGAAGTTGACGAGGCGGATACCGTACGCGTCATCTCTAACCTGGTGCCGATTCCGGCGTCCGTGGTCGACCCAACCGGAGTTGCCATTACCGGATTGAAGCTGGAAGATTTTGAATTACGTGTTGACGGCCAGCTCAAACCGATCAGCGACATGACCCGCGCGGAAACGAGCGTGCGCCTCGTAATGCTTTTCGACAATAGCGGCAGTCTGGATTTTGCGCGCGACTTCGAGAAGCAGGCGGCGCGGCACTTTTTCCGGCAGGTGATGCGACGCTCCGATGAGGCTGCGATTTACTCGGTTGAAACTGAAAGCTATCTCGCGCAGCCGCTCACGAGCGACGTTCAATTGCTGGAACGAACGATCGAGAACTTTGGCAAGCCTGAAGG
>Ga0070669_100001048_pt1 | contig 20205 bp, 22 predicted proteins | sample KBSS53metaG_FD_64680 | JGI IMG/M metagenome (GOLD analysis project Ga0070669, IMG submission 64680) | Switchgrass rhizosphere microbial communities from Kellogg Biological Station, Michigan, USA - KBS S5-3 metaG | ecosystem: Host-associated > Plants > Roots > Rhizosphere > Soil ...
AGGGCGTGCTCAACGTCATCGGCGGCCACGGCGACCCCGCCGGCCAGGCGCTCGTCACCCACCCTGACGTCGACATGGTCTCGCTCACCGGCTCGGTCGAGACCGGCAAGTGGATCGCGCGCGCGGCGGCCGACACGCTCAAGCGCGTCCACCTCGAGCTCGGCGGCAAGGCGCCGGTCGTCGTCTTCGACGACGCCGACATGGAGACCGCGCTGGAGACGATCGCCGGCACCGGCTACTACAACGCCGGCCAGGACTGCACCGCCGCCACGCGCGTGCTCGCCGGCCCGGGCGTGCATGACGACGTCGTCTCCGGGCTCGCTGGGCAGGCGCAGGGCCTCGTGCTCGGCGACACGCTCTCGCCCGACACGACACTCGGGCCGTTGAACTCGGCGCGCCAGCGCGAGCGCGTGAGCGGCTTCGTCGAGCGCCGGCCCTCCGGCGCCGAGGTCGTGACGGGCGGGCGCGACGCCAACCGCGCCGGCTACTACTACGAGCCGACCGTCGTCGCCGGCCTGACGCAGCAGGACGAGATGATCCAGAAGGAGATCTTCGGCCCGGTCATCACCGTCCAGCGCTTCGCCGACGAGGCCGAGGCGATCGCGTGGGCGAACGGCACGCCGTACGGGCTCGCCTCCTCCGTGTGGACGCAGAACGTCGGCCGCGCGCTGCGGGTCTCGAAGGCGCTGCGCTTCGGCTGCGTGTGGATCAACGACCACATCCCGCTCGTGTCGGAGATGCCGCACGGCGGCTTCAAGCAGTCCGGCTACGGCAAGGACCTGTCGAAGTACGGCTTCGAGGACTACACGCAGATCAAGCACGTGATGGCGAATCTGGCCTGATTTCTGCCTGATTGGAGAAACTCCGCAACTCCATGCTTTAGGCTCCGTTGAGCGGTCAAGGAGGCAGCGTGGAGGCGTCAACGATCCCAGTCACCGCAGTACCCGCCCCGGCGACATCGACCGGCAGGCGGGCCGCCGCGGGGCCCCTGCTGCGTCTGCGGTCCGACGAGCAGCTCGTGCGCCTGTTCCGGGCCGGCAGCGACGAGGCGTTCCGCGTCATTCACGATCGCTACCGCACGCGCCTGTTCGCGTACGCGCGTCAGATGCTCGGCGGCTCGCGCGCCGACGCGGAGGACGCGCTGCAGGACGTGTTCGTGCGCGCCTACGGGGCGTTGCGCGCGAACGACCGCGACGTGTCGCTGCGCGCGTGGCTGTACCGCATCGCGCACAACCGCTGCATCGACGAGCTGCGGCGGCCGGGCGGATTCGGACCCGCCCACCCCGCGGTGTCCTCCGAGGTGTTGGAGCTCGTCCATGCGCCGGCATCGGATCCGATGGAGGCGGTGGAACGGCGCGAGTCGCTGCGCCGCCTGGTCGAAGACGTGCAGCGGCTGCCCGAGCAGCAGCGCTCGGCCCTGCTGATGCGCGAGATCTCCGGGATGGCCTACCAGGACCTCGCCGCCGCGCTCGACGTGACCGTCCCCGCCGTCAAGTCGCTGCTCGTGCGCGCGCGCATCGGGCTCGCGCAGGCGGCCGAGGCGCGCGACACCGCCTGCGCGGCGATCCGCGCCGACCTCGCCGACGCGCATGAGCGCGGCGTGCGCGCGAGCGGGCTCGTCAAGCGCCACCTGCACGACTGCAAGGGGTGCAGTGCCTACAAGCGCGAGCTGCGCGCGATCGACGCGCGCCTCGCGGCGCTCGTCCCCGGGCTCGGCCCGGTCGCGCTCGTGGCGAAGCTGCTCGGGATCGGCGGTGGCAGTGCTGCGGCCGGCGGCGGCGCGACCGCGGCCGGCGGAGCCGGCGCGACGGCGGCCGCGGCGGGCGGGGGCGCGGCGGCAGCTGCGAGCGCCGGTGTTGCGGGCGTGTCGATCAGCCACGTGGCGGCGGCAGTCGCAGTGGCGGTCGTGAGCGCCGGCGGTGCCGTCGAGGTCCAGCACCAGCTGGCCCCGCACTATCGCCACCATGCGGCGATCCATCGCAGCGTCCCGGTCTTCTCGCCGGCGGCGCCGGCGCTCGCGGCGCCGGCGCTCGTCCCAGACCCGGCGGGCACACCGGCGACCGGGAGAGAGCAGCAGGCGATCGCGCCCGTCGCCGACCAGCCGCCGGCGACGGACCCGTCCGACCCGCTCGCGCCCGGCAACGGCGGCGCGGCCGCACCCGCCGAGCCGCCGGCCGACACGCTCGACCCGGGGATCCCGCCCAGCGACGAAGCGGTCGTCGAGGACGGCGACGCGGGCGCGACGAGCGGCCCCACCACGACTGCACCGCCGGCGAGCGGCAGCAGCACGTCGTCGCCCGAGCCGGCCCCGCCGAGCGAGCCGACGCCCGCGCCGCCGGCCACCAGCGCCGCGCCTTCGACGAGCACCACCGCGCCAACCGCGCCGCCTTCCTCGGCGACGGTCGGCGGCGCGGCGTATCGCGCGCGCTGAGCGCACCCGCACGGCCGGCCCCGGGCCGACTCCGATAGCGTCGCGCCCCATCGACGACCTGCTGCCCCCACTTGACCACGAGGAGCTGCTCGTCCGCCGCGGGCGGCGCTCCGGCCTGCCGGTGATGGTCGCCGTCCACTCGACGGCGCGCGGTCCGGCGCTCGGCGGCGTGCGGCTGTGGACGTATGCGTCGGAGCCGCTCGCAGTGCTCGACGTCGTGCGTCTCTCGCGCGCGATGTCGTACAAGAACGCGGCGGCAGGCCTGCCGCTCGGCGGCGGCAAGGGCGTGATCGCGCTGTCGCCGGGGATGACCCTGATCGGCCGCGCGCGGACCGCCGCGCTGCTCGACTTCGCCGACGTGGTCGACGCCCTGGACGGCCGTTATCTGACGGCGGAGGACGTCGGCATGGGCGCGCGCGACATGGCGACGATCGCGCAGGGCACACGCCACGTAACCGGACTCGCGCGCTCCCGCGGCGGCTCGGGCGACCCGAGCCCGCTGACGGCGGTCGGGGTCGAGGCGGCGATCGAGACCGTCTGCACGCGGCTGTTCGGCTCACCGTCGCTCGCAGGTCGCTCGATCGCGATCATCGGCCTCGGCCACGTCGGCGCGCGGCTGGCCGACCGTTGTGCCCGCGCTGGCGCGCAACTCGTGCTCGCGGACGTCGACGCCGGCAAGCGCGCTTTGGCCGAGCGACTCGGTGCGCGCTGGACGACACCGGGCCGCGCGCTGACCGCAAAGGTCGACGTGCTCGCGCCGTGCGCGCTCGGCGGCGTCCTGAGCGCCGCCGCGGTGCCGAGGCTGCGCTGCCGCGCGATCGCCGGCGCCGCCAACAACCAGCTGACAGAGGAGTCGGTCGCCGCGCTGCTCGCACGCCGCGGAATCCTGTGGGCGCCCGACTACGTGGTGAACGCGGGCGGCGTCATCAACCTCGCCGTCGAGCTGCGGCCGGAGGGCTACGACCCCGCCGTCGCGCGCCGCCAAGCGCGGATGATCGGCGCCACGCTCGCCGAGGTCCTCGACGCCGCCGACGCCGAGCGCGTCACGCCGCTCAAAGCCGCGAACGCATTGGCCGAGCGGCGCCTCAGGGCCTGAACGGGGCGAATCCGCCGATCACTGTCCCTCCGTACATCTCATGGATGTACCGACGGACACTGATGGGCCCGCGCTGCGGATCGCCGCGTTGGCGGACCGGCAGCACGGAGTGGCTGCGCGCTCGCAGCTGTTGGCAGTCGGCATCGGCCGCGGCGCGATCGAGAAGCTGCTCCGGCGCAGATGGCTGATTCCGCTGCATCGGGGCGTGTACGCGGTCGGGCACCGGCGGCTGCGGCAGGAGGGCCGGTGGCTGGCGGCAGTGCTTGCGGCCGGTCCGGGGGCGGCGCTGAGCCATCGCGATGCGGCCGCGTTGCATCGGATCCGGAGAACGCCGGACAGCATCCGCGTGACCGTCAGCACGCCCACGCACGCTCGCACGATCGATGGAGTGTGGATCAACGCGCGGCGAGCGCTGACCGACGAGGATCGGACGGAGGTCAGCGGCATCCCCGTCACCTCGCCTGCACGTACCCTCGTTGATCTGGCGCCGATGCTGACGACCGCGCAGTTGCAGAGCACGCTCGGCGAGACCGACCGACGCGGGCTGCTGGACGTGCAAGCAGTCGTTCAGGCGCTGCGGCGCACGAAGGGCCGGCACGGCCAGGGTCACCGGCGCCTGACCGCCGCCCTCGATGCCCATCTGCAAGCGGGTGCGGTCCTTGCACGGTCGGAGCTGGAAGAGCGGTTCCTCGACCTCGTCCTCGAAACCGGCCTTCCGCGGCCGCTCCTGAATGCCCCCGCCGCCGGCTTCGAGGTCGATGCACTCTGGCCCGACCAGCGCGTGGTCGTGGAGATGGACGGCTGGGCCGACCACAGCGGCCGGCAAGCCGCCGCGAAGGACCGCGACAAGACGAATCGTCTCCAGGCCGCCGGCTACCTCGTCCTGCGTTTCATGCACGGCGACCTCGTCGCGCGACCGGCCGAGGTGGCCGCGACGATCCGCGGCGCGCTCCACGTTCGCATTGCGTGAGCGGCGTTGTCAGACCTCGGTCAGCGCAGCCACTCCGGCCGCTGCGGCCGCTCCACGCCCTCCGGCAGCCGGTCCTCGTCGGCGAGCTTGTCGAGGTGCGCGGCGAGCGTGATCGTCGCGGCGGGGCGGAGGATCGCTGGGGCGTCGGCCCAGGCGCGGTCGAGCAGCTCGTCGATCGAGCGGGCGCCGGCGGCAAGTGCGTCGAGCAGCGCCTGCTCGCGCGCGAGGCGGTGCTCTATGTACTCCGCAAGCTTCGCGTCCGGGTCCTCGACGAGCGGACCGTGGCCGGGGCAGATAAGCGCGAGGCCGCGCTCGCGCAACCGTTCCAGGCCAGCGAGGTAGCCGGCGAGCGCACCGGGGTCGGGCGCGATGAAGACGCTGCCCTCGCCGAGCACCGCGTCGCCGGTGAAGGCGACCTCGCCGTGCATGTACGTGAGGTGGTCGGGCGCGTGGCCCGGCGTCGCGAGCGCCTCGAACGGACCGACCCATTCGCCATCCGCGACGTGCACGTTGACCGCTCCGCGCGCCGCTATCAGCGGAGACTCGCCGCCAAGGCGTTTGCGAAGCGCCCCGACGCCCTCGGCGTGGTCGGGGTGGTCGTGCGTGAGCGCGATCCCGGCGAGCCCGCCGCGCCGCTCGACCTCCGCCGCGACCGCCTCGACGTGCGGCGGCAGCGCCGGCCCGGGATCGATCACCCATGCCCGCTCACGGCCGACGATCCACGTGTTCGTCCCGCTCAGCGTAAACGGGCTTGGGTTGTCGGCCCGGACGAGGGCGACGTCGTGGGGGTCGAGCGCGCGCACGGCGCCATTGTGGCGCGCCGAGCCGGAGCTCAGCGCGGGTCGTCGGCGGGCAGGATCCGGAACGGCTGACCCGTTGACCCGCGCAGCGTGCGGAAGTGACGCTCGTCGAGCGTCAGGACGTCGAGTGTCTCGTAGCGTCGTGAGAGGACGACGATCGACGCGTCCGCCAAGCCGACGTCGAGATCGCCATGGGACTCGATCACTTCGCACGCCATCGCCACGTCTCCCGCCTCGAACGATTCGAGTCGGTACGCGCCGCGCGCCACCTCAGCCAACAGCGCGAGCGCCGCGTGCGGACCGACCCGGGTCGCGAGCAAGTAGTCCAGCTCTGAGAGCACAAACGGCGACAAGACGCGCGGCCCAGGAGCGTCGCGAAGCGCCGCAGCCGCGTGTCTGTGATCGCGTTGACTCGAGTCGATCGCGGCCAGCACGCCGCTCGTGTCGAGCAGGATCACCGCTCGCCGAAGCTTGCCAGGTGCTCGTCGACGCGCTCGGCAAGCTGCGGGTCACCACTCGCGAACAGCGGCAGACGAGGCTCGGCGCCAGCGACTCGACCGCTCACCAGCTCGATGCCCTCGCGGATGAGGTCCGCCTCCGAGCGGCCCGACTCCTCCGCCGCGCGAGCGAGCTGCGACTTCAAACGGTCGGGCACGTACACGGTCGTCTTTCGCATGCCACCCATTGTGCCATATGTCTCAGCGGGGGTCGAGCCGATAGACCGGCCCGTTCAGCGAGACGGCATAGACGCGCCCCCGCTGGTCCTCACCGAAGGACGACAGCGCGTCGACGTGGAAGCCGAGGCGGCGCGGCCGCGACGCGCCGTCCTGGCGCAGCGTCGCGGTGAAGAGGTTGCCGGCGCAGAAGTCGCCGTAGACGTAGCGGCCGGCCAGGCGCGGCAGGCGCCGGTCGCGGATCACGTACCCACCAGTGACCGAGCAATTGCCGCCGTCGTGGGTGTACTCGAGCAGCGGCTTGACGTCGCCGCTGACGTGCAGCGACGAGTCCTCACGCCGTGTCCCCTCCCACGCGCGCCAGCCGAAGTTGACGCCGCGCCCGGTTCCCTTCGCGCGGAAGTCGACCTCCTCGACGTGGTCCTGGCCGACGTCGCCGATCGCGATGTCGCCCGTCGCGCGGTCGAACGAGAAGCGCCACGGGTTGCGCAGCCCGTACGCGTAGATCGCCGGCTTCGCGCCCGCCCGCCCGACGAACGGATTGTCGCGCGGGATTCCGTACGGCCTGCCGCCGGACGGCCGCGGATCGATCCGCAGGATCTTCCCGAGCAGCGTGCCGAGGTTCTGCCCATTGCCGATCGGCCCGTGCTGGTCGTCGCCCCCGCCGCCGTCGCCAATGCCGACGTACAGCAGCCCGTCGGGGCCGAACGCGAGCTGACCGCCATTGTGGTTGGACTCCGCGTCGGGCTGGTGGATCAGCAGCCGCGCGCTGCGCGGGTTCGCACGGTCGGGCGAGGACCCGCGCCGATACTCGACGAGCCGCTCGTCGCCGTTCGTGTCGGTGTAGAAGACGTAAAAGCGGCCGGACCGCTGGTAGTCGGGCGCGAACGCCAGCCCGAGCAGGCCTTGCTCGCCACCGCTGACGATCTTCGACGTCAGATCGAGGAACGGCGTGCGCGGCGCATGCCCGTTCCGAACCACGACGATCTTCCCGCCCTGCTGGACAACGAACAGCCGCGTGCGATCACCCGGCGCTTGCGTCACATACAGCGGCGCGTCGAACGTGCCGATTCGCGTCAGCTTCACGCCGCCGGAACCGGCGGCCGCGTCGCGCGCGACGGTCGTGTCACCCGCGGGTGCGCTCCCGCATGCGCCAAGCAGCGCGAAGACCGCGAGGAGCAGGAGCGCAGGACGCACGCGACGAGCATGTCACAACGGCCGGCGCGCCAAACGTGGGGCGGAAACGCCGATCGGGCGGGTGGCGGTGAGGATGCACGTGCGCCGCCCGAAGGGCGGTGTGCGCGCACCCGGAGCCGACAGGACCCGCCCGCCGCAGCGTCCGACCCTAAGCGGAAACGGCCTCAGGCCACGGCGCGTTGCAGACGAGCCCCTCCTGCCCCGCCGCCGCCCAAACCTCCTCCGCGATGTGCGGAGCCAAAGGCGCCAGCATCACGACGGCATCCAGCAACGCCCGCTGCAACGCCGCCTGATCGCTCGGCGTCAACGAGTCCTGCGCTCTCAGCACGCGCCGCTCGAAGTCCCTGACGCGCTCGACGAGCGTCATCACGTTGCGCGCAGCCCGATGCGTCTCCAGCCCCGCCATGTTCTCGGTGATGCGCCGCACCGCCACGCCGTGCCAGTTGTCGAGCCGCCTGCGCAGTCTGACGGCGCCCTCGTCCGGGTCGGGCTCGGGCACCGCGCCGACGCCCTCCAGTCGCGGCAGCGCGTACTCCCAGAAGTTGTGCAGCCACTTGTGGCAGTACTGCAGCGCCTGGTCGGTCCACGTGAGGATGTTCGTCGGTGCCGCCGCGTAGAGCACTGCGAGCCGCACGGTGTCGGCGCCGACCCGCTCCAGCAAGGCGTCCGGGTCGACGACGTTGCCGAGGTGCTTGGACATCTTGCGTCCGTCGAGGTGGACCATCTCGTGCATCAGCACCCTCGCGTGCGGCTCGCCCTCGGTCAGGTGCGGCAGCACGTCTGCGTCGCGCAGCACCTTCGCCGTCATGCGCTGGTCGAACATCGAGCCGCCGCCGTCGGCGCCCCAGATGACGATGTGGACCGGCAGCCAGCGCCTCAGTTCCTCGCTCGTGAACATCGAGGACTCGCGCTCGGCAGCCGGCACGCTGAACGGCAGCCACTGCCACAGCCCGTCGACGTGGCAGTCGAGCGTGTCGGTCTCGCGCCGGCCGGCGCCGCCGCAGCTCGGGCAGGTCGTGACGATCCAGTCCTCGCGCTCGGCGAGCGCGTTGCCCTCGCCGGTCGGCCGCAGGTCCTCGGGCAGCCGCACCGGCAGCTGGTTCTCCGGCACCGGCACGGTCCCACAGGCCTCGCAGTGCACCAGCGGTATCGGCGCGCCCCACGCGCGCTGGCGCGAGATCGGGAAGTCGCGCGCGCGGTAGCGGGCGGCCTCGCGGATCTTCGGCTTGCCCGACGGCAGCTTCCAGCCCAGCGACGCGGCTGCCCTCACACGCGGCGCAAGGCGCGCGTCGACCTTGTCGGCGCTTGGGATGCCGAGCACGGCGGTGTGGCCGAAGCGGTCGTCGACGGCGGGCGTGATGACGATCGGCAGCGGCCTGCCGAAGCCGGGGACCGCGAGCGCGCGGCCGGTGTGGATCAGCGGCGCTGCCTCGGCCGAGCGGTCGTCGCGCTGCACGCCCGCGCGGCGCACGCGCTCGAGCTGTGTCCTCGTCTCGTCGTCGGTCGCCCACGCCTCGATCCCGGGCAGGCTCGGCGAGAGCATCACGAACTCGGCTCTGTCGACCGCGTCCTTGTAGGGCGTGAAGACCGTCAGCGGGACCGCGTCGAGCGTGGTGGCGTCGAGCTCGACGCCGTCGACGCGCCCGAGCATCGTGCGCTGCGCGGCGACGCCGGCGGCATTCCAGCCGGTCAGCAGCTCGATGCCTCGCTCGTTCTCCGGCAGGTACTCGCTGACGCCGAGGTACCACTGCGAGCGGCGCACGAGTCTCACAGGTTCGTGGCAGCGCCAGCAGGCGCCATCCTCGACCTGCAGCGAGGCGAGCACGGTTCTGCAGTTGTCGCACCAGTCGACCTGGCCTTCGGCGTGGTAGACGAGGCCCTTCTCGAGCAGCAGCAGGAACAGCCACTGCGTCCACTTGTAGAGCTCCGGATAGGAGGTGACCCACTCGCGCTCCCAGTCGAACGAGTAGCCGAGCCGGTCGAACTGGGCGTGCATGCGCGCGCGGCACTGCTCGACCCACTCGTACGGCGTGAGGTCGTTCTTGATCGCGCCGATCTCGCTCGGCAGCCCGAACGCGTCAAACCCGATCGAGAACAGCACGTCGTGGCCGGTGCTGCGCAGCCAGCGCGCGTACGCGTCGCTTATCGAGTAGCTGCGGATGTGGCCCATGTGCGCTGAGCCCGACGTGAACGGGCAGGCGGAGAAGATGTAGGCCGCGCGTTCGCGCGGACCGTCAGTCGGCGTCCTGAACGCCTCCGCCTCCTGCCACGCGCGCTGCCAGCGCTCCTCGATGCTCGCCGGCACGTAGTCCGGTGTCACGCTTTGCGAGGCCATGCTCCCCCCGATCGGCCTGGTGTGTGGTGCTGGTGCGTTGTCACTCCGTGGATGTCGCCTGGCGCTCGGAGTCCCGGCGACGGTGACCTGTCTTCGACTTCCAGTGCTTGCAGTGCGCCCGACGGGATTCGAACCCGCAACCTTCGGCCCCTAAAACCGATGCTCTTGGGCTGACGTTCGACGCATGGCTCCGGACGAGGGCCGGCGAACCGGCAAGAGCCACCAGAAGACAAGTCCCCCAGCTAAGAAGGCTCGCGCTCGCCATCGCGTACGCGTCTATTTATTCGGCCGTTGACCAGTTGAGCTACGGACGCTCGGCAACCGCGTTGTTGGAGCCGCCACCCCCTGGCCGGCCCGTCGGTCGATCATAGCGGCGCCCTGACCGGCGACGCAAGGCCGGACGGGGCAGGTGGGCGGTTGCATTCGGCCTTCCGCCCCCTGTACGCTGAGCCGCGGGTCGCAGTCGTGTTTCGGGGGTCCAGCGACCTGCACATGGGGGATGCATGCCGCAGCAGCGGCCTCGCAAGAGGTGCGATTAACTGTGTCATCGATTAATGCTCCGGGGCCGCAGGCGCTCTCCTCGCGCACGACCGTGCGCGTGGTCGAGCTGCATGGCCCGGGATCCGTGCGCGCCGCCGAGCGCGCTGTGCCGAGCGACGGCGCCCTGCTGCAAGTCGAGACGACCGGCGTGTGCGGGACCGACCACCACATCTACGCCGGGCGGTTGCCGGTGCCAACGCCGCTGCTGCTCGGGCATGAGGTGATAGGGCGACTGATGCGGCTGCCGCAGGGCCACGGCCTCGTGAGGACCGACGGCGCCGAGCCGGCGCTCGGCGACCGCGTGTTGGTGGCGCCGGGCGTGCCGTGCGGCGACTGCGAGGGGTGTGCGCGCGCCGACCGCTGCCTCGACCGCCCCTGCTACGGCCTCACGATGGTCGGCAGTGGACTGACGGGCGGCTTCGCCCCGCTGATGGAACTGCGCGCGGGCACGCGCGTGTATCTGGTGCCTGACTCGACCCCGCGCGAGCGCGCCGTCTTCGCCGAGCCGCTCGCGTGCATGCTGAGCGCGCTGCGCAAGGCGTTCGGGGAGCAGTACGTGCCGCCGCGAATGGATGGGATCGTGCTCGGCTTTGGCGCGATCGGGATCGTCGCCGCAACCGCGATCGCCGCCAGCGGTGGCCGCGCCACCGTGATCGAGCGCGACGCGGGCCGGCGCGCGCTCGCCGCCGAGCTCGGCTTCCCGACGCTCGCCGACACGAGCGAGGTCACGCACAGAGCACTGCTCGTCGTCGACGCCGCCGGCACGCCGACCGCCTTCGCCGCCGCGCTCGACCTGCTTGCCTGGAGCGGCACGCTGATCGAGATCGGCAACTTCGCCGACCTCGGCCCGATCCCGATCAAGCCAAGCGAGATCTGCCTGCGCGACCTGCGCATCGTCGGCAGCGGCGAGACCTTCTACGAGGACTTCGGACCGGCGATCAGGATGGTGAGCGAGACGCCGGTCGACCTGCCGCGCGCGATCACCGACGTGCACGAGTTCGCGACCCTGCACGACCCGACCGAGCTGTTCGCCGCCCCGGCCGCGGGCAAGGCGTTGGTGGCATTCGCATGAGTGGCGGCGGCTCGAACGGTCACCGCTCGCTGGCGGGCGCGCAGGTGCTGCTGCTGACGCCGTTCGACGACGACGGCGAGATCGACGAGCGCTCGCTCGCCGCGCTGCTCGAGTACGTGATCGGCGGCGGCATAGACGGCGTCGTCGGCGGCGGGACGACGGGCGAGTGCTTCACGCTCTCGGTCGACGAGCAGGCGCGCTTGATGACGCTGATCGCCGAGCAGGTGCGCGGCCGGGTGCCGCTCACGTTCGGGATCGGCAACAGCGCCACGAGCGTCTCGATCGAACTGGCGCGCCACGCGCAGGAGCTCGGCGCCGACTGCGTGATGCTCCAGCCGCCCTACTACTTCCAGCATGCGCCGGAGGCGATCGACGCGCACTTCCTCGCGGTCGCGAACGCGATCGACGTGCCGCTGATGGTCTACGACGGCGGCGCCGGCATCGAGCTGAGCGTTGAGCGCGTGCGCTCGCTGCACGAGCGCGCAGCGAACATCCGCTACGTGAAGATGTCGATCCCCGACCCGGCGAAGGTCGGCGCGATGCGCGTGGGCGCGCCCACGGTCGAGCCGCTCGCCGGCGACGAGCTGATGATGCTGATGGGCATGCGCCACGGCGCGATCGGCTCGACCGTCGGCTGGGGCAACGTCGATCCGGAGGCGATCTCAGGGATCCACCGCGCATTCGAGGCCGGCGACCTGAGGGGCGCCCGCAGGATCCAGCTCGGCAAGGTCGTGCCGGCGGTTGGCGTCTGCATCACCGCGAAGAACGCCTACATACGCTGCTACAAAGAGATCCTCGCGGCCAAGGGCGTGATCGCCTCGGCGACGACGCGCCTGCCGCTGACGCCGCTCGACGAGATCCGCAGAGACGAGGTTTTGTCGGTCATGCGGGAACTCGCGGTGCTGTGAGGGGGCGATCCCGGTAGCCGCGCCGGAGCTCGTTCTACTGGACCTCGACGGCGTCCTGGTGGACTCGCGGGACGCAATGGAGACGGCGTGGCGAGCGGTCCAGCACGACGTGGGCGTGACGACGCCGTTCGCCGCGTACTTCCGTGAGATCGGGCGCCCGTTCCGCGACATCGTCGAGCGGCTGGGGCTGAGCGACCAGGTCGACGAGATCGAGCGCGTCTACCGCGCGACCGCGTTGCGGGAGGCGCCGCGCGTGCCGGCGTTCCCAGGGATCCACACGGCGCTCGCGCGGCTCGAGCTGCGCGGCGTGAAGCTCGGCGTCGTGACGTCCAAGGCGCGCTCGCAGACGGACTGGACGCTCGCGCAGTTCGACGTCGAGTTCGCGACGGTGCAGACGCCCGAAAGCCGCTGCCCCGGTAAGCCGGCGCCGTACCCGCTGCTGGTCGCCGCGAGCGAGGCGGGCGCCGGCGTGCGCGAGAGCGTGTTCGTCGGCGACATGGACGTCGACGGGCTCGCGGCGAAGGCGGCCGGGATGCGCTTCCTGCACGCCGGCTGGGGTTACGGCGCGTGCCCCGACGGCACCGAGCAGCTGCGCACGCCGCACGAGCTGGGCGAGGTCGGGTTGCCAGCGCTCGTGGCTTGAGTCCGCGGAATTCTGAGACTGAGTCCCATCTTTTGTATGCTTGCGTGCGATGCGACGCCTTGGCCCCCTCGCGCTGCTCGCGCTGGTCGTGCTCGCCGGCTGCGGCGGCACCTCCTCGGACCGGCCCAGCGCGCCGGGCGCGGTCGATGTCGTCGCGACGACGACCGTGCTCGGCGACCTCGCACGGGCGGTCGGCGGGCGCGAGGTGGACGTCCACCAGCTGCTGCAGCCCAACAGCGACCCGCACGACTACGAGCCGCGGCCGGACGACGTCGTCGCCGTGTCGCGTGCGCGGCTCGTGCTGACGAGCGGCGACGGGCTCGACGCGTGGAGCGCTGACGTCGTCTCGCAGGCGGGCGGCGATCCGCGCGTGCTGGACGTCGGCGCACACGTCCCGATCGCGCGCGATGGTGAGGGCGGGGACCGCGATCCGCACTGGTGGCACGACGCGCGCAACGCCGCGGCCGCCGTCGTCGCGATCCGCGACGTGCTCGTGCGAGCGCGTCCGGCGGCGCGCGCCGGCTATGAGCGCCGCGCGGCCGCCTACCTGCGCCGGCTGCGCGCGCTGGACAGCGCGATCGGGCGCTGCGTGGCCACGATCCCCCCCGCGCGCCGGGTCCTCGTCACCGACCACGACGCGTTCGGCTACTTCGCCGACCGCTACCGCATCCGCATCGTCGGCACGGTGATCCCGTCGCTCACCACGCAGGCGCAGCCCTCGGCGGGCGACCTCGCCGAGCTCGTGCGCACGATCGAGCGCGAACGTGTGGAGACGGTGTTCTCCGAGCGCTCGGTCAACGCCAAGCTGGCACGCGCGGTTGCGGAGGAATCGGACCCCGCCCACCCCGCTCGCGTCGACGACTCGCTCTACGGCGACGCGCTCGGGCCGGCCGGCTCCGACGGCGCGACGTACCTCGCGATGGAGGCGCACAACGCCGACGCGATCGTGCGCGGGCTCGGGGGCGGACGCGGGTGCCCGGCGGCGCTCGCGGTCGCCACCCCGCTGTGAGCCGGGACCACTGCGGTTCTGACTGCGCATAGCGCGGCGAAAGCCGCAGTGGTCGGGCGGATCAGTCGAGCGGCTCGACCGGGTCCCCCACCCGCACCCGCCCCGGCTCCAGCACGCGTGCATGGACGCCGAACGGCAGCGGCTCGGTCGTCGCGATCCCGTCGCGGCGGTAGGCGGCGAGGTGGTGGAGCGTCTGGAAGTCGACCACGCCGCTGTCGGCGTGGCGGGTCGTCACGGCGCAGCGGCCGACGTTGCCGCGCACGCGCACGAGCGCCTCGCCGACGCGCACGTCGCACCAGTCGTCCTCGGCGTGCGCTGCGACGCCATCGATCCCGAACGTCATGCGGAAGCGACGTGGGTCGACCGGCTCGGTCGTCCCGGCCTCGGCTCGCAGCCGTTCCAGCGACGCCGTCGACAGGAGCGTGACGGCGCCCTCGCGGCCGCGGTCGACGCCAGCTCGCGCCGCCGGCGCGGCGACAAGCCGCAGCGCGGCGCCGACATGCTCCGACAGCGCCGCGGAGAAGGCGCCGCGCAGCGGGCGCGCTTCCAGCGTCATGCGAAAGAAGCGCACCGGGATCGGGTCGTCGAGCTCGACTGAGCCCACCACCTCGCGCCCGTCGGGAAAGCGCAGCGCAAGCCGCCCGGCGGCGGCGTCGTGCTCGGCGACCACCGTCACCAGCGACCCGAGCCGCTTCGCGTTCACCATCGTCCCGTCGCCGTCGACGAGGAAGAACGCACGATCGCCGGGGATCCCGTCCTCCGTCACCTCGACGTGCTCGAGCTGCCGCAGCCGCAGCCCCTTCACCGGCGTGAAGGAGATCCAGGCGACGCGCGGCGACATGCGAGCCATGCTACTCGTCCACGTGTATCACGCGTGATACATTCCTCTTCATGGGCGAGGTCACCATCCGCGAGCTGCGCAACCACGGTGGAGACGTGGTCGATCGTGCTGCGCGCGGCGAGCAGATCACGATCACGCGAGCCGGCAAACCAGTCGCCGAGCTGCGAGCCGAGCCGCGCCCGGGGCTGAGCGCGGCAACCCTCCTGGCGCGCTGGCGCACCGTTCCCCACGTCGATCCCACAGCGCTGCGCGCCGATCTCGACGAGCTGCTGGACGCTGAGCTGTGAGCCATCCGCGCGGAATCCTCGACACCTCGACCGTCATCCTGCTGCCGGAGCTCGACGACCCGGCAGCGCTTCCCGACGAACCGCTGATCACGACGGTCACGCTTGCCGAGATGTCGGTCGGACCGCTGATCGCGAAGGACGAAGCGACACGCGCCGCGCGCCAGGCGCAACTGCAACAGGCGGAGGCCGACTTCGTCCCGTTGCCGTTCGACGCAGCCGCGGCGCGAGCCTTCGCACGTGTCGCGGCTTCGCTGCGGCGGAGAGGACGCAAGGCGAGCGAGCGCGCCTACGACGCGATGATCGCAGCGACGGCGGTTGCGAACGCCCTGCCGATCTACACCGCCAACCCAGCGGACTTCCGGAACATCGACGAGCTCGAAGTCGTGTCCGTCGAACCGCCACGTTGAGTCTGCCATCGCGCTGGCACACCGCACGCGCACAGCGGTACGGTGTGGACATGCTCGAGATCGCGCTCGACCGGGATGCGGACGTGCCGGTCGGCACGCAGCTTGCGTGGGCGTTGCGGGCGCGGATCCTCGCCGGCACGCTGGCGCCGGGCGATCAGCTCCCAGCGCTGCACCAGCTCGCCTCCGACGCGGGCGTCAACGTCAACACCGTGCGCGCCGTCTACCAGCGGCTCGAGCACGACGGGCTCGTCAGGACGCGCCATGGCAGCGGCACGTTCGTGACCGCCGCGAGGGAGCAGACCGGCGGCGCGCGCGCTGCGCTCGCGCAGCTTGCGGCTGACGCGGCCCGCGCCGCGCAGGCTGCTGGCGTCGACCCACGCGAGCTGGCGACCGCGCTCTACGTTGGCGACCGGCCGAAGGGCCGGCGCGCGGCCCGGCAGTCCGACGGCGAGGCGACGACGCGCCGCCGGCTGCGCGCCCAGATCGCCGCGCTGGAGCACGCGCTCGCGCAGGCGACGGCGGGGCGCGCCGCGGCTGCCACGAAACCCGTGGAGGCGGGCTCGCCGCCACCTCGCCCTCGGCTGCTCGGTGCCGCCGAGCTGGCCGCGCAACGCGACGAGCTGCTGCGCCGCCTGGCCGAGGCGCACGTCGGTTCCTGAGCGCCCACGCGCCGAGACATCTTTCCGGTCCGATTTGCAGCGGTGCGCGCCGCGATACTCGCCGTGCCCTCAACCTAAAGGAGGAGCTGTGAACGCACAGCAGGGCAGCGGCTGGATCATGTTCGCCGCGATCATGCTCGGCATCGCCGGGGTCCTGAACGTCGTCTACGGCATCGGCGCGATCGACGACGCGCAGTTCTACGCCGGCCACACCGAGTTCGTCATCAGCTCGCTGAAGACGTGGGGCTGGATCACGCTGATCCTCGGCGTACTGCAGCTGATCGCCGCCGTCTCGATCTCGCGCGGCGGGGTGTTCGGCGCGGTCTTCGGCATCTTCGCCGCCAGCCTCAGCGCGATCGGCGCGCTGTTGTCGATCCCCGCCTATCCGTTCCTGTCGCTGGCGATCTTCGCCATCGACATCCTCATCATCTACGGCCTCGCCGCGTACGGCGCACAGGGTCGTCAGACGACCTAGTCACGGCGTCCAGCCGGCGGCGGTCGCGCTTGGTAGGACGTGCGCCGCCGCCGGGGACGCGCGGCTCGAGCGCGCGCTCGAGCCGCCGCTGCTTGAGGATCCGCTCGCGCTCGGCGACGCTCTCCGGCGTCTCCTCATAGAGCGTCGCGGCGAGACTGGCGGGCCCGCGCCGCTCAGCGAGCCCGCGCACGACCACCGTACGTGGGATCCCACCGATCGTCAGCTCGAGGCGGTCACCGACGCGCACGCCCTTGGCGGGCGGCACGCGGCGGCCGTTGAGCTCGACGTGTCCGCCCTTGACCGCCTCCGCTGCGAGCGGCCGCGTTTTCGTGAGACGAGCCGCCCACAGCCACTTGTCGATGCGGACCGGTTCGCTCGACGGATCAGCCATCGAGTGATGATCTCAGCTCGGGTGCCAGACGACGGGCGACACCTGGAGCGAGCGTCGTGTGGACTTGGTTCCATGTCCGCATGGAGGCGCAGACGGAGCAGACAGAGCTATTCATCGCGCTCGTCGCAGCGGTCGGCACCGATGTCGGACTCGTCGGCGATGTCCTGCAGACACAGCTGGCGGAGTACGGCTACACGAGCCATCGGCTGCGACTGAGCGACTATCTCGCCGAGCAAGCCGCGAAGGATTGCCGTAAGAAGCGGCAGCACGGCTCATAGATCTGGGGCAGGTCCAGTTGCGCGCCGGCTGAACGTGGCATCAGGGTCGGCTCGCCGCGGGACGCCGCGCGCGGTAGATTCGCTGAGTCGATGGACGACGTGTCCGACGGACCCCCCGGGACGGACCTCGTGCCGCTGACCGGCGCGCGCGTCCTGCCGCGCGAGCTCGCGCGGGCGGTCGACGTCGCGCTCGGGGCCGGCACGCGCGCGGGCGGGGTCGCGTTGCGCGTCGCCGGCGCGGGTCGCGACGCCGCGCGGCTTGGGACGCGCGTCGTGGGCGCACTGCCCGGCGCCGGGGTGGCGGCGCGCGCATTCGCGAGCGTCACGCGGCCGCTCGCGGCGGACGGCGGGCGCGCACGCCGCCGCGGTGTCGCGGAGGCGCAGCGGGCGCTCGAACGCGCAGTGCCGGCGATCGTGGAGCTGATCGACGTCGACGCGATCGTGCGGCGTATCGACGTCAACGCGGTCATCGCAGCCGTTGATGTCGACGCGCTGCTGCGGCGCGCCGACGTCGACGCGATCCTGCGCCGCGTCGACATGCAGGCGGTGCTGGCCGGCATCGACCTCGACGAGCTGATCGCGCGAATCGACGTCGATGCGATCGCGGCGCGGATTGACGTCAACGCGGTCGTACAGCGGGTCGACGTCGACGCGGTCGTTGAGCAGACCGAGCTCGGCACGATCGTCGCGCGCTCGACGAGCGGCTTTGCGAGCGAGGCGCTCGACGTCGCGCGCGCGCAAACGGTCGGTGTCGACACGCTCGTGACGCGGCTCGTGGATCGCCTGCTGCGCCGCCGCGACGAGGGTCCGCTCGGGCCGCCCCTGCTCGTCGGCGAGGAGGAGGCCGAGGCGTCAACTCAGCCGCCTGCGCCGCCGCCCGAGGAACCCGCGCCGTGACAGGCACGCGCGACGCGCTGCGCTTCCAGGGCCACTACGCCGGCCCCGTCAGCCGGCTGTTGGCGTACGCCGCCGACACGTTCTTGATCAGCGTCCTCTACACCGCCGGGCTTGCGCTGCTGCGCTTCGCGGTCGACGCCGCGACGCCCTGGACGCTGAACGTCGAGGGCGTCGTGTTCGTCGTCGCCGGGTTCGTGTGGTCGGCGCTCTACTTCGGCGCCTCGTGGGTCGGCTTCGCGCGCAGCCCCGGGATGTCGCTGCTCGGCCTGCGGATCGTGCGCGCGGACGGGTCCGAGCTCGACCAGCGCCACGCGCTGATCCGCCTCGTCGCCTTCCCGCTCGGCTTCCTGACGCTCGGCGCCGGCTTCCTCGGGATCATCCTGCGCCAGACGCGCCAGGCGCTCTACGACCGCATCGCCGACACCGCCGTCGTCTACGACTGGGACGCGGAGGCGGCGAAGCTGCGCGAGCTGGCGACGCGCGGCGGGCGGCAGCGCCTGGGCGGAGCGCCGCCCGCCGTGTGAGCGGCCGGCAGTAGACGTCGGATCCCGACGGATGCTCGACGTTTTGACCTCCTCTGAGGGGGTTGATCCGTCGTGCATCGCGAGTCGAGGCGCCGCGCGTAGGCCCGCTCGCGGGACGCCAGGTGGTGTAGACACTCGGGATGACCTCGGACCGTCAGCAGGAGCGCGCAGCGACCTCGCGCAGCCGCCGGATCCGTGCTGCGGCTGCGCTGCTCGCGACGATCGCGGCCGCGGCGCTCGGCGTCGCGGGCGTCCTGGCGACGTTCCATCAGGACCGACAGCTCGACGTCGCGACCGTGCGCCTGTCGGTCCATCCCGGCGGCGATCGCGGCTTGGCGCTGTACGTGCCGCTCGTCGACTGGGGCGTGCGCTTCCCCGTCGTGCGGCTGCCGGCGCAGCTGCGGCTCGACGTGCGCGGGATCGACCGCGCCGCGGTCGAGCGGATCGCGCGCGACGAGCGCGTCGACGTGCATGAGCTGCGCGCGCAGGTGCGCGACGCGGTCGCCGGCTACCTGCGGACGCTCGTGCTGCTCGCGCTGCTCGGCGGCCTCGTGCTGGCCGCGCTCGTCGCGCTGGCGGTGCGCAGCGGCGACGGCCTGCGCGTGCGCTGGCTGCTGGCCTGCGGCAGCATCAGCGCGCTCGCGTGCGCGGGGGCGGTGGCGCTGCTGCTGCCGCCGCGCGGCGCGCTCAACAACCCGGAGTACTTCGCGCACGGCGCCGACATCCCGCAGGCGTTGCGGCTCGTCGAGTCTGCGACGCGCTCCTCGCAGGATCTCGGCGACGAGCTCGACGCCCAGCTCGTTGGGCTCGCCCGGCTTGTGATCGCGCCTGGCGACCGCCAGCCGGCGAGCGGCGCGCCACGGCTCACGCTCGCCTCCGACGTCCACAACAACGTGCTCGTGCTGCCGGCGCTGCGGCGCGCAGCGGCCGGCGGGCCGCTCGTGCTCGCCGGCGACCTGACCGACCGCGGCTCGCCGCTCGAGGCGGCCGTGACGCGCACCGTCGTGCGCGCCGGCGACCCGCTCGTGTTCGCCGCCGGCAACCACGACTCGGCGGCGTTGGAGCGTGCGCTCGCGCGTGCGGGGGCGGTCGTGCTGACGCGCGACGGCCGGCTGCGTGCAGACGGCTCGCTCGGCCCACGGATCGTGCGCGTCGGCGGCCTGCGGATCGCCGGCTACGACGACCCCTTCCTGCGCCGGCGCGGACAGCGCGTGACGCCCGACCCGCATCCGAGCGAGGTGCAGCAGGCGGCGTTCGACGCGTGGCTGCGCACGATCCAGCGCGACGTCGACGTCGTGATCGTGCACGAGCCGACGCTGGCAGCCCAGGCGCTGGCGCGGCTCGCAGACGACCCGCCATCCCACCCGCTCGTGTTCCTCGTCGGGCACACGCACGTGCAGGACCTGCGCGCCGGCAGCAACGTCGTCGTGCTCAACGCCGGCACCGCCGGTGGCGGCGGGACCGGCAACCTGGCCGAGCACCAGCCGATCGGCGTCGCGGTGCTGCTGTACGCGGCGCAGCCGCGCTTCGACCCGCTCGCCGCCGACCTCGTCGAGATCGACCCCGGCAGCGGCGACGTGACGGCGAGACGTCATCGGCTCGACGATCTCGACGGCCGCCTGCCGAGCGCGTCGGCACGCTGAGCGCGAAGCGCGCCGAGCCTACCGGCCCGCGGCGCCATGGATCGCGTCGACCACGGCGCGCTGCGCGTGCATCGCGGTGACGACCTGCACCGGCAGCCCGAGCCGCTCGATGCGATGCGGCAGATCGA
>Ga0070669_100001049_pt1 | contig 20203 bp, 8 predicted proteins | sample KBSS53metaG_FD_64680 | JGI IMG/M metagenome (GOLD analysis project Ga0070669, IMG submission 64680) | Switchgrass rhizosphere microbial communities from Kellogg Biological Station, Michigan, USA - KBS S5-3 metaG | ecosystem: Host-associated > Plants > Roots > Rhizosphere > Soil ...
AGATTGCAATTGAACCCATTGTGGGTGCGGAGGTCATCGCAGGCTCAACCCGTCTGAAATCCGGAACTGCACAGAAACTTGTATTGAACATGTTGTCTACAATGACAATGGTTAAACTGGGTTACGTCACCGGAAATCGGATGACGAATGTCCAGGCGCGAAACACCAAGCTCAAGGAGCGCGCGGTCCGCCTGCTTGGTGAGGAATGTGAACTTGATAAAGAGGCCGCGATCGCGGCACTTGAATCATCAAACTGGAATCTGCCAGTCGCGATTGTGATGCAGAAAACCGGCGTCAGCATAGATCGTGCAATCAATGCACTAAATGATTCTCAACAGGTGATTTCAACGGCGATCGGAGAACTCAAGGCAAGCTAAGAAATTATGGCATCCTCTTTGATAACCACTCCCGCACCAGCCTGGAGCATTCCGGGGTACCTCGATGTAGTGGATCATCATTTATGCATCAATGATGTCGATACAACCTCGCTTGCCACAGAATTCGACACTCCGCTGTTTGTTTTTTCCGCACCGAGAATCAAGGACAACATTCGAAGACTTTCTGAAGCAGCGAATTATCATCCGCTGCTAAAGCTCTGCTACGCGTCAAAGGCCAACAATCTTCTCGGCGTCCTCCGAGTAGTCAAAGAGGCCGGAATAGATGTCGAAGTCAATTCCGGAGGTGAGTTGTTCCGCGCGCTTCGAGCGGGCTTCACACCCGATCAAATTGAGATGAACGGCATCGCCAAGACCGAGCGTGAAGTAGAAGAAGCAATCACTAACGGTATTTATTCAATCAATGTCGATTCGGCATACGAACTCGAAATGGTCGAGCGGGTGGCGGCAAGACTCGGCAAACCTGCCAACGTTACAGTGAGGCTGATTGCCGGAATCGGTACTCGATCACATATTGGACTCCAGACTGCGCTAAATACTTCTAAATTCGGAATCTCACCTGCAGAAGCACGAGATGTTATGCTACGCGCTGTCAAAAACGGCGAAGTCCTGAACCTCGTGGGCATCCATGTTCATGTGGGCTCGCAGACGCCTGATATAGCTCCCTATAAAGCAGCGTTTGGCGCGATGTGGGAGCATCTCTGGTGGCTCTACAAAGAAACTGGACACAAGCTCCAACACATCAACATAGGCGGGGGGATTCCAGTCAACTATCTCCGCGACAAGACCGTAGCCAGGGAACTTGATAGCACAGCGAGAACAATGCTCGAAGCTGACCTCACTGCCGCAGATATGATCGACTCCGCAGTCACTGCGGTTCGCCAGTCAGCGATGGATTCGGGTGCCAGCGAGTTGCTCGATGATCTTGAAATAGTAATGGAGCCTGGACGAAGTGTGATTGCTGATGCGGGGACGATTCTCACAAGGGTTCGGAACGAAAAGCATCGTGATGAGACAGGCGACGACTGGTTGATGACCGACGCCGGCTACAACCTCATGCTGTCGATGGTGATGTACCAGTGGTATTACCACGCCATTGACGCTTCACGCGCCGATGAACCACACGACCATCGCTACAAAATGGCGGGCCCCCTGTGTGATGGCGGTGATGTCTACTTTGATCTTCACGGTGATGGGCGGCTACCGGACTATCGAATGCTTCCCGAGAACGTCGAACCCGGCGACTTGATTGCGATGCTGAATACCGGCGCCTATACGATGTCGCAAATGACCGCCTACAACGGCAGACCTTTCCCGGCGGCAGTAATGATCCACGAAGGAGGCCGCGTCGAAGTTCTTCGCAACCAGGACTCATACGAAGATCTATTGCACAACGAGTTCTGATGAACTTTTGCCACGGCACGCGACACTGACTTTCCAATGAAAACTAAGAACGATACGCAGCTTGTGCGCGGTTTGAAGCTTACCGACACCACTTCGCTGGTGGTTGGCACGATCATCGGCACTGGAATCTTTCTGAAGACCGCCATCATGTCGCAGAACGTCGGCACTCCTCAGCTTGTTCTCCTGGCGTGGGTAGCTGCAGGCGTGCTGTCACTTGCCGGTGCACTCACTTACGCTGAACTGGGAGTTTTGTTGCCCCGCGCTGGCGGCGAATATGTCTATCTCAGACGTGCTTACGGCAACGCGCCCGCATTCCTTTATGGCTGGATGCGCTTTGTAGTCGGATCCACTGGCTCAATTGCGAGCCTTGCTGCTGGCTTCGCAATCTTCTTCACATCGTTCTTCGGCTTGAGCGCACCATGGATAACAAAGGAACTGGGCGCTTTTGGTCAGGACCTGACCTGGAGGTTCGGACCGGCACAGATCGTGGCCGTTGGCATCATACTTGTTTTCTCTGCCATCAATTGTGTAGGCGTCGTGTTCGGCGGGCGGGTACAGTCGGCGCTCACTGTTGCTAAAGTGACGGGAATCTCAGCGATTGTCATAGGTGTATTTCTGTTCACACCAAGTGTCGAGTGGGGAGTGCTTCCGGGCGCTATGCGTACGGCAAACCTTACTTCAATTCAGGCATTTGGAGCCGCGATGCTCGCCGCACTCTGGGCATACGACGGATGGAACAACATGCCTATGGCGGCGGGTGAAGTGCAAAACCCCGGCCGCAATGTGCCGATTGCATTGATTGGCGGAATGATCATTATTCTGATCATCTATTGCACTACCAATCTTGCTTACTTCCACGCGCTTCCAATTGCTGACATCGCAGCATCAAATGCTTCAAAACCCGTTGCAACTAAGGCTGTCGAGACTTTTCTTGGCCCGATCGGCGCAAAGTTGGTCACCGTAGCAATCATGGTCTCAATTACTGGCGCACTTAACGGCTCAATCCTTACAGGTGCTCGCGTTCCCTTCGCAATGGCTCGAGACGGGCTCTTCTTTTCAAGTCTGGGAAATCTCAATCAAAAGTCGCATGTGCCCGTTATCTCAATCGTTATTCAGGCAGTGATTGCCAGCGCACTTGCAATCCTGGGAACGTTCGATCAGCTGACAAACTATGTAGTCTTTGCTTCATGGATCTTTTACGGGCTTACGACGGCAGCAGTTTTTGTTTTGCGGCGAAAGATGCCAACCGCGCCTCGTCCATACCGTACGTTGGGCTACCCTGTAATGCCGGTTATTTTCGTGCTTGTTGCGATCTGGCTGATAGTCAACACGCTGCAGACAAATCCCGTTGAATCCGCGGCTGGAATCGTATTGATCGTGATTGGACTACCGCTCTACTTTTTCTTTCGCGGGCGCAACCCGCGTCCACCTGCCGATGAAGCAATAGAGCGCGAGGAGCAAATCTCGGAAGCAGCATGAGAGATTAGGGATTGATCCCTGACCCTGACCCCTACCACTGCCCTGACCCTGGTTAAATGCGTCTATTAGATCTTGGCATCATCATCATCTATCTCATCGGCACCGTATTGCTTGGTGCGTACTTCTCGCGTTCTCAGAAAGATGTCAAAGACTATTTTGTCAGCAGCCACAGAGTCCCCTGGTGGGCAATTGGCGCCTCAATCGTAGCCACCGAAACGTCGACAGTAACTTTCATAAGTGTTCCTGGCTTTGCTTTCGGGAATAACTTTGCATTCATGCAACTTGTGATCGGCTACATGATCGGGCGTCTGGTGGTGGTTGTAGTGTTCGTGCCCCTCTATTTTCGCGGCGAATTGTTGACTGTGTATCAACTGCTCGGGCAACGCTTTGGCATGAGTGTCAGAAGGCTTGCTTCGCTTCTATTTCTCGTAACGAGAAGCCTTGCTGATGGTTTTCGCCTCTTTGCTGCAGGTCTTGTACTCTCGGCGCTTCTCTTAGCGATGCCGGGTACGGGCGACTGGGCAAGAACAACGTTTCCATCGATAGATCCTGCACTCACGATAATCGTGATATCGATCCTGGTAATGGGCGTGGCGATGATCATTTTTTCGTACCTGGGAGGAATCAGCGCGGTTGTCTGGATCGACGTAATTCAACTTGGCATTTATCTTCTGGGAGCTGGAGTTGCCGCGTGGCTGCTGCTTGATCGAATTCCGGGCGGGTTGTCAGAAGTTATGCAAACGGCCAGCGTTGCGGGCAAGCTCAACTGGTTCGATTTCACGGTTACGCTCACAAAAAGCTATACGTTCTGGTCGGGGCTTATTGGTGGTGCGTTCCTCACGACGGCGACACATGGTACTGATCAGTTTATGGTGCAGCGTTACCTCTGCTGCAGCTCGGCACGAGATGCCCGCAGAGCGCTTCTCTCGAGCGGAGTGGTGATCTTTCTGCAGTTCGCATTTTTCCTCTTTATAGGAACGATGCTGTGGGTGTTCTATACAAGTCACGCGACCGCTGAAATATCTGCCTTTACTATCGACGGAAGACTGCAGACAGATCGAATATTTCCGCATTTCATCGTTACTCAATTGCCTGCTGGGGTGGTCGGTCTCGTGATCGCGGCCGTTATAGCAGCTGCGATGTCATCCTCTCTGAACTCTGCTTCGTCAACGTCAGTAGGTGATTTTTATATGCCGATGACGGGAAATGCCAAATCTGAGCGCCACTACCTGAACGTCTCACGCGTTCTAACAGCTATTTGGGGAGCAGTGCAAATCGCCGTTGCCCTGGTCGCAATCAACGTATCGAACCGCGTGGTTGACGAAGTTCTGGGGATCGCATCGTTCACCAACGGCGTCATTCTTGGAGCATTTTTCCTGGGCACATTCACGAAGCGCGCAGGCCAGGTGCCGACATTCATAGGTATGATTGCCGGTGCTTCAATAATGTTGGCAATCAAGCTCGCAACGCCGGTTTCCTGGCAGTGGTATGTTTGTATCGGATCTTTGGTGACGTTTGGAACTGGATACATGATCAGTTTGATCCTGCCTGCCTCCGCCAAAGAGCGAGAGACGCGAGGCGCAGCTTTCGACCGGTAAGGGGGAGGAAGGCGGAGAGGCAGGGAGGCGGAGAGGCAGAGAGGTGGAGAGGTGGAGAGACGGAGAGGCGGAGAGGCGGAGAAGGGGATAAGGAGAGAAGTAGTTACATTCATGGGTCAAAGGACACGACAAGCGCGGTTTTTATTAATTCTGTCGATTGCTTTACCAATCGTGGGGCTCGTATTTGCGATGCCCGGCTCTGCGAGCCTTCCGGGCTGGCCCTCCTACAATCGCAAGCTGACACAGGCTGAAACCAGGTGGATTGACCAGACGCTTCTCAGAATGACGCTTGCTGAGAAGATCGGCCAGATGATGGCAGCGGATACAAACGCGATCTACATGAGCCGGGACAGTGAGAACTACAAAAAGCTTGTTCATCACATAGTCGACAACAAAGTTGGCACGCTGATTCTTTTCAGAAGCGACGTGTGGGCCACAGCGATCCTCACCAACCGCTTGCAACAAATGTCGAAGATTCCGTTGCTAGTGTCAGCCGATCTCGAAATGGGCCCGGGCATGCGGCTTGATGATACCGAATGGTGGCCTCCGAATATGGCAGTTGCAGCCACAGGGGATCCCGCATGGGCGAAGCAACAAGGTATCCTCACTGCGGTCCAGGCCCGTTCAATGGGAATCAACTGGCTCTATGCGCCTGTGGCGGATGTAAATAACAATCCTGACAATCCGGTCATAAACACTCGGTCATATGGTGAGGATCCTGACACTGTCGCAAGATTTGTCACGGCCTTCGTTGATGGTTCGCAATCACAAGGTGCGCTTGCGACTGTGAAACACTTTCCTGGACATGGAGACACAGCGACTGATTCACACATCGGACTGCCTGTGGTCAATGTCGATCGCGCGCGCCTTGATCAAATTGAGCTGATTCCTTTTCGCAAAGCCATCGACGATGGTGTCGGATCGGTGATGACCGCCCACATCGCAATGCCGCGCATCGATCCTGAGATCGCTCCCCCAGTTCGAACAATGAGCCAGAAAGAGCGTGATTCAGCTGAGTTCCTGTCGCAGACGGAAAACGATTCTTCAAAAGTCACACTACCGAGCACGCTTTCGCAAAAAATAGTGTCAGGATTGCTGCGGAACGAACTTAATTTCAAAGGCATCATTGTCACGGATGCGATGTCCATGGCCGGAATTGCATCGCGATATGACGCGGGCACGGCTGCGGTGTTGGCTGTGAAAGCTGGCGTCGACGTGGTAGTCAAATCGCCTGATATCGACGCTGCAATGAGCGCTTTGAAAGCTGCAGTCGAAAAGCGCGAAATCACGATGGAGCGCCTGGATCAATCGGTAAAGCGCGTACTCGAAGCCAAGGTACGCCTTTCACTCGACCGGGAGCGCACAATTCCTCTCGACCTTGTAGATCAATATGTCTCAAACAACGAGGCCCGTATAGTAGCTCAGGAGATAGCAGAGAAATCGATAACGCTTCTGCGAAACGATTCCCGGCTGCTTCCTTTATCTGACGGGGCACCCAGCAGCATTCTTCATCTCACGATCACGGATGAAGATGATCGTGCTGTCATGATGCCGCTGACCAATGAACTCAAAAGCAGGAACATAACCGTTTATCAGGCGATCATCGACCAGCGGACTCGCGATTCTGAGGTCGATGAGATACTGAAGAATGCTGGCATTGACAAAGCATCTCTCGTGCTTGTGTCGCTTGCCGTTCGTGCTCGAAGCGGAAAGGGCGCTCTCGGCCTCAATGAAGCAGCAAAGACTGCACTGGCGAAGATAAAGACAAGTGGTCGGCCGATAGTCGCCTTCACCTTTGGCAGCCCATATCTTCTCAAGGCATTCGACGGACTAGGAACGTATCTGGCCGCGTATAGCGCCTTTCCTGTCAGCCAGAAAGCGGCCGCGCGAGCCCTGCTAGGTGAGATTGCGATTAGCGGAAAACTGCCAGTCACGATCCCTGAACTGTTCCCGCGAGGACACGGCCTTCGCGTAGAAAAGAAATGAAAACAGGAAGAACCGCGACTTATGTACTGAGCGCTCTGATTGCCCTGTCAAGCTTTTGGAACCTCGCTTTAGCTCAATCACAGCAACTGACTGTTGCAGATCCCGAATCAGTAGGAATGTCTCAATCAAGGCTTGCTCGAATCGATACAGCCGTCGCGACTGAAATCGGAAAGAAGCAGCTTCCCGGCGCAGTTGTTCTTGTCGGCAGACAGGGACGGATCGTGTGGCGACAGGCATACGGCAACCGGGCACTCGAACCCGCGCCCGAAGGAATCTCGATTGATACGATCTACGATCTCGCGTCGCTCACGAAGGTAGTCGCGACTGCTACGTCGATCATGATACTCGTCGAGCGCGGAATGATTCGGATGGGCGATCCTGTCTCACGTTACATACCCGAATTCGCGGCATCCGGAAAACGCAACATCACCGTCGAACAGCTTCTCGTGCATCGTTCAGGGCTCATCGCCGACAACGACATCAAGGACTATCAGGAGGGGACAGCCAGGGCGCTTGAGAATATCTGGAATCTCGCTCCTGTCGCTGAAACGGGGACGAGATTCATTTACTCCGATGTGAATTACATCGTGCTAGGTGAGCTTGTAAGACGCGTGAGCGGCATATCCCTTGATCGTTTCGCTTCTGAGAATATCTTCAGACCGCTCGGAATGAAGGACACGGGTTTCACTCCCGCCGCTGAATTGAAAGGCCGCATCGCGCCAACTGAGAACAAGCGTGGCGAAGTACACGATCCGCGCTCATTTCTCCTTGGCGGAGTCGCCGGGCACGCAGGCTTGTTCAGTACGGCAGATGACCTCGCGATCTATTGTCAGATGATGCTGAATGGTGGCGAGTACCGTGGCATTCGCATTCTGAGTCCCCTTGGCGTGCGTCGAATGATGGAACCGAGGGCTTCAGGTGGCAATGCTACCGATGGAATGGCTCGCGGCATCGGCTGGGATGTTGTCACTGGATTTTCCGCAAACCGCGGCGATCTCTTTCCGGTTGGCAGCGTAGGCCATACGGGCTTCACCGGAACTGGATTGTGGATCGATCCGAGCAGCGAGACATTCGTAGTGTTCCTCAGCAATCGCGTCCATCCAAAACTGGATCCGAAGGAGCCGGCTGACGTCAGCTCGCTTCGTGGGCGCATAGCTTCAATCGTTGCGGCGTCGATCATCAGCCCTCCGTTCGCGGTGCTCGAAGACCCGGCGCCAACGGCTGTCACGGTGGCTGGCCGCGGTAGTCTTCAACCGCAGCTCTATAACACATTGAATGGCATTGATGTGCTTGTGAAGAACGGCTTCGCACCGCTCAAGGGCAAGCGCGTAGGCTTGATCACAAACCATACGGGACGCGACGCACAGGGGCGGACGACAATCGACATTCTGTTCGCTGCTGAAGGGGTGAAGCTCGTTGCGCTTTTCTCGCCGGAGCATGGAATCCGCGGACAGCTTGATCAGGAAAAAATCCCAGGCAGCACTGACGAAAAGACAGGACTTCCAATCTTTAGTCTGTACGGCGAGACGCGTCAGCCAACAGCCGAGATGCTCAAAGGTCTGGATGTGCTGGTGTATGACATTCAGGATATCGGAACGCGCTTCTACACTTACATATCGACACTTGGGATGGCGCTCGAAGCTGCCACGAAGCACCGAATCAAGTTTGTTGTGCTGGATCGCGTCAATCCTATTGGTGGTACTGAAGTCGAAGGGCCGATTGCAGATTCAGACAAGCTTTCGTTTATTGCATATCATCAGCTTCCGGTTCGTCACGGGATGACAGTCGGCGAGCTGGCGCAGCTTTTCAACGGTGAGCGAAAGTTTGGTGCAGATCTTGAAGTGATCAGGCTCGAGAATTGGCGGCGAAGCGCGCTCTTTGATCAGACAGGACTCACCTGGATAAATCCATCGCCGAACATGCGGAGCCTTACGGAGGCGTTTCTGTATCCGGGGATCGGGCTGCTTGAGACTACGAATGTTTCCGTGGGCCGTGGTACCGACACGCCTTTCGAAGTCGTAGGAGCGCCTTGGATTGATGGAGTCAAGCTTGGCAGAGCTTTGAATGAAAAGCATCTGGCTGGTGTACGGTTCGTGCCCGTAAGGTTCACGCCTCGTGCGAGTGTTCATCAGGGGGTTGAGTGCGGGGGAATAAACATTGTGGTTTCAGATAGGAATGCCTTTGAGCCGATCTCAACTGGTCTCGAAATCGCGACGCAGTTGATTGCCCTGTTTCCAAAGGACTTGGCCGTCGACAGATTCAATCGCCTTCTGGTTAACCAAAAGGTATTTGAAGCATTCAAGAAAGGCGGTGAAGGCAGGGCATTGCGGCAGATCTGGCAGGACGACCTGGCGGGCTTCCGTGGGGTCAGATCGCGATATCTGATATACGAATGAAGATCTCAAGCGACTCATCTACCACAAATCCTCCTTATGCATATCATTAGAACTTTTAGTTTCATTTATCCGCAGCACACGTGTAAACTTCCCGTAAATTCCGGATAGATAACAGTTCATTTAGGCCGCACTGCTGGGATGTAAGTGGTTTCGAAGGTTTAGGCAGTAGTGGTCACTCAGTTCATCATCAGAGGAGATGCAATGTTCAAACGGCATGGAGCAGGCGCCCTCGCGCTGCTTTTTCTGGTCGCCTGCGTGTCAGTTTCAGCGGCAGCGCAAACAGTTACGGGAACTCTCAGCGGTTCGGTAGTCGATAGCACCGGCGCTCTCGTCCCCAATATCGTAGTAAAGGCAAAACACAAGGAAACCGGCCTCGTAAGGACGGTCTCCACCAATGGCGAAGGAAGCTACGTGATGTCGTTCCTTCCTCTCGGTCCTTATGACGTAACCGTCGAAGGCACGGGATTTCAGCGGATCACAAAAACCGATGTGCTGATCGAGCTGAACAAGACGACGATTTCGCCCTTCACGCTTTCCGTCTCGACTGTCGGTGAACAGATTTCGATCGCCGGTGAGACGCCATTGATAGAAACAACCACCGGCGAAATAAAGCACTCACTTGATGCAAAGCGAATCGAGGACACGCCACTTGCCGGGCGCAACATTATGTCCCTCGTAGAGCAGATTCCTGGTTTTCAGAATGCTCCCTGGATCGGCTCTTCAAATAATCCAACCAACTCTACCGGTTCTTACGCATCTTTCAGCGGTCAGGGATCGCGATCGGCAACATTTCAGATTGACGGTGTGAACAATGATGACTCCTCTGAAAATCAGAACCGCCAGAATGTGAACATCAGTACCATCAAAGAATTTCAGGTGCTGACAAATTCCTACTCCGCTGAATTCGGGCGCGCAGGCGGAGCCGTGATACTGATCCAGACCAAGTCCGGCGGGAATTCATTTCACGGCGAAATGTACGACTTCATTCAAAACGATGTCTTCAACGCCAATGGATTCTTCAGGAATAAGGCAGGAAGAACTGCAACAGGTCAGGAGCTCCAGCCACGGCAGGTTGTTCGACGACATCAATACGGCTGGGTAGCCAGCGGCCCTATCTGGCTTCCTGAAAAGGCTTTTGGTCCTGCTTCTGTCGACGGCCGTGACAAGGTCTTCTTCCTGATCAGCGGTGAACGAGTAAGCAACAAGACCAGTGGCACGATCGGAAGATTCATGTGGCTGCCGACCGACATTCCTCGTGCCTGTAATCCAGGCGAATCACCAGCTCCTGGAGGACCTTACTGTGTAACACCAGCTGATCATCCAAATCTCCAGCGGGATCTCGAGTTCATGCGCCAGCTCCAGACTCTCTGGAACACGCCGGAACTGGCCGGCAAGGCACCTAACGATCCACAGGCGTGTGCTGACATGATCGCAAGCGGCCGGCCCAACCGATGCATCACGCTCAATGTGCTCAATACATTCCCCGACTCCGACTACACCGGGCGCCTTGATGTGCGTGCATCCTCGAAGGACAACTTCTGGTTGCGTTACCAATACAGCCGTCAGGTTCGTGAATCGGGTCGCATCATCTTCGGCGACAATTTCGGCACCAACAATAACCGTCAATACAACATCGGGACCACGTGGACTCACGTATTCTCAGAGCGTCAGGTGGGCGAGTTTCGTTATGGCTTCGGCAATCGATCAACGCTGCAGGACGTAGCCGATGACAATGCTATTCCAACAATAAGATTTGCAAACACGCTATGCGCATCGGCCACCTGTGGCACAGTGATTGGAACATCGACAAACGTGCCGATCAACAGGCGTCAACACGATCATCAGTTTGTTTACAACCACACTCTCAACCTCGCAAAGAACACCCTCAAGTTCGGCGTTGATCAGAGGATCCAGTCTCTCGATGACGTAACTGGCGACCGTTCGCGCGGTTTCTGGACGTTCAGCACGCTTGACTCTCTGGCCGCGATTCAGGCGCGCACCGGATATGCAGGATGGGAGAATTTCCTTCGCGGCTTTGCTACGAACTATCAAAAAGGTTATGGCAATCCAACGGCCGAAAACCGTTTTGGTGAAACAAACGTTTACCTTGAGGACAAGTATCAGATGAGACGCAATGTGACGTTGTACCTGGGTGCGAGGTACGAATACGTCAAGGCTCCCACTGAAGCTGAAGACCGCTTCACCTACGGGTTTGGTGATGACACAAACAACTTCGAGCCAAGGATTGGATTCGCGTGGTCGCCATCTTCTGACACCGGATTTCTTGGCCGAATCACCGGCGGTCCGGGACAATTTGTAATCCGGGGCGGCTATGGCATCTATCACAGCCGTTTGTTCCAATCTATCTTCTCGCAGAACCAGCTGAGCATCCGCACACAACCGCCCAATGGATATGCTCAGGACTTCAGCGCTCTTTGCCGGAATGAGATTTCCGATCCGTCGTGCGGCTTCGTTTTCACACCAGGCACGGCTTCCTACAGCGTACCGTTCACCGTTGCGAGCGCTGGCGGAACCGGTGTGGTCAGGGATATCGGTGGCAGACTGAACTCACTTCTTCTCATTCCTGATCCCAAGCTTGAAGTTCCGTACACACAGCAGTGGAACCTAACGCTCGAGCGTCAGATTGGACACTCCTTTGCACTTCAGCTCGGCTATACGGGAAACCGCGGCATCGGACTTCCCTACTTTGACAGCGGTAACGACTCGATCTATCCGTTCGCATCACCCAGCCTGCTTGTTGACGTAGGCGGTGGAAGCTTCAAGAATGTGGTGTTTGATCGTGCCTGCACTGACTTCAGCGATCCTATCTGTGTGATTCGCAATGCAGCCGGTGCGATCGATCCTACAGCCAGTGGTTCTCTTCGAGCCTTCAGCGCGTTGAATTTGACGACTGCAACGCTCGCTCAAAAAGGCATCGTGATCGAGAACGGTGTTCCGCATGGTTACATCTCACTCAGTCAACCGAGGACGAATGAGAGACGACCCGATGCAACACGTACGAGATTCGTCAATCTTCAAAACTTCGGCTGGAGCTACTACAATGCGGCAACCGTGAAGGCGACTCAGAGGTTATCCCATGGTCTGACCTACACAATCACCTACACCTGGAGCAAGACAATTGATACCGGGTCTGAAGCCACTTTCACGGGCGTTGATGTCAACGCACCTTCATCGAAGCAGGGCGGAGCGGCTGCATCGCTGAGAGGACTCAGCAGCTATCACGCGGCTCACCGGTTCGTTGCCTCCTATTCATATAATCTTCCCTGGATGCGCGACCAGCAGGGAGTTCTTGGCCGGATACTGGGTGGATGGCAGCTCACTGGCATCACCACAATGCAATCGGGTAATCCGTTTACAGTCACACTTGGCTATGACGTAAATGCCGACGGCCTTAGCGGTGATCGACCGAGGCTCGCGGATCTGAGCCTGCTCGGGGCTTCCGTTGACAATGGTCGTCAGCTTAGCCCGACCGGTAATCCGCTGGATACCATCTCTCAGACCCAGCTTCCCGGCACGGCTTTCATTCCGCCACAGGCAGGTACGATCAATGGCGACCAGCGTCTTTTCCTCCCTGGCACCGCCGGAGATGGAACGATCGGCCGAAACACATTCTTGACACACGGGATGAACTACACCGACCTGACGTTCGGCAAGGAGTTCAGGATTGCCGAGTCAGCAAAGCTCGTTTTGAGGATGGAGTTTTACAACGTCTTCAATCGAGTCTCGTTTGACACGCCGGCGCGAACGATCCTTAGCACTACGCCATTGGGCAGGATTTCGGCGCAGCGCAATCCTGCTAATTATGTCAACTCCGGTCGTGATAACGGATCACGGATGGGGCAGTTGGCGGTTAGGTTCGTGTTCTAGTTTTGGAGTGCGGCGCCAAGGCGCCGCACTCCAAATGATTCAGGATTTCGTAGATTTTTTCAGCTTTCTGGATGTCTCAGGAGGTAAGCTCTGCAGTTCTGGTCAGAGAACCCAGGGAATGTGAATTGCCTCACGAAGATAAGGATAGGTTCGCAATCCTACCTATTACACCCAACAGAAGGAAAATCATGAAAGTAAGAATTGCCTCCTTATTTGCTGGTGCCATTATTCTTTGTTTTTCGATCGTCGCCTACGGGCAAACGGGAACCTCAAGAGTGACGGGCACCGCCGTGGACGCGACAGGTGCTGTCGTGCCAGGCGCAAAAGTGACGCTCACCAACGAAGCTACAAATGCGTCGCTCACAACTACAACAACGTCGGCGGGAACCTACGTATTTGAGAGCGTTCAGCTCGGCAACTACACCGTTGCTGCCGAAAAGAGTGGCTTCAGAAAATTCCAGTCTTCCGGAAACGTCCTCGGCGTAGGAATTCCGCTCACCGTCAACGTGAGCTTTCAGGTTGGCGATGCGAGCGACGTCCTCGAGGTAACCGCCAGTTTTGACCGCGTGCAAACGTCTACTTCGGGAAACTTCGGTGCAACCGTCGACAACAAGACGCTGACGGACCTTCCGCTTGGACTCGAATCAGCAACCGGAGGTCGTAACCCGCTGATCTTTGTGAGGCTTCAGCCAGGCGTCGTAACCGGAGCAAATACTGGTGGTGGTTCGCACGTCAATGGCGCTCGCGATCGCGCATTCAACTACACGCTGGATGGTGTCGATATCAACGAGTCATCGCTCGGTGGTTCAGAGTTTTCACCATTGAGAACTAATCCGGACGGACTTCAGGAGTTTCGTGTCATCACATCGAACGCGACTGCCGAGTATGGAAGGTCTTCCGGTGCACAGGTATCAATGGTGACGAAGTCCGGGTCAAATGAATTTCACGGCAATTTGTTCTACTTCTATCGCGGCAGTGCTCTTGCAGCAAACGAATGGGAGAACAATCTTAACAAGCTTGCAAAGCCCTTCCTTCTTCAGCATCAGTATGGTGGCGACGTCGGCGGCCCGATCTATCTTCCACGGTTTGGAGAGGGCGGGAAGTCCACAGTCAATGGCAAAGATAGAACGTTCTTCTTTTTCAATTTTCAGATTCAGCGGCAAGTAAGTCCGTTCACCAGAACGCGCAACGTTTACACTCAGTCCGCCAAGCAAGGCATCTTCCGTTATGTGGTCGGCGGCCGAAATACAGCTGCGGGTCTGACTGGAGCTTCGGTTGATGCACAGGGTAATCCGCTTCTGCCGTCGTGCAGCGCGACCGTAACTACGAGCTGCATTGCGAGCTACAACATTTTCGCGAATGATCCTCGCCGGCTTGGTTCTGATCCCAATTCGCAGCGAATCCTTGATGTAATTCCACTTCCTAACACTTTTTCGTCGGGAGATGGCCTTAATACTGCAGGCTTCAATTATACCGGCGGACGCTTGGATCCTCAAAAAGACTTTGTATTTAAGATCGACCACAAATTCAACACCACGAACGATATGTTTGTTCGTTACAGTTGGGGATTTCAGGACACGGTGAACGACACTACCAACACCGGCGAGCCTCGCTATCCGGGACTGCCACCGTGGGTCAACACAACTCGAAGGCCAAAGAATATCGCCGTAAGCTATAAGCGAGTAATTACGCCCAATATCGTCAATGAGTTCGTAGCTGGTTTCAATCGTTTCGAGTTCAACTTTCTCAACCCGGAGGCTGGCGCTGCACCGTACTCGCTCGTGACGGTAAATCCGAGTGACCCGTTCGATTACAGCATGGGTAATCTGCGACGCATCACGACGCTTCAATTCGTTGACAACTTGAGCTGGAACAAGGGTGCGCACCTGCTCAAAGGCGGAATCAATTTCAGGTATCAGCAGCACAAGGATGAGAGAGGGTCGCTCGGTGGTGCCAACTCGGTGCCTATTGTTACGCTGGGCACCGCAGGTACAGTAAACTCCGGATGTTTGACGGGGACATTCCCGACTGGCGGCACCTCAGGAGTAAGCTCCAGTGGGCAGGAATTGTTTTGCCTTCCTACGACAACTGCGACAGCGGGTGTCCGGTTCATTAACAGCAACGACATCAGCCGGCTTCAAGGAACGATCAACGATCTGCTCGGCCGAGTAACTACTGTACGTCAGGGCTTTGCAGCTGCTGACGGTCTGCAGAGCTATCTTCCTGCTGGCTCAATCTTCCAGAATGACGCGCGATATCCAGAGTATGACTTCTATTTCCAGGACACGTGGAAAGTACGTCGAAACGTGACTGTCGACCTGGGACTGAGAAACGAGATCAAACTCACACCGACGGCCGAAGGCCGCCTCTACACGCCAAATCAGCTTGTTACCGTCGGAGCTCCGGCATCGACGACCTTGAAGTGGGTTGAGAACGACCTTTGGGAGAATGACTACAACAACTGGGCACCGAGCATTGGAATCTCGTGGGATCCGTGGAGTGACGGTAAGACTGCGATTCGGGCGAACTATCGTCTTGCGTATGACCGGATAAACTCTCAGGTCCTGACAAACTCAATTTACAATACGATTCCGGGAATCACTCTGGGTGCCAGTCCGGATGTGCTCACTCGCGGCCCTGGTGGAACGAATCTTCGACTACGCGACGGAATTCCGTCAGTGTCTCCCCCCGCCGGCACCCGACCGATTGATCAGACCCAGCCAGCTCCATTCGCGGCGTCCGCTACAACAATTTCAGTAGTCGACCCTGACTTTCAGGCACCAGCCACGAATCAGTGGCAGTTTGACATTCAACGCGAGATTCCAGGCGGAATTGTCGTAAACGTTGCCTATCTCGGACGTAAGGCAAGCCATCTTTTTGGCGCCTACAACGTCAATCAACTGGATATTTTCAACAACAATTTTCTCAACGCGTACAGGACTGTGGCGGCAGGCGGCGACAGCGCGCTCATCAATCAGCTGTACGGCCCTGACACTCGCCGGGCGGCGAATGAGACTGGTTCGCAATTCGTTCGCCGGCAGTTTCCGACAGAGATTTCACGCAACAGCGTTCAGTCGATTGCCGCCGACGCTGCGGGAAGAATCCAGAGCGGCGTGCCTCTGCTGACAGCGGCGGGACTTCCTTTGACGTTCTTCCGACCATTCCCTCAGTTTCAAACATTCAACGTCATAGACTCGAATGATTATTCGACCTATCACGCACTCCAGGTGATGGTGCAGAGGAAGTTCACAAAAGGTGTTCAGTTCCAGGGTTCCTATACGTGGGCCAAGTCACTCGATACCCGCTCATTCGATCCTGCATTGACAACCGTGTCAGGCGGCACAAACCAATCAGCATCATCAACACCGTTCAACATCTATGACCGAAGATTGAACTACGCGCGCTCTGATTTCGACAGAACGCACATGTTCATTGGTTATGGCATCTGGGACCTGCCCTTTGGCAAAGGCCGTCGCTTCGGAAGCGGTTCAACGGGCATTGTCAGAGCTTTGATCGATGGATGGAACATCAACGGCGTGCTAACGCTTCAGTCGGGTCGTCCATTCACAGTGTATTCGGGCGCGAATCAGCTGTCGAACGTACTCAGTTCAACGGCAGATTGCAGCGGATGCACACGTGATATGGGGGAGATCGTAACGGTATCGGAAATCAACAACAAACCTGGCTATTTCACCAAGGCAGACATTGCAAAGTTCTCGCAACCTGCAGCGGGTTCCATTGGCAATACCGGTCGCAACTTCTTTACCGGTCCGGGACGATGGAACGTTGATGCGGCGATCCTGAAGAGAACCTACATTCGAGAGCAGATGAACTTCGAGTTGAGATTCGAATTCTTCAATCTCACGAACTCTCCTTCTTTCGGATTCCCGACGGCAGTGATCACGTCGACCTTCTTCGGAGGCAACGACACCACCGGGTTCATCGCCAATGAGTCACGAAAGATCAGGATCGGAGCCAAGTTGAACTTCTAAGCAAGGCTTCTCGAAGGTTCACAAAATAAATGCCTGGCATCTTTGGATGCCAGGCATTTCTTATTTGAAATAACTGGTGGTGACCTAGGCCGTCATTGGATCTTTTCGTTCGGGATCGAGTCCGAGATCGACGATTGCCTTCTCGGCTTTTTTCGCATCGAACTTGCCGAGTCTGGCTAGTTGCGAAAGTGCAGCAGCAGCAATCGAGTTCGCATCCACCTCAAAATGCTTTCGGAGATATGCGCGATTGTCACTTCTCCCAAAGCCATCGGTTCCAAGGCTGACCAATCGTCCCCCCAGCCACGGAGCGAGTTGATCAGGCAGTACCTTCATAAAGTCAGATGCAGCAATGATCGGTCCTTCTGTACCAACCAGCTTTGTCTGAAGGAACGATTGCTTAGCCTCAGCAGCCGGATGGAGACGGTTCCACCGCTCAACCTTCAAGGCATCGCGCCGCAGCTCGTTGTAGCTCGTAACGCTCCACACATCAGCCTGCACCTTGTACGTTTCCGAAAGAATCAGCTGGGCCTTAACAGCCTCATTGACCATTGGGCCGCTGCCGAACAAATGAAGCTGAGCCTGACCCTCGAGAGCTGCCTTATAGCGATAGAGTCCCTTCAGAATGCCTTCGCGTACTTCATCTCCTTCCGGAATCGCCGGCTGAACATAGTTTTCGTTGTATACGGCGATGTAATAAAAAAGATCTTCGCGATCGACATACATCCGACGGATGCCGTCCTGAATTATTACGGCAATTTCATATCCGAATGCAGGATCATACGCGGCGCACGTAGGAATTGTGCTGGCAGCCAGAAGGCTGTGTCCGTCCTGGTGCTGAAGTCCCTCGCCAATCAGAGTAGTTCTGCCCGCCGTGGCTCCCATCAGAAAACCTTTACCGCGCGAGTCTCCGAATGCCCAGATAAAATCGCCAATTCTCTGAAATCCAAACATCGAGTAGTACGTAAAGAAGGGGATCATGTCGATGTTGTAATTGGCATAGGCTGTTCCGGCAGCGGTCATTGAAGCCATCGAGCCAGCTTCAGTAATTCCCTCTTCAAGAATTTGCCCGTCCTTTGATTCCTTGTAGTAAAGGAACATGTCGGCATCGTGCGGTTTGTAAAGCTGTCCCTGACTCGCATAGATACCGTGCGCGCGGAAAAGCGATTCCATACCAAAGGTTCGTGCTTCGTCAGGAATAATCGGCGTAATTCGTGGACCGATGGTGTCGTTCTTGAGGAGCAAGGTGAGCAGCCTTACATATGCCATCGTAGTTGAAACTTCGCGATCGCCGCTGCCGTGCAGCACCTCTTTGAAAAAGTCGAGCGCTGGAGCGTCGAACTGAGCTTGCTTGACAGGCTTGCGGGCGGGCATATATCCACCAAGTTCCTCGCGCCGTTCCCTCATATATTCAAGTTCTGGACTGTCGGCAGCAGGAATATAGAACTTCGCGCCCTTCACCACTTCATCAGGGATTTCGACGTCAAAGCGTTCAACAAAAGACGACAGGTCCTCATCACTCACCTTCTTTGACTGGTGTGCGAGATTGCGTGACTCACCGCCTGATGAACCGACGCCGTAGCCCTTAACAGTCTTCGCGAGAATAATGGTCGGCTGGCCCTTGTGATTGAATGCAGCGCGATAGGCGTTATAGACCTTTACCGGATCGTGTCCGCCACGAGGAAGGTTGCCCAGCTCATCATCGGTCATGTCAGCAACCAGCTCGAGCAGAGGTTCGTACTTTCCAAAGAATTCCTTGCGAATGTATGCGCCACCTTTTGCCTTGAAGGTCTGGAATTCGCCGTCTACGCATTCTTCCATTCGTTTGAGCAGGAGGCCTGTGTTGTCGTTCGCGAGCAGCTCGTCCCACTCTCCGCCCCAGATTACCTTGATGACGTTCCAGCCTGCTCCTCTAAATGCAGCTTCCAACTCCTGGATGATGCTCGAATTGCCTCTGACGGGACCATCCAGGCGCTGGAGATTGCAATTCACCACAAAGATCAGATTGTCGAGTTTCTCTCGCGAAGCAAGTGTAATGGATCCCATCGATTCGGGTTCGTCCATCTCGCCATCGCCAAGATAGGCCCAGACCTTGCGGTCCGTAGGTTTGATGAGGCCGCGATTCTCCAGGTATCGCATGAACCTCGCCTGATAGATCGCATTCAGAGGCCCGATTCCCATCGAAACGGTTGGGAACTGCCAAAAGTCAGGCATCAGCCATGGATGCGGATAGGAGCAGAGTCCTGGCGAATCACGAAGCTCGTGCCTGAAATTCTCGAGATGTTTTTCAGTGAGACGTCCTTCCAAGAATGCGCGGGCATAAATGCCCGGTGCGGCGTGACCCTGAAAATAGACAAAATCACCCGGCTGATCATCAATCTTCGCACGGAAGAAATGGTTGAATCCCACTTCGAGGAGCGTCGCGAGTGACGCATAGGTCGCGATATGGCCGCCAATACCGTTGTCCTTCTTGTTTTGCTGGACCACCATTGCCATAGCATTCCAGCGGATGAGGCTCTTGAGTTGGCGCTCTACGCTCCGATCGCCCGGGTAGGGCACCTCATCTTCTTTTCGAATGGTGTTGAGGTAGGGTGTACTGACTTTTGGGACGAGGTCGACTCCTGCTGATTGCGCTCGAACGGCGAGCGCATTCAAGAGGTATGCAGCGCGATCCCCGCCGTCATTATCAAGGATCTGATCCCACGCCTCGAGCCATTCGACCGTTTCGGTCGGATCAGCATCGGCTGTCAGTAATCCATCCCTTTCATTGCCAGCAGGTTGGCCGTCCGCACTAATAGACTTTTGACCTTTTTCTATCTTCGTTTTGGCTTGCATATGCGTTCTCTGTTTTGGAAATGTGGTTGCAACTAAATAGTATAGCAAGAAGGCAGGGAGGCTGAGAAGGCAGGGAGGCTGAGAAGGCAGAGAGGCGGAGAGGCTGAGAGGCAGGGAGGCTGAGAAGCCGAGAAGTTAGGACTCAATTTTCTTCGCGCGTTGAGCGACGTCCGATTTTTCTATCTTGCCTCTTGCTTTAGCGCGTCCCGGCTTCCTGCCTCTCCGCCTCCCCG
>Ga0070669_100001059_pt1 | contig 20123 bp, 15 predicted proteins | sample KBSS53metaG_FD_64680 | JGI IMG/M metagenome (GOLD analysis project Ga0070669, IMG submission 64680) | Switchgrass rhizosphere microbial communities from Kellogg Biological Station, Michigan, USA - KBS S5-3 metaG | ecosystem: Host-associated > Plants > Roots > Rhizosphere > Soil ...
GACCCTTGCTCCTTCCGCAAACGGCCTGCTGCCGTAAGGCAACAACGCTCAGTTAAGGGGCGAGCCATCCATAAAGGGGGGCTGAAGCTGCCGCGATTGGCCGTTCGCGTGGCGGGCTGACCACCAAGCTGCACGCTGCGGTCGATGCCATCGGACTGCCGATCCGTATTCACCCGACGCCGGGGCAACGTGGAGACGCCCCACAGGCGCTGGATCTCCTGAAAGGCCTGCGTGGCGTTGGTCACGTCATCGCCGATGCTGCCTATGATGCCGATCCGCTGCGCATCTTCATTGCCGATGATCTCGGCGTAACGGCGCAGATCAAGGCCAATCCCAGTCGGACCCGAAAGCCGTCCATCGACTGGCGCCTCTACAAAGAGCGCCATCAGGTCGAGTGCTTCTTCAACAAACTCAAACGCTTCCGTCGCATCGCCCTGCGCTGCGAGAAGACAATCTCCGCCTTCATGGGATTCGTCCATCTCGCATGCGCCATGATCTGGCTACGCTAAATGCAGACAGGGCCGTAAGCGAAGCTTGCGATCGCTGTATTGCTGCTCGAACGGCCTGGGTGATCGTGGCGTACCCGAGACGAACTTGTCCCATAGGCATTAAACCATGGGATCAAACCCCTAGGCAAGCGCCACTTCACCGTATTTCGTACATCTTCGCCCTGGCCATCACGCTATCGCGATCGACTTCCGCCGTGCCTCTACCGACCCCAAGTTGGCAGTACTTTAGCCCTGTTTGCAACGCGATACTGCGGCCAACATCCAGCGATTCCCAAATGGCTCGCACGGTCCCTTGAGTCGCGACGGAGGGCTTCGCCGCGATCTTTGCTGCCAAATCGTGCGCACGCTCCCACAGGTCTTCCCGCTTTGTAACCTCAGTTACGAGCGAAATACGCAAAGCTGTTTCTGCACCGATACGCTCGTCGTTGCCCATAAGCGCCATCCGCAGCACCTCTGAGAGCGGCACGCGATGCCGCAATCCTATGGGCTCCAGCGCTGCAACGTTGCCATATGTGCTATGCGGATCGAAAAAGGTTGCATCCTCAGAACAGATGACAAGATCAGCTTCGTTTACCCAATATAGCGCTCCGCCAGCGCACATCCCATGGACCGCCATCACTACGGGTTTCCACAACCGGTTCTGTTTTGGCCCCAAGTATTCTCCAGGATCGACTTTTGCGAACAGATCATCATACATAAACACGCTAGCGGTCTCGATATCGAGATTTGTGCCATCACGAACGTCAACGCCTGTCGAGAAAAACCGCCCTGGGGCCGCCCGTAACACGACAGCGTTCACATCGTGGTCGATACGAATACGTTCCCAGACTTCCCTAAATTCTAGACACATCTGTTTGTTAAAGCTATTAGCTGCAGCTGGACGATTTATCGTGATCGTCGCAACCCTATCTTCGCTTTTTTCAAAGATGATCGTTTGATACTCAGTAAAGTCCATGGCATTTCCCTTAACAATCCGCCGTGTAAACGAGGCGGACGAAAATCTATCGGCTTGATCTAATGCCTGAACGGCACAAGTAGGGCAATTAGGTCTAGCAATGTCGTTGGCGCGCGAACCGGAAAATTCCTGAGGGAGATCGTGACTTAGGCCGCAGTCTGAACGCTTCCTCACGCGTTACCCGCCTCTCACGCCGATTATGAACTAGCCTTGTTCATCGATTTGTTGCTCAAGCAGCTATTCTCAGCCAGCCATTTGACCCGAACCCGTCGGTGAGCGATCCGCCAACTCCCGTTCTCGCGAACGAAATCGTCCTCGTAATAGCCGCTATGGTCCAAACCAACATGGGTCAAAACTATCCAGTAAGTCGTGGCCTTCGCAGTTTCCCCAGTCACTTGAATGTGCTGCGTTCCGATGTGATGACGGACATACTCAGGCCTTGCGCCATCCACCTGAAGGACCTTGTTGGTCTTCTTCCAGTGCTCGATCTCTTGGCGCCCTCTTATAGAAGTAATGGGGCCTTCAAATATCCCATTTTCGGCAAATACGGCCGCAAAGTTTTCTGCATCTAAATTGTCATTGTAAAAAGCATACTCACTCATCCGTTGCCGGATCTCTTCCCGTGAAAGTAGTTCTTCGATATCCACCTGGAGGCTCCTCTAAATATATCCAACATTTTTACGAGGACTCTCAAGATTATTGCAGTAAGCCCTACAAAGCCGCAGCCTTCAATTCTACCAAAGGCTGAAACTTAACTTTGTAGGCCGCCAAAATAAGATGTGTTCCTCATAACCTTATCAATCTTGTTCCCGCATCCGGAGGACCGCAGCGGCGCGGCCGGGATGTCGTTGGTGCGGGATATAAGCTGCCATGACGCTGACGCATGTGTCAACTCACGCCGCAACGCCCTCAGCTAAAACCGTACAAGGGCCAGCCCAACCTGGGGCCTTCAGTCCTCCGAGCTGTTCTCTTGAATTGCCACATCGGGTGCGGGCTTGACATGAATCTACGGGGTCTTCGGCCCATGCTTTGCAGATCGCTTCGTAAGGGGTGAGCCCGAGAGGGGTCTTGAGGCGCCGTGCGTCATTGTATGCAGCGACAAAGTCGGCGAGGTGCTGGCGCAACTGGTCATGCGTCTCGTAATGGTAGCGCTTGACGGTAGCCTCTTGATTACGCGGTTCATCCGTTCGACCTGATCGTTTAACCGAGCATGGCGTAGCTCGGTAAGGCGGTGTTCGATATCGAGGTCGGCGCATGCCAGTTCAAAAGAATGGCAGCGGAAGGGTGGATTCCGTGCTTGCATTTCGTTGATGTCTTCTGGCGTCCAGCCATCGCCGCTCGGGTCCGTGAATGCGTTCCATTGTCACTAAGCACCGGATGTATCCGGTACGGCACGGCGGCTGCGAGGTGCCGCAGGACGTTGCTGGGCTACATGGCGAGCGGCCTTCTCGTGCAGCTCTACGAACGCGAACTTGGACCTTCGATCGTTGCCACAAGCAGGTAGAGCTTGCCTTGCTCGGTTCGCACCTCAGCCAAATCAATGTGGAAGTAGCCGATAGGATAAGCCTTAGAACTTCGCCCGGACAGGCTTGTCACCGTCGACATCGGGCAACCGGCTTATGCCATTACGTTGCAGGCGGCGGTGGAGCGAGGAGCGTGTCAGATGCCGGATGGTCGCCTGTAGCGCGTACGGGCACTCATCCAGTGGCAGCAGCGTGTGGCGTCGGAACGCCACCACAACTGCTTCCTCCTCTATCGTAAGGGTTGTGGACCTGGGCTCCGGTCCTGCAGCCAGGCCTCGTCGATCTTCGAGCGGTTGACGGTATCGGCCCATACGTCCGCGGCCGTGTGGTGGCAAGTGACCATCTCGCGCAGCACCGCTGCGTCATGGCGAGCCGCGCCGGTCACGGCCCAACTGCGGATGAAGCCGAAGGTACGATCGATCACGACGTGCGTCTTGTCGCCGAAGACCGCGATCGGCAGCTCGGGCACGGAGCGCTCCCGCATCGGGATCGCGCAGCCTGCCGATCTTCACCGTCCAGCGTGCATCGGTGCCCTTCCATATCTCGCGCGCCTTTCGTCCAGCTTGATCTGCGCCCTCTCGGCGAGGGTATTGCGTTGCCGTGGCGCCGCCACCAGGCTGGCATCGACGATCTGCCCGTCCATGGTCAGCTAACCGCTCGCCTGGAGCTGACGATCGAACTCCTCGAACAGCTTCTCGATCGCCCCGAGCGCGTGAGCCGCTCGCGAAACAGCCGGATCGTGTTCTCGTCAGGCGTTCGATCACCCAGCGGGAACCCAGGAAGCGAAGCCAACTCAGCCATCCCGGATGAGAAAACTCCATGCGCTCGTCGATGACGGTGTTCTGCGCCGCCAGGATCAGCACCTTGAACATCGCCACCGGATCGCACGGCGGCCGGCCACCCTTCGTGCCCTCCGAGTAACCCAGCCCGACATCGAGCACGGACCTGAATGCTTCGAAATTGATAATTCGATCCAGTGTCTCGAGCGGATCACCCGTTTTTCCACAACCGCTTCAGGTGGTCGCGAATCGCAAACAGCCCCGACAGCTTCATCTAGCACCCCAAACTCGAGAGCCGAGTGAATCATTTCAGACCATAATGCGCCACCGGGAATTGGGGGGACTCTACATCTGCAAATGCTGGCCAAAGCAGCCGCAGCGATTCACATCATCCACACCATCAGGCTCCCGGTACCAAACAACTAGAACTCGACCATGACCTTGCCAGCATCGGCCGTGCCAGCGACACTCAAGGCCTCCATCATGCGTTCGAAGGGGAAGCGATGGGTAATCATAAGATCGAGCTTGTCAGTGAGCGAGGGTAGGAGGCCAATGACGGTTTCCAGTTCGTCCGGATACCCCATTGATGTGCAAATGCTCATTTCGCTCAAGAGCATAGTCCCTAGGTCGAGCTCGACTGACTTCGTGTAGGCGGCAATGACCACAAGCCGGGCATGGCTGCGAGCCATCCGCACCACATCGGGCACAATATTCGGCGCACCGGCCGCATCGATATAGACATTTGTGCCCGGTGCAGAGCGGCCCATGACGTCGCAGGCGCCATGGATTTCGATCAGGCGCGCAGCCACATCCTCCAGATCCGCACGGACGGTCGCCGTGGCACCCATGGCGCGTGCGAGCTGGAGTCGTTGCTGGTGCACGTCAATGGCCACAACGTCGTCCACCCCAAAGTGGCGCAACCACAGGATCGCTCCCAGCCCAATGGGGCCACAGCCGAAGACGACTGCCTTCTCGCCCGGCTTTGCATCGGATCTGTTAACCCCATGCATGGCTACGCCCAGCGGCTCGGCCAAAGCCCCGTATCGCGAGAGCAGTCCCGGCGGCGCTTTCAAAAGCGAACGGGTTCTGCCCACATCGCGGACGAAGAGTTCCTCGGTAAAAGCACCTTCGGACCCGCCGTTTCCGATTATCGCAGATGAGCCCATAGGGTTTACAATCACGTGATCGCCCAATTGCACGTTTTCGACTTTTGCGCCAATCGCAGCGACCCGCCCACAGGCTTCGTGGCCAAGCGGCATCGGCTTGCTGCCCCATGACAACCCGCCCATTCGGATAAAAGAAAGATCGGTTCCACAGATGCCGCAGGCTTCTATGCGCACGGTTGCGTCGTAATCTCCAAGCGTCGGCGGTACGATGACATCGAGGCGCACGTCATTCGGGCCGTGGACGTTGACTACATGCATTGAGCTATTCCTCTGTAAAGTTGAGTGCCAGAGGCACAAATGCGGAGACGGGTCAGTTCCTTGTAGAACAAGAGATCACGGTAGGGCTTACAGCAAGCGACAGCGACCAGGCGCCACTCGGAAAATTCCGCGATCGTCTGGTTCGCAGCCTGGCATCGTGACAACCCAGCGCCTGTATTGGGTGGCGCTGTTACATCGCCCCAGCGCCCACCGCGCACTTTCCCTGGCAACGCTGGGCCAACTGTTCTCCGAACAGACGTCTTATTCCTCTTCTCCGTTCTCAAAGTTGACTCATCTTGCCTGACCGCGCAACCTATCATGCTCGTCAAAAGCAACATTTCGTCGGGAAACCGACCAATAGAACCCTGCTGCGTGCCGCTTGGGACCGGTCGGTTGCTACATGGCCAGGCGTCATCGGCGCTTGAAGTGAGCCGGCAGCTCGTGGGAAGAACCCTGAATTCAAGCCTTTGGCAGCACTGGCATGGCACTCGTCGACGCGCCTCCCGCCATACCTACCACGCTACTCGTATTCCGACCCGTGCGGGCCGAAGTGCATCGGGTTCCGTCATAGCGTATCTCACAGCGCACAGAGCTCCCGAAGCTAGCGCACGGCTGGCACTTATGTCACCGCCGCGAGATAAGCAGAGAGGGTCTTCGGCCCGGAATTCGGGTGTAAACGCAAGAGGCAACCAACCTGGATGAGCCACAGCAGACGGACCGGTTGACGAACCCGGCATGCGTTGTTCACGGTGCACCAGCCTCAACACGTATGATCGGGCGTGCGGTGTGGTAAGAGTCTCGCCAAAGAATAATGCCGGGGCAATTTACCCATAACCTACATGTGTGGTGGAGGATAAATGCGATTCGATCCTAGAGAGCTTCTCGCTAAATATGAAGAGGAGAAGCGGAAAAGGTTGCAAAACCACCCTGAGGGGAACGCTCAGTATATTGATGCATCCACAGTCCTTGCAGGTTACAATCAGGATCCTCTTGTCGGTGCAACTCCAAACCGTTCCCCTATCATCGAAGAAACCGACGTCTTGATAGTCGGTGCGGGATTTGGCGGGCTTTTGACAGCGGCCGCCCTCGCTCGTCGTGGTGTAAAAAACATCAAGATTATCGACAAAGCCGGGGATGTTGGTGGAACCTGGTATTGGAACCGCTATCCTGGCGCAGCTTGCGATATCGAATCCTACATTTACATGCCTCTTCTGGAGGAGACCGGTTATATTCCAAGCGAGAAGTACGCTAAAGGCGTCGAGATATTTGAACACTGCCAGCGCATAGCTCGACATTTTGATCTCTACCCTCATGCCATTTTTCAGACTGAGGTAAAAGGCGTCAAATGGGATGATGGAGCTAAACGCTGGCAAGTGATCACTAGCCAGGATGACAGGATTTCTGCGCGCTATATAGTAATCGCTGGCGGCATCATGCACAAGCCGAAGCTTCCAGGCATCCCAAACATCGAAAAGTTCAAAGGGCACAGCTTCCATACGACGCGATGGGATTACTCCTATACCGGAGGGGCTCCAAGCGTGCCAATGGATAAGCTTGGCGACAAGCGTGTAGGGATTATCGGCACAGGCGCGACTGCGGTTCAGGTCGTCCCAAAATTGGCGGAATGCTCCAAGAAGTTGTTCGTTTTCCAGCGCACGCCTTCGGGTGTCGCGGTTCGCAACAACAAGCCAACCAGCGAGGAATGGGCCAAGTCGCTCAAGCCGGGGTGGCAAGAGGCACGCATGGAGAATTTCGCCTCAATCATGGTAGGCGAGGCTTGGGGCGAGGATCTCGTTCAGGATGGTTGGACCGAGATTTTCGGTCGTAACAAGGGGGCTACGCTTTCATCGCAAGAGCAGCAACTCTACGACTTCAAGCTCATGGAAGAAATTCGCGCCAGGGTTGACGCAATTGTACCTGACAAGGCGACCGCCGAAGCGTTGAAGCCGTGGTACAACCGCATGTGCAAACGCCCTTGCTTCCACGATGAATACTTACAAGCGTTTGCGCGGTCAAATGTGACGTTGGTGGATACCGCGGGAAAAGGTATCGATCGCATGACGGAAAACGGTCCTGTCGTAAATGGGACGGAGTTTCCACTCGATGTCCTCATCTACGCGTCCGGTTTTGAGATGAGTACATCATACAACAAGCGCCTCGGCTTCGAAATCTTTGGTCGGAATGGGCACTCGCTCACCGATGCATGGGGCAACGGCCCTCGGACGCTTCATGGGGCGATGACAAACGGCTTTCCAAACCTTATCATGCTTGGCACGACACAAGGCGGATATACCGTCAACTTCTCGCACCTCCTGACCAGAATTGCAGACCATGCCAGCTGGATTGTCAGCTATTGCCTCGAAAACAAAGTCGCCACCATAGAGCCTACTGTTGAGGCAGAAAAAAAGTGGTGGGAAGAAGTTCTTGGGCAAATAGCCAACTCTCCTGGATCCAGTGAATGCACCCCAGGGTATTACAATAATGAGGGTGCAGAGCCCGACCAATATACCCTGAAAAGTTCACCATATTCGGGGCGGTACTCAAGTTTCTTTGAGATCTTGCAGCATTGGCGGTCATCCGAGCCGTTAGATGGTGTCAAATTGACATTCCAGTAGCAGTTCAGACGAGATGCTGACGGCGCGCGGACTACCAGCAATCTGCCACGCCTCTTTTGCAGTGGCTAAGCAGATGGATATCTCCTGCCGTCGTTCATTGGCGAGGCCGGGGCCTACATAGCATTTTGCCACGTCACTTTGTGACGTGCATCAGAAAGACTGGAGAAGAAATGAACAACTTATCTCAGGCGCGCGTGCGGCAAGCCTTGGAAAAGGCAGATCTGGGCACACTTCGCATCGCTCTCTTTCAAGCCACGCGCGACCCCGAGATTGCGGCGATGGTGCCCGAACCTCAAGTTGTCCGCGGCGGTGCAGGCGTGACCTATCAGCTGCCCGAGAAGTATCGGAGCGCCCTGGTGGACAAGGGCGTCGAGTTCTTAGCTAATGACCTCAATCAGTTTGAATGCCAGGTCCCCGATGATCAAGAATTACGGGAGCTCATGGAAATGGCCGGGGACCCGCTTGATGACACGGAGTTTTTTGCTCGCCGTGAGATCCCGGCGCTCGATCCATTTCCCTGGGCTGCTAAGTGGCATAGAGGCCGACCCGCGCTCCCAAATGATTTTCTGGTCGTGATTGTCGGTGCTGGCTTCGGCGGTATCGGGATGGGCGTGCAACTCGAAAATCTCGGCATCCCCTATATCGTTTTCGAGCGTCGTGGCGAGGTCGGGGGAACTTGGAGTATCAACACTTACCCTGGAGCGCGGGTCGATACGCCGAGCGCCGTGTATGAGTACAGCTTTGAAAAGTGTTATCCATGGAAAGAGTATTTTGCGCAGCAGGCTGAGGTGCGGCAATATTTAGAGTACGTTTCTGAAAAGTACGGAGTAGCAAAAAATTTGCGGTTGAATGTTGATGTAAAGGGCGCTGACTTTGATTCGGTGACGTCACGATGGCGGGTGAATGTTGTCGGGCCAGATGGTGCAAGCGAAACCGTTACAGCAAACTTCGTTATAAGCGCATCTGGACTCTTTGCCTCACCTCGGCATCTGGACGTTGAAGGTGTAGACGATTTCCGCGGCGAGATTTTTCACACGACCGAGTGGTCTGCAGAACGAGATGTCACTGGCAAGAACGTGGCCATCATCGGCAACGGATCGACTGGGATCCAGCTGCTGGGTCAAGTTGCGGCAAAGGCGAACAAAGTCAAGGTGTTTCAGCGTACACCACAATGGATTTCACCTCGAGAGCAATATGGCGCACTTGTTAGCGACGAGATACAGTGGCTGATGAAGAACGTGCCTTATTATTGGAACTGGAGCCGCTACACGGGTGCATTATCGACAATGAATTTGTATGGTCTTTTGACGCCTGACCCTGACTGGCAAGCAAACGGCGGGTTGTTCAGCAAACAGAATGACGCAGTTCGTAATTTTCTACAGACATATATCAAGGATCAAGTTGATAACCGTCTAGATCTCGTTGCCAAGCTCACGCCACAATACCCTCCTTTTGCCAGGCGAATGGTCGTGGACAATGGATGGTATAAGGCACTGTTGAGGGACAATGTTGAATTGGTGACGGAACCGATTGCACGATTCACGCCAAGCGGGATCGGGTCATTGGCCGGCTCGCAATACAACGTTGATGTGGTGGTGACAGCTACCGGCTTCAGCGTGGAGAAATATGTTTGGCCGGCAGATTATGTGGGATTAAATGGCGTTCACCTTCAAGATAAGTGGTCGGAAGAAGGTACGAAAGCCTATTTGGGCATGATGGTACCAATGTTCCCCAATTTCTTCATCTTGTATGGGCCTAACTCACAAAACACCAGTGGAGGAGGAGCAGGCCTGCCAACGCAGATCGAAATATGGTCAAAGTATGTGGGCACGGTCATTGTCGAGACAATCGAAAAGGGTTGTCGCTCCGTTGAGGTAGAGGCAGAAGCATTCGACAGATTCTACGAAAGGCTGGATGAAGTGTCCCAAAATACAATCTGGTTGGTTGATGAGATATCATCGGGACGCAATTATTACGTGAGCAATGGCCGTCTTTTGGTTAATCAGCCATGGCCCCATAATGACTGGCACAATATGATTACCCGCCCGGACTTCACAGATTTGCAGATGTCTGCCTAGAGACCGGTTAGATGTTTGGTCCCGGGATTTGATGGGGGGCTGATGCCGTCGGAGATGAAGCGGCTGCGCCAGCTCGAGGAGGAGAATGCGAAGCTGAAGCGCCTGCTGGCGGATCTCAGCCTGGACAAGGTTATGCTGCAAAATGTCGTCTCGCGAAAGCGCTGAGGCCCGATCGCGGCGCCAGCTTGTCGATGACGTTCGCAGCACCTGGCAGGTCAGCATCCGGCGAGCCTGCGCAGTGCTTCGGGCAGAGCGATCGAGCTACCACTATCGTGGTCAAGGCACCGATCAGTCCGACCTCAAGAATCGGACCAAGGAAATCGCCGAAACGCGCGTGCGGTATGGCTATCGCCGTATTCATGTGCTGCTCCGGCGTGAAGGCTGGGTGATCAATGGCAAGCGGGTTTACAGGCTTTACAAGGAGTTGGGCTCGCAGTTGCGCAGGAAAGCACCTCGCCGGCGGGTCAAAGCGAAGCTGAGGGAAGGCCGCTGCGCGGCCTCCCGCGTCAATGATGTATGGGCCATGGACTTCGTCCATGACCAGCTCGCGACGGGACCGAAGCTGCGCATCCTGACGGTGGTCGATACCTACAGCCGGTTTTCGCCGGCGGTCGTTCCGCGGTTTCAGTTCCGTGCGCCGGACGTGACCGAAGTGCTGGAGCGGGTCTGTGCCGAGACGGGCTATCCGGCTTCGATCCGGGTCGACCAGGGCAGCGAATTCATCTCCCGCGAGCTCGACCTGTGGGCTTACATGAAAGGTGTGACGCTTGACTTCTCACGACCTGGCAAGCCGACCGACAATGCGTTCATCGAAAGCTTCAACGGCAAGTTCCGGCTCGAATGCCTGAACCAGCATTGGTTCATGAGCCTCGACGACGCCGTCCGAAAATGCGAGGTTTGGCGAAGAGGCTACAACGAGGTGCGACCACATAGCGCGATGGTTAACAAACCGCCGATATCGCTGGTGAACCAGTCAGCGGCACATGGCCCGCCGCTGCCGGTAGCAGCTGGATGACGGCTAGCCAGCCGGTCCGGGATCGGCGAGCAGGCCACATGCTGGACGGCACTCCCATGGCCGCATAGTTTAAGCCGCATGCTCCCCGACAATCGCTCGGCGGTTCACTGCCTGGAACGGCGGATTTCGTTCGGGCTCGATTCAAACGCTGTTGATCAATCGAATTCGCAACCAGTCTCGGCACCCTGACTATCTCCCGAGGCGTCGCCAACCGATCACGATGCCGCTCATCGCAACGATGAGCCCGGCAAGCGACATCATCCATAACAGGACGTCCCAGATTGGCCGCGCTCCCGTTAACCCGTTCAGATCCCATTTGTGCAGCAAGTCGAACGCCCACCGATAGGCGCGGCGGCATGCGTCGGAATCGCCTACGAGCGAGCCGCTCACCGGATCGATGTATGCCCAACTGCGCGCCGCGTCGTCGTAGCGGATGCGTAGCACGGGAAGGAGTGGCCGCCCGTTGGTTTCATACCAATAGGAGTCGGGCATGGTCAGGCGGTCCACAGCGACGAGCCGGCCGTTAGGCACAAGAATCCCGGCCCGCTGCACTATGGCTTTCTGGTCAATGTGTAAGGGCGAGAGGGTCGCGCCGTCCAGAATGCGCAGCTGTCGCAGGCTGCGTTCGATGACAGCTTGTGGCTCGCCCATGCTCCAGAGGATGCTCACGCGTTTCCCCCCCGCCGCAGACCGTGCCAGAGCATCGACGGAGAGCGACAAGGGCTTGTCGACCCCCGCATAGCGGATCCTGGCGGCGGTGCCGAGGCCGGGGCTGGCGAACAGGTGGCCCGGATCGACCGACAGCCAACCGCTGAAAATCCAGGTCACGAGGAATAGGCCGCCGACGAGCCCGCCGACATGGTGCCATTTCATCCAGCCGCGATAGGGCGTCATGCGCGCGGCGCCATAGCGACGACGGCCCACGCGCACTCGCAACAATCCGATCCACACGCCGCTCACGGCACCAATGATGCAGGGGCCGGACACCCACATGACGACCTGCCGCCAGACCGAATTGTTCTGCCGAAGCACTGTGGGATAGATCCAGTGCGGCACCGACCCCACCCAGTTCCAGAAGCGTTCCCGGGCGCTGGTGTCGAGCACCACTTCACCGGTCCGTGACGATACATACAGAACCCTACCGCCCTCGCCCGACAACGCGGCCTTCCAGAGCGGTCGGTGGCGATCGAAGCTGCCCGCGACGGTCCATTGGTCGCGTTCGATCGAAGTGAGGGCGCGGACCGGCGCGTGGCCGAAGTCACCGGCGATTCCGCGCGCGGACGCAAGGTCGGTCCGGGGCAGAACGCGGCCCGAGACGGCGGAGATCGCCACCGGGTCGGCATTCCACAATTCGATCCGCCAGACCGGCGTGCGATCCCGCATCTCCAGCGTCAGGCTTCGCACGGGGCTCCCCCGTGCAAAGCCTCGCGCGTCCTCGGGCGATACGCGCACGGCGGGCCAGTGTATCGGCGCAAGCCCCTCCAGGCGCTCGGCCTCGCCGAGCGACGGGAAGGGGACATAGATCATCACCAGCCCGGACAGGAGCCAGACGGTAAAGAGCAGGCACGTGACGATTCCGAGCCAGCGGTGAACCAGAAATAGCCACCGCTTGAAAGAGTGGCCGAGCCTGACGCGAGACATCTCAGAGGCGGACGCGAACCGAGAGATCGACCGAGCGCGGACGACCGAGGATCCATTGCTCGTCATTGTAGGTCGTCGCCGCATAATCCTTGTCGAAGATATTATAGAGCCGCAGGTCGACAGCAACATTGCGGGTGACCGCATAGCTCAGCCCGCCATCTACAACCGCAAAAGCAGGAACCCGGAAGCTGTTGGCATTGTCGGAATAGGTCCTGCCCACGTAGCGCAGACCGACGCGCGACTGGACCTCGCTGTTGGCATCCCACCGCAACCAGACATTGGCGGCCTCCTCCGGCACGCCGGGAGGAGTCTTGCCGGTGTAGACCGCCGTGCCACTGACGAAGTCGTCATATCGCGCGTTGAGGATCGTGCCGTTGGCGTCGATGCCGAAGCCAAACGGCAGGGCAAGCGAAACTGAGGCCTCGATGCCCTTGGAGGAGCGCTGGCCGACCTGCTCGATCGGGCTGGTAATGGTCCGCTGCGAAAGCAGGCCGTTCTTGACGATGCGATAGAGAGCGATTGAAGCCGTTCCCCGCCCTCCCAGGAAGCTGCCCTTGGCCCCGATCTCGACCTGATTGCCGGTCGCATTGCTGAACTGCGTTTGCGAACCCGAATAGGTGGTCAGGGTGCCAAGGGGATCGGTGCCGGTCGAATATTGCCCATAGATCGAGACCGTCGCGACCGGCTGGTAGACAGCGCCCACGCGCCAGGTCGTGTTGTGCAGTGATTTTGTGAAAAGGCGGGGGCCTACGACGCCAGCAGGGTCGATGTTCTGGCGATAGACCTTGTCATGCTCGTCGCGGATACCGGCGACGACCGAAAGGCGATCGCTGAAGCGCAGCCGGTTTTCGGCGAAGATGCTGTATTCGGTGGTGCGCGTGCGGTATCGCGGCGCTATTCCCTGGGTGTCGAAGAACAGGCCCGGATCGAACGCCCGCGGATTGACGAAATCCTCCTGCACATCCGAGCCGAAGTCGTTCGAGTAGGTCAGGTTGATCTTGTTGACGTCGAACCCGACGACGAGGTCGTTGCGGATGCCCCCGAAGGCCGCGCTCCACTTGACGCTGCCCTGGTCGCCGACCTGGGACTGATCGTGGAAAATGCCGAGATTGTCAGTGCGATAGATCGTGCCCGGCGGGTCGGACGTGGCGTTGTAGGCATTTGGACAATCGCCGCTGGCGCTGATCCAGCAATAGCTTTCCAGATCCTTGAACAGGCGCTTGCTGGTCAGCCAATATGCGGTGTTGGAAATGCTGACGGCCGAGCTGGGAGCCCACGCTGCTGTGAGAGTCAGCCGGTTGTCGCGGTAGTGCAGATTGGCGTCGGCGACATTGTAGTTGCGGTGCCGGATGCTGGTGTCCAGCTTGCCGTCGATCAGCGGTGTGCCGAAATACTCCGTCGGTCGCTGGTTTGCATAGTCGTCGCGCAGCGTCAGCGAGAATGTGCCGGATGCCGCAAAGCGCAGCGCTGCGGACAGGGCATAGCTGCTGGAATCCCCGCGATCGACATAACCATCGGACTTTCGGTAGCTGCCATCGATGCGATACGAGAGCGCCTCTCCGAGTGGTCCGGCTGCACCGGCCGCGACGTGCCAGCTGTTCTGCGACCCGTAGCTGGCCTCCCCCTCGACGGCGGTTCTCGTGCTGTCCGGCTTCTTGGTGATGACATTGACTGCGCCACCCAGCGCGCCTTGGCCGTAGAGTACGGACGACGGCCCGTTGAGCACCTCCACTCTCTCCACGTTGAAGGGATCGGTGGGGAACGTGATGGTGCCTGCGACAGGGAACAGGCGAATGCCATCGTAAAGCTGCAGAACCGAGCCCTGACCGCTGAAACCGCGCGCGACGAGAGCGGTGCCGCCATTGCCCGGGTTGGCTGAGTTTGTGATGCCCGGCGCGCGAGTCACCGCGTCCACGATCGTCAGATCACCGCGGGTGCGCAGTGCGTCACCGTCGATGATGGATATCGACGCCGGGGTTTCCAGCGGCGTCAGGCCAAGGCGACTTCCGGTCGATGCCGGCACGGTCAGCGCCGTCTCCGGGCTGGCCACCACAAGAATATCGCTTTTGCCCGGCCCATCCTCTCCCGCCGCGTGGGCACCCGTCGCGCCGGATACCGCTGTTATCGACCAACCGGCCAACGCCAGTACACGCACATTGCAGTTCATTCCGCCCTCCTGATTTGGTCGCACGAAGCTGGGCGGAGAGCTTTGCAGGGACCAGACTTTTACCGTAACCAGCACGATAACTGCGCGTTACAGCGACGTTACGAGAGGGATCGAGGCGGAGAAGTTGGCGTACCGCGCGCCAATCGGCCGGTCGCATCACATTCAAGTCGCAAACGCTCTTTGTCCCCACCGGCGCGAGAGTTACGAGTATTTCGGTGGGCGGAGGCAACCAAGCAAGATATTGTCATATGCATAATCGACCGGGCGAATGACTCTCTTTCTAACTGTTTTCCCGATTATGACCGTGCTCACGGTGCCGGTCGCGCCGAGTTGGGATACCAGAATGTCAGGTGACAGGCTTCGCAGCGCTGGTCGAGGTCTCCGCCGACCCGGATAAGGGCGGCCGTGTCCTTGCTGTCGATCGCCTTCAGCGCGTCCTTTGCGCTGTCCTGCGCCGCTCCGGCGAACTGCTCGAACTCCTCCGGGTTCGCCTTGATCGCGGCGTCGATTTGCGCCGGCGTGAGCTCGCCCAGGCCCGGCTTGGTTCCGTTAGGAGCCGCATGACGGCCAGGCATCACGAGGAGATTCATCGACTCGATCAGCGTCATGGCGTGGCGTCGTACCGCGTGCCATTCCTCGGCGGTGCGGGGCTCCCGTTTGTCTACCCCGGCAGCGGTCGACACGATGACGACCGCATCCCAGATACCGTCGGCGGCCGGATCAACGGTCGAGTCCATCAGTTCCTTGATGGTCGCAACTGGCTTGGCTGTTTGCCCGGTATCGGAAGCGGGCGACGGCGCATCCTCCTTTTTCCCGCAGCCTGCCAGCGGCAGGGCGAACAGAGCCAGCATTGGCAGTGCGTGGCGCGCGCAACGTCGGGCGAAATGTCCGGATTGTTCCGTAGTCCTTCTGGCAGCCCTATCCTTCATCAGCCTTTGTCCCTGTATCCTGCGAAGCCTGCTCGGCGCTCAGCCAACGCGACGTAGTTGGCCAGCCAATCACGGTTGCGTAACCGTTGCCGGCGCTCGCGGCACACAGTCGGGCGTCTTCGCCGTACCTAAATTTGATGACGTTCCGGCAAAAAGGTTGCCGCTAGATACTGCGAGCTCACACCGGCGATGCCATCAGCAAGGGCTTATGCCGGCAAGGCGAGCGAGCTTTTCAGTTCATTCGAGAACGCGGGCAAATGGCTGTCCAAGGTCGGACCGCGGAACGACGGAGCCTCGCCAGCTGTCCCAACTTGCCAAGGATATGGCCTGAACCGCCAATCCGATCCTGGCAGGACCGGTTACGATCAGAATGGATCGGAACGGCACTGGCCGGAGCAGTTGAATGAAGAGGGTCGACGAAGAAGGGATTAGGGCGGTTTCCAAGGTCAGGCCGACCAAGCCATGGGCCATGCTGGCGGTTCTTCTCGGTGCCATGACGCCTGCTGGAGCCGAGGAACCGGAGGTCGGCGTTCCCGCTGAGCTTCCGGGACCAGGTCCTTCCATCATGCGCACGGCGGAGCAGCCTGTTATCCGCGCCGAGATTATCGCAAGCGGCCTTGTCCATGGTTTTTCCTTGGCCTTCCTCCCGGGAGGCGACGCGCTTATCGTGGAGCGCGGCGCGCGCCTTCGTCTTCTGCGCGATGCCACCGGTCGGCAGCCGCAGTTGATGCCGGAGGCAGTCACCAATGTGCCCAACTATGAAAAGGCGGAGCATCTTAACGCGCTCGATGTGCTCGGCGTGCAGGACGTCAAACCCGATCCCGATTTCGCAACCAACCATCTAATCTATTTCACGTATAACCGGCCTGTTGGATACGATGCCGCTGTTGGGCGGATCACGGCAGCCACCGTCGTCGCGCGTGCGAAGCTCATGGGACTGCGGCTGGCGGGTATCAAGGACCTGCTGGTCGGTGAGGCACGGGTTGGCGTGGGCGGTTCCCGGCTTCTGATCGGTGGCGGTAGGCAGCTTTTCGTTTCCGTCGGGGCCCTGAGCGAGACGGACCACCAGTCGGCGCAGCGCGTCGACAACATATATGGCAAGGTCTTGCGGATCGGGCTGGATGGGCGTGTGCCTGCGGACAATCCCTTTGTGCGTAGCCAGGGAGCGCGACCGGAAATCTGGACCTATGGCCACCGTGATGCGCTCGGGCTGGCGCTCGATCCGCGCACCGGCCAGATCGTGGCATCGGAACATGGTCCTCAGGGGGGCGATGAGATCAACAATCTGCAGCCTGGTCGCAATTATGGCTGGCCGAATTCAACCTATGGAACCGAATATGGCGGTTCGCGCTTGCCGACCGCGCCTGTCGCGCCTCGAACGGAGGGACCCATTCTCATCTGGTCGCCCGGCATCGCGCCAGCCGGGATGACATTTTATACAGGCAGCGTCATGCCCGGTTGGGCCAACAATCTGTTTGTCACCAGTGCCCGGCGGGGCCAGATAAATGGCACGGGCGGCCTCGCAAGGGTCGTGCTAAACGCTCGCTTGGAGGAGGTTCGGCAGGAGTTTCTGCTCGCGGATCTGCATCAGCGGTTCAAGGATGTGCGGCAGGGGCCGGACGGGCTTCTTTATGCTCTGACCGACGAAGACAAGGCCGTCGTTGTCAGGATCGGGCCCGCACCCTCCGCGCCCTGACGCTGTCCACACGATCGGGCCCCGAGTGTGCTGGCCGAACTTGCAACATCTTGGAGCGGGAGAGCAATTCTTTATTCCCGGCGCTCTGTCATCTTCGTGCAACAAAAGATCATCCGGCCCGGGGCGGGGCAAGGCCGCAGGTGCATTCATTAGGCGACCTTTCGGCGGCTGGAAAAGTATTCGCTAAAATCTATTGGTCCTACGTCGTCACTGGGGAAGTCGCGTTTGAACAATTCAGCGAGAGCCAAAGATATCTTTGTAAGGATCCATCGATACCTTGGGATTTGTCTCGCCTTTTTCCTCATCATGCTTGCTGCAACCGGCAGCAGTATTGCCTTCTATCACGACCTCGAACGCACTCTGAACGCCCATTTAAGGATTGTGGAGCCGCAGCCCAAAGGATGGACGATCCAAGATGCGCTCGCGATCCGCGCGCGGCTCGAGGCGGAGGACCCTCGGGTTGTCCTTACCTCGCTTCAGTTCCCGCAACGGCCGGATGAGTCCCTGTTTTCCCGGGTCGCTCCGGCGATCGACCCGCGTACGGGTCAGCCATTTGCCATTGCCTACGACGAAGTGTTCGCCAATCCCTATACCGGCGAGAGGCTGGGGCAGAGACTGATCGGGGCGGCGACGCTGCATCCGTCGGGATGGCCATCCTTTCTCTATTATCTCCATTACGCGCTAATCTTCCCCTTTGGCTTTGGCATCCTCGTGATCGGGATCATGGGGCTTGTTTGGGCGTTCGAAAGCGCCACCGGCCTATATCTGACGCTTCCGCCGAAGGTTAAGGCAGCGCGGGCGGGTGCGGTGCGGCGCCCGTTCGTCAAACGCTGGGCGACGTCGTGGAAGATCAGTCGCGGCGGCAATACCAACCGCTTTCTCCTCGACCTTCATCGCGCGTCCGGGCTGTGGCTGTGGCCGCTACTCATGATCTTTGCAGTCACCGGCTTCGCGCTGAACCTCGGCGGTTATTATACGGCGTTCGTCAAGTCCTTCGCGTCCTATGAGCATTATCAGGAGGCGCCTCCGCGCCCCCCGCTGGCACAGCCGTTGCTCGATCCACCGATTGATTGGTTCAAGGCTGCTGACCTTGGCCAGCGCTATTTTGCCGAGCAGGCGGGGGTGCAGGGCTTTACCCTCGGCAAACCCGCAGCTCTCGAATATCGCAGCGACCTCGGCCTTTATTTCTTCCTGATGCACACCTCGCGCGACCTGGTGGACGCGCAAGGGACCCCGACAGAGACCGACTCCCCGGCGACCGCTGCGACGATCGCGATCGATGCCCGCGACGGGCGCTTTGTGGGATTGCACTTGCCGACCGGGCAGCGTGCCGGAAACACGGTGACGGGCTGGCTCATCGCCCTGCACCTGACCGCCATTGGTGGCCGGCCGTGGCAGGTCGCTGTCGCCCTGCTGGGGCTGGCGGTGGTCATCATTTCTGCCAGCGGCCTGCTGCTCTGGTGCCGCCGACACAAGACACGGCAGCCCACGCGCCGTCCCGCGCCGCCAAGACAGCCGAACAATTTCAAACGGGTAAAACGTGAAGGGGAAGAATTATGAGTTTTGTCAGCAAACGTTTGCGTCACCTCGCCTGCCTGCCCATGTCCGGAGCCATATTGCTGGCCGCGACGGCTACGCCCGTGTGGGCCGAGAGCGACGAAAGCGGCGCATCAGGGGAGGCGACGACTGAGATCGGGGAAATCATCGTCACCGCCCAGAAGCGTGAGGAAAAGCTGCGCGACGTTCCGGTGCCGGTCACGGCGGTGAGGGCCGCCGATTTGCTCGCAGTCAACCAGACCAAGGCGCAGGACTTTTTTGCCAGCGTGCCCGGGATCAACCTCCAGTTCCAGAACAACCGCGCACAGCTCGCCATTCGCGGCATTTCGACCGGCCCCGCGAGCGGCAATCCGGTGGTGGGTTTCACCATCGACGATGTGCCATTCGGATCGTCGACGGGGCAGGGTGGCCTGTTCGGCGCCGCGCCAGACATCGATCCGTCCGAATTGCAGCGGGTGGAGGTGCTGCGCGGGCCGCAGGGTACGCTCTATGGCGCGGCGAGCATCGGCGGCCTGGTGAAATATGTGACCGTCGATCCCGACCTCGAGGGCGTCAGTGGGTCGGTCGGCGCGGGCATCAACGTGGTCGACCATGGCGGTGAGCCGGGTTACAATGTGCGCGGCGCCGTGAACCTGCCGGTCGCCGAAACGGTGGCCATCCGCGCGAGCGCCTTCACGCGCAAGGAGGCTGGCTATATCGACAATATTCGCACCGGCGAGAGCGACGTCAATAGTTCGCGCGTCAGCGGCGGACGGCTCGCGCTACTGTGGAAGCCGTCGAGCGATTTCTCGCTGAAGCTCAGCGCGCTCTATCAGAAGCGCGATATTCGTGGCTCATCCAATATCGATGCCATGACCGGCTCTTATTATCAGCAGACCGACAATATCGGGTCGGGACACAGCCAGTCCGACGCACAAATGTATACCGCTAACATCAACGCCACTCTCGGCTCTGTGAAGCTGACCTCCATTTCGGCTTTTTCCCGAGCCACTAATTTTGACTATCTGGACTTTTCCGCCGCGCCGTTCGTGCCGATCCAGGTGGAACCGGCCTTTCCTGGTGTTGATCCGGTCGGCGATATTTTCCGCCAAGGCTACGATGTTGACAAATACACCCATGAAACCCGCCTCTCGGGCGGCATCGGCCAGAATATCGACTGGATTGTGGGCGCTTTCTACACCCGTGAAGATGCCAAATATGATCTCGACAATTATGCGACCGACCCGGGGACCGGT